>Ga0134125_10008277_pt1 | contig 11726 bp, 10 predicted proteins | sample KB31751_FD_96464 | JGI IMG/M metagenome (GOLD analysis project Ga0134125, IMG submission 96464) | Terrestrial soil microbial communities with excess Nitrogen fertilizer from Kellogg Biological Station, Michigan, USA - KB3-175-1 | ecosystem: Environmental > Terrestrial > Soil > Unclassified ... | reverse complement strand
TAATTGGCGGCCGAGTGAACTGTGGCGTACAGATAGAACACAGCCACCAGTGGCAGCGAAACAGCCCAGAGCGGATTCCGCCGGTAGAACCGCAGCAGGGGAACGTACGCCCCAGCCATCATTCCCAAGGCGAGTGCGCCGCATATCATCGCGGCCGGTATGCCCAAGCGGAGCAGCGCAACCGGCAAAACGTATGTGAAGAGCAAGCCGAGCGCCGTCGCTAGCAGCAATGCAGTCGCATGCCGAAGTTGGTTGAATGCCGTACGAGAAATCATGTTCTCGATTTGCCGGAAGCCGCCGTAGCTCCGAATACTGGACGCGTCGCTAGTTAAACCAAGCCCCACGCGCCCGCCCGTTCGCTTTACTCTACGCGCGAGCGCGCAATCGTCGATATTTCGCCGCAGATCGCCGCGATGCCGCCGGCTCCCTGCAATGCCGCGGGCCGGATCAGCATGCAACCTCCGGCGGCTGCGGCCGTTTTCCGTTTCCCGCTTGCGACCCAGGCCGGCGGATAGAGCATAAAGAAGAAAAAGACGAAGGCCGGAATCAATATCCTCTCGGCGAACGTCGCGGTCCGCAACTTCACCATTAGCGAAGCCAGATCGAGATTCCGGGACTCGGCCCAACTGATCAACTGCCGCAAATTGCCCGGCATATGTTCGATATCGGCATCGGTTAGCAGAAGGAAGTCGGGTTGTCTCTCCAGCGCCAGTTCCACGCCTTGCGATACCGCCCACATCTTTCCGGTCCAGCCATCTGGTAATGGTTTACTGCATAAGATGGTCAGCGTTGCATCGCGGCCCAGACCGCTAGCCGCCTGCTTCGCGGTCTCTGCCGTGCCGTCGCTACTGGCGTCGTCAACCAAAACGATGTGGAGGTTCCCGTCATGATCCTGGCGAAGCAGCGATGTGATGGCGCGTCCGATAACATCCGCTTCGTTTCGTGCAGGGATAACGACGGCCACCGCTGCCGCTGTCGGCCTATTCACCGGCGCCGGCGGCAGGCTGCGGCGGACGCTCCAAAACAGGCCGCGTCTCAGCAGCAGATACAGCCAGATGACGACCGGCAGGACGGAAACCGCAACGAGGATCGCTTGATTGGACACTACGGCTCGGCGCTTAAGCGGGCTGCTGCTGCGTCATGCAATGAAGAGTTCCAAGCCCCAGAACCAGATCCGTGCAGGCAATTCCCACGACAGTTCGATCGGGAAACAACTCGGCCAATTTGTTAAGAGCGATACGGTCGTTCGGGTCGTTAAAGGTGGGCACCAGAACAAGTTGATTCGCGATATAGAAATTCGCGTAGCTTGCCGGCAGGCGTTGTTTATCAAAGTAAACTGGCTGAGGCATGGGCAGCGTTTCAACTCTCAACGGCTGCCCATCCTGGTCTCGCATCTCCCGCAGCAAGGCAAGATTTTCGCGCAGCGGCTCATAATTGATTTCGTCCGGGTCTTGCTCGGTTGCCACGACGATTGTTCGCGAATCTGTGAAACGGGCCAGATCGTCCACATGCCCGTGCGTGTCGTCGCCGGCGATTCCGTTTCGCAGCCAGAGCGTATGGCTCACGCCAAGATAGTCGTGAAACACCGCTTCGACCTGCCACCGCGAAAGTTCCGGATTGCGTGCCTGCACCGGACTGAGCAGGCACTCTTCCGTGGTGAGTAGCGAGCCGACCCCATTCACATCGATACTGCCGCCTTCGAGGACGACGCGTTTGCCGTTGATGACCGGAGTCCAAATGGGCCATTCGAATCTCTCCGCAAGTTGCATGGTGACGGCATCGTCGGCGCGATGATTCCAGTACTTTGCCCATCCGTTAAACCGCCAGTCAAGAACGCCGCGCCGGCCGTCCGCATTCGTGATGAAGATGGGGCAATAATCGCGAGTCCAGCTACGGTCTGTTTGAATCACTAAAAAGTCGACCGCGCTTAGATCGGCGCCGGACTTCTTAAGCACACTGCGAATTTTGCGCTCCGATGCGGCGTCTTGAACCAGGATGCGAACTCGTTCGAAACGCGAGAGATGCCGCACGATCTCGCCATAGATCCAGGCAATGGGCGCGAATTTGCCTGGCCAGTCCGTGGTTTCATGCGGCCACGCGATCCAGGTTGCCTCGTGCCGCTCCCATTCGGCGGGCATGCGGAAGCCGAGCGGCGCGGGAGTTTCCGTCATTTGCTGCATCGGAGTTTAGCGGAGCCAGCGTTCGGTGATTGGAGCATACGCGTCGATGCGGCGGTCGCGGAAGAAAGGCCAGTTGCGGCGAACTTCGTCCATGCGCTTCGGATCGCATTCGGCAACCAGAACTTCTTCTTTGTCCGCCGATGCCTGTGCGATCACCTGGCCGAATGGATCCGCCACAAACGAGTTACCCCAAAATTCAATCCCGCTGTCGGACGGTCCTTCGAAGCCGGTGCGGTTGACGGCCGCGACATAGACGCCGTTGGCGATTGCGTGAGCGCGTTGGATGGTGCGCCAGGCGTCGAGTTGTGCATTACCGAACTGCGACTTTTCCGAAGGGTGCCAGCCGATAGCCGTCGGATAGAACAGAACGCTTGCTCCCTGCATGCTCGTAAGCCGCGCGCCTTCCGGATACCACTGGTCCCAGCAGACCAGGACACCGATGCGCGCGTGCTTCGTCTCAAAATTCTTAAACCCCAAATCGCCCGGCGTAAAGTAGAACTTCTCGTAATACAGAGGGTCGTCCGGAATATGCATCTTTCGATAAAGGCCGAGAGTCGCGCCGTCGGAATCGAGGACAACGGCAGTATTGTGATAAAGGCCTTCGGCGCGCTTCTCAAAAAGTGAGGCGACAATCGAGACCTGCAACTCTCGGGCAACCGTGCTTAACGCATCGGTCGAAGGGCCGGGTATTGTTTCGGCCAGGTTAAAAAGCTCGGCGTTCTCTTCGCGGCAAAAATACTGTGACTTGAACAATTCCTGAAGACATACGATCTCCGCGCCTTGGTCGACCGCCTCGCGAATGCCGCGAATTGCCTTTTGGAGATTTTCGTCCAGACTTGTCGTGCATGTCATTTGCACCATGCCGATCTTAAAGGCTTCATCGCGATGCGCGCCTGGCGCCGGTCCCCGGTTTGCCGGTTGTTGCATAGTTCTATTGTCCTCAGCCGCCGCTTTAAACGCGATGGAGGCTATTGAAAATCAAGCAGGCGAGGTCTGCCTCGACCTATACCAGAGGACGGTCTTCGTGTAGGGGACGGGCATGTCCTACCCGCGCGCGAATCTGGAATTCTCGACGGCGAGCGAGATCCCGGCCGCGGCGCGAGCGCGTTTACTGAGGCTTGGCTGGAGGTTGGGTCGCCTTGAAGTAGTCCAGGCGTAGTTGATGGGCGATCTTTTCGGCTACATCTTCGCTTGCCCCGCGGAACTTCGCGCCATGGCTTTCCTGAGTAGTCGCCCACAGCACGTCGCCATCGCGATTGCACAAACGCACTGTCGCGTACGCCTCGTGTTTGCGCTCGCGAATGTGGTGAGACTCAGTTTCCCCGACTGATAGCCCCGTGTATGCTCCGGCAGAGCGCGAACGGCTGGAACTGCTGCCGCTGTATGCTCCTCCGTTTGTATGAGCATTGAGGCCTTCCTGTGAATCGAACGCGTCGGTGTAGTCCTTGTCGTTCGCGGCTCCTCGTAAAACGGCATCCGCGCGGTCCGGGTTATCGGTCAGCACGAAAAGGTGCGTCTTTTGCAAGCTGCCGATCAGTAACTGCCGAATGGCTTCCGCCGTGTCGTTTCCGGCGAGCGGTTCTACATAAACGCGCGTAATTCCGGCAATTCCGGTCACTAGCGACGCATTCGGGGCAAGAGGAGTGGGAGTCACCTTGCCGACCTCCTGAGCGCCCGCCGTATCGGGCTTTTTGCCCGGCTCGGTTGCCGGCGCGAGCCCAGCGAATAAGGCGAGCAGCAGCAGCGAACGTCTCATCCCTTGCCCGCCTGCCTTGCCTCTTCATCCTGATATTGAACCTGCTGGCCGGTTCTCGCTTCCAGCGAAACGAGCGTAGCGCGAATATCGTTTTTGTCGATGCGGAAAATTAATGCCTCCTGATGCCCGTCGTTATCCTGGAAGCCAATCGTCAGAAAATGCTCTCGCCTCTTCGCCAGCAGGAAAAGAGGGGAAATTACGACCGCGGGCAGGTAGCGGCGATCCACTTTTTGGCCGTATTCGAGCAGGTTAATGCGTTCGTAAGGAATCCGAACCTTTGTGTGCTTTGCAAGAAATACGAAATAGGTCTCGTCGACGGTCCGGATATAGCCGTTTGTATGGATCGGGATATCGGGCCGCGTTCCTCCCACGTAGTCGGCTCTCTCGCCTTTCTGGCCGGCGGAAAGCGGAATCGTCGCGGCAAGGAGCAGAAGGAGTACCGGCCGAGTGCGCATCCGTTATAACTTGTGTGTGGAAGTAGAACATTTTCTCACCGCAAGCGGTGTTTTCTTATCGATCTCACGGGCCGCTCGACGGCTGGCCCGTAAACCTAAAGAAAACAATCGCAGTGGCGCCTCGTTACACAACGGATCGGCCCGTTCCGTACAATCGGCCATACGCTCCAATCCGGTACGGTTTTGGGCGGAGAACTAGTTAAAACGACGGAATGAATCGACCATCGCAGCGGATCGTGACACTGGGATGCGCACTCTGTCTTGCCATTTCCGTCGTACGAACCAAGGCCGCGAATGAAGCGCCGTCAACTCCGGCGGACCGCCTGATCCGATCAGAGTATCCCGCGACGCTGACGTTTAGCGAATTGGTTGCACTTTCGTCGCAGAATCCGGCGCCGTCCGATCTCGAAAGTCATCTCTCGAAAGTTCTGACGGAACCGTTCGTCAGCAACGAAGCGACTCTCCTGGGTATGAAACCCGTGCGGCCTCGATCGTCCGGCCTCGGGACCGTTCTTCGCGCGGTTGAATGGAATATCAACCATGGACTGAATGCAAGCGAGATCGAGTTGGCGCTCTCAGGCTCAAAAGAATTCGAGGAGGAGGCGCGCACACATGGTTTGGCGAATGGAAACATGGCGGCCCGAGTGCGCGATCAGCTGGAAGCGCTCAATACCGCGGACGTCGTCATCCTAAACGAAGTGGATTTGGGCATGGATCGGACGCATTACCGCGACATCACCCGCGATCTTGCGGAAACTCTGCATATGAACTATGCGTTCGGTGTCGAGTTCGTGGAACTGAACCGGCTCTATCTCGGTGTCAAGAAGTTGGATTCCGTCGCCGCCGGGCTAGAGCATAATCCATCCGAAGTGTTTGGCGTCGATCCGAAACAATACCGCGGACTTAACGGTAATGCCGTGTTAAGCCGTTATCCAATCCGTAGCGCCCGAATCGTGAGGCTGCCTCAGTGCTACGACTGGTACGGTGGCGAGATAGGACAAATATCCGACCTTGAACGCGCAAAGCGTTGGTCCGCCGAGCGGATATTCGAAGAGCGCGTGCACAGGCAAGTGAGGCGCGGAGGGCGTAACGCGTTGATCGTCGATCTCGCTGTTCCCGAGTCGCCGACTGGCGTGCTTACGGTCGTTACTCCTCATCTGGAGAACTATTGTCTTCCTAGTTGCCGGCAGCAGCAGATCCGTTTCTTGTTTAATCAGATCGCCGGCTGTCGAAATCCGGTAGTGCTCGGCGGCGATCTGAATACGACAGGAGAGGACGGGACGCCGACTTCCATCAGGCATGAGGTCCTTAAACGCATACTCGATTACAAGTTCTGGGCGCGACGGGCGATGCTCTGGTTCGTTCCCGTTCCTTTCTACAGTGTGATCGACTATCCCATCAATTATGTAAAGAACTATCACGATCCGACGGCGCTGAATATGCGTCTTATCGCGCCGAATTCTTCCAAGCCCTTGTTCAGGGAGACTCATGCGTTTCGATTTGACGACGGAGGTTCGTTCGACTTCAAGGGCATCCCCAGAAGATCGTTCCATCGCAAAGGACGAACGCTGGCGAACAGTAACGAGCGTGCGTGGAAAGGATTTGCCGTTACATTCTCCTTCCGGCGGACAATTCCCCTATTTGGCAAATTCAAGCTGGACTGGTTCTTTGTGAAGCCGCCTCCGGGCGATCCAGCGGGCGCCGGACCTGTCCCGTTCAGCCCTTATCGAGGAAGGACGATGCAGGAAGTGAATACGGCGCTCGGAGAGCGCATTTCCGATCATTGTCCGATTAGCGTGGATCTGCCCCTCAGGTGACGAGATTAAAGCGGCCTCCGGCGCAAACCGCTCGACCGCCGCTCTCGCGCGGCGGGTTCTTGGTAGTCAGGCGATTGTCATTGTTCCGGAACTCCCGTCCCATGTTTTAATTGACTGTGTAGGCGGCAATAAGCATCGCGTCTTAACAGCTTCCTTAGCAACTTCCCGAGGAGCATGAGTTGAATTTGAAAGTGGCAGAGCTCAGTCAAGTTCGTGAACCGTCCGAACGATGGACAACAACGGATGCGGCGGAACTGTATGACGTTGCAGCCTGGGGAAAAGGTTATTTCTCCGTCGGTGAAAACGGCAACCTGATCGTCCATCCGAGCAAAGAACCGGACCGCCGCATTGACCTGAAGCAACTTGTCGACACATTGGAATGGCGCGGCATCTCCCTGCCGATATTGATTCGCTTCGGCGAGATTTTGAAACACCGGCTGAGCGAATTGCATCAGGCATTCGATCTTTCCATCCGTGAGCACGGTTATCAGGGTGGCTACTGCTGTGTATTCCCCATCAAGGTGAACCAGCAGAGGCAGGTCGTCGAAGAGGTGTTCGAGTTCGGCCGTCCTTACCGGTTCGGGCTGGAAGCCGGCTCGAAACCTGAGTTGCTCGCCGTACTGGCCATCGCCGACAACGAAACGCCGATCATTTGTAATGGCTTCAAAGACGACGAGTATATCGAGATGGTGATGCTGGCGAGCAAAATCGGCCGCAACATCACGCCCGTCGTCGAAAAATTCACGGAACTCGAACTGATCGCCAAGCACGCCGAGCGGGTCGGCGTCCGGCCGCGAATCGGGCTACGCGTGAAACTGGCAAGCCGAGGGTCGGGACGCTGGAAATCGTCCGGCGGTTATCGCTCGAAATTCGGCCTGACCGTAACCGAGGCCCTGAAGGCCGTAGAGTACCTGAAAGAGCGCGGCATGGAAGATTGTCTGCAGCTTCTTCATTTTCACCTCGGCAGCCAGATCACCAACATTCGCCAGATCAAGGGCGCGGTCATTGAAGGCGCGCGCGTCTACACGGACCTCAAGCGGATGGGGACGGGGCTAAGGTTCATGGATGTCGGCGGCGGGTTGGGCGTCGACTACGACGGCTCCCAGACCGATTTCGAATCGAGCGTTAATTACACGCTCGAAGAATACGCTCGCGACGTCGTCTATCACATCCAAAGCATTTGCGATGAAGCCGAGGTTCCGCATCCCACCATCATTACGGAGAGCGGCCGTGCGGTGGCGGCTTATCACAGCGTGCTTGTGTTCAACGTGCTGGGGGTGAGCGGCTTTGGCGAGGATGATCTTCCGGATTCGATTCCGGAGGATTCCGAGCAGTGCCTGATCGACCTCTACGAAACGAACAAGTCGGTCAGCAAAAAGAATCTGCTGGAAACTTATCACGACGCGCAACAAGCGCTCGATTCGGCGCTGAATCTATTCAGCCTTGGATATCTGCCGCTCGAACAGCGCAGCCTCGCCGAGACCTTCTATTGGGCCATCTGCCGCAAGATTCACAAGCTCGCGAAGGAACTTGACTACTTTCCGGAAGAGTTGGAAGGTCTGGACGCCATGCTTTCGGATACCTATTTCTGCAATTTTTCGTTATTCCAGAGTATGCCGGATAGCTGGGCGGTGAAGCAGCTTTTTCCGGTCATGCCGATTCACCGCCTGAATGAGCCGCCGACACGAAAGGCGGTTCTAGGCGACATATCGTGCGATTCCGACGGTAAAATCGACCAGTTCATCGACCGGCGGGACGTTAAGAAGACGCTGCCGCTGCACACCTTCAATCACCAGCCGTATATTCTCGGCGCCTTCCTTGTGGGCGCTTACCAGGAGATCCTTGGCGATCTGCACAACCTTTTTGGCGATACCAATGCTGTCCACGTCACTCTCGACGAACACGGCGACGTAGTGTTGGAGACGGTCGTGCAAGGCGACACCGTGCGCGAGGTGTTGAATTATGTGCAGTACAACGTGCAGACGCTGCTAGACGACTTCCGCAAAGATGTTGAGCGCGCTGTCCGGGAACAGCGCGTCGGGTATGAAGAGGCCGGCCGCCTGCTGAAATTCTACGAAGACGGCCTGCACGGCTATACCTACCTGGAGCAGTAGATTGTCCGATCCGCTGCGGAGCGCTCTGGTCTCTTCGCGCAATCCGCTGAACATCGGGGCCGCGGCGCGGGCCATGAGCAATTTCGGGTTCACCGATCTCCGCGTCGTGAATCCTTACGATGTGGCTTATCGCGAAGCGCGCTCCGCCGTGCGGTCGCACTATATCCTTGAGCAGTCACGGCAGTGTTCGACGGTCGTCGAGGCCATTGCCGGATGCACGCTCGTGGTGGGCACAACGGCCGTCGGCAATCGCGATTTGCACACTCCACTCTACCAGTTGGAAACTGGAGCCGAACTGCTTCGCGAGCACCTGGCTTCGAGCGCAAAAGCAGCTCTGTTGTTCGGCTCGGAGAAATTCGGGCTCTCGAACGACGAAATGAGCCATTGCCATTGGCTGATGCGGATACCCACAAGGTCGGAGCATGGCTCAATGAATCTGGGGCAGGCGGTCGCCATCTGTTTGTATGAAATGCGGCGCCAGGCTGCTGCTGTCAATCAGCCTGCATTTGAAAAGCCGCCGGTTGCGTCCTCGGAAGAATTGGAGCGCCTGACGGCGGTGTTGATGGACCTGCTTGTTGAAAGTGGCTACGCGCAGGAACGCACGCTGGAATCCACTGAATTGAAACTGCGGCGGTTGATTCGCCGTATAAACGTTGCCTCGAATGATGCGGAAGCGTTGCTGGGCATGTTGCGCCACGTCCTCTGGAAGATGCGTCAGGCACGATGATCCGGCGCCTCGATTATGCAATGCAAATGCTATTCTGATGCCGGTGACGAAAGTACAGACGACGTATCCGCTCTCGCGTAGGTTGACCGATACGGATTCCGCGAGCCTGGCGCGCGTCATAGTGTTTACGGCATTTTGGCGGCGCGGCTATCCCCCATTGGGTCTTCTTCCGCGAAAATGCCTGACTTACTTGCGATCGGCGGCGGCGGTTCCCGTGTTGCAACCAAAATCCCATAGGCGGAAATCCGTTTCGCCATCCGTATATTCAATCAGCGCGTATTGTCCTGGATCGAGCGGTTTCTGGGGCCAGATCTTGTACAGCCCGGCGGCGAGTTGGCGTTGAAAAGTGGCGATTTGTTTCGGGTTTTCAAAGTTTTCGTTCGTGATTGGCGCGATTTCGATATCTTCCACGATCCGTACGCCGTTCTTTGATTCGAGCTTGATAATTCCGAATCGCTGCTCCTGCTCCAGCCGCAGATAGAACTCGGGTTCGGTCTCGCCGACACTAAACTTGGCTTGCTCTCCTTTGAGCTGGACCGTCACCTTGCCAGCCACCAGGGGAATGGGTGTAATCATTTTTAGCGCCTGGCGTCTCTTGCTCTTCACAAACGTCGACTCCGCGTAGTCCAAGGTCTTGACCTGGCCGTTCTCCAGGAAATAAGCGCCCGCGTTCATTGGGATTTCTTCAACAATGCGCCGCTGCGCGCGCTCGAATTGCTCTTCTTCGTCTTCGAGTTTCGTTTGCTGTTGAACGTCGGCTGCGGCGCGCTGGCGCTTGGCTTCCGTCTTCTTGAGATCGCAAAGCGCGACCGGAATATCTTCCCACTGGTCCCGCTCCGTGCTGTAATAATGCACCCGGTCGCCGTTGATCCTGTATTCGCGGGCCATCTGGTAGTCGCCGTTCTTCAGATACAGTCTGAAAGAACTTCCGAATGCCAGCGAAACGGCGAGCACGAAGAGAACAAGAACCCGCACGACCGCTATTTTACCCGGCTCCGTACGAGAAGACGTGCGTGGGCAAACATAGGCGCCCAAAGCCTTCCTCTAACATGGAAATTGATGAAATACCGTAAGCTTGGCAAAACGAATCTGGAACTCAGTGAAATCGGTTACGGCGCCTGGGGCATCGGCGGTAACCAGTGGCTGGGAAACAACGATGACGAATCGCTAAAGGCGTTACGCCACTCCTTTGACCTTGGCTTAAACTTTATCGATACTGCTCTGGCTTACGGCGATGGCCACAGCGAGCGGCTCGTGGGAAAAGCGGTTCGCGATTCCGGAAAAGAAATTTATATCGCTACCAAGATTCCGCCAAAGGATCAGGTATGGCCCGCGTCGCCAAAAACGCCGATTGACAAGGTCTTTCCGTACAAGTACATCATCCGGTGTACCGACGAGAGCCTTCGCAATCTGAACCGCGAACAGATCGATCTGCAGCAGTTTCATGTCTGGACTGATGCCTGGACGCAAACCGAGGAATGGAAGCGGGCGATTGAAGATTTAAAGAAGAGCGGCAAGATTCGGTTCATGGGTATTTCCGTCAGCGAGCACGGACCAGACACCGCCCTTGAAGCGTTAAGGACGAATCTGATTGATGCCGTTCAGGTGATCTACAACATCTTCGATCAAAGTCCCGAAACGAATCTGTTTCCGCTTTGTCAAAAATTGAATATCGGCGTGCTGGCGAGAGTGCCTCTCGACGAAGGCGGTTTAACGGGTACCATCACGCCCGATACGCAGTTTGAACGAAGCGAGTTCCGCGCACACTACTTCCGGGGGGACCGGAAACAGCAGGTTGTCGAGCACGTAGAAGCTCTCAGGAAAGATCTCGCAGGCATCCCCGGCACTCTGCCCGAGATTGCTCTGCGCTTCTGCCTTTCGCATCCGGCCGTGACAACCGTCATTCCGGGTATGCGGCGCGTCAAAACCGTCGATAGCAGTTGCCGCGTATCGGACGAAGGACGGTTGCCCTCAGACGTGCTCGCGATCTTGAAGCGGCACGCATGGGACCGGAATTTTTACGAATAGCTTACCGCACAACTACAGTGTCCGAGTACTCTCCCGATTCATCCACGGTAGAAAGTTCTTCTCCGCCAATTAGGCCGGCCGCTAGGTGACCCTAATTCACGGCGGCTTCAGAATTGATCAGCGAAAAGTGACGATCTCCATCGCATAGTTCTGCGCGGAACTGGCGGTGAGAGAGGTTTGATACGATCCCGTGGCCGAGACGATGCGGTCGAGCAAGCAGACCGTGGCTCCATTGGAATCATTAGTTTGACTCTCGATGGTCCAGCCGCTGGCAGGACTGGAACAGAAAGGATTCGATGCTCCTGTCGCCGCCCAGGAAAAGAGATATTCATTTGCCGCCGTGGTAGTAACCGCGGCGGACGACCATGCGGTTGTCGACGTGAGGGATTCGTGAAAACCGGATTGATCAAGCGGCGTCGAGGAATTCAGCCCGGCCACCTCCGCCACGGCTACCAATAGATAGGTGCTGCCGCCACTGAAGTTCAACGTCAATGAGGCGGCGCCGCCGGCAGTGGACTTGGCGTAGTAGAAATTGTTGTAGATGGCGCTGCCGGAGACGTTATGGTAGATCGAAGTTGCCAGACCGCGTGTGAACGCGTCTCCGGAACCGTCGGTCACGCTGCTGATATCCAGAGGCCAGAAGCTCACT
>Ga0134125_10008276_pt1 | contig 11727 bp, 7 predicted proteins | sample KB31751_FD_96464 | JGI IMG/M metagenome (GOLD analysis project Ga0134125, IMG submission 96464) | Terrestrial soil microbial communities with excess Nitrogen fertilizer from Kellogg Biological Station, Michigan, USA - KB3-175-1 | ecosystem: Environmental > Terrestrial > Soil > Unclassified ... | reverse complement strand
TGCAGACGTTGGATCGATGTGGCGAAAGTCATGCGCCAGAGCCATGCGCGACATTTCGACCAGCGTGCTGGCCATCTCAACCCCTACGGTCCCCGCGCCAACCAGCGCAAAGGTCAGTTCGCGACGAATTTCCTCAGGCGCCGCCTGTTCGATCGAAGCCATCTCTTCCGCTCGCTCGAACGCGCGCAGTATCTTGCCGCGGATGGCGTCCGCGTCATCGAGCGATTCCAGGCCCGGTGCGAACTGCCGCCATTCATCGTGTCCAAAATAGTTGTACTGGATGCCAGTCGCCAGGATAAGAAAGTCGTACGCCAGGTTACCTCTTTTCAGATAAACCACGCGTTGCTCTGGGTCGACGGCTGAAACTTCATCCCAAAGCACATCGACATTTTTCTGATGACTGAGGATTGAACGCAAAGGGCCGGAGATTTCATCCGAGGAGAGCAAACCCGTTGCCACCTGGTACAGCATTGGTCGAAAAAGATGATAATTCCGCTTGTCGATCAACGTCACGCTGACTGGAGCATTGCGCAGACCCCGGGCTGCGGAGAGTCCTCCGAAGCCACCACCGACAATGACCACACGAGGTAACATCAATTACAGCCGCCAGGTTGAAGACATCTCATGAGATGAGAGATGGCCACGCCTTGATCGAATGAACCGCTCGATTTGTAAGAAATCTTTTGCTGCCCCTGGATCCCTGGTCGATGCATAAGGCTGTCAATTTCAGCCCCGCTTTTGCGGGCTTGTCGCGGACGTTTTCTCGACGCTCGTTGTCTTCATAAGGCGTTTCTCGATCCGCCGGTCAGGAATCAACCAGATCAGCGCCGCGGCAACATATATTGCCTGGGCGATCGACGGGGAACGCAGGGTAGCAAAGATGGCTGCGATGTACAGCACCGGCGAAAGCTTACCCTTCCAATCGCGCCCAATCGCTTTTTGCAAAATTGAGTCCGGCCCTTGCGCTCGGATAATCGTCTGCTGAAGCAGAAAGTAGGCAATCCCGGCCATCAACAGCACGAGTCCGTAGAGCGCTGTGGGTACCGCGGTGAAGTGGTTTTCTCCCATCCAACCTGTTGCGAATGGAAATAAAGAAAGCCAGAACAAGAGGTGCAGATTAGCCCAGAGCATTCCACCCGTTACCGTTGTGGTGGCATGCAGCATGTGATGGTGGTTGTTCCAGTAAATGCCCACATACACGAAACTGAGAACATAGCTGAGAAAGGTCGGCACAAGCGGGGCCAGGGCCTTCACACCGTCAGCGTGCGGCACCTTCAGCTCCAACACCATGATCGTGATGATGATGGCAATCACACCGTCGCTGAACGCTTCCAACCGCCCCTTGGTCATGGATGCTCCGGTCCCCGCGCACGCGGTTGTCTCTTGTGGCAGGACAGCTCAGGTGACTGTGCCTGCAAATCGATCAAAGAGATGACTCCCTTTTCACCAACCGATCAATGGCTTTGATTTGCGGTGTTGTTTGTAGCACCGAATAACGCCTTAAGAGGCTTACAGTGGAATACCGTTCTTCGCTGCCGTCAACGAGATGTGTTAAATCGACACGAGTGGCGCCGCCCATTGTGCAACTCCGGTATGGTGCCCGCGCGGCAAAGCCGGGAGGCTGACAGAAATTATATCGAAGGAATTTCCACAAAAATGCTCGTTAAACCTGCGGCTTTTGAGAATCTCATATCATCAAAAAATTGAGCCGATAATGACTACAGCAAAGAAGCAGGAAGAACAGAGACGCCGCTAGGAACATAAGGCTGATCGCAAGAGCTTGCTCCACAGACAGACACACGTGATTGGGCCGCGAACATCACTCATCGTGGCCTCGAATTCAAGAATCTAACCGGAAACGCCGAACACACAACGGAAGTACTCAGATCTCAGAAAGGAGATGCACCATGGGAGGGCCTTTACTCCAAATCGCTTCGTCGGTTCGCTCTGACCTCGAGGCCCGTGATCACGACACTGGCCTTTCAGCTTTTGCGGGCGTGCGCTCACGACTGTTCGGCATCGCCTACCGTATGCTCGGAAGTTCGGCGGAAGCCGAGGACATCGTCCAGGATGTCTGGTTGCGCTGGCAGGCCGCCGATCAGAAGGCGGTTGAGAATCCCCCTGCATTCCTCGCCACGACAACCACAAGGTTGTGTATCAACCTCGCCGAGTCTGCCCACTCGCGTCGCGAAACCTGTATCGGGGCATGGCTTCGGGAACCGGTCGATACCAGCGGCGATGCCGCATTCGATGCGGAATGCGGCGAAGCATTGGGACTTGCCGTGCGTGTGCTGCTTGAAAAGCTCTCACCCAAAGAGCGCGCCGCATACATTCTCCGCGAGGCCTTCGATTACTCCTATCGCCAGATTGCGGACATCCTGCAAATGGAGGAAACAAATACCCGCCAACTCGTCTCCCGTGCCCGCAAGCATATTGCCGACGGCCGGCGTACACCCGCCAGCTCGAGCAAGCACCGGCGCCTTCTGGACGCGTTTGTCACTGCCGCTCACACGGGAGAGTTAGCCCCTCTTGAAGGTCTCTTGGCTAAGGATGTTGTCTCTTGTTCAGTGGTGGAATCATGGACATCTTCCAATTCGTGACCGAAAGCGTATGACCATATTTACTTCGAGTCAGCCGTGTCCTCATTCCGCCCTTAAGGCCTTGATCGGATCAATCGACGCTGCTCGATGTGCCGGCAGCAGTGAAACCATCGTGGCCAGCAGGAGCACGCAGAAGCAGGCCAGCGCCAGTACCAGCGGATCAAACGGGCTTACTCCGAAGAGGAATGAGCGCAGCAGGCTGGAGGCAAATAACGCTCCCAGCAGCCCAATTACACATCCAACGGCCGCAAGTTTAGTCCCCGCCATGATCATTAAGCCACGAATCTCCGAGCGTTGTGAACCCAGCGCCATTCGTATCGCCATCTCCTGCGTGCGCAGCGCTGCCGAAAACGCGATGATGCTGTAGATTCCCAGAATGGCCAGCAGCACGCCGGCTATGGCAAAGGCCGTGATCAGTCCCGTATTGAAGCGGCGCGGCGCTTCCGTCGCGGAAACGGCATGCTCCATGGTCTGCATTTGCGTGAGGGGAAGCTGCGGATCAATGGAGCGGACAGAAGAGGTCATGGCATTTTCCATCTGCTCCGGTGGTAGTGAAGTACGCAACACAATGTATCCGCTATTGCCAACGAGCGTATTCGTCATGGAACTGGCCAATGAACCAAAGGACGCCAATGCTTGTTCAACCGGCTGGTACGCCTGCTCCTTCGTGTCCTGGTCTGGAGAATCCTGCTTAATGTCATCCACCTCGCCCACCACGGTCATCCATTCGCTTGGCGTCTCCTGCATGCCCCAGCGAATGCGCTTGCCCAACGGATCCTGACCCGGCCAATAATGTTCGGCGAGTTTGCGGTTCACAATCACCACAAGCTGCGAATGAGCATTGTCTGCCTCGGTGAATGTTCGGCCGCGACGCAAGGCAATTCCCATGGCATGGAAATAGTCTCCGGCCACCCCCGATACCCACGCCAGGCTCAGCCCTTCATTCTTCTGCGGAACATAGTTCTGCACCACGAAAGCCTGGTTTGGGCTTCCGCCGGAAGCTGGCAGCAGGGAACTCAATCCGACCGCGGCCGCGCCCGGAAGCTGCTGCAAGCTGGTCACAAGCGCTTTGTTGAACTCATCCACTGAGGCCTGGGTTGAGTACTGGTTCTGTGGCAGCGAGTAAGCAGCGGTCAAGGTGTGATCTGGCCGGAAGCCGAGCTGCACATCGCGCATTTTTTCGAAGCTCCGCAAGAGCAATCCTGACGCCACGACGAGCACCGTGGCAATGGCGATTTCCGCAACCACCAGCGCCGACCGCAGTCGTGCATGACTGGTTCCCGTTGTACCGGTTCGCCCTCCTTCTCTAAGCGCGGGGTTCACGCTGGTGCGAATGGCGGCAAACGCCGGCGCCACTGAGCTGATCAGGCCTGTAAAAACTGCCAGTGCTAGCGCGAACGCCGCTACCTTCCAATCAATTCCAATCTGGTTGATCAGGGGCAAGGTGTCCGGCAAAAAAGTCCTTCCGAGCTGCAGCGCGTTTGCTGCTAAGAACAATCCCAGCAGACCGCCGGTCAGGCTGAGGACAAGACCTTCCATGATCGCCTGCCCCAGCAGAGTAGAAGCATGCGCGCCCAGCGCAAGCCGCACCGCGATTTCGCGACGCCTGCGCAGCGCCCGGATCAGTAGGAGGCCGGCAAGATTGGCACACGCGATCAGCAGTACCACCATCACGGCAAGAAACAACGTGCGAATCAGCGGCCGGGCCTGTTGCACCGTGTCTTCCTGGAGCGAGCGCACCACTGCCGTGATACGCAGGCTGCTCATGAATGCCGGATAACTCTTCATGGTTTCCCTGGCTACTCTCTCGGCATCGTCCTGCGCTTGAACGGCTGAAATTCCGGTCTTCAACCTGCCCACCATGGAGAAACTCCACGACGCCGCGCCTACCGTAACCTCATCATGTGTGAAGCTCATCGGCACCCAGAGCTGGGCCTTGTTCAGTTGTCCTGGGACCAGTGGAAACTCAAAGTTGCGCGGCATCACGCCGATCACGATAAAAGGCTTTCGGTCCAGCAGAATCTTGCTGCCCAGCACTTGCGAGCTGCCTTGAAACCGGCTTTGCCACAGCCCATAACTGATGACTGCCAACTGTTGCTTCTGTTCGTCTTCCTCTTGTGTGAAGACCCGGCCCATGAGCGGCTTGACGCCAAGAGCTGGAAAAACTCCGCCGGTCAGCCGCGCTGCATTCGTAATCCTGGGCTCACCCACTCCACTGAGCTCATAAGCAGCCTGCTGATAGCCGCCCAGACTCTCGAAGCTGTGAGTGTCACGGGTGTATGCCACCACGTCGGGAGCGGTCACACTGATACCGCCGGTTCCATCGGGAACACCCTGGAGAATGGCGCCCACCGCGACAAGCCGGCTGGATTCAGGAAAGGGAAGCGGACGTAGCAGCACGCCTTCGACAATCGAGAAAATAGCTGTGGTGGCGCCAATACCGAGCGCAAGCATGATTACTGCCATGATGGTGAATGCCGGCGACTTGCGCAAAACCCTCAGCGTGATTTTCAAGCGATTAATCATCTTCTTAAAACCCTCTTCTCAGTTAAGTCCAGTTACGCAACCGAGACGTCCCTGGTTCCGCGGCAAAACCTTCATCTACAAGCAGATTCATTGCCGAACCGCCAACAGCTTTAAACGTCTTGAATGCAATGGCTTGCCTCACACTTCGGCCTGGATTGATTTACGCAAGTGTGCGCCAACGGCTTTTTTCTGTTCGGAAATGAACAGCACGGGAGACAGGCAGCTCAACAAATCTTCATCTATGCAGCAGGCTTTCGTCCTACGCAGCAGATCCAGCCTTTGCCGGAGTCGACCGTTACCTCAACATCTTCGAAACCCGTATTGGTGAGGAGTTCGCGATGCTGATCGATCGTCAGAAGCTTCATACCTGAGAACGGGAGATATTTTTCCGCCATCTTTGCTACCCTGGTCTGGGCTCCGCCATAGATCTCCGCAATGATGATCAGCCTGCCGCCGGGTTTTATCACTCGCAGGACTTCGCGCATGTCGTCCTCCAAATCAGGCCACCAGAAGTGCGTTTCCACCGCCGTCACGACATCGAACATATCGTTCGCGAACGGCAATTGCGAGACCGGGCCTTCACGGATGTCGACTCTCTCCGTCTTGATTAGCTCTCGATTAACCCTGCGCGCGAAAGCTACGCTGTCTTTTGAAAAATCCAGACCATAGACCTTCCCGTCAGTAGCCATCGCCGCCAGCTTGCTCACGGTTCTGCCTCCGCCGCAACCCACATCGAGGACAGTTTCATTCTTCTGAATGGAAACGTGAGACAGGCCCCAGTCGGTCACTTTGGAATGGTGTGAGTTCATGTTCCACAAAACAAATCGCCCCAGCAATCCGGTCGGCTTCTGGCATTGGGTTGTCCGCGGTTTTGTACTGATGATCAAAGTTGGTCCCTCTCGAAAATATTACGACGGATAAGCGGATTGGTTACTTCCGCCAGCAACTCGTGCCTTTCGCACGCCGCATTACTTGTTCCGGGTCGGCGAAGCTTCACCTTCAAATTTGCAAGCGACGTGTCAAAATTGCTCCTACCTCCCGCAACAAGATTCCTGACCTTGAAGCTGCGTTTCGAAACCAAGGAAAGAAAGTTGCTGTCCGCTTCCGCAACGCAACTTGTCCGGAATCGAACAGTCGCGCTCGTCACGTTTAGCTAACCTGCTCTTTTTAATGTACTAAGCGCCTCAATTAATTGGGTATAGGATTGCATGTGGATGTTCTGAGACTGAGGCCAGTTATGACTTTCTTGCAAGACATGCGTTACGGTCTGCGCGTCCTTCTGAAGTCCCCAGGCTTTTTCACCATCGCCATTCTTACGCTCGCGCTCGGGATCGGAGCCAATTCCACCATATTCAGTTGGATCAACTCCACTGTGCTCAACCCCATTCCCGGAGTCCAGCATGCCAGCCGCTACGTGGCCGTGTCCATCAACGGCCGCGACCAGAATCCGCTTTCGTATCCCGATTACCGGGATTTGCGCGACCGCAATCAGTCCCTCTCCAGCTTCGTTGCGGCTTCGAACACTTCCATGAGCCTTACCTCGAATGGACGCCCAGAACGCGTCTGGGGAATTCTGGCTTCCGCGAACTATTTCGATTCTTTGGGCGTCCACCCAATTCTAGGCCGTGGCTTCCTTCCCGCAGAAGACACTCAACCGGGCGGTGCTCCTGTGGTGGTCATCAGCTATCGCCTCTGGCAAACGCATTTTGGCGGCGATCGTTCGGTCATCGGTCAATCTGTTCAGATCGATCGCCATCCATTTCAAATCGTAGGTGTTGCGCCGGAGGGATTTGTCGGTACGCAGACCGGATTGAACTACGATCTGTGGGTTCCAATCACGATGGTGGGCGATTTTTATAGCGTCGATGCTACCGATTTTCTCCTGCACCAACGCGGTTCTGCCTGGCTTCTCTGCATAGGCCATCTCAAGCCTGACGTGAGCGTCAGCCAGGCTCAGTCCGACCTGAGCATGCTGATGACTCAGATCGCCGCACAATTTCCTAAGGAGCACGTCGGCAAATCCGAAATTATCGTCAGTCCGCTCTGGCGCGCGCCTTTCAGCGCAAACTATTACCTCCACACCATTCTTTTCCTTCTTCTAGCCATCTCCGGAGTCGTGCTCCTGCTGGCCTGTGCCAACGTCGCCAATCTGCTGCTGGTTCGTTCTGTCTCGCGCCGCCGTGAAATGGCCATTCGGCTCTCGATCGGTGCTACGCGCGGACGTCTTGTTCGCCAGTTGCTCGCTGAAAGCCTCATTCTTTCTGTATGCGGCGGTGCCATTGCCATGTTGCTCACTGTCTGGACCGCAGGCATGCTGGGCAGCTCCGTTCCACCGGTCGCGGAAATCCCTCTCGCGATGACCGTCACCGCCGACCGTACTGTTCTCTTTGCCACATTCATGGTTTCCATTCTCACTGGAATCATCTTTGGCATTTTGCCGGCGCTCCGCTCTTCTCGCTTGCAGCCAACCCATGTTTTAAAAGAAGAAGGCGGCAGCACCTCTGGCGGCGTACACAAGGGACGCCTCTCCAACATCCTCGTGGTTGCCCAGGTCGCCATGTCTCTTTTGTTGCTTGTTTGCGCCGGCCTTTTCATGCGCAGCATCCAGCAGGCCCAGCACTTCAATCCGGGATTTAATCCACATCATGTCCTTCTCGAGAGCTATGACCTCAGCGGTCTTGGTTACAACAGAAATTCTGGCATGCAATTCCATCGCCAGCTCTATGAAAAGCTCCAGGCCATTCCGGGAATCGAATCCGCCACCATCGCAGGTTGGATTCCCCTGGGTTTTGACATCAGCAGTTATTCCGTACAGATCGAAGGCTACGTGCCTCAGCCACACGAGTCCATGGACATTGGATACGCGGACATCGCGCCGCGCTATCTGCACACGATGCAAATTCCCCTTATCTCCGGAAGAGAATTCACCACGTCTGACATTGATGGTTCTCAGCCGGTTGCCATCGTCAACAGCGCCTTTGTCAAACATTACTGGCCGCACCAGCAGGCCATCGGAGAGAGGGTTCAGGCCGCAGGCATCTGGTATAACGTGGTTGGTGTCGCTGAGAATAGTGACTACAACGAACTCGGACAGAAGCCGCAGCCGTTTCTCTATCTTCCATTTTTCCAGGACTACAACCGTCGTTGCGCAATTTATGTTCGAGTGGCGGGCGATCCTCTTGCTTCTGTTGGCCCGGTCCAGGCCGCGGTTCATTCGCTCGATGCTGATATGCCCCTTTTCAATCTGACCACTCTCGATTCGCGCGTTCAGCTCAGCACGACCACGCAGCGTCTGGCTGGAACTTTTGTAGGTGGCTTTGGAGCACTCGCACTCATTTTGGCGGGAATCGGAATCTATGGCGTGCTCGCTTACACCACACGCCAGCGCACGCATGAGATGGGTATTCGCATGGCTCTGGGAGCCAATCCGCTGGACGTCCTTCGCCTTGTCCTGCGTCAGGGGCTTACGCTCGCCGCTCTGGGGCTTGTCATCGGCTTGGCCGCATCCCTCGGCCTAACGCGCGCACTGTCAAGCCAGCTCTTCGGGATCAGCGCCACCGATCCGCTCACATTCATGGCCGTAGCATGCCTGGTGCTCGCGGTCGCGTTTCTCGCGTGCTATGTTCCCGCGCGCCGCGCCATGCGCACCGATCCTATCGTCGCTCTGCGCCATCAGTGAGCTGTAGTTGTTTAGAATCCGTATGCATAGCTATGCGACTTCTGAAAAAGCTGCTCGTCTTTGCCAAGAAACTTCAGCTGGCGTGCCTTCTCGCTAGTTCGTGACCCGCGTCTGGTCCGTGATCCAGTTGACCTCCCAGGTTTTGCCACCATCGTCAGAAATGACTACTAAAATGTGGCAGATTCGTATTCTGGCCTGTCAAAATAGCCCACTATCTGGTGTTACGATATAGCCACTTTTTCCGATGGAACGGATCGCCGCCAGCTTTCTTCCTCCGATTGCGCTCGATGCGGAACGCAAGGTCCCGATCTATCAACAGTTGTATGACTGGTTTCGACAGGCCATCCTTGCTGGTCAACTGCGGCCCGGGCAACGCGTGCCTTCCACACGAAACCTCGCCGCAGAACTGAAAGTCTCGCGCATACCGGTGTCGAGTGCATATGATCAACTACTCGCCGAAGGCTACTTGGAGACGTTCGTTGGTGCAGGTACGTGCGTGGCGCGGTCAATCCCGGACGACGCATTGAAGTTTGCCTGGAAAGGCAGCAGCGCGCACAGGCAGGTTGCAGAAGGCAAGGTTCCGCGGCGTATGGCGCGGCGCGTCGCACTGCTTAGCATGCCTCGTCAGACATGGTCCAACGCGCTGGTTCCGTTTCGCGTAAGCCTTCCCGCTCTTGAATACTTTCCGACGGCCGTCTGGTCCAAGCTGGTGCATCGCCACTCTCGCGAGCAAACAAGACAATCGATGGCCTATGGCGATGCAAAGGGGTATTGGCCGCTGCGCGAAACCATTGCCGGATATTTGGGAACGGTTCGTGCCGTCCGCTGCGAGCCTTCGCAGGTTCTGATCACCACGGGTTCACAGCAGGGTGTACAACTCTCCGCACATGTTTTGCTCGACGAAGGTTCGCAGGTGTGGATGGAAGAGCCGGGATATCCTGGGGCGCGCCAGGCCTTAAGAATTTCAGGAGCACAGATTGTCCCCGTGCCTGTGGATCAGGAAGGCCTGAACGTTCGTGAGGGCATCCGTCGTGCCCGCAGTGCGCGTGCGGTTTACATCACGCCTTCGCACCAGTATCCACTGGGAATGACCATGAGCGCCTCGCGACGAATGCAGTTGCTCAACTGGGCTGCGCGCAATGGCGCATGGATCATTGAAGATGATTACGACAGCGAATACAGATTTGGCGCGCGTCCGATTGCATCGCTTCAGGGCCTGGATAACAGCTCGCGTGTCATCTATGTGGGAACGTTCAGCAAGGTGATGTTTCCCGCGCTGCGCCTGGGCTATGTTGTGGTTCCCAGTGACCTGGTTGAAGCCTTTTCTACGGCCCGAGACGCCAGCGACCAGTTTTCCTCAACTCTCTATCAGGCGGTCATGACGGATTTCATCCGCTACGGACACTTCGCCCGTCACGTTCGCAGGATGCGGATGCTGTATATGGAGCGGCGGACGGCTCTGGTGGATGCTATCCAACAGCATTTGGAGAGTACGCTGGAAGTAGTGGGTGCTGAAGCCGGTATGCATCTGGTGGCGATGCTGCCGCAGGGCGTGAGTGATGTGACGGTATCAAGAAAAGCGGCTGAGATCGGACTATCTGTGATGCCGCTATCGTCGTGCTGTTTGAAGCGGCCGGTTCGAGGCGGTCTGGTTCTCGGCTACGGCGGTATAGATAAGAAGCAAATCCATGACGCAGTACGGAAATTGAAAGCGCTCATCTAAATTTTGCGAATCACACCGCGAACGGGCATGGCTTGGACAAAATGAGTCGCAGAGCGCAAACACACTGATGAGATTGTCACACAGACAACCGCACTCAGTCGCCGGCAGTAAAAGGCTGCTCGGGTGTTTCTGGCCCGGGCTTCGGCCCGGAGATTTGTTTCGGCCGATACAGTCGCGCGAAGATCACAAACGAAATCAGGAATAGCGCGAAATCCACCACGCTCCCCTCGGGGCCAATCGTTCCCCCCGTAAGCCACCGTGGTCCGTGAAAGCTGGCGTTCACGAGATGCCCTTTGGCAAGCATGCCGCTGTCCGGCACTGAGTAAATAAAGGTCTCGGCATAGTCGGAAGCGGCGTGCAGTCCGATGGCAAACCACAAGTTTCCTGTACGCCGTAAGGTGAAACAGGCGAACATACCAAACAGCATTACTGAAAGTGCTCCTACCCAGCCCTCGCCTGGATTGCTGAGGTGCACAGCGCCGAATAGCGCTGAAAGCAGGACTGCGGCCGGCCAGAAACCCATGCCCGTAGCCAGAGTGAACTGTGCGTAGCCACGAAAAGTGAACTCCTCGGCAATACCCACAAGCACAAATCCAATCGCCCAGACCACGGCGTAGTGGATGAGACTCGCGCCGGAGAGCGCCAGGCCGCCGAACGAGTAGCCGCCGGCTGCATATATGACCAGCATTTCCACCGACTCAAGCGCCAGTCCCCACACCACGCCTTGCCAGAAGAGCCGACCAAAGGCGCCACGTGCAGGAATGCCATACTCCGCAAACCGTCGCTTCTCAATGCGCGACATGATATACGCCGCCAGAAACACCGTCGCGATGGCGACACTCTCAAAAATCAGTTCGAACTCAGGAGTCAGGGTGCCCTGGGTCGCAGTCGTAAACAGCCGGTGGAGAGCTGGAATGAGTCTCAGGCAAATGCGAAAAAGAAACTGTAGCGCCGCGAAGAGGACGAGAAATATTGAGAACCGCCAGCCGGCGCGGATTCCACCAGGGCCACGAAAGATTTTCTGACCGATGCTTCGGGCAGGCGGCGCGGGGTTGAGTTGCTCATCCATGGCTATAACTTTCCCGACGATGCCACGTGGTGCGTGCGGTCCGTCATCGCAACGGCTATCCCTGGGTAAGGCATCCGGATCATATGCGAGGCATCTGTCAAGAACGAGGAAGTTCCGGCGCAGCGCAGGT
>Ga0134125_10008274_pt1 | contig 11730 bp, 9 predicted proteins | sample KB31751_FD_96464 | JGI IMG/M metagenome (GOLD analysis project Ga0134125, IMG submission 96464) | Terrestrial soil microbial communities with excess Nitrogen fertilizer from Kellogg Biological Station, Michigan, USA - KB3-175-1 | ecosystem: Environmental > Terrestrial > Soil > Unclassified ... | reverse complement strand
GTCTTGCGCGTCGGAATCGTCGTGTTGCGCGGGATCATCGGCGTCGCCACGCCGCCCAGCGTTTCAATGGCCAGGGTGAGCGGAGTCACATCGAGCAGCAGCAGGTCTTTCACATCGCCTGCCAGCACGCCCGCTTGGACCGCCGCGCCCACGGCAACCACTTCATCCGGGTTGACGCCCTTGTGCGGCTCTTTGCCGAACAGCTCTTTTACCAGCGCCTGAATGCGCGGCATGCGCGTCTGTCCGCCAACCAGCACCACTTCATCAATGTCGCTGGTGTGCACGCCGGCATCTTTCATCGCCTGGCGGCAGGGACCGACCGAGCGCTGAATGATGTCTTCCACCATCTGCTCCAGCTTCGACCGCGTCAGCTTTTTTACCAGGTGCTTGGGACCGGTTGCATCGGCCGTGATGAACGGCAGGTTGATCTCAGTCTCCATGGTAGTGGAAAGTTCGATCTTCGCTTTCTCGGCCGCGTCGCGCAGGCGCTGCAGCGCCATCTCGTTCCCTTTGCTGCGCAGGTCAAGCCCTTCGTCTTTCTTGAATTCCTCCACCAGCCAGTCCACGATGCGCGTATCAATGTTGTCGCCGCCCAGGTGCGTGTCGCCATTAGTCGACTTCACTTCAACTACGCCTTCGCCGACTTCAAGGATTGAAATATCGAACGTGCCGCCGCCAAAGTCGTAAACCGCAATCGTCTCGTCCTTCTTCTTATCGAGTCCGTAAGCCAGCGCGGCTGCTGTCGGCTCGTTCACAATGCGTTTCACATCCAGGCCGGCGACCTTGCCTGCATCCTTCGTCGCCTGGCGCTGCGCATCATTGAAGTAGGCCGGCACGGTGATCACGGCCTCGGTCACGCTCTGACCCAGATAATCTTCCGCGGCCTTCTTCAGCTTTTGCAGGATCATGGCGGAAATCTGCGGGGGCGTGTATTCCTTGCCCTGCGCCAATACGGCCACGTGGTCGCCCTGCCGTACTACTTTGTAGGGGACCATCTTCATTTCTTCGTTCACTTCGTCATAGCGGCGTCCCATGAACCGCTTGATCGAATAAATGGTGTTTTCCGGATTGGTAATCGCCTGCCGCTTGGCGACTTGGCCTACCAGCCGCTCTCCCGACTTGGTAAACGCCACAACAGACGGAGTCGTCCTCCCGCCTTCCTCATTGGCGATGACCTTGGGCTCGCCGCCTTCCATAACGGCCACCACTGAGTTCGTGGTTCCCAAGTCAATTCCTATAATTTTTCCCATGGTTAACCTGCCCCCTGCTTTATAAGTGCTTTTAAATCAGCAAAGTTTATATAACAGCAGCTCTATTATCAGAGTTGAGTCTGTTACTGTCAAGTTATTTAGATGCTCTTCCTTGCTTCAGGTTGCGAGGAGATGATGAGAAAACGACACGCAGCGCCGTTCTAAGCGGCCCGCCGAAGGTATCGTTGGAAGAACATCACCACCCGCCGCATGGCATCGAATTGTGCGAGCCCGGTAAAGTGGTGGCCTTGGTCGGAATAAATATTCATTTCGCAGGGAACGTTGTGCTGTTTCAGCAAAGTTTCAAGCTTTTTGGCTTCCGCGACCGGCACCGTCGTATCCCGCTCGCCATGCAGGATGAGTACGGGCGGGAGCTTGGCCGCGTCTTGCACAAAGTGGTCCGGCAGTCCTCCGAAGAGCTCTGCCACTGCTGCGATCCGCGGCTCCTGTGTGGCCAGCGCCAGAGAAAGGAACCCACCCAGGGAAAAACCCATCAGCGCAATCCGCCGCGGGTCTAGCCCCGGTTGTTCTGCAATATAGGCCAGCCCATCGCGCAACGTCTCCAGCCACGCGAGAAAGTGATCCTGAATCTGGCTCGGAGACACCCAGGTGTGTCCGGTGCGCTCGAAGTAGTGCGGCACGAAGACATGCACGCCCATGCTTGCTGCCTGCTGAGCAAACGGGTCCAGCCCACGCAACGGTCCACCCGACCCGTGTACCAGCAGGATCGCCGGGCTTGGCCCCGGGTTTGCAGGCGCGTAATGTTCCAGTTGAATTTGTTTTCCAGCGCTGGCGAAGTGAGACATGCTGAAAAGTTAGATGACTCTCTGCTTGCGCTCATGCAGTGTGTGGATCAATGAAAAAATAGAAATTCCGGTGGCCTTGACGCCGAGGCTCACAAAATCCCAGTGGCACAGCTGCCGTTCGCTGTGCGTGATAGGCTTTTCAGCTTTCTCATTGCACAACGCAAGACAGGTGAATTCACGACACGTCCACTTAGCCAGCAACAGGTGCGTGTTTAACGACGCGTGAGGCTTAGTTTCCGCTTCACGGGTCTTCGGAATAAAGAAAATTCCCTATTGACCATCGCATTCTCGAACATCCGCCACACAGGCGAGGGCGCCTGTGCCACCGTGTATCACGAAGGGAAAATTCATGCGTTGCCGTTGAAGCGCTGCACACATCTGACCTTACTGTCCAAGACGAGCCAATCGTGATCGCCAGCAGGCTGCCACGACAGTTTTCTTTCTGGCCTTAATGCAGCTTCGTCTTAGCCTCTTCGTGCTCGGGCTCGTTTGGCCTTTTGGACCAGGCTGACAGTTCAGAAGACACGCTGGTCACCTGCTGGCTTCTCTCCGGCAGCACGGTCCCCGGGGGTGTCGGATACTTGGGCAGCACCTCGCGCAACGCCCATTCGATCCGCTCGACGGAGTCCTTCATGAGGCGGATCTGCATTTCATCCAGGCTGCAATTCTGGTGTTGCGACCCCCAGAACTTGATCACCTGCAGCGCGTTTCTGATGTGATGGTTCAGTTCGGCGACGGTTCGCATGCGTTCGCGAATCAGCTCACGGCGGTTCTTTTCGTTTTTTACAAACTGATAGAAAAGCGCGCCGGCGATCGCTCCCGTAATGATGTCGCTGAGAACCACGATGCCCCAGCGCGAAAAGCCTTCAGATGAAAGGAATACGTCCTGGAGAAGATTGACGGCGAAGACCACCACCACGATAACCGTGGTGAGCAGTCCAGAGCGGCGAGTCCAGAAGGATTCCAACTTGACGCCGCCGTTTTGCATGGCTCGATTCTAGCTCCAAAAGTGCGTATTAGCACATCCAAAAACTGTAAAGCCTTCGTTAAAATTCTCAAAGAATCGGCAGTGTTGCCTGCAGTCGCGTCCTGCGCCGCTGAGCAGATTCGCCCGCCAATAGGTTACTCGACAGTCACCGACTTGGCGAGATTTCTCGGCTGGTCAACATCGCATCCGCGCCGCACCGCGATGTGATATGCCAGCAGTTGCAGGGGCACAATCTCCAGGATCGGCAACAGGAGATCTGGCGCCTCTGGCACGTAAATCACGTGGTCCACGGCTTCCCTGATCTCTTCATCGCCTTCGGTGGCGACGCCGATTACCTTGCCCTCGCGCGCTGTGACTTCCTTCACGTTGGACATGGTCTTTTCGTAGCGCAAAACTGAATTTGGGTCCGCGCTGTCCTTGGTGGCGATGATCACCACCGGCAGATTCTCGTCGATGAGCGCGTTGGGACCATGTTTCATCTCGCCGGCGGGATAGCCCTCGGCGTGAATGTAGGAAATCTCTTTCAACTTTAGCGCGCCTTCGAGCGCGATGGGATAGTGGATTCCGCGCCCAAGAAACAGAAAGTCCTGCGATTTTGAGTAGCTTCTGGCCAGTTCCTCGATTGCTTCGTCCTGCCCGAGCACGGTCTCAAGCTTGGCGGGTATTTTCAGAAGTTCGGTGATCAGCGTCTTCCCTTGTTCACGGGTCATCGTGCCCCGAACCTCGCCGAGGTGCAGCGCCAGCAGCACCAGCGCCGTGAGCTGCGCCGTGAAAGCCTTGGTCGAGGCGACGCCGATTTCCGGCCCGGCATGCGTGTACACCGTCCCCGAGGACTCGCGCGCGATCATGGATCCCACCACGTTGCAGATGGCCAGCGTTTTGGAGCCCTTCTGCCTCGCCTCTCTCTGTGCCGCGATGGTGTCCGCCGTCTCGCCCGACTGCGTGATTAGCAAGGTGATGTCATCGTTCGCAATAATCGGATCACGGTACCGGTACTCGCTGGCGTAGTCCACGTCCACCGGAACGCGCGCCAGCCGCTCGATCATGAATTTCCCGGCCAGCCCTGCATGCCAACTTGTTCCGCATGCTGCAATGTTCAGCTTGGTCATTTTGCGGAACTCGTCCTGCGTGATCTCCATTTCATCCAGGAAAACCTGTCCCGTCTCCTGGGAAACGCGCCCCAGTGCGGTTTCGCGGACGGCCCGGGGCTGCTCAAAAATCTCTTTGAGCATGAAATGCTTAAAGCCGCCCTTCTCGGCCATGATCGGGTCCCAGGTCACATGCTGGACATCACGCACCACGGGCGTGCCTTCAAAGTCCGTCACCTGAACGCCGGCAGGTGTGACCACCGCCATGTCGCCATCGTGCAGGAAAAACAAGTCCCGGGTGTGATAGAGAATAGCTGGCACGTCCGAGGCGACAAAATATTCATCCTTGCCCAGGCCAATCACCGCCGGCGGCCCATTGCGGGCAGCAACAATCTTGTCCGGTTCGGTCGCGGAGATCACCGCCAGCGCGAAGACGCCCGTCAATTGCTGTACCGTCTTGCGCACCGCTTCTTCCAGGCTGGGATTGTGTCCGTTGGATTTGTTGAAGAATGCCTTTTCCACCAGGTGCGCGATCACTTCTGTATCGGTTTCGGTGGAAAATTTGTGGCCTTCTTCGATCAGCTTCTTCTTGAGCGGGACGTAGTTTTCAATGATGCCGTTGTGCACCACCACGATTTTCCCAGTACAGTCGCGATGGGGATGGGCGTTTTCTTCGGTTGGCCTTCCGTGCGTGGCCCAGCGCGTGTGTCCGATCCCGTACGTCCCGTCCAGCGGTTTAAGACGGATCACCTCTTCCAGGTTGCGCAACTTGCCTTCGGCACGGCGGATCTCCAGGCCGGCGCCGTTGCCGTTTCCTGCCACTGCGATTCCGGCCGAGTCGTAGCCGCGATACTCCAGCTTCTTCAAGCCATCAATGATGACCGGCACAACTCGCTTTTTTCCTACGTAACCAACAATTCCGCACATAAAACCTGCTCTTCGGAAAACAGTTGCCGTCTTCAGCCAATCTTTCCGTTGCTATGACAGAGATTTGACGACGCCGCTGTTACTGGGGATTCGTTCTATTCTAAACCGCTTGGCAGGAAATTGAAGATGTCTGGTAAGAACAATCTGGGAGCAGCAGTTCGCACCGGACCGGCTTTGCTCTTAATCTCTGTTCAATCAGCTTTGATCAGTGATCAGGGGTAAGACTCTCAGTTCCCACTCTGGCAATTCTGGTAATCGTGGCAATTCTGGCAATTGTCATGACGCCTTATTCCTCGATGCGATAGGTGAATTCCTCGATCACCGGATTGGTGAGTACCTCTTTCGCGATGCGTTCCACTTCAGCCTTAGCAGCCGCTTTTTCCAATCCGCCGTCGAGTGCAATCTCAAAGAACTTGCCCTGGCGGACGGCATCCACGCCTTTGTACCCCATTTTTTTAAGTGCACCGTGAATGGTCTTGCCCTGCGGATCAAGGACGGTGGTCTTCAGCATCACAGTAATGTAGGCCTTCATTGGATTGTTCTCATTATCCGCCAACTAATTGCAGAACTCAATGAAACGGCACGGGCGGCCTGCCTAACTGATGAGGAACAGCGTTATAATGAGCACGCTCGCTAGTACGGATTACTTTGTGTCCGAAGCTGCTCCCCAGTGAGTGGCAGAAACAGTTAGCCCTGGAACCAAATCTGAACCCGGTGCGCCCAGCCGGCAGAAACAAATTACTCCTCGCTTGTCCGCGGGCCAGTTTCAGTTGCGCCTTTTGCGGTCAAAATCTTCCGGAGTTCGCTATGGCCCATCCGGCCATACCAGTCCGCGATCTCATCGGCAGCCGCATTGGCCGCTTTGTAATTCAATCAAAACTTGGCGGCGGTGGAATGGGCGAAGTCTTCCTCGCCGAAGATCTGCTTTTGAAACGCCACGTTGCCATGAAGGTGATCCGGTGGGAACACAGCCAAGACGTGAGATTTCGCGAAGGCTTATTGAAGGAAGCGGAACGCGCGTCGCAACTCGACGACGAACATATAGCCAGGATCTATGACGTGGTGGAGGAACGCGACCTCATATTCCTGGTCATGGAGTACGTGGAAGGGCAAACTTTGCGAGCGCGACTCAGCACACCCTTGGCTTTGGATGACTTCTTTAACATCGCCGAGCAGTGCCTTTCCGGTTTAAACGCGGCTCACCAGCACAGCCTACTGCACTGCGACTTGAAACCGGAAAATCTTATGATCAGCGGTTCCGGGGTCATCAAAATTCTCGATTTCGGCTTTGCGTGTCACCTGCAAACGTCGGAAACGAAAGATACCATCAGCATGACCCTGACCGGTGGGACGCCGCGCTATATGGCGCCCGAAGTCATGCTTGGGAAAATTCCTGACGAACGCGCCGACATCTACTCGCTTGGCGTGGTTTTTTATGAACTGCTTGCCCAGCAGCCGCCACGGCGAGATCAGCCTGATCGCATTCCACGGAAACTTCCTGCCGGCCTCCATCTGGTAATTGAGCGGATGCTGGCAAGCAAACCTGAACAGCGTTATGCAGATTGCGCCAGTGTTGTCTCTGACTTGCGCACAATCCGAGCAGGGCGGAAGCCCAGACTCGGAAACGTTCCACTGCTCAACCGGCCTTTCAGTTGGCGAAGACTATCCCTGATACCGATCATCGCGGTCTTGGGCCTTTTGCTGCTTTCCAACGTGCAATGGCGGCTATCCGGATCGCGTGCTGCTGCAGTGGCTGGCCGCGAGCTGGTGATTTTGCCTTTCCAGGCCGCAGACCCAGGTGACACCAACAGCCGGGCATTTGCCGACGGCCTTACAGACACGCTTTCCGCAAAGCTGGGGCAGGTAACTGATCGTTACCCACTCGACATCATTCCGGCTTCTGAAGTGCGCGCGCAAAAAGTCTTCGACGCGCAACATGCGCGCACGATCCTGGGCGCCACGCTCGTCCTGCACGGAAACCTGCAGCGCTCGGGCAGTAGCGTCCGCGTCACCTACAGCCTGGTGGACACACGCTCCCTGCGCCAGATCGACTCCGGCGTAATCACCGCCGATGCGGCCAATGTTTTTGCGGTGCAGGACCGTGTGATTCAGGAGGTGCTGGGCGATCTGGACATTGAACTGGCCAAATCCGACCGCGGACGCATGCTGTCCCACGGCACCACGCAAGCCGAGGCTTACGAGCACTATCTGCGCGGACGGGGATACCTCCAGCAGTACGACCGGCCGGAGAAGCTGGAGTATGCTATCGCCGCCTTTGAACATAGCACGGCAAGCGATCCTGCGTTCGCCCTCGCGTATGCCGGACTCGGCCAGGCCTACATCCTGATGTACGTCCTGGAGCACAAGCCAGAGTTGGTGACCCAAGCGAAGGAAGCGTGCGCGCGAGCCGCGCAACTTGACGAACAGAATCCAGGCGCAGAACTTTGCCTTGGAATGCTTTTTAACGCCGCCGGAAAGTACGAACTGGCGGCGCAGCATCTGGAGAGCTCTCTCAAGTTAGACAACAATTGCGACCAATGCTATCGCGAGCTGTCGATGGCATATGAACAGCTTAAGCGACCGGCAGATGCTGAATCCATCTTGAGAAGAGATATTCAGTTACATCCGCAACAGTGGGCGGGTTATAAGCGGTTGGGAAGTTTCTACGCCAGCCTCGGGCGATACGATGAAGCTGCCTCTGCCTTCACACAAGTCGTGAAACTCGCTCCAGACAGTATCGGCGGCTACAGCAACCTCGGAGCCGTTTATGTCGTTCAGGGCAACTACTCTGACGCAAGCCGGGCATTGGAAAAATCGATCGCAATTCAACCCACCGCACCGGCGCTTAGCAATCTGGGAGCCGCTTATTTTTACCTCCGCAAATACCAGGACGCAGCTCGCACCTACGAACAGGCGGCGCAGTTGAGCCCCAATGAGTATGAGATTTTCGGCAATTTGGCGGAGGCCTACAGCCAGATCGAAGGAGCCCACGACAAGAGCCGCAGAGAGTACGCGCGAGCTTTAAACCTGGCTGAACAAAGGTTGAAGGTAAATCCGCGTGATGGCGCCGTTCGCATGGACGCGGCTTTCTATTCAGCAGTGCTGGGCGAACGCGAGAAAGCGCTGCAATACAGGAAGGCCGGGTTAAAACTCTCAGCGGAAAACCCACAGGCTTGGCACCGCTCGGCGCTTGCACTCGCCCAGTTGCATGAGGACGGGCGGGCGCTGGCGGATTTGCAGCGGGCACTCCGGGCGGGCTTGTCGGCCAGTGAAATCAGCAATAACCCCGCGTGGCAGCGGTTCTCTGCCTATCCGGAATACAGAAGGATGGTCAGGCAACCCCAAAGTAAGTGACCCAGGTAATCCCAGAGAGAAGGAGACAATTATGAGCAGCAATCTGCAGCCAAGTTCCGGCCCGAATGTGGCCGCCACCGTGAAGAAGGTCGGTATCACAGACGATCACGGCCACGTGGACGCGGGCGAAATTCATCTCAGCCGCGGCGCCGGAGATGCCGTCGAATGGGTGTCAACGAATGGGAAGGAATCTACGGTGGCATTCAGGTCGAGTAAAGGATCGCCGTTTCAGGACAAAGTCTTCCATGTCCCGGCAAACGGGAGTTCGCCGACCGCAACGGTACGTAAAGATGCAGCGACAGACGAATACAAATATGACGTGATCGGGGAAAAAGGAGAGAATGATCCGGTGGTGATCATTCATAATTGAAAACAGCAGCACGAACGAGCAGTGATTATCAGCCGCCTGCCCGCTCGCAATGGAGAAGGGTTCGGCTTGCGGGCCAGAGAGGCACTGCTCGGCGAGAGCTCACATTCAATCCGGCTGTTTTTCATAAACTGCTATGCCTCTCCGCCTCTTTCCCTGCTCATAAACAGTAAAGCTGACGGTAATGGTTTTTCGGTTTGTGGAAACGGCTGCGATAGCTTTCGCTGTGATTCGTGCACCCTTCTTCGTGATTACTTTTATCCTGTCTGCACTTAAGCGGTGATACGAAACGGAATCTGATACCAGGTCTCCTTTGACGGGGTAGTCCTTGCCGTCGAATTTCGCGTCGACCGTAATGTCGTGAAGCCCTTTAATGTCGCTCACTTGCTCGGTAATTCTGATCGTGCTTTCGTCGGCAACGGCGCGGTATACATCACTTCTCGTGGTGTCGCCGGGGAGCAGCCTGGACTTTGCAAGGTTCAGCTTCCATGTGCCCGTGAATGGATTATCAGCGGCAAGGGCGGGAACGGAAATGATCAGAAGAACAGATAGCATTCGAAGAAGTCGCATAGTTCACTCTCCTGTGTGAAAGATGATCGCGCCCGCACTCTTCCGGCTAAAGCGCATTGGAGATCAGGGCCGTTTGCCTGGCGCCGAGGTGAAAAAGCGGGGGCGCAAGAGCGCCCCACTGCTGGCGTTCGGATATTTCAGCTACTGAGTTGGAAGTGAAAGATTTGAAGTCAGCACCACTTGGCCGTTCTGGCTTACCGTGTACGTGCAGCCCTGGAACTGCACATTGAAAGGTCCCGCTTGACCCTTCGGACAGGTTGCCGCGATGGATACACAGGCGTTCTTAATCGTGCCATTGTGCGGCGTGAACTGCTGGGTTGCGGTCAAGGTTTCATGGGCGTTGTTGAGATTGCCGGCTTTGTTGATGCACTGAAAAGTCACGTCGCTACAGGATAGCGTGATATCTGTCGGTGTATTGCCAAGCCCGGCAATGGTTGAGCACGCGGTGAGGGTTCCGTCGTTGGGACCGCCTACAGTGGCCGTGGGGCCGCTCGTGAAATGTGGATTCTGCGCCAGCGCCGGTGCGATCGAAAAGGCCAGCGCGAACAGCAGCAGCATTGCTACATACTTGAACCTTGTCATGTGAACTCTCCTTCCTTTCGCGGTGTTTCGGCGTGGGACGTGCGATTACCTGGCCGAAATCGCAGTTATTGTGTCTAGCCCAAGTTGCGAAAACAACTTATTCAGCATGACTTCGACTGACTTAAACATTCCGCTCTCTTTATCGGAGGCAAAACGATTTTCAGAGTATTTACAACGTCCTGTTGCGCGATCTTCTAAGATAATCAGGGCATGCTGTGGTCAATAAGAGAGAGAGCCTGACCAAGCGCGACCGAGAAATGAGGTTTTGTGGTGGACGAGTTGCGCAGTTCACTAGCTGAAGCTAAGACCGCGAGAAATAATAAAGGTCTTATTCTTGTAGATTCTGAGTTGCTTTCTGAAAATACCTGCATCTCGGAATATATGCGTGCTAGAATGCATCTAATTGTAGAGCGGTCTCGAGAGAGCGACGGATCAACGAGATCTCCATGGCCAAGCAAGACGCATCCATCTCTCCCTCAGGAGCACGCTTTAGGTACTGATAGACTTTGACTTCTTCCCCAGGGCGGTACCTATGAAGCCGGAAGCCAGCCTGCCACGCGTCCGCTTCGGATTGTTCGAAGCCAATTTTCAAACCGGTGAACTGCGCAAGGAGGGGGTTAAGATCAGACTTGGCCGACAACCGCTCAAGCTTCTTGCATTGTTACTGGAGCGTCCGGGACAACTTCGGACGCGCGATGAGATTCGCCAGCAGCTCTGGGGTAACAACGTCTTCGTGAACTTCGACCAGAGCCTGAATAAGGCCGTACATCAGCTGCGGGATGCGCTGCGAGATAATGCAGCCGATCCGCGTTATATCCAGACCATACCGGAACGCGGTTACAAGTTCATTTATCTTTCACAGCCGCCTACCCGGTCGATACGAAATCAGACACTGCAATCAGGCCGCCTTGCGGTGTTGCCTTTTGCCATCGATCCGTCCAACCGAGAGATGGAATTACTCAATAAAATTCTTATCAAGACGTTGATTGACAAGCTGTCCCTAACACCTGGATTGCGAGTGCTGGCCTACAGCACCGTTCAGTCTTATAGAGACCAGCAGGTAGATCCACGCACTATTGGCCAAGCTCTGCTGGCTCCAATTGTGGTAATTGGAGATATGACCCAATCGAACACTCAATTGCTGTTACATGCTGAGCTGATTGATGCAAGAGATGGAACCCAGCGCTGGGGAGCTCAGTTTAAACAGACCTATACTGATGTCCAGTCCGATCCTGGAGTACTAGGGGAGCGAGTCTATGATGGCCTCCGGCCCGTTCTGTCTCAGATTACAGACAGGCGAGCTCCGGAAAAGGCTATGCGCGACCGAGCACAGGTAATTCAGATAGATCGCAAGTCGGTCCGCGCCGACCAGCATGAAGGAGAAGCTCATTCCAGCGCTGAGGAATCTTAAGTTAAAGATTTCTAAGCCAGCCCGTATTCGAGCCTAGACGTTCAAATCCTAAGAGTGATCCAGAGGTGTAGCGAGGCCATCGTTATGCACGAACAACCATTGCTCTCCGGCGGGTCCTCCCACAGACACACTTAAAGGGAAACCGTGGGCCTAGCTAACTGGCGTAGGCAAAGTGTCGCGCATTTGTCGACGCTTTCATGTGAGCGAGCTTGAGTTTATGCGCGCCCTACACCCAGGTACTCGAAGCCCAGGGCCTTCATGCGCGGGCCGTCGAGCAGGTTTTTGGTATCGATGACCAGGGGCCGACGAATGATGCGCTTGATGCGATCAAAATCCAGCGTGCGGAACTCAGGCCATCCCGTGCCGAGCACCAGCGCGTCAGCGCCT
>Ga0134125_10008273_pt1 | contig 11731 bp, 10 predicted proteins | sample KB31751_FD_96464 | JGI IMG/M metagenome (GOLD analysis project Ga0134125, IMG submission 96464) | Terrestrial soil microbial communities with excess Nitrogen fertilizer from Kellogg Biological Station, Michigan, USA - KB3-175-1 | ecosystem: Environmental > Terrestrial > Soil > Unclassified ... | reverse complement strand
GTGGTCATCGACCTGCAGCAGCGCGTCGTCCCAGACCACTTTCACATAGTCGACATCGAGACGGCGTAGATTGATATAGAGCAGCGCCTGATGGCTGACGCCATCGAGGCAACGCCGGTATCCTCGTTCCTTGAGACGCTTGCTGGCCGAGAGATAGCCCGGTAAGTCACCCGCGAGCTCGGCCAGTTGCAGCTCGAAGATGATACGGTCACGTGTCTCGATCGTCGGATTCTCGTCAAAATCGTCGAACACCGGCGACAGCAGGGTCGCCAGATGGATATCGACGCTGAGCGGCCGCATCACGCTGGCATGATAGCGGGTAACCGTGGCGAGCAGATGCTTGTCGAGCCAGAGCATCAGATCATGCAGCAACTGGCGGTCCTTGGTGAGCTCGGTAGTGGCGTTGACCGCCTTGCGCACGCGATCGAGCGAGATGAAGATCTCGTCCGAGATGGGATCTGGCCGCTGCGCCGGCAGCATTTGCCAAACTGTCTGCCGCCGCACGAGGCTGGTCATCTCGATACGGGCAAGCGCCCTCACTACTTCGTCGATGCGTGGGGAGCGTATCGCCGATGTCTCGAGCTGCGGCGTTGCGCGGGCCGCCGCGCGCGACTGCCGCTGCGCGGTCTCGCCGATTTCCTCCAACGCGGACTGGAACTGCGGATAGTCGATCTCAAGATCGAACAACGCGCAGAAATCGGCGCGCTGCACACTCTCAGCCGCCAAAGGATCGTCATTGAAGAGGTAGCGGAAGAGCTCGGTCGTCTCGTCGAAGGCGCGGCGCGTGATACCTTTGCAGATGGCGACCACGTCGCCTTTGCCGAGCGCGAACAGGCGGCCCGGATATTGCTCCATGACCTGCTGCAGCATGTTGACGACGATCTGCAGATGCTTGTCGTTGCGGTGCGAGCGATCGAGCCGCGACAGATGCACGATCATCGCGCGCTGTCCGGCGCGCGCCTCGGCAAGCTGGTCGACATAGGTGAACAGCGCGTCCTCGGTGCCGAGGAACGGGATCGTTGTCCCTCGCCGCGGCGGCCGCTCGGAAGCCTGCCCGCCGGGCGGCATGTCAGGCACTCTTCCGCGCCAGGAAGGAGAGCTTGGTCTGCAGCTCGGGCAACGAGATGGGCTTGACGATATAGCCGGCGATCCCGGCTTTTTTGGCGGAAACCACGGATTGGACGTCGGCACGGCCGGTGAGCATCAGGAAGGGCAGACCGGGCCGTCGGGCGCGCACCTGCTCGAAGACTTCCATGCCGGACATGCCGGGCATGTTCCAGTCGCAGATGATGAAGTCGACCGAGTGCGTGGCGCCGTCCAGCGCTTGCAGCCCGCTCTGTCCGTCCTCGGCGGCGATGACTTTCATCTTCAAGCGCGAGAGCATCCGTCCAACCAACGTGCGCATGCCCTCGTCATCCTCGATGACGAGGATGGTCAAATTCTCGAGCGCTGAGGAGCCGTCCAAATCCGATCTCCCGAACAACGCGGCACGACGCCGCCAGGGCCGTCCCTACCCTGAAGGACGATCGTTAAGCCTTTCCAAAAGTGGCCTGGTCGACGGACGGGTGCACCGAGCATCGACCGTGCCGGTGCCGCTTGGGTTGCCCGGACGAAGACAATCCCTCCTAGTCCTGCATTTACCAGCTGCTAACCATACTGCCGCTACCCTCCAGGGGCGGAAGCGCCGACGGAGGAGAGCTTGCGGACGCCAGCGGTCCAGGTGCGCTTGGCCCGCCCCGCGGATGTCGAGGCGGTTTTTCGCTTGAAGCAGGCACTTGCTCGGGCGGAAGGGAACGAAGGCGTGCTGCGCGCAACGGCGCGTGACTGGCTGCGCGATGGCTTCGGCTCCAAGGCACAATTCACAGCCCTGGTCGCGGAGGGCGGCGGTCGCATCGTCGGCATGCTGACCTACAGCCCGATCTACTTGACGGCGCTGGCCGAGCGCGTGTTCTCGATCCAAGACCTGTTCGTCGAGCCCGATCAACGCAAGGCCGGGATCGGGCGCGCCCTTCTGGCACGGCTGTCGGCCATCGCCATGGCACAAGGCATCCCGCTGATCCAACTCAATGTGCATGAGGAGAATGTAGCGCGGCAATTCTATGACCGTGCGGGCTTCCGGCATCTGCGGGAGTGCTTGACCTATGCGATCGGCGGTGGCGCGATGCGGGATCTCGCCGCCCTGGCGGATATCGAGTTGGGGATCGTGCCGCCGGCATAAGGCCGGACACCAGATCGGCTGAACAGACCGTTAACCGGTTGCCCATACAGTCAAGGCTGTGAGACATCAGGGATTCGCTAGGCTGGTCCGATGATCAAGGCGTTCGCGGCGATCGGTACCGTCATCTACCGCCGGTCGGCGGCGATCACCGATTGGTTCATCCCGGATTCGCTGAGGACCGATGCAGCCACCCTCGGACGGGCGCGCATCTTCGTGTTCAGCCACCTGTTCGGCCCCTCGCTCGGCCAAAGCATCAGCGTCTATCTCTATTTTCTCGATCCCAATCCCGGACCGGCCTATTGGACGATCGTCGCGTCGATCACGGCGTTCTGGACCCTGCCCTTCTGGCTCAAGCTGACCGGCCGTCTGACGCCGCTGGCGCTGTTCACTGTCGAGAACCTTACCTTCGTCACATTGTTCGGCTCCTACCACTACGGCGGCGTCAGCTCGCCCTTCCTGCCGTGGCTGCTCAACGCCCTGCTGCTGCTGTTCTTCTATCTCGGCGACCGGCCGCGGCTGCGCTATCTGGTGCTGGCGCTATTCGCGCTCAACGTGCTGGGCTTCTATCTCGCCTACACCGTCAACCACTCCTTTCCCGAGCATGTGCCGATCGCCGCCATGTCCGGCCTCGGTCTGACGTCGGTGCTGTCGGCGACCGTCTACATGTCGATGATGGCGCTCTACTACGCCAACGTCGTCGCCTCGCAATCCGAGCTCGAACGCGAAGTACAGAACCATCGCGCCACGGCGATTCAGCTGCGCGAGGCCAAGGAAGAGGCCGAGGCGGCGAACCGCGCCAAGTCGGAATTCCTCGCCAAGATGAGCCATGAGCTGCGCACGCCCTTGAACGCCGTGATCGGCTATAGCGAAATGCTGCTGGAAGACGCAGAGATCGACGGTCGCAAGCAGCAGCAGATCGCCGATCTCCGCCGCATCAACAGCGCCGGTAAGCATTTGCTGTCGCTCGTCACGGACGTGCTCGACCTATCACAGATCGAGGCCGGCAAGATGGACCTGTCGGCGCAGCCTTTCGATCTTAACACCTTCATCGACGACGTCGTGGCGACCTGCCGACCGCTGGTGCTGGACAACGGCAACGATTTTGTCGTCGAGCGCGGCGAGGCTCTCGGTGTCATCGTCAGCGACGCGACCAAGCTGCGCCAAGCCGTGCTCAACCTGCTGAGCAACGCCGCCAAATTCACCAACCGGGGCCGCGTCGTGCTGGGCGCGATGCGCGAGAAGACCGATGGCGATTGGATCCGCATCGCGGTGCGCGATACCGGCATCGGCATCCGGCCTGAAGCTTTGCCGAAGCTGTTCCAGAACTTCAATCAGGCGGAAGCCTCGACCTCGAGCCGCTACGGCGGCACCGGGCTCGGCCTCGCGCTCAGCCAGAAGCTTTGCTTGATGATGGGTGGCGAGATTACCGTCGAGAGCGAGCCGGGACGCGGCTCCTGCTTCACCATTCGAATTCCCGCCATGCTGCCGACCACCTCGCGCGCGGTCGCGGGATCGGAGGACATCGCCCAGCGTCCGCTCTATCCGGCGACGGCAGCGGAGTAGTCGTCCCCGACACCCGGCGCGCGGCGCCCTCGCGCGCGCGGGCAGATTAGCGTTAAGCATTTACGAAGACCCGGGCGGCTAGAATTGCGCGATGATCAGCGAGGTGGCCAGCACCAGCCGCGTTCTCGTCATCGATGACGACGCGCAGAGCATTGAATTGGTGAAGCGCGTGTTAACGCGGGCTGGCTTCACAGCCGTCGAATCGACGAGCGAGCCGGGTATCGCGCTCTCCCTGCTGCGCGAGATCGAGCCTCATGTCGTGCTGCTCGACCTCAATATGCCGAAGGTCGATGGTTTTGCCCTGCTCGAGGCCTTGCGCGGCGAGGCGGACCGGGTCGGCAGCTCGATTATCATGCTGACCGGTGCCGCCGACCAGGCGGTGCAGGTGACCGCGCTCCAGCGCGGTGCCAGCGACTTCGTGACCAAACCTTTCGAGCACGCCGTCCTCGTGGCACGCGTCGCCGGCGCCGCGGAAATGCGCGAGCTGCAACGCCGGCTGCGCGACCAGAACGATCGGCTGCAGGAGGCTGTCGCCGCCCGCACCGCCCGCCTGCAAGAGACCCTCGACATTCTCACGCGCGCCGAGGCTGAGCTGAAGCGCTCGTTGGAGCACACCGAGGCGCAAGGCAAGACGCGGGCGGAGGTCGTGGCCGAGCTTGCCCACGAGCTGCGGACGCCGCTGAGCGCCATCTGCGGCTTCTCGGACATGATGCGCCGTCAGCAATTCGGCCCGATCCCGCCGCGCTACCGCGAATACGCCGAGGACATCCACAGTGCCGGCATGCATGTGCTCCAGGTGATCAACGGCTTCCTCGACGTCACCAAGGCCGAGGCGCGGCAGGAGCCGCTCTCTGTGTCGATGGTCGATATCGGCACCATCGTCAGCGACAGCATCAGGCTGATGGCTGCCGAGGCGGAGAAGACGGGCGTCGATCTTCGCCTCGACGTCAAGCCGGGCCTCCAGGAGGTCCAGACCGACCGCGCCAAGCTGATGCAGATCGTGCTGAACATGACCTCGAACGCGGTGAAGTTCACGCCGTCCGGGGGCTCGGTCACGGTCGAGGTCGGACCCGATGTCGGTGGCGGCGCCTATTTCATCGTCATCCGCGACACCGGGATGGGCATCGATCCAGGCGATTTGGCGGATGTCACGCGCTCCTTCGGCCAGCCACGCAGCGCCGGCGGCAAGCCCAAGGGCAGCGGCTTCGGCATGCCGCTGACTCGGCAATATGTCGAGATGCTGGGCGGCACCTTGACGATCACCAGCCGGCCCGGCCAAGGCACCGCCGTGACCATCCGGCTGCCGAAATCGCTGCCCGCCGATCAATATCAGGAGACCGCGCCAAGCCCTGTCGGCGGCTAAACCGGTGGAGGCTCTTCTCTCCTCTGCGGCTGCAAGCGCAAGATTCTATGGTTAACACCGCGGTGCGTTAACCATGAAACCGGCGGATTTTGTGGGAAATGCTGCCGGTTCAAGCCCTGAATTCTTTGAATTTACTATTCCTTTACGACTTTACGTTACTCTTGCCGGTAATCAAGACGGTTGTCCTGGTTAATCGAGCGACGAGCCAATGTGGTTGCACCGGTTTCGCGGCAGCATTGGACGCAAAAGTCTCGGAGGCCAGGGGGAATTGCTGCCGGGCAAGGACGGGCCGATGCCGGATCCAAAAAACAACGCCGCACCGATCGAGGCCCTGACGGGCAGCCTGCGCGACTATCGCGAGCCGCACGGATCCGACCTCCTCGGCCGCGTCGACCGCTTCTTCCGCTGGCAGGATCTGCGTCGCCAACACCATCTCTGGCCGTATTCACGCTCGACCGAGCAAGCCCCCGGCACGTATTGCGCTGCCCGTGACGATACCGGCGCTCGCTTCGCCGGCGTCAATTTCGGCTCGCAGGACTATCTGAGCCTCGGTTCGCACCCCGCCGTCAAGGACGCTGCCAAGGCAGCGATCGACGAGTATGGCGTCCACAGCGCCGGCTCGCCGGCGTTCCTCGGCAGCACCCAATACTCGCTCGCGCTCGAGCGGACCATCGCCGATTTCCTCGGCATGCAACATACCGTGCTCTATCCCACCGGCTGGGCCGCGGGCTTCGGCGTGATCAAGGGCCTCGTCCGCCCGAGCGACCACGTCGTCATCGACGCGCTTGCCCATTCCTGCCTGCAGGAAGGCGCCGCCGCGGCGACGCGCAACGTTCATAGCCATCGCCACCTCGACATCGACTCGGCGCGCCGGCACCTGACGCGGATTCGCGCGCACGATACCGAGAACGCGATTCTTGTGGTCACCGAGAGCCTGTTCTCGATGGATTCGGACACGCCCGACATCGCCGCGCTGCAAGATCTTTGCCGCGAGTACCAGGCGACGCTGGTGATCGACGTGGCGCACGATCTTGGCAATCTCGGCGACGACGGGCGCGGCCATCTCGGCCTGCAGCAGATGCTTGGCCGCGTCGATGTCGTTATGGGCAGCTTCTCGAAAACGTTCGCGTCGAATGGCGGCTTCGTCGCCTGCAACTCGCCGGCGGTCCGGGAATATCTCAAGTTCTTTTGTTCGCCGCAGACGTTCTCGAACGCGCTTGCGCCGGCGCAGGCGGCGACCGTGCTCAAGGCCTTCGACATCGTCACCGGCAGCGAAGGTCGCGCGCTCCGCAACCAACTCATGGCCAATATCCGCTATCTCAGGACGGCGCTGGACCAAGCGGGTTTCGAGGTGCTGGGCGAGCCTTCCGCGATCGTGCCCGTACTGATGCACGCGGAGGGCCTTGGGCGGCTCGTCGCCAGCCGACTGCCGACGCTCGGTGTCGTTGCCAACCTTGTCGAATATCCCGCGGTGGCCAAGGGCAGCGCGCGCTTCCGTTTCCAAGTCATGGCCAAGCATAGCCGCAGGGACATCGATGAGGCCGTTGATCGGCTGCGCATCGCCTATCAGGAGGCGCAGATCCCCTTCCGCGCCTCTCAAAGCTTCGCCGCAACCGCCGGCGCCACCGCGTCTGCAGGAGACTAGGCGCATGTCGCAGAAAAGCAGCGAGAAGGGCCGCCTCCTCGCGGTGGACGACAGCGCTGATTCGGCCGATCTCGTCGCCCGGGTCGCGACCAAATGCGGCTACGACGCGCAAGCGACCTCCGATCCGAGATCGGTGCGCGCCCTGGTGGCCGAGTGGAAGCCCGAAGTGCTGACCCTCGATCTCTGCATGCCCGAAGCAGATGGCATCGACCTCCTGTCCGTGCTCGAGGAGACCGGCTTCGCCGGCCTGGTCGTCATCATCAGCGGCCAAGACGGCTGGTTTCGCAAGGCGGCGAGCCGCCTGGCGGAGGTCCGCGGCCTCAAAGTGGTGGACGATTTACAGAAACCCGTCGATGTCGGCGCGCTGCGCCAGCTGTTGAGCCGCCTGAAACAGGATTTCTGAGACCCGACCGCCTGGCCTGCGATGCCTTGGCTCATCGTTTCGGTTGCGAATCTAACGTTTTGTAAACCGTGTCCCGCTATATGGAAACCTGGGTTACCACAGGAAGCCATAACATGAATAAGACAGTATTGCTTGCCGTGGCGGCTGTAGGCTCATTGGCTGCTGTGGCAGCGCAAGCGGCACCGCAGGACTTCTACGCCCGCGTCGACACCGGCGGATCGTTCTCGCGCAATGCCGGCAAGGATGTGGCCGTCGATATCGGCTCATCGGCCATCGTCGGCGCCGGTATCGGCTTCAAGATGCTCCCCTTCCTGCGCACCGACATCACCGTGTCGTATCGGCCGGGCTATTCCTTTGCGGCACCGCCGACTCCGATCGAGCCGCCGGGCACCACCGGCCGCGGCGACGTCAAGACCCTCGCCGCCCTGGTCAACGCCTATTACGATTTCCCGACATTTGCCGGCTTCACGCCCTACGTCGGCGGCGGCATCGGCGTGGCGCGCAACGAGGTGGGGACGACCACGCTGTCCTCCAATGCCGACGGCAGCACCGTCGCCACGCTGAGCGGTGCCACGACGACGCAATTCGCCTGGCAGGCTAGCGTCGGCGTAGCCTATTCGATCCTGCCTACGGTCGCTCTCGATATCGGCTACCGCTATTTCGACGCCGGCGAAGGCCGCTCCGGCACCACAGTCACGAGCGCCCTCGGCTCCGCCAGCTTCCCCGTGCAGCGCGGCAACATCCGGGCACATGAGATCCAGGCCGGCATCCGCGTCGGCTTCTAAGCAGCGCTACGAGAGACGCAAGGCGGTCCGGCTGCGCTCCGAGTTGAGCGTCAGCGGCCCTGGCCGTTGGCGAGGCAGGCGGTGATCTTGCCGAGCAGCCGCGGCATGTCGACCGGCTTGGTGTCGAAATCCGCGCAACCGACTTCGACGCTCTTGTCGCGATCGCTCGCCAGCGCATGGGCAGTGAGCGCGATCACTGGAATGCGCGATGTTGCCGGATCGGCCTTGATGCGGCGCGTCGCCTCCCAGCCATCCATCTCCCCGAGCGCGATATCCATCAGGATGAGATCGGGCTTCTCGGCCCGAGCCATGGTGATGCCGGTTGGGCCGTCGACCGCGAAGCACATGGTGTAGCCGTGGCGCTGGAGCCGCCGGCCCAGCATGTCGCGGTTCATTTCATTGTCTTCGACAAGCAGGATCTTAGGCATTGGCGATCATCGGTTTGGCGGCGCCCCTAGTGTCGCCGGTTGCAGATGAGTCGTTCTTGCCGCGTGGGCAGAGGCGGTCCAGCACGCGCATCAAAACGTCGCGATCGACTGGTTTGACGAGATGCTCGGCGGCACCCAAGGCAAGCGCCGTGCGCCGGTCGTCGACGATCGTGAGCATCACCACGGCGCATCCCTCGAGCTCGCGATCCGCCTTGATGGCGCGCAGGATCTCCCAGCCGTTCATGCCGGGCATCAGCACGTCCAAGATGATCACCGAAGGTTTGGCGCTCTGCGCCAGGCTCAGCACGGCGCGCGGATCGTCGGCGAGCATCGGCCGGAAGCCCTCCTTGATGAGCATGCGCTGCATAAGGTCGAGCACGGCCGGATCGTCATCGACGACCAGGATGATGTTCTGCCGCCCGGTGGCATCGGCCGCCATGGGCTCGGCCGTCCGATCCACCTCGGCGAGGCGCTGGACCGTGTCGGCGAGCGATGCCGGCAGCCGAATGGTGAAGCACGATCCGCGGCCAAGCTCGCTTTCCACCGTGACGTCGCCGCCCATAAGGCGCGACAGCTTCTGCGTCAGCGACAGGCCGAGCCCGGTACCGCCGTATTTGGTCGAGGTCGAAGCCTCCGCCTGATTGAAATTCTGGAACAGCTTGCTCAGGTTGTCGCGACTGATGCCGATGCCGGTGTCGCGCACCGCGATCTTGATCCAGTCGCCGCCGGCCCCGGGCTCGCGGGAAACCGTCAGGGTGACGCACCCATTCCGGGTGAACTTCGCGGCGTTGCTCAACAGATTCAGCACTGCTTGACGCAGCTTGGTCACGTCGCCCTCGGCTGTGCCGAGATCGCGGTCGCGCTCGACGATCAGCTCGTTGCCGTTCCGGGCGCAGAGTGGGCGGCACATCGCCACCATATCGTCGACCAGCGCGTTGAAATCGAAGCGCTCGTTGAAGAGCTCCATCTTGCCCGCCTCGATCTTGGACAGATCGAGGACGTCGGTGATGAGCGACAGGAGATGCTTGCCGGCGCCATTGATCTTGCGCAGATCCTCGGCCTGCTGCGCCTCGGCGCCCTCGATCTCCAGATCCTCGAGCAGCATGTCGCTGTACCCGATCACGGCGTTGAGCGGGGTGCGCAGCTCATGGCTCATCTTGGCAAGGAATTCGGACTTGGCGCGATTTGCTGCCTCGGCCTCCTCTTTAGCCTCGCGCAGCTTGATTGCGGTGGTGCGGTGATTTTGCACCTCATGCTCAAGCTCGGACTGATTAGCGACGATATTGGCATAGGAGAGCGCCATCATGGACACGTAGATGGCGGCGCATAGCGTCGATAGGATGCCGATCCCGGTCAGCGCGCTCAGCGGCACGTGCTCTGGAAAAGAGTGACCCAGCGCATAAGAGACGTAGAACAGCGCCAAATTGGTGACAATCATGCCGAGCACGATGAGGCGTGGACGCACCGCGGGCCCGAGATAGAAAAAGGCAAGCAGCGGCACGACCAGTAGCCAGGGCAAAAAGGGCGAACTCACGCCGCCGTAGTGGTAGGCGCCCCACAGCACCGCGAAGATGAGGTTCTGCACCGAGAGCAGCGCCAACGCGACATACGCGCCGGTGCGCTTCAGCGCAAAGGGAAAGGCCCAGAACACGGTGATCGACAGCGCCAACACCCAAAGCTGATAGCCGGGGTGGGGATCGAGCACGTAGAGATAGATGGTGATCGTATGGCCGAGGAAAGGGCCGAAGATATGGGAGATCAGGAACATGCGGGCAGGCTGCTCCATCTCGCGCTCGGCCTTGAGCGCGGGCGGCATGAACCAGTCCAGCAACGGATAGATCATCGACGGCGACAACCGAAGCCGCGGGCGCATCAGCCTCCTCCCGACGCAACCACCCGGGCTAAGTATTAGTTGAGAATAGTTAACGGTTTCTTTGTCGGCACCGCTTTCGACCGCCACACGCCCCGCCTTGGCGGCCCGGCGCAGGCGCACTCTGCGCCGCCCGTCATCATTTGTTTACCATGACTTTGCGGGGCGGCACGAGGCGTCCGCTCCGCTTTACTTTGCCGTCCTGTCGAGGGCCTTGGCCTTGTCGATCTGTTCGGCGATCCTGCCTAATTGCGCCGGATCAAGCAGCTTTTGCGCCAGCGGGAAAATCTCGTTCTCCTCCTCCTCGACGTGGTGCTCGACGTCCTCCCGGAGCTCGTCGAGGCGATCGGCCCAGTCGTCGCTCTCATTGTCGCCGTGATCAAGCGCCACCAGCGCTTCCTTGACGTCGCCGTGCTCCTCGAGCGCCTCCTGGATCAAGTCCTTGGCTTCCTCATGCCCCTGCAGAGCCGGGTAGAAGTACTTCTCCTCGATCTCGGCATGGAGCTCCAGCTCGTGCTTCAGCTCGGCAAAGAGCCGCGGCCGCGACTGCGTGCCGCTCGCCGTCTCGGCGAGCCGCTCGAACAGCCGCTTGGCCTTTTGGTGATCGTGTCGGATGAGCTGAAAGAGATCCATCGGGTGCCCCCGCACAGCTTGGGATTGAACGCGGCAGACGCCCGCCGCTCGGGCGCCGTGCCTCCATGTTAAACAGCCGCGAGGGCCATCCGTTGCCCGCGCCGGGTGCCGCGCACGTCGGTTGCCGGGATCGCTGCCCGTCGCCTAGGCTAGCGCGGCAAGCGGGAAATTTGGCAAGGGCGGTTCGGGCATGAGCGATCGAAGCGACAGGGGCGATCCGGCGCTGACCAAATTCGGCATCGGGCAACCGGTGTCGCGCATTGAGGATCCCAAGCTGTTGCGCGGCGCCGGCCGTTACACCGACGACATCAACATCGCCGGCCAGGCCTATGCCGTGATGGTGCGCAGCCGACAGGCGCATGGCGTGATCCGCGCCATCGACGCCGCCGAGGCGCGGCGCATGCCCGGCGTCCTCGGTGCCTATACCGGCGCGGATCTGGCAGCGGCCGGCTACAGCGCCATCAAGCCGGGCATCATGGTGCCGAACCGCGACGGATCGCCGTCGCGCGCGCCGGCGCGCCCGCCGCTGCCGCCGACGCATGTGCATTTTGTCGGTGAGGCGCTCGCCTTCGTCGTCGCCGAGACGGCGAGCGCCGCCAAGGACGCCGCCGAGGCGGTCGTCTGCGACATCGATCCGCTGCCGGTGGTGACGAGCCCACGCGCTGCCGCGGCCGCGGGCGCGCCACAGCTTTATCCCGAGGCGCCCGGCAATGTCGCCGTCGATTACCATTATGGCGACACGGCGGCGGTGGCGGCGGCCTTCGCACGCGCCGCGCATGTGACGCGGCTCGACCTCGTCAGTAACCGCATCGTCGTCAACGCC
>Ga0134125_10008268_pt1 | contig 11733 bp, 7 predicted proteins | sample KB31751_FD_96464 | JGI IMG/M metagenome (GOLD analysis project Ga0134125, IMG submission 96464) | Terrestrial soil microbial communities with excess Nitrogen fertilizer from Kellogg Biological Station, Michigan, USA - KB3-175-1 | ecosystem: Environmental > Terrestrial > Soil > Unclassified ... | reverse complement strand
TATGGCCAAGGCAGCCATGCTGACTGCCAATAAAGCTTTCATTGCGCTACGAGACATGTTTCCTGCCCTCTCTTTTAAGGACGTTTCCGTCCTCACCCCTCACGAAAGTGCACGTAAGCGGCCAGACTGGAAAAGGATAAGTACTTTGTTTGCAGCAGATTAGCGACGGCCACAAAACCAAAACTGCGACATGAATGTCACTTCGCCAAGCTTCACCGAACGCGTATGGCTTGCAAGTAGATGATTTTCAGAGGGTTACAAGGATGTGTCAGGCGCGTCACAGGGAAGCTCGGCAACCAAGCCGGAAGCTGTGCAGCTAAAACAAGACCGGGCTTTCGTCAATCTCAGACGCGACCGCCAACGGAAATGGCAGGGCTGCAATGAGCTTCCGCGTGAACGGATGCCGGGGGTGGAGGAATATTTCTTTGGGAGTGTTGCATTCAACAATTCTGCCGTCGTGCAGCAGGGCCACGCGATGACAGAGGGAGTACACTGACAGCAGATCGTGCGAAATGAAAAGCGTGGCCATTCCGAGATGTTTATTTAAATCAGCAAACAGGGCAAGAATCTCCGACTGCGTGATGGCATCGAGGGCGCTCGTCGGTTCGTCGGCAATCAGCAGACGAGGGCGATGAAGGATGGCCATGGCAATCAGCACCCGCTGTGCCTGGCCCACACTGATCTCTGCAGGGAATCGACGCAAAAATTCCCGAGTTGCCGGCAGACTAACCGCTTCGAGCGCATCCGTGATCGCACGTTCCCCCCGTTCACGGTCTTTGCTGTGCAGTTTCCAGGCTTCGTTCAATTGTGTGCCGAGGCGGAGCGCAGGATTCAACGAAGAGAGTGGGCTCTGTGGAACCAGGGCAATTTCCTTGCCGCGAATTGTCATCCACTGGCGCTCAGTCCTGGTGAGCAGATCAGTACCATCCCACAGGATGGATCCGGAAGCCTGTCCGCCCTTGAATTCAAGCAGTCCCAGCAGAGCAAATGCCAGGGAACTCTTACCGCAGCCGCTGTGCCCTACCAGCCCAAGGATCTCGCCGCTCTCCAGGCTGAAGGTCATCTCCTGCAACACGGAGCGGGCTCCATAGGAGACATTCAAATTGACCGAAAGCAGGTCTTGATTATTCATCGCCGCGCCAGCATTAAATCCTCAATGTTCCAGTACGCCTGCGGCCGGAAGGGGCTGGGCTGCGCGTTTTTCACCTGCGGTGAGATTGCAACCAGAGAATCCTTGTTCACCAGGTAAATCATCGGCGCCTGCTCCCAGGCAATTTTCTGCACACGGTCCCATGCTGTCTTTCTTTTGTGCAAGTTCAGCGTGGAGGCCTGAATGCGCATCTGCTTGTCAATTTCCGCTTCCCAGGGCGTCGCCGGCGTTTTCTGCTTTGGGTTCCAGATGTGGTCCTCTCCGGAGCTGAGCCACATGGTCATCAAAGAGCTGGGATCCAGGTCGCCGTTGACGTTGCCGAGAAGGCAGGCCTCATAGTCGAAGGTCTGCAACATCCGCTCCAGCAGGGAGTTGAAATCCAGCGTGACTACGCTCACCCTGATCCCGATTTTCTTCAGGTCCTGCTGGATCATGGTGGCCATTTTTTCCCGGTAAGGATTGCCAGCGTTGGTAACGATGGAGAACTCCACCGGATGACCGGCCTTATCGCGCAGCTGTTGATTATCGAGGTGAAAGCCGTCTGCATCCAGCCGCCGCAATGCGTCGGCTGTGTCATACGGATAGGGACTCAAGCTGGAGTTGAACCAGAACTGGTTGCTCTGAGGCACGATGCTCACCGCCGGTACAGCGTGACCGCGGAAAACCAGGCGCGCCATGTCTTGACGGTTAATCGCCTCCGAGACGGCGCGGCGAAAAGCGGTGGAAGCGAACCACTGTTTTTTATATGCCGGAATAGGAGCAGCCGGAACCTGATTGAACCATAACTCTTCAGTATCCGTGGATGGCCCCGCGTCGCGCACGAGAGAGGCATTCGTGCTCGCCAGCTTTTCATAAATAGCGGGCGTTACTGAGTTGATCAGATCAATCTCACCCCGCTCATACTTCACGGCTTCAATTTCGCGATTCTGTTCGACCTCGAGCCGGACGGAGTCGAGATATGGCAATTGGCGTCCTTGCGCATCCTTCTTCCAATAGTTCGGATTGCGCTTAAGCAGCACAAATGCTCCCGCTTTATGCTCAGCAACAAAAAACGGCCCCAACGCAGCCATTTCTTTCTGCGGGCTGCTGGATGAGACGATGGGCACGTAGTCAAAAAGATTGGCCAGATTGGCAAGCGGGGCGGGAAACGTGAGTTCGATCAGGGTTGGCGAAATGATGTGAGTCACAAGCTCGCCGTCGCCCGACCGGAAAGCGTCGCTCGTGCTCAAGTGCATGGACGGATCCAGCAGCTTCTGCATCGTGTAAGCGACATCAGCGGCAGAAAAGGGCGTGCCATCCGAATAGCGCACTCCGGGGCGAAGCTTGAAGCGGATGGATTTTCCTCCGTCAAGCACCTTCCAGGATGTGGCCAGTTCCGGTTCCGGCTGCTGCGTGAGCCTGTTGACCCGCAGCAGGAAACCCGCAGTCAGGTAGCGGACAGTCTCCGACGCGTCGTCGTTCACGAGAAGCGGATTAAAAGTCTTGGGATCAGAACGCAGACAGAAGCGTAGTTCTCCTCCGCTTTGACCGAATCCTGTGCAGGCGCAAAAAAGCACCAACCAGACGAGCAGTGCCCGGGCTCTCACGCGTGTACCTCCTGTTTACTGAGCAGGACCTGGAAGGAACCGATTAACACGATGAGTACCACGAGAGGCGCCAAACGCCAAGGTTCCGGACGTAACATGACCAGGTCCTGAAGCTCGGAAACCAGGCCGCCGAGGGACGGAAGAGGTTCAGCCACGCCGAGCCCCAGTGCTCCCAGATTGGCTTCTGCGATGATGAACACGGGGATAGAAAGGAAGAACTGCGCCGCCAAGGCGGGGCGCAGGCTGGGGAGAATGTGGGTTCGAACCAGCCTCAGGCCTCCGCATCCTCTGGCGCGGGCGGCCCAGACAAAATCAGATTGCAGCACCTGTTTGGCCCCGGCGCAGATCACTCGCGCAGCAGGCGCCCAGCCCAGAAACCCGAGCAGCGCAAAGGTGATGAGCACGGAAGAAGCCGGCGACAAGTTCAAAGGCAGAACTGCTCGAACCGTGATCAACAGAAAGAGCCAGGGCAAGGCGAGGAATAAATCTGTGGCGGCCATGACGCTTCTTTCCACCCAGCCTCCACAAAGTCCGGCAATTCCCCCCACAGCGGCCGCCAGAAATGTGCTTAGTAGAGCGGCAACAGGGGCCAGGAAGAGTGAAACTCTCATTCCGTACACCAGTCGCGCAAGCCGGTCGCGGCCCAGATCATCGGTTCCAAGAGGATGATGAATGGATGGCCCAGCCTGGGCCTCATCACGGAATTGCTGCTCGTAACCGGCCGGAGCGATGTTGCGCGCAAAAACGCAGGAAAAAACAGCGCAGAGCAGGACAGCAATCGCAGCCTTGTGAACAATCTTCATGCCGCCTCCCGTCCTGCAAAACGGCGCAGTTGATCGCAACACATGATGGCGCCGATTGTCAGGCAGCTCACCACCAGCGTTAGGTTCACGAGAAGCGGCAGATCGCGTGCCTGCGCCGCTGTCCAGGCAAGTTGTCCTATGCCCGGAAGATCGCAGAAGACTTCCACTGGCAAGAGTGCGCCGAGCCCCAAGCTGATGGAAACACCGACAAGAGCAACTAGCTGCGGAACGGCAACAGGCACAACATGCCAGCTCAGCAGCCGCCACGGGCCTACGCCTTTGGCGCGCGCAACTACCACGTGGGGTAATTCAAGGCAGTCCTGTATCAGGTTGCGCGAATAGCGGTAGATCTTTGGAAAGACCAGCAGCCCCACGGCAACAACCGGCGGCCACCGCATGATGAGGAAAAACAAGGCCAGAACCGCAGCCGGAGTTGAGATAAGCGTGCCCCCGCCGGCATCGGCGACCACAGCGAACCAGCCGGACCTCAAGCGAAAAACGCCAACTGACAACGCCAGCCCCACGCTCCACGCTAACAGCAGCGCAACCGCAAGGTTTCGCAGCGAGACAGGAAGCCGGTCGCGCAGGAGTTCACGAATGGGTAGGTTCAGAGATTGTGACTTCCCCAGATCGCCATGCAGGAGACCGTACAAGTAGTGGAGATAAAATCGCGGGACATTGCTGTCAGCGAGGCGCGCCTGCCTGATTGCCTGGATGCTTTCACTTGACAGGCCGGGATTCAGCTCCTGCTCATCTGAAGAAAACCCAGGCGCAATGCGCACAAGAGTGGCGCCGGCCAGGCCCGCCACCAGGATCAATACGAGAAAGCGAAGAAGCGCCAGCAACAAGGAGCGGAGCATTAGTTCGGCGCTGCTCCACCTGAAGCTATTGCAGCATACCGATGCTGCGACTCCTGCCGGCGATGATGTTCCTGTTTTTGCGCATACATGCGACGATCTGCTTCGGCCAGCAGTTGTTCTGTATCCATGCTGTCAACCGACGATATGGCATATCCGAAACTGAGGGAGAGCCAATCCACGCCGCAGGCTTCCTGACCTGCGTTGCGCGCCAGTTCGCTCAAACGCACGCCCCGCCCTTCTGCAGCCGCGGATCCCAGGCCCGGGGCCACAATGACAAATTCATCGCCCCCCATGCGCGCCACGTAGTCATAATCGCGGCATGACTCCTGCAGTCTTTGGCCAAACAGTTTCAGGGTCCGATTGCCTTCCAAATGTCCAAAATGGTCATTGATCTTCTTGAACCCGTTCAAGTCGCAGACCATGACGGTGACTGAGGTTTTCAGCCTGCGAGAGCGCGCCAGCTCGCGGTCAAGATGCATAAACAAAGAGCGAGCATTGGGTAAACCGGTAAGGTAGTCAGTAGTGGCTGAGTTTTCCGCTTCCTCGAACGCAAGAGCATTCTCGACTGCCAGGCCCACCCTGGAATTTATCGCCATCAGAATGCGAAGGTGATCGGATGTATAAGCGTCCGCGACCGCGTTATACAGAGTCAGCACTCCCACTACCCCTCTCGAACCCTCCAGAGGCACCGATAACGCGGAGCAAAGAGGGCTATCGTCAGGACCGTTGAGATACCCTGGCTCCATTGTCGGGTTTCCGTTTACGATCGGTTTCCGATTGTGCGCCACCCAACCGGAGATACCGGCGTTGAGCGGAATACGCAATGAGGCGAATAGGGGAAAGTTCTCTCCCGAAGCGAAAGCCGGAACCAGGCACTGCTCGCGCAAAACATAGACCACGATGGCTTCGAAAGGCACCAGCCGATACAACTGCTCGCTAAGCCGGGACAGTATCTCACTTAAGCTGAGGGAGTTGCCCAGATCGTGACTAAGTTCAAGAAGCGTTTGTGCTTCTTGCCGGGCCGCGGCAATCGATGAGAGGAAAGCGACGCCGTTACCTGAATCCACTTCTCGAGCGGCTTCAAATCCGTTGGCCGGCGCCTTTCCGCGCTGTACTTTTAGATCCGTGGAGAGTTTCTGGTGCTCCAGGCTGGCGGCCTGCGAACGAACGATCTGTTCAAGCTCTTGATAATGCTCCTGCAATAGCCCGACCACCTTTGGATCGTAAGCCCTGCCTGATTCATTCGCCACTTTGCGCATGGCTTCATCGAGGGAGAGCGCCTTCCTATACTGCCGGTCTGTGGCGAGTGCATCGAGACAGTCCACTGCGGACAGAATTCTCGCGCCCAGGGGAATTTGCTCTCCAGCCAATCCGTCCGGATATCCCTGTCCGTCCCACCGTTCGTGATGAGCTCGCACGATGGGAGCGACGGGATAAGGAAATTTCACTCGTTCCAGAATTTCAGCACCGACAATCGGGTGAATTTTCATCTTCTCAAATTCTTCCGGCGTAAGACGTCCAGGCTTGGAAATGATGTGCTCTGGAACCGCAAGCTTGCCGATATCGTGCAGCAACGCGGCCGCGCGCAGAGCATCCAGTTCATTCTTCGGCAGGTGCAACATCTTTCCCACTTCAATGGCGTAAACGCGCACGCGCTCCAGATGGTCGTGTGTGGTCTGATCTTTGGCCTCAATCGCCAGCGCGAGAGCTTCAATAGTGCGCAGATGTAGCTGCGCCATCTCTGAAACGTGCTTCTTTTCATCCTGGAGCTTCGTCACATAAAGCCGGTAGGACCGGTAAATTACAAACATGGCCGGAAGCGCCAGCAGAGTCGCCTGCCAACCGAGATGCTCATTCGCCCAGCGCACCATTCCCGCGATGGCTCCTCCTGCCAGGTAGTACGGCAGAGACCAGAAATAACAGTCAGCCCACACTTTGCGAAGGTTTTTGCGCTCGGTGAGACAGATGATGGTTGCCACAGGTAGGGTGTTCGCCACAAAATAAACGCAGGCAGCGAGCATCAGCGGAAGGGCAAAATTCTGTTCGAGCTTTGCCAAAGGTCCATGGTAGGCGAAATATGCCAGCCAGATCGCTGTGGCAGAGTTACCAAGGTTGAAAAGGATATGCTGCGGCTTGGGCCAGCGCCCGTCTCCGACATAACACTGCGCCAGGGTCGCTGCGGTTCCGAGTAGCAGCGTCTCTCCGAAAGAAAGCTCAGCCACCCCAATAAGGATGAACAGAAAATTGACCGATATTGACCCGGTGATATCAGGCAGTGCTATCTTGAGTCGCGACGCCAGGATTGCCGTCAGGAGATAGGCGCTGAACTTGGGCAGATCCGTTGGGTCCCAGGTCACCACGCCATGAATCGAAGCCCCCAGTCCCAGGGCACACATGATGATGAGGAACAACTTGGCTGGCTTCGACACAGTGCCTCCTTCCTGAAGACTACGGCAACTCTGGGGCCAAACAGCCTGTGCTAGAACCGCAGCCCACGTTCTCGTGCTTTCAACCACTTACAGCGGACACCCGATTAGGTCCGATCGTTAAGAGAGCCAAAGTGTGACAACGTTGTCACACCTCGAATTGGGAGATTTTGTCACAAGGCGTAGATACGCTTTCATAACTTAAGTAATCAGGTCCCTTTACATCTAAAGTTGCTTGTTGAACCACCTTAGATCATGATCGTTTGTACGGAAGTACCTGTACTTCCAACTCATCGGTCGAGCGTATAAGGAACAGGCGAGTGAATAACCTGCTGAAAGATTCGGGCACTCAGTCCGGCCATATCGTGCGTAGCGAAGCTCTCCGCAGAATCTTCAACCTGGCGGAGCAGGTCGCGAAACATCCGGCCGCAGTCCTGATCGTCGGCGAAACCGGCACGGGAAAAGAGATGCTGGCACGCTGCATTCATCGGCATTCTCTCCGGTGCCATAAGCCCTGGGTCGATGTGAACTGTGCTGCCTTGCCCGAGCATCTGGTAGAAAGCGAACTCTTTGGATACGAAAAAGGAGCCTTCAGCGGTGCGGACACGCACAAGCCTGGGTTGTTTGAGCTGGCTGATGGAGGCACGCTGTTCCTTGACGAGATTGGCGATCTTGAGCCCAAGGTTCAGGTGAAACTCCTGCGCGTGCTTGACGGAGTTCCGTATTTCCGGCTCGGTGGGACAAAAAAGGTCACGGTGGATGTCCGTATCGTAGCCGCCACGAACCAGGAGCTCGAAAGCCTGGTCGCCGCGGGCAAATTCCGCCGCGACCTGTACCATCGCCTGGCGCAGTTCCGCCTGGATGTTCCTCCTTTACGCGAAAGACATGAAGATCTTCTGGCCATCGCAGAACAGGTGCTGCACGAGCATTCTCCGGAGTCGCACTTTAGCGGCGACGCTATTGCAGCTCTGCTCGCCTATGAATGGCCCGGCAATGTACGGGAATTGCGCAATTCCATCTTCAAAGCCGTGATGCTGGCAAAGAACGCCCACTGCGAAATCACGGCTGCAGACCTCAGACTTCCGGAAACTAAGACGTCGACTGCAGCAAGCGAGATCACACTCACTGACGGGTACGACAACTTCGAACGGCAAAGGATTTTTGACACCCTGGAAAAGTGTGGCGGGAACCAGGGCAAGGCGGCTTTGGCGCTGGGCATATCGCGCCGGACGCTGCTTCGCAAGCTGAAGGTTTATCGCGAAGGACGGACCGAAGCCGGCGTTGGAACGCTGTGCCTGGAGCAGCAGCGCTATTATCGCGCCAAGCTCAGAACCCGGATTGGTTTGGTCCACGAGAACGGATTGGCCGAGGGCACGCTGCTGAATCTGAGCCTGGGTGGCGCAGCGATCTCAACTGAGACAGCCCTGAAGTTCGGCTCGAGCGTCAAAATACGACTGCAACTTCCGAAAAGCGAGCGCCAGACTGAACTGTGTGGAACTGTGGCATGGTCGAACTATGAGGGCGATCATGGAATTCAATTCCGCGAATTGCAGACGCAGGACCGGGCACTTCTGGAACGCTGGCTGCATGAGGAAATGAAGAAGGAAGGCTGGCACACGGAGTGCGTCGGCTGAAAAACACCGCTCGCTTACATAACAACAGTCTGCGAACCTGAAAACAGCGCAGCCGTTCCCACTGCTACTCTCATTTCGCGCAAATGCACAAACAATCGGGGATATTCGGCCAACGCTACGAGTGGCCAAACGCAATTTGTGAACTCAAACCAGCCGCCTGTTTCTGGGATTCAGGATTGAATCCGTTGACGTGATCCGAAGCAGAGGCAGCGTCCCGCAAGTTCGCCGCAAGGTCCTGTTGGAAGTCAGCTAATACGCGCAGATCTTGATCACTAAATGCGTCGGGTCGCGTACTGTAAAGGGCGATCAAGCCGGCAATTTCTTTGCCGATGCAAATCGGCGCCACCAGGGCCGAGCGCAAACGCGTGCTGCTGCCGATGTCCACTGCAGGGTTCGCATTTCTGATGGCGCGCACGGTAAGCACGACCCACCCCAGCAGCCCCTGTCCGGAGCATGTTTTTAGCTCGAGCAGCTTACCGGAGTCTTCCCCGAAAGCGAAGCGCGGCTGTATGGCATCGCCGCTCACGCGGAATATGGCAAATGCATCAAAGACGATCTCACGCCGCAAACGCATAGCGAGTGAAGAGAAAAGGTCTCCCATTGACGTGCCTTGCAGGACGCCTTCTTCCCCCTGGTCGCGAATGAATCGTGCTGTAATAGCTTGAGCGGCTTGTTGAGGGTCCCCTTCGGCATCGGCATAGCCGGCGGCGGGAGCAGCGCCCGGAGCAACTTTGACGTTGACCGAGAGTTGTGGCTTTTCCATGCCCTGGTGCGAACGTGCCATCTTTTCCAGTTCGAGATAGCGGGCTTTGAGCGCTGCGACGACTTTGGGATCGAAAGTCTTTCCCGACTCTTGTTCCACGCGCGCCATGGCTTCATCCAGAGGCAAAGCCCGACGATACTGGCGATCAGAAGCCAGGGCATCCAGGCAGTCCACGGCAGCCAGAATTCGAGCGCCAATCGGGATTTCCTCCCCCTTCAATCCATCGGGATAACCTGTGCCATCCCACCGCTCATGATGCGAGCGCACAATCGGCACCACGGGATAGGGAAACTCAACCTGCTCCAGGATCTCCGCACCCACAATGGGATGGATTTTCATTTTTTCGAATTCTTCCGGTGTGAGCTTGCCAGGCTTGGAAATGATGTGCTCAGGCACCGCCAATTTTCCAATATCGTGCAGAACGGCTGCAGCACGCAGCGCATCCGTTTCGGCCGAAGAAAGGTTGAGGTCCCTGGCCAGCTCCAGCGCGTAAACTCGCACCCGGTGCACGTGGTCGCCGGTAGTTTGATCTTTGGCATCAATGGCAAGGGCCAACGCCTCAATGGTGCGCAAATGCAGCGCACCCATTTCCTGCATGTGTTCCTTCATATCCGCCATGCGGCCGATATAGACGTTATACGACCGGTAAACCAGGTAGAGCGCGGGCATTACGACCACGCTGATTTCCCATCCCGCGTGGCGATTTAGAAATTGAACCAGCGCGGCAATGGCAGCGCCAACCAGGTAGAACGGACCGGTCCAGGCATACGTATCCCGCCATTTGGAAATGATGGGGCTCCCCTCTGCCAGAGAAACCACAATCGCCACGGGAAGGCTATTCAGGAAGAAATAGAACGCTGCCGATAACAGGAGTGCAATCAGGACGCGCCCCTGCAGCGGTCCCTGAACCAGAAACTGATTGAGCCAGAAAGCTCCGGTCAGGGCGATGGAAATTTGAGACAGGTTGAAGATGAAGTGAAGCAGTGATAACCGCTTTGTCGCTTTCCAGTAGCACTGCACAAGGGCCGCCGTCACGCCCAGAGCAACCGTCTCCGAGAGAGACATACTCCCGATGCTTACGATGAACAGGATGAAACCCACGGAAACCGTTGCTTCGTAACCGGGAATAATGACTTTCAAGCCGGAGGCCACCGCGGTCAGCACCACGTAACAAGCGAACTGGAGAAGATCAGTGTGATGCCATGGCACTACTGCGACGCCAATACAAGTCAGTCCGATGGCGGAGACCAGGGCAACAAAACATTTCACCCTGACGCGGGCTGCGGGGTTGTTCGACTGGTTATTCATGGCTCCATCCGAAACGGACTTCTGGCTTTGTTTGGGAACATTCTTATACGAGGACGCAGAGGAAGATAGAGAACTTTAGTAACCACCAGCCTGTGACACCAAAGTCACCTGTGCGACGACAGTGTCACAACAAGCACGTGCTTCTTGCCTCTCCCGCTCTTTAAATTCAGCTATTTGCCGGCAAAGCACAAAGGTAACTGACGTGCTTCTGTATAGGCGTCACTCATCTCGGTGGGGTGTGCATATGAAGCGCGCATTTACTTACGCCATGGCCGTATTCGTTCTCGTCAGTTTCTCGGCAGCGGCCTTTGCTGACGACGCAAAGATTTCGCCCGATCTCCGTGGCTATAGCTCAAGCACGAAAACGCGAGTCATCGTGCAGTTCAGCTCGTCTCCGCAACAATCCTGCGGCGGACTTCTGGGACTCGTGGGCTGCCTCACCAATGCTATCCTGAGCCTCGGTGGCAACCTTCTTGGTGATCTGCCGCTGGTCAATGGAGTGCTCGCGGAATTGGATGGGAACAGCATCGTCACGCTTTCTAATAATCCCAGCGTCACATACATCAGCGCGGACCGGCCGCTCGGCACCCTTTCGAATGATGCCCCGGCCGCAATCAATGCGTCTGTGGCATGGCAATCCAAGTACACCGGTTCAGGCATCGCCGTAGCTCTAATTGACAGCGGGGTCAACAGCCACCGCGACCTGAACACTACCGGCCTGCTTTCACTGCCGCGCGTGGTTTACAACCAATCTTTCGTCCCGGGGTCTTCGAGCGCTGCGGACCAGTATGGCCATGGCACGCACATCGCCGGGCTCATCGCCGGGAACGGAGCCAGTTCCACCGGCCTCATTTATTCGAAAACCTTCAAAGGTATCGCGCCGAGCGCAAAAATCATCAATCTTCGAGTGCTCGATCAGAATGGCACGGCCACTGATAGTACTGTCATCTCGGCTATCGATAAGGCAATTGCGCTCAAGTCCACATACAACATTCGGGTCATCAATCTGTCACTCGGCCGCGGTGTTTTTGAGAGCTACAAGCTTGATCCGCTCTGCCAGGCGGTAGAAAAAGCATGGAAGAAAGGCATTGTGGTGGTGGTAGCGTCCGGCAACAACGGCCGTTTCCAGCCCACCGATGGATACGCTACCGTCACTTCTCCTGGCAACGATCCTTATGTGATTACTGTCGGCTCCATGAAGCC
>Ga0134125_10008266_pt1 | contig 11733 bp, 8 predicted proteins | sample KB31751_FD_96464 | JGI IMG/M metagenome (GOLD analysis project Ga0134125, IMG submission 96464) | Terrestrial soil microbial communities with excess Nitrogen fertilizer from Kellogg Biological Station, Michigan, USA - KB3-175-1 | ecosystem: Environmental > Terrestrial > Soil > Unclassified ... | reverse complement strand
CCTTCCGGCTGCGGCAAATCGACGCTGCTAAGGATGATCTCGGGGCTGGAGTCGGTGACCGAGGGTGATCTCTGGCTCGACGGGCGTCGCGTCAACGACGTTTCGGCCGCGCAACGCGGACTCGCGATGGTATTCCAGTCCTACGCGCTCTATCCGCACATGACGGTGTACCAGAACATGGCATTCGGCCTGGAGAACATCCGCACGCCGCGTTCGCAGATCGACACCAAGGTGAATGATGCAGCGAGATTGCTCCGCCTCGAGGCACTGCTCGGGCGGAGGCCAACCCAGCTCTCCGGTGGCCAGCGGCAGCGGGTGGCGATCGGGCGTGCGATCGTGCGTGAACCGACCATCTTCCTCTTCGACGAGCCGCTGTCGAATCTCGACGCCGAGCTGCGGGTGCAGATGCGCACCGAGATCACGGCGCTGCACCAGCGCCTGAAGACCACGATGATCTACGTCACGCACGATCAGGTGGAGGCAATGACCATGGCCGACAAGATCGTCGTCCTGAACGCGGGACGCGTCGAGCAGATCGGCGCTCCGCTGGATCTCTACAACGCACCTCGCAACAAGTTCGTGGCCGGCTTCATCGGCTCGCCGCGGATGAATTTTCTTTCGGTGCGCGTGACGGGCGTCGGTCCGGACGGCGTGGGCGTCATGACCGATGCGAACTCGCCGCGTGCGGCGGCGACAATCCCCGTACGCGGTGAGTCTGGTCTTGTCGGACAGGCCGCTGTACTGGGCATCCGCCCGGAACATATCCATCTGCGGCGCGCTGAACCCGATGAGCTCGCGCTAACCGTGATGATCGAGCTGCTGGAGCAGCTTGGGTCCACCAGTTTCCTTTATTGCGTTCTGCCGAGTGGAGAAAAGCTCACGGTGCAGCTCGCTGGCCAGATCGACAAGGAAGCCGGCGAGCAGATCGAGGTGTGCTTTGCGACCATCGACGCGCATCTGTTCGCGAATACGGAGAGCGAGCCTGCGTTCGAGCGCCTGAAGACGCCGGCAGTCCACGTCGCCGCCTGAGCGGGATTGATGCAGCCGTTCGTCGCCGCATCGTTTGCCGGGCGCACCGCTGACGGTGCGCGATTCGCATTCGAAGACGGCTGGGAATGCCGGATCTTCGTCCTCGCGCACGACGTTATCCGTGTGCTTTTTCTGCCGCCCGGTGGTCTGCGCGAGCCACGCACCTGGATGGTGTCGCTCAATGGCGCAGACGTGCCTTGGGAGGGCCGCGATCGGCTCGACGTCGCGGCATTCGCACGCCCGGCGTTCGCTCTGGAAGCCGGCGAGCGGGAGGTAGCGATACAGACGGGTGCGCTGCGGGTAGCCGCGCGGCTACGACCCTTCGGGCTCGAATGGGCAACGCCGGGCATGCCGCGTTTCGCAGCCGATCGACCGACCCACGCCTACGATTGGAGTCCCAAGAGCGGCGCGCTGCGGCATTACATGATGAGGCAATTGGGCGATCGCTACTACGGGTTGGGCGACAAGACCGGTCCGCTGGACAAGCACGGCCGACGCCTGCGCACGCTGGCGCTCGATGCGCTGGGGTACAACGCGAAGACGAGCGATCCACTGTACAAGCACTGGCCCTACCTGATCGCGCGCGACCTCGCGAGCGAAGTCGCGTACGGGCTTTTCTACGACACCTTCGCGAGCGCAACTTTCGATCTGGGTTGCGAGCACGACAATTATCACGGCTTTTACCGCTACTGCGAGATCGAGGAAGGCGACCTCGACTATTACATTTTCGTCGGCCCCCGTATCCGCGATGTGGTACGCAAGTTCGCGGAGCTTACCGGCCGGATGGCGTTCGGTCCTCGCTGGAGCCTGGGCTATGCCAACACGGCGATGAGCCTCACCGATGCTCCGGATGCGCAGGCGCGGCTTTCCCATTTCATCGATGATGCTGCAAGGCACGACATCCCGATCAGCGCGTTTCACTTCGGGTCCGGCTACAGCAGCATAGGTCCGCGCCGGTACGTGTTCACCTGGAACCGTGACAAGTTTCCCGATACTCGCCAGCTCGTCGAAAAGTTCGAGAACGCCGGCATTCGACTCGTCGCGAACATCAAGCCCTGCCTGCTCGACGATCATCCTGCCTTTGCCGAGGTCGTGGCGAAGGGCGCGTTCGTAAGAAACCGGCTTACCGGCGAGCCGTCCATCAGTCAGTTCTGGGACGGCCAGGGTGCGCACGTCGACTTCACCCACGCCGACGGCGTGCGCTGGTGGCAGGACTCCTTCACGCGGCAATTGCTCGATTACGGCTTCCTCGGCTGGAACGACAATAACGAGTACGAGATCGCGGACGAGGAGGCCGTCTCGCACGGGTTTGGCCTGCCGATAGACATCGAGCGTTCGCGCGCGTTGCAACCGCTGTTGATGACGCGCGCCACGTACGAGGCGCAGGCGGCGCGCTTGCCCGACGAGCGCGTCTTCACGGTGACGCGCGCCGGGCCGCCGGGGATACAGCGTTACGCCCAGACCTGGTCGGGCGACAATACGACCTCCTGGCACACGCTGCGCTGGAACATCCGGATGGGCCTTACCATGAGCCTTTCCGGCATGTTCAACATCGGACACGACGTGGGCGGCTTTGCCGGCCCGGTTCCCGATCCGGAACTGCTGGTCCGCTGGGTCCAGAGCGCCGCCTTCAGTCCCCGCTTCATCATGAACTCGTGGAAGGAAGGCGGCGAGGTCAATACGCCATGGCTGCACCCGAGTGTCACGCCGATCATCCGCGAGTGGATTTGCCTGCGCTACCGCCTGCTGCCGTACCTGTACACGCTGTACTGGCGCGCCGCGCAGTTCGGCGAGCCGATGCTGAGGCCGCTCTGCTACGAATTCGAAGACGATACACACGCTTTTGCCGACAGCGACGACTTCATGCTCGGTCCCAATCTGCTGGTGGCCTCGGTCGTGGAGGCGGGACAGCGCGAGCGATCAGTCTATCTGCCGGCCGGCCCGGGCGAGTGGCTCGACTTCTGGTCGGGAAGGCATGTCGCTGGCGGACGCACGCTCGTTGCAGCCGCTCCGCTGGAGCGGATCCCGTTGTTTGTACCGGCGGGTGCGATGATTCCGACGACGGACACGCCCGATATGAAGCGCCTGCACGACGAGCCATCGCGCGCGCTGCGCATCTTTCCCGGCCTCGGCGTCGGGACAAGCACGTTTACGCTGTACGAGGACGATGGCGTGACATCGAGCCATCGCGATGGGAATCATGCCCGGATCGAATGCACACTCGATTGGACCGAGCGAACTCTCCGGGTGCACGCGAGCAAGCGCGGCCGCTTTGCGCTGCCCTATACGGCGGTGCGCGTTCTGCCGCCGACCGGAGAACAGCGGCGATTGGACGTCAGTGGCGAAGGAATCACATTGGTGGTTGGTGATTAGCGGCACCACTGCGCGGGCGTTTCCGGCGGGCGAATAGAGCAGATCCACGTGCCCGCCGAGCAGAGCGGAATAGCGCTCTCCCGGCTTTGCGAATGGCACGGCGTTGAGCTTCAATCCCTTGCCGATCAGGTAGTTGATTGATGCAGAGCGACTTGAAAGACATGAAGAAGATCGTCCAGCCGACCGCGAACAAATAAGCGTAGCTGCGACTTGCGAGACAAGTGCGAATTGCGCTGGCCGAGACCCTCGGATTGTCGGTGAGACAGGGACCTCTTCACTCGAGAACGCGAAGCAGGTCGGCGAGGCTCCGCATTTCGTAGTCCGCTTTCACGTCGGGTTGCAGCATCGGCTCGCCGTTGCGGTTGGACCATGCGCACTGCAGGCCCGCGAGCTTGGCCCCCGCCACGTCGTTGGCCGATCCAGCGACATGGAGCACCTGCTCGCGCGCGACACCGAGCCTTTCGAGCGGCAGCGCGTAGATGGCGGGATGAGGTTTGTAGACGCCCGCGTGGTCGGAGGCGAGCACATGGTCGAACATCACGTCGAAGCACCGCATGCCTGCACGCAGCATTGTCTCGTCTCCGTTCGATAATACCCCCAGTACGTATCCGCGGGCCCGCAGATCCGCGAGGGTCGAGTTCGCTTCCGGCCAGGGAGAGAGGCCGTCCCACGCGCTCACCAGGTCATCGACGCATGTCTTCGACAAGGAGTGACCGGCCTTCGCAAACGTATAGATCAGCGCGCGACGCGTGAGCTCCCGGAAGGGAACGCGACCGCGTTGCAGCGAGTTCGATAGCAGCGCGCCTTCCAGTTGCTTCGCGCGCCATGCGCGCAGGAGCTGAACGGGGTCAGCGGACGGCTCGCACACTTGCCTCACCGCAGGCAGGAGGCTGCTCTCGTAGTCGACGAGGGCGGTGTAGAAGTCGAACGTGACGAGGCGCGCGGGAATCACACTTTGTAATCGAATTTGGGCGGGCGCTTCTCCTTGAGCGAAGCCAACCCTTCCCGGACCTCGGGACCGTTGAAGCTCAGCAATTCGAGCGCGGCTGAATTGTCGAATATCGGCCCAGCCAGGCGCAGCCAGTTGTTCATCGCATATTTGCTCCAGCGGATGGGACGTTGCGCACCCGTCGCCAAGCGTGCCGCGACTTCCTCGGACTTGGCGGTGAGCGCCTCATCCGCGACACACAGCGACACGAGACCGATACGCTCGGCTTCCTCGCCCGTCACCGGTTCGCAGGTGAGCACGTGGTATTTCGCCTTCGCCATACCGCACAGCAGGGGCCAGATCATCGCCGCGTGGTCGCCCGCAGCGAGACCCAGTCGGGTGTGACCGTCAATCAGGCGCGCCGATCTTGCGGCGATGGAGATGTCCGCCATCAAGGCGGCAGCAAGGCCCGCGCCGACGGCCGCGCCGTGAATCGCCGAGACGATGGGCTTGGAACAATTGACGATGTTGTAGCAGAGCTCGCGAAATTCGCGCAGCGCCTCGGTCTGTCGCTGGTAATCCTGCGTCAGCCCCTCGACCATGGTGAAATCGCCGCCTGCGCAGAAGGCTTTTCCCGCGCCGCGAATGATGGCGACATTGGTGTCGGGATCCTGGTCCACGCCGAGCCAGACGCGCGTCAACTCTCCGTGCGCCTCCCAAGGCAACGCGTTGAGCTTTTCGGGCCGGTTGATCGTGATGCGGAGCACGCGATCAGAGGGACGATCGAAGGCGAGGTATTTGAATGCGTCGTAGCGACCCGTCATGAGGTTTTCCGTTTGAATTGAGGAACGGAACTCGGTGTCGAAGAAAGCGAGCCAGCGAGGTCTGCGGCGGACGTCTCGGGAAGCGCCATGATCAGCGCCGCCAGCCGTTGCGCGCCTCCGTCGCCCATCGCGCTCACCGTGTTACTCGCGAATTTCGCTCGAACATCTTCCATCGAAAGCGGATTGTCCGGATGTCCTGCGTTGACGTCGAGGCGCTCGACGAGTCGCCGCCCGTCGGTCAGCGTGGCCTCGACCCATCCGGGGAACGTCTTCGGGAACGGTGTTTCATCCGCCGAAGCGATTCGATACGTGACGCGGGCGGCGATGTCCAGCAGCTCCTGGCGCGCCAGGTTCTCGTCCTCGAACGTATGGTGGCCGATGATGCCGTCCACGAGCTTCGCGGCGAGCAGGAACGGCAGGCTGAACTTCGCGGCGTAGGTCGTCTCGGGCTTGAGCTTGCCGGCACGCGGCTCGCAAATGAGCGCGACTTCCGTCTGCGGCACGACGCATTCGAGCGATACGACGTTCGATGCTTTCAATCCGCGGTTCGCCAGCGTTCCGACGCAGTCGATGAATGCGTGCGCGAAGTGACAGCACGGGTAGGGCTTGATCGAGACTTGCGTGGTCTCCCATCGCGTGCCGAGACCCGAGGCGAGCGCGTCGACGTCAGCGTCGTCGCGCTCGCCGTAGGTGCGAAGCAATCCGTCGCGTCCCTCGAAGACCATCATCGGACCGGTCATTCCCGCCCGTGCCATCGTTGCCGCAATTATGCCGGCGTGCGCGCTCCATCCGGTATGCACGCACTTGGCGGACGAGCTGTTCGAAAGATACTCGTTGATGCCGGACGCCTGACTTCCCGCGAGCCCCAGCGCGTGCGCCGTCCGCTCCGGCGACAACCCCAGCAATCGTGCGGCCGCCGCGGAGGCACCGAACACGCCGGCGATCGAGGTCGTGTGGAATCCGCGCGCGTGGAAGGTGCCGCGCGACGCGAGGCCCACGCGCGCCGCCACCTCCCAACCGGCGACGAATGCGGCGATGAGATCGGCGCCACTCGCCTTCTGCTGCTCGCCGAGAGCCAGCACGACGGGCGCGATGATCGCGCTCCCGTGGACGATCGCGTCGGTGTGCGTGTCGTCGAATTCGAGTACGTGACAAGCGACGCCGTTGACGAGCGCTGCGTAGTTGGTAGAGAGCCCGCGATCCGATCCCCACACGGCAACCGCTCCCGTCGCGCCATCGACGGCGTCCATCGCCCGAAGTGAGCTCACGGCATTCGGATGCGCACGACCGCGGATCGCGACGCCGACCGTATCGAGCAGGTGTCGCCGCGCGGCGTCGATCACGTCCGCGGGAAGCGCCTCGAAGCGCAGAGCCGCGGCGAACCCGGCGAGCTTCAGCGCGGCTGCGTCGGCCATTTGGCGGCGTCGTCGGGTTCTATGAAGCGTCGGATCTTCAGCTTCCCTGCAGGTCGTGGGCCGAGGAGAAGAAGAGGTCTTTCCAGGACGCGGCCTTGTTCTTGACGCGCCCGGTGCGATGCAGAAACTCGGCAACGGGAAAAATGGCGCTGGGCGCCAGCCGGAAAGCGATCTTCGGGTTAGTGATCATCGCGACAAGATCCTCCACGGTCGTTTTTTCCTTGGTCACGGCGAGATAGATTTCCGCAGCGCGCTTAGGGTCGGCCTTGATCAGCTCGTCGGCTTCCTCCATTGCCGCCACGACGCTCGCGTTCACTTTCGGATTCTCGTCGTGAAATTTCTGAGTGCAGTAGAGCACGATGAGCGTCGCCGGACCGCCGTAGACATCATAGCTGTCGAGGACTCGATGAATCGCGGGATTCTTCAGCTCGATGAAGTCATAGGGCGCAGCCGTGAAATGCGCGTCGATCTCGCCCTGTCCCGAGAGCATGGTGGCAGCCCCATCGGGGTGGCGCATCGAAACGGTGAGCTTGTCCAACCGCTCGAACTGCGCGTCTCCCCAAAGTTTTGCCGCCGCCATCTGCAGCGTAACTGCCTGCATGGACGTCTTCACGGCGGGTAGCGCGATCTTGTCCTTGTCGGTGAAGTCCTTCAGCGATTTGACCTCAGGATTGCGCGTCAGCAGCGTCATCGGCACGTCGCTCACCGCCGCGACGGCCTTGACGTCTCCCTTGCCGCCCTTCGACTTGTCCCACAAGACGATCAATGGACCGGTGCCGCCGGCAGAGTATTCGACGGCGCCGGAGAGCAGCGCGTCGTTGACGGACGCGCCTCCCGAAAGCTGCGCCCACGTCACTTTCAGGTCGGGCATGCCGCGGTTCGCCGCCTGCTTCTCGATCAGCTTCTCGTGTTCCATCACGACCAGCGGCAGGTAATGAATTCCGAACTGGCGCACCAGCCGCACTTCGTCGACTTCCGCGACTGCGGGTGTGCACAGTACGACGGCGAGCATCGCGACAAGCGCGATCCAAAGGGTGCCGCCGCGTCCCGTTGCGATTTTGCGCCGCAGGCCTGTCCCGAGGCGCCGTCCCAAGGGACTGACCCGCCTGCTCGGGGGGCGGCGAGCGAAGCGAGCGTGGGGGCTGTTCATCCTTTCCTCCGTTCGGGTACGGGTTGCGCCTGACGATCTTTGCCGGAATCACTTGTCGGACGGAATCTGGGCTTGCGTTTTTCACGAAACGCCTGCACGCCCTCGTCGCGCTCGCCGCTCGCAATCGCGAGCGCAAATAGCTTGTTCTCGTAGTCGAGGCCGCTCGCGAGATTCGTGTCGGCGCTGCGCAACACGGCGTCGCGCGCGAGCATCAGGGATACGGGCCCCTTGGCTTGCCAGCGCCGACAGATGTCGAACGCCTGATCGATGAGTTCCATGGCCGGACATACTCGATTGACGAGCCCGATGCGCCAGGCCTCGGCGGCATCGACAGGCTCGCCGAGGGTGACGAGTTCCATCGCTCGACCGAGGCCTACGAGGCGCGCGAGACGCTGCGTCCCTCCGCTGCCGGGAATGACGCCGAGGTTGATTTCCGGCAGCCCGAGCTTCGCGTTGTCGGCGGCGATTCGGAGCGTGCAAGCTAGCGCGACCTCGAGACCCGCGCCAAGGCAATAGCCGTTGATGGCAGCGATGGTCGGCAACCGCAGCGACTCGAGCAGGCGGGGAAGCTCGCGACGAAGCTGCGCGGGCGTCGAAAACTCGCCCGACGTTGTGCGCTTCGCGACTTCGTCGATGTCGGCGCCTGCTGAAAACGCCTTGTCACCATCGCCCGTGATGACGATTGCATCCGCCTCGCCCGCTTGCTCCAGGCCGCGGAGTGCCGCGATGCACTGCTCGCGCATCGCGAGGCTCATTGCATTACGTCGCGCGGGGTCGGAAAGGCGAATGATCGCGATGCGATTTTCGATGTCGAGCTTGATGCGATCGAAGGAGGGCTCAGGCATGGGCTGCCTCGACAAGAGCTGATTTGACGGTTTTCCCGCCCGCATTCTTGGGAAGGGCCGCGCAGAATTCGACGCTGCGCGGTTTCTTGTAATCGGCAAGGTGCTCGGTGCAGTGCCGCTGCACGGCGGCGAGATCGAGCGCTTCCCCCTTGCGTACGACCAGATACGCCCTCACGGCCTGGCCCCACTTCGCGTCCGGCACGCCGACGACCGCGGCATCGAGGATCGACGGGTGCATCATCAGCACGCGCTCGATCTCGGCTGGATATATATTGACCCCACCACTGATAATGACATCGCTCATGCGGCCGCTAAGGTACAGGAAACCATCATCGTCGAGATAGCCGAGGTCGCCCGTGCGATACCAACGCCCGCAGAAGGCATTGGCGGTATCGTCGGGGCGGTCGCGATAGCCAATGAACAGCGACGGATTGGCGCACCATACTTCGCCGACGATATTCGGGAGGCACGCAGATCCGGCGGCGTCGGCTACCATGAGCTCCACATTGCGGAATGCCTGTCCCACCGAATCGGGCTTGCGAAGCTGGTCGACAGGGCGCAGCACAGACATGCTGTTCGACTCCGTCGATCCGTAATAATCGTAGAGCTCGCTGGTGATCTTTTCGAGTACGCGCTTCTTCGTGGGTAGCGGCAGTGGCGAGCCGCACGTGACGAGGCGCTTCAGCGATGCGAGCGAGGGCGGGTGCGGCGCCTGGTCCAACGCCTCGACGATCATCGTCAACATCGTCGGCACGGTGAGCGAGGAGCTGATGCGCTCGCGCTCGACGATGGCCATGAATTCGGCGGGATCGAAACGCGGCAGGATGCGAACGGTGGCACCGGCGTACAGATGCATAAGCGTGAACGTGAGGCCCGCGGAGTGTACCTGCGGCATCGTGCCCAGGTAGACGTCGTCCTCGTTCAGGCCGTACTGGATCGTTGCGTTGACGACCCAGATCATCCGCGCGCGATGAGTCGCGAGCGCGCCCCTGGGCTCGCCCGTCGTGCCCGACGTGAACATCAGGCTGAAGCAATCGTCCTCGGCGACCACCGGCAAGGAACCGGGGCCTTCCTCCACCATTTCCTGCAGCGTATCGGTGCCGCGGACCGCGTCGACGATGACCAAGCGCTGCGACTGCCCGAGATCTGCGGCGGCCCTGCGCACCGTTTCCGTCTGCGCCGCGGTGGTGAAGACAATGCTCGCCCGGGCCGTCCGGAGGATGCCTGCGACTTCGAACGCCTTGTAGCGCGGATTGATCGGCGAGAAGACCGCCCCTGAACGGGCAACTGCCAGTACGACGACGATGTATTCGATGCAATTCGGCAGGTACGCGCAGACAACGTCGCCGCGCACGACCCCGCCGCGCAGCAGTGCCGAAGCAAGTGCGTCCGCCATCCGGTCGAGTTCACCGTAAGTGAGCGACCGACTGCCATCGTAGAGCGCGCGCTTGTCCGGCGCGATGCGGGCGAAATGCCGCGTCACCGTGCCAACGGTCAGTTCCGATCCGGTGTAGCTCATTATCGGCGGCGATCCGCTTATACGCGTTTTTCGGCGGCGAGAAGCTCACGCAACTTCGCGATCCCTTCGCGCAACGGAATGTTCACCGGGCAGACTGCGTCGAAATCGACGAGACCATCGCCATGGGCGGTTTCAACCTCGCTTGCGACGGTGGCAAGCCGCGCCCTACCGGTCGCGTCCCGTTCATCGAGGCTCAGCATCAGCACGCGATTCAGCGCCGCCGGGCGAAGATCGTTGGTTCGCGTCGTCGACGATTCGTACGCCGAATAGCAGGCGCCGCATGTGATGCAGCCGTTCTGCCGCTCGATCAGTGCGCGGTGCGCCTCGGTGGGCGGCATGACGCTGATCGTTTTGCGCGTGGCATCGTTGGGCCGAAGTGCTGCGTCCGCTCGTCTGAAGGTGTCGAAGAACGGCGTCATGTCGCAAGTCAGGTCGCGCAACACCGGAAGCGCGCGTAGCGGGGAGACCCGAACGGTGGTGGTGCCGAGCGTGGCGATCGCTGTCTGGCAGGAAAGCGCTTCCTTTCCATTGACGACGACAGCGCAGGCGCCGCACATGCCCGCGCGGCAGGAATAGCGAAAGCCGAGCGAAGGATCGAGGCGCTCGCGCACGTACAGCAATGCGTCGAGCACCCGGCTTGCGGCGCCAGGCACGGGAACGTCGAATCGCGACGCGCGGCGTTCGTCGGAACGTGCGATCTCGAGCGTGATGCGAAAGGGCGTGGTATCGAGCATGTCACACGTCCGTCGTCATCGCCACAGCGCCCGGGTGCGGGATCACCGTGTCGCCCGCAAGGTCTACCGGTCGCCGGCGCGTGAACTGGACTGCCTTGCGCTCGCTGGCGATCGAGCCGTCCGCACGGCGCTGCTGAACGACGTTGTAGAGCCCGTCAGGATTCGTCTCGGGGAAATCCTCGCGGTAGTGACTGCCGCGGCTTTCCTCGCGCAACGTCGCAGCGTTGTGAATGAGCCGCGCGACGGCGATCAGGTTCTCGATGTTCATCCGCTCGTGCAGTTCGGCGTGGCCCGCGCGGTCGGCCGGAATGGCGACATTGGCGAGCTTTGCCTCGATGTCGTCCAGTGCGCGCGACGCGTCGGCAAGCGACGTGGCGCTCCGAATGATCCCGAGGTCATCCCACGCGATGCTTCCCAGCTCGCGTCGCAACGCGAATGGACTGGCCTCGCCATGGCGAGGGTCAAAACGCGATGCCGCCAAAACCGCTTCCGGCATTGCCACCGATGTGGTGGCCGACGCGCCGAGATCGCGCACCATCGCGTCGCCCGCGATGCCACCGAACACGATCGACTCCGCGACCCCGTTGCCCCCGAGGCGATTGGCGCCATGCACGCCGCCGGCATCCTCACCTGCGGCGTAGAGGCCCGGAATCGAGGTCCGGCACTCGGTGTCGATGCGCATGCCGCCCATCTGGAAGTGCGCCGTCGGCGTCACCTGCACCGGCTCCTTCGCCATATCGTAACCGACGCTCAGGCAGCGCCTGTACATGCCAGGCGACGATTTCAGCAGGAATTCCTTGCCGAGATGGCGCACATCCAGGAGCACGCCACCCTGCGGTGTGCCGCGACCCGCGCGCAATTCCATGAAGCTCGAGCGCGAGACCCGGTCGCGCGTCGAGCGCTCCATCTTCGCGGG
>Ga0134125_10008265_pt1 | contig 11733 bp, 8 predicted proteins | sample KB31751_FD_96464 | JGI IMG/M metagenome (GOLD analysis project Ga0134125, IMG submission 96464) | Terrestrial soil microbial communities with excess Nitrogen fertilizer from Kellogg Biological Station, Michigan, USA - KB3-175-1 | ecosystem: Environmental > Terrestrial > Soil > Unclassified ... | reverse complement strand
TTGATCTTTATGCAGGTACTTGGGAATGACCCGCGCGACGTCTTCCTTGGTCACGTTTTCAATACCCGTGCGGAAGCGTTCCAGAAAATCTGCCGGATATCCGTAGAACTCATAGGCCATGCGCTCGCGCAAAACTTTTTCCGGTGTGTCGTAGTTGAAGACGAAAGAGTTCAAAATCGAATCTTTGGCCAGCTTGATTTCGCTGTCGGAAATCGGATCCGTCTTCAGCTTGTCGATCTCTTCGTAAATTGCGGAAATTGTTTCGGTTGTGCTCTCACTCTTAGTAGCAGTAGAGATCCGCAGCATTCCCGGATGATCAAACGAGGTGCCAATGCCGCCTCCGACGCCGTAAGCCAGACCTTTGAGCGTGCGAATATTTTTGAAGAGGCGCGAAGAGAAGCCGCCGCCGAAAGCTTCGTCGAAAACTTCCACCGCGTAAAAATCAGGGTTGTCGCGGCGAATGCCCACGCCCAGCATGGCCACCGTGCTCTGGTTCACGTCAGTCTTTTTCGCCAGATAGTATCCCGGCTTTGCGGATTGAAATGTGATCTCGGGCGCGGTGACGGCCGGGCCTTTTGCCCACGATCCATAAAGCGCGCGCAGCTTCGCTTCGAGTGCCGCCGAATCAAAGTCGCCCACAATTCCCAGAATCATGTTGTTGGGGTAGACATGCGCTTTGTGCCAGTCCACCAGGTCCTGGCGGGTGACCGCAGCCACTGTGGTGTACTCGGGATTTCGAGCGTAGGGATTGTCCGCGCCGAAAGCCAGCTTTGGCTCCAGACGCGCGGCAATATCGCTGGGATCGTCATTACGGCGGGAGATGCCGTCGTACATCTGCTTTTTTGCGATGTCAATTTTGTCGGCGCGAAATTCGGGATTGCGCAACAGGTCGTTGAAGACTTTGAAGACGTCGTCGAAATCGCCCTTCAGACACGAGAATGAAATGATGGTTGAGTCGGCGGTATCTTGAGTTTCCACCTTGGCGGCACGGGCCTCCAGATAATCGTCCAACTGATCGCCCGTCTGTGTCTTCGTGCCACCGGTCCGCCAGACATCTCCATAGATGTCCAGCATCCCCGTTTTGTTGGCGGGTTCCGAGCGTTCGCCGCCCCGAATGCGCAGCGTGCCGCCCATTAGGGGCAATTCGTGGTCTTCCTGAAGGAAAATCACCATACCGTTGGGAAGTTCAATGCGCTTGGGTTCCTTCGGATGAAACGCGGGCAGCTTGGGAATGTTGATCTGCTTCCAATTTGTTGCCTGCGCTTGAGCGCCGACGGAATAAGACAGGGAAGCGAGCATGATCGCGCCGGCAGCGATTACGTTGGTGGCGATTATTCTTCTAAAGATGGCAGCGAGCGACAGGCGAGTGGTCTTCATTGCTCACCTCCTTTTTCCGCACCGGCATGTGCAGGCTTGGCCGTTTCAATAATGGCGACCGTTCGGTTGTTGGCCGTAAAGGTTTCTTGTGCGACGCGACGGATGTCTGCCTTGGTGATTTTGTCAATTCGATCCACGGAGTTGAACAGTTCGCGCCAGTCGCCGTAGCGGGTTTGGAAATTGGCCAAATTATCCGCAAGCCCCTCATTGCTGCCCAGGCTGCGAATTAAATTCGCTTTCGCCCGGGTCTTGATCATCTTCAGCTCGGCGTCGCTAATGTCTTCATTCTTCAGCTTGTCGATCTCTTCGTGAATGGCCGCGGCCATTTCGTCCGGAGTGTGTCCCGGCAACGGGAAGGCGTAAAAAGCAAAGAGGTGCGGATATTTCACGCCCGGCAGGCCGGTAAAGCCGGCGGAATAGGAAGCAATCTTCTTGTCGCGGACAAGAGCCCGGTATAAGCGCGAAGTGCGGCCCTCGGACATTAAGTCTGCGATGCCGTCATAAACCGCGTCATCGGGGCTGCGGTAATCAGGACGATGGTAGCCCTCCAGATACAAGGGTTGCGACTGCTCCTCCAAAACGACGCGGCGTTCGGAATTCTGCGGCGGTTCCGTGGTGATTCGTTCGTCGGGCTTGGCGTGGGAGGGAATACGGCCAAAGTATTTTTCAATGATGGGCATGGCTTCCGACGCCTTGACATCGCCGACCACGGCAATCGTCATGTTCGAAGGCACGTAATATTCGTCAAAGAACTTTTGAGCGTCGGTTGCGGAGAAAGTGTTCAGATCTGACATCCAGCCGATCGTCGGGCGATGATATTGGCTGGCCTGGAATGCCGCCGTTTGGAATTGTTCGATCAACCGGCCAATGGGATTGCTGTCAGTACGCATGCGGCGCTCTTCAATCACTACGTTGCGCTCGTCATAAAACTGGCGCATCACCGGATGAAGAAAGCGCTCCGACTCCAGGTAAGCCCACAACTCCAGCCGGTTTTCCGGGAATGAATAGTGGTATTCGGTCTGGTCGTTGCTGGTGGAGGCATTGAGGCCTTCGCCGCCGTTGCGTTCGACGATCTCCGGAAATTCATTCGGGATTGTGTACTGGTCGGCGGCCTTGACCGCATCATGCCATTGCTTCTCGAGGTCCTTTACCTTCTTCTCGTCGCGATCGGTGGATTTGTCGCGCTCTTCGATATACGCCGCGTAGGCCGTTTCCGCTTTTGCCAACGCGACTTTCTCGGCTGGATAGTCCTTGGTCCCAATCGTGTCCGTACCCTTGAAGGCCATGTGCTCAAACATGTGGGCGAGGCCGGTTTTTCCCAAGGGGTCCTGCACCGAGCCCGCGTCCACCAGCGTGTAAAAGGAAAATACCGGGGCCTCGGGGCGCTCGCAGATCAGCACGGTCAATCCGTTGTCGAGTTTTTTGACAGTGATGCGCTTGGCAAACGAGTTAACGTCTTGTGCCGCGGCCGAGAGTGATAAGCACAGCAGGAGCGCGCTTGCGCACAGGAACCGGACCTTCATGGGAGGACCTCCAAGAGGATGCATGAACGTTGGACGTAAATCAGGAGCAAAAGACTGAAATTACGTGGGGGCGTAGCCTATTGTCAAACGTGGCGGGTCATGTAGGGATGAGCAATTTCACGGCGTTGTCCACCATATCTGGCTGAATTTCAGATTATGAATACCCAAAAAATCATGTCATCCCGAACCGTTTTGTGGTGAGGGACCTTACGGCCGATCGCGTTTTTTGTGCTGCCTGCGAGAATGGCACTCCTGTTAGCAGCATGAATGTGGGCCGACTGTTGTAGGGTCCCTCCGTCTTCGCTTAGCTCAACGTCGGGATGACATGCTTTTAGGAGCAGCAATAGATGAATCGGGCGTGAGGTTACCCATGGGTAATCTCCTCGCGCCGCATTTGGGGTTGCTTTAAGCCTCGCAGCAAGGCATACTTATGACAGAAATTATGAGAGCTTCTGTCCATACGATGTGTGCCTGCTGTTGTTGTGCATGCCGTGTCTTCAGGAAGGGAAGGGCTCATAGCTAAATAAGCAACAAGCAATCATAGCTGTAGAGCCCGCAACCAAAAGGTTGGCGGGCTTTTTCTTTAGACGTAAGGAATACAGGAAATAGCGCTTGATGACCGGTTTTTAAATGACCGGCGTTGAAAGGCCTTCCGATAAGCAACTTTGAGTAAGGTTTTTGCATAGCGGTTTTAAACAAATATGAAAGCTTCAAACACACAGTGGAAAGAACAGCTTACCGGCAAGATGCCCGAGCATCTGGCCCGCGAGATTGACAGCTTTGAAACCGATATCGCCCTGCGGAAGCAAGGGAAGATTGATGAGCGCGTCTTCGCAGAAACGCGCCTGCGCCGCGGTGCCTATGGCCAGCGGTACGACAACGGGCAGCGCAATGACGGCCTGAAAATTCAGCAGCTAAAGTATCCCTCCGGCGACCTCACCAAGGGGCCGAACACCATGTGGGATGCGCCCGGCATGCAGCGCATTAAGATTCCTGCTGGCGGCGTGAATGCCGCGCAACTTGAAACACTGGCGGAACTGGCCGAGGAGTATTCCGACGGCATTGCCCACATCACCACCCGGCAAGACGTTCAACTCCACTACATCAAAATTGACGATACGCCGACCATCATGCGCCGGCTTGCGGCCGTCAACATCACCAGCAGGGAAGCCTGCGGTAATTCCGTCCGCAATATTACCGCCTGCCCCTATGCGGGCGTTTGCCGTGACGAGGTTTTTGACGTCTCGCCCTACGCGCTGGCCATGTCGAAGTTTCTGATGGGCCATCCTGACACGCAGAATTTCGGCAGAAAGTTCAAGCCTGCCTTTAGCGGCTGCGCGCAGAACGCATGCGGACTCACCAGTTTGCACGATGTTGGCTTTATCGCAGCGAAACGCACCAACGAACAAACTGGCGCCGAACAGCTGGGATTCCAGATGTATGTGGGCGGTGGCCTTGGGGCCGTTCCTTACTACGCCAAGCTGTTCGATTCGTTCATTCCCGTGGAAGAAGCAATGCCACTAACGCAGGCCGTCGGCCGGGTTTTCGCCCGGCTGGGTGAAAAGAAGAACCGCAGCCGCGCCCGCCTTAAGTTTCTGGTGCAGGACCTGGGAATTGAGAAGTTCAAGCAGCTGGTTTTGGAGGAACGGAAGATCCTTCCCTACGACGAACGCTGGACCTCGCTAATAAAAGACGCCGTCAAAGCTCAGGAGACTCCGCTTCGTCTCAGCGGCATCTGGCCAGCAGCGGACTCGGAAGACTTCAAGCAATGGTTGAAGTCCAACACCCGCCCGCAGAAGCAGGCGGGATACGTCACCGTCACGATCACGCTGCCACTGGGTGACATCACCGCGAACCAACTGCGTGTGCTGGCTGATATTGCACGGCAGTACACGCGCGAAACGGTACGCACTACGGTCGAACAAAACATCGTGATTCGATGGGTAAGCCTTGCTGATTTGCCCGCGCTCTACGGTGCATTGAAAACGGCAAAACTGAATGCGCCCGGCGCAGGCGCGTTGGCTGACATAGTCACTTGCCCAGGAACCGACACCTGCAAGCTGGGTATCTCTTCTTCGCGTGGGCTCGCGGGTGAGCTACGCGATCGAGTATTGGCCGAGAAATTCAGTCAGGACGAAGCCGTGCAGAAGCTGCACATCAAGATCAGCGGCTGTTTTAATAGTTGCGGCCAGCACCATATTTCCGACCTTGGGTTCTATGGCGTAAGCCGCAAAGTTGGAGGCTTCGCCGTGCCGCACTTCCAGGTTGTGCTCGGCGGGGAATGGGAGAACAACGCTGGCACCTACGGAGTTCCCGTAGCTGCCGTGCCTTCCAAAAATATTCCACAGGTCATTACGCGTCTCACGGAGAAATACGTGGCGGAGCGGCAGTCCGACGAGACGTTTAAGGACTTCGTGAAGCGGTTGGGCAAGGTGCAGCTCAAGACCATGCTCGAAGACCTGACCAAGCCACCCGCCAATGATCGCTCGTTTTTCAGCGACTGGGGCGATCCACGCACCTATGGACTAGGCGACATGGGCACCGGAGAATGCGCGGGCGAAGTGATTTCGCCGGTGGACTTTGGACTGGCCGCAGCGGAGAGGGAATTGTTCGACGCGCAGGTTTCGTTCGAGAAGGGCGATCCTTCCCTCGCCGGAAATCAGGCTTACCGCTCCATGCTGCTGGGCGCGCAGGCGCTGGTCAAGAGCGAGAAGCTTGGCGTATCAGACGACCCGGAGGAAATCATCTCCGAATTCCGCACGCGTTTTTATGACACGCAAAGGTTCTGGGACCCGTTCGCGGGCGGAAAGTTCGCTAACTATTTATTCGACGCGCACGCCAACGTCGGCAAGCCGTTTACTGAAGAGTCCAGCCGGTTGCTGATGGATGAAGCGCAACTCTTCATTGACGCCGCCCATAGTTGCAGCACCAAGCTGGGAAGTTTGATAGCGGTGTAGGTCTAGGTGACAAGGATACGAAAAGCAGATTCCTCGTCGCGTTGCTCCTCGAAATGGAACGTTGGTGGGCATTTTTTGGTGAAGGGCTTATTGGTATAGGAATCTATTGGTAAGGCATGTTGGTAAAGATATCCCAACCCCTTGTCATTCCGAAGGCCTTCAGGCCTGAGGAATCTGTTTTTGAAAACGTAAAGGACTACTTTGATCGAACTACAGCACATTAGCGTGAAACTTTTTTTGCAAGAGCAGGAGGGCATTGACCTCGCCGCGCTGGTCCCCGTCTTTCATGGCTGGATCCAGGAGCAGATATTTGACGAATTGCTGATTGACGTCGCGGATTACCGGCACGTTCCAGACGGGCCCGGTGTAATGGTCATCGGCCACGAGGCCGATTACAGCGTGGACAATACCGACGGCCGGCTGGGTGTCCGGTACCATCGCAAGGCTGTTTTGAACAGCGACAATCAGGAGCGCCTCAGACAAGCAATCAGGTCAGCTTTTGCCGCATGCCTGCGTTTGGAAGAAGATCCAGCGCTGAACCAAAAGCTTCGCTTTAATGGTCAAGACGTTGAAATCGTAGTTAACGACCGGTTACTCGCCCCTAACAATCCGGAGATCCGCCAAGCCATCGAACCGGAAATTCGCGCCCTGGCCGACAAGCTTTTTGGGGCAGGATCGTATCAATTAACGTGGCAAACCGATCCTCGCAGACTGCTCAGCGCGACGGTGAAAGTCAGCAAATCCTTCACGGCCAAAGACATTTCTCAGCTTATATAGGGGCGGGATTGTAGCGGGGCATCGCTGAAGATCCCGTGCCGGGTTCACCTACGAGCGCGAAACGGGACAATTCGGCTACCGGAACAGCCATTATATGCAATGTCCGATAACAGGTATTATGTAAAGTAGGAGCGAACTGGTCACATGAGCAGTAGCTAGAGTGGTTGGCTCATTGCCCAGAATTCCCTTACATCTTGTATCGGCCTAAGTCGTCGTCGTTCAGGCCTTCCAGCCACTTGCGCAGTTCCTCTCCCGTGGCTTTGTCGGAAAGATTGGTTGCCAGCTTGGAGTTCTTCAGGACTTCATCGTCCACAAAGATCGGGCAATCCACACGCAACGCCAGAGCCAGCGCGTCCGACGGGCGCGAATCAATGCTGATCGCGTGGCCTCCGCGATCAAGCCAGATGACGGCATAAAACGTGTCTTCTTTGAGTTCGGTGACCACAACTTTGTGGACGCAGGTTTCCAGGCCGGTCAGGACGTTCTTAATCAGGTCATGCGTCATGGGGCGCGCCGTGGAGAGCTTTTCGATCTCCATGGCAATTGCATTGGCCTCATACACGCCTACCCAGATCGGTAGCACGGTGTCGCTGCTCACGTCTTTGAGCACCACAATGGGACTGTTGGTCACCGGATCCACAAGCAGCCCGCGAATTTTCATCTCTACTTCCATCAAACCTCCGTCTATACGGCCAGCTCGCCCGCCAGACTGTTGGGAAAAGCGACCGTGACCCGTACCGGAACATAGCTTCCATGCTCCGGCGACGCACCCTCTGGGGCGGTAAAGTTCAGGATCTTATTTTGTGAAGTGCGCCCGGCCCATTGTTTTCTGGCTTCGTTCCTTCCTTCAACCATTACTTGAAGGACTTCGCCGATATGTTTTCTGTAGCTGATTCTTTGCAGCTCGCGTTGCTTTTCCTGGAGCACTGTTAGACGCCGCGCTTTTTCTTCTTCAGGAATGGCGTCAATTAATCCGATAGCCGGTGTGTTCGGGCGCGGCGAGTATTTGAATCCAAAAATGCCGTCATAGCCAACCTCGTCGAGCAATGAAAGCGTATCGGCAAAGTCTTCTTCAGTCTCGCCGGGAAAGCCCACGATAATGTCGGATGTAATGCTGATGTCGCGTTTGGCCGCCTTCATCCAGGAGATGCGCTCCAGATATTGCTCGCGCGTGTAGAGGCGCTGCATGGCATTAAGCATGCGCGTTGATCCGCTCTGTACAGGGAGATGCACGTGATCACAAAGCGTAGGCACGGCATCGATCGCGTCAATAATGTCGCGGCCAAAATCACGCGGATGCGAGGTGGTGAAACGCACTCTCCGGATACCCGGCACTTCGCCAACCGCCGCCAGCAATTGCGCGAACGATCGCTTCCCTGCCGGATCGTGATAAGAATTAACATTCTGACCGAGCAGTTGAATTTCGGTATAGCCGAGATCGGCCATCTGGCGGGCTTCAGCGAGCACGGACTCTGAAGTCCGGCTGCGCTCTTTGCCGCGCGTATAGGGAACCACGCAGTAGGAGCAAAACTTGTCGCAGCCTTCGATGATGGTGATGTATCCACGGTGCGGATTGGTCCGCGCGGTGAATTCGGTTTCAAAGCATTCTTCGGTCTCGCGGTCGTCGAGGCCGGTTACGCGGCTCTTCCCTGCTTCAATTTGCACCAGCATCGCAGGTAAATTCCGGTACGACGCCGACCCGCACACCATGGAAACATACGGAGCGCGCTCGAAGATCTTTTCGCCTTCCTGCTGCGCCACACAGCCAAGCACTCCAAACTTCTTGCCTTCTTTTTGCAGCTTTTTGTAATCAGCAAGGCGATGGAATACCTTCTGCTCGGCCTTGTCGCGAATGGAGCAGGTGTTATACAGGACCAGCCCGGCCTCTTCGACGGTCGGGACCTGGCGATATCCCTGCGCAACCAGCGTTCCAACGACCTTTTCCGAGTCGTGTGCATTCATCTGGCAACCAAAAGTTTCCAAATAAAAGGTCTTTTCGGGGACGCTGCTCATGTATGCAGTATAACGCGAAGGACGCGCTCAATAGCGATTCTTGCCCTCCCGATACCCGCCTAAAAGCTATGTCATTCCGACGTTTGAGCGAAGCGAAGACGGAGGGACCCTACGAAATCTACGAACCTTCGATGACGTAAACGAGACCATATTTCCCGTGGACACCAGATCAGGTGTCCGCTGTCGTAATGTCCCTCGCTGCGCTCGGGATGACATGGGATTTGGGTGCGGGAACATTGCGGCATGGGAACATCGCTATCGTATTTTCGGTATCATGCTCATGTTGCACTCATCCCCTCATAAGGATCGAAGGAGAACCAATGTCCCAACCCGACGCCGCAAAAAACACTGCCGGACAGCAGCCTGATCCAGTGCAACATCTCATGCAGTTTGCTTCCGGCTATGTGCCATCCGCGGTCCTGTGGGTCATTGCGGAACTCAACATCGCCGACTTGCTGAAAAACGGCCCGCGGCCTGTGAGCGAACTGGCCAAAGAAACGCGCACGAACGAAGACGCGCTGTATCGCAGCCTGCGCCTGCTGGCTATGGTCGGTATCTTTGCCGAGACGCAGCCGCGCCACTTCATACTTACGCCCGCGGCAGATCTGCTTCGTACCGACGTCAAAGGCTCGATGCGCGACATGGTCGTGTGGGTCGGCGATCCCATGCATTTTCGGGTGGCTTCCGAGTGGCTGCATTCCGTGAAGACGGGACAGCCGACGATCGAGCACATGGTAGGCAAACCAGCATTCGATTACTTCGCCGAGGAGCCGATCGAGTTTGACCGCTTCCATCGCGCCATGACCACCATGAGCGCCATGGCGATTCACGCTGTGCTCGAGGTGTACGATTTCTCTCCCTTCTCGGCCATCGTGGACGTTGCGGGCGGGCATGGCTTTGTGCTCTGTGAAATTCTGCGCAGGAATCCGAAAGCCAGCGGCGTGCTTTTCGATCTGCCTCAAGTGAAAGCCGGCGGCGATCAGCGCATTGAGCAGTGTGGATTAGGCTCCCGCTGCCGCACCGCCAGCGGAGATTTCTTCAAGTCGGTTCCCGAGGGCGGCGATCTTTACGTGATGAAAAACATCATCCACGACTGGGACGACGACAAGGCCATTCCCATTTTGCGCAACTGCCGCAAAGCGCTTGAGGGTAAGAAGCATGGCCGAGTGGTTCTGCTGGAACTCGTCGTTCCCGAAGGAAACGTACCGCACATGTCGAAGATTCTCGATATCGAGATGCTGTTCTTCCCCGGAGGCCGTGAGCGCACGGAAAAGCAATATGCCGAGCTATTCGCCAAGGCCGGACTGAGCCTGACTCGGATTGTTCCGACGAAGTCGCCGTATAGTGTGATTGAAGCAGCGGTGGTATAGAGAAAAGAGCAAAAGCCGCCCATACTACGTAACTCGAATTTCAACGATCATAAGAGCATCTACATACAGGAGAATGTCATGAACCGAGTACCTGATTCCGAATTGGTGCACATACCCGGCGGTACGCTAATCACCGCTACGCCTGAAGAAGGACGCGCACTAGCCATGACCATTGCGCGACATACGATTCACAACATCCAACCGGATCTTGACGTACTGAAGGCTGGCAGGCCCAAATATTCGGCGAATCCTGATAGTTTGATTGCGGCTGGGCAAGTTGTAGCGATCGAGTTCCAGACAATCGCCGCGGCGAATAATTACTGGCGCAAGTAAGCAGGGACCGCTTCCCTGCCATCAATCCTAGACGCAGAAAATGATTTATGGCTTCTTGGAACGACACGCCCAATCCGCGGCTTTCTTCATGGAGAAGCCGCGCCACATCCTCATCAAGGGAAATAGTAGTTCGCACATCACGATGCTAATACGTTGGCCGTCATGATGCCATTCGAAATCATGTCATCCCGACGTTGAGCGAATCGAAGACGGAGGGACCTTACGCCAGACTGAAGCAGCGATGCTGCCGCGAGGGGAAACAACAACAATCTCCCTCTCGACAGCACCGATGCTGCAAAGCTTCGTAAGGTCCCTCGCTACACTCGGGATGACACGACGAAGAAGCTCATTGAGCACGACGCACAGAGTCTTTGCGAAAACATGTGCCTAAACAGCGACCGCCTGGCGCTTGGGTAACACAGCCCGTGATCGCCACGACTCCTGCAACTGAAGGACGATGTCCGCCGAGAGAATGGCGAAGACATTGCATATCCAGACCACGGTTTCGGCGTGACTATCCCAACCGCCTAGGCCAATAATGACCCGCACTTCCAGAAAGACCAAGGCAACCGCAAAGCTGCGAGTCATCCATTGCCGGTGTTGCTGCACTTTCCCTCTCAGAATGAAAGCCAGGGCAATGGCTGTGGTGAGAATCCATGCTATCGCCTGAACGGAAGCCGCAAGGCTGAATGAGCGCGGCGCGCCTGCTCGCTCCTGAACAAATTGAACGTAGAAGCCGAGCGGGGAGGCAATGAAAACTCCGCCTACATAGATTCGGCCCAGGACGCGGTGCAATTTGGTAAATCGCTGGCGAAGGCGATCGGAAAACTGCATTGGCCCGAGCAGAATGGCGCAGGCGCCAGCGATTCCGTGAGGCAATAGCCACCACTTGAACGGCTGGTAGTGTTGCCAGACAGGCGCTTTAGGATGAATCAGAAAACTCTCGTTGTGTACGACCACGTAGGCGTACATCAAAGCGATGAAAGCTGCTAAAAGATATTTTGGACGTAGCCAGGAAATTCGCTGCGGCGCTGCAACCACAGTTGCCATTTGCACTCCCCCAATTTTTCGCTGCCAGGATGTGCAGGCACTATACATATCGAAAACACAAAAAGACATGGAAATTTTGATGGACAACGCTAAGATGGTGCGTTAGAGAGCGCGAACTTGCCCATGCGCAAGCCCCATGCCTAAAACTAAAGTAGATTTCAGCACCGTGCGAAAGATCGGGCTTGCGTTACCCGATGTTGAGGAGACCACGACATGGGGAGCCCCAACGCTTAAGGTTCGCGGACAGCTTTTGGCGTGCGTGCCCTCGAATAAATCAGCCGAGCCGGATTCCTTGGTCGTCCGCGTGGATATCGGCGACCGCGCGCATTTGCT
>Ga0134125_10008264_pt1 | contig 11734 bp, 7 predicted proteins | sample KB31751_FD_96464 | JGI IMG/M metagenome (GOLD analysis project Ga0134125, IMG submission 96464) | Terrestrial soil microbial communities with excess Nitrogen fertilizer from Kellogg Biological Station, Michigan, USA - KB3-175-1 | ecosystem: Environmental > Terrestrial > Soil > Unclassified ... | reverse complement strand
GTTTCAAGTGCAGCCTCGCTCGCAAGTTTTCAACGGAAATAGGCAGGACTTGAACCATCCACCAGCTGCCGCAGGTGGGATTCATTAACAACGACATCAAACATTGGTAGGCTGGACCTGAAGCAACCACCAGCTGCCGCAGGTGGGATTTAAGAGTTTTCGGGCAAAGCTAACTTAACTAATAACCTGGACCCAGATTCTTCAAGGCTGCACCGGTTATGCATGTAGCGCTACTTTTTCCACCTTCTGTTGATCCGCGTGCACCTCATTTGGCGATACCGTCGCTCGCTGCTTTTCTAAAGGCTAACAAAGTCCGCGTCACAGTCCGCGACCTAAATCTCGAATCGTTTTTGTGGGCGACGAAGCGAGAACAACTGATCGAAGCGGAGCGAGCTGTGCGCGCGCGGCTCGCAAATTCGACTGAAAGCGAACGTCCGAAGCTGCGTCAAATTTTGGCGCGTAGCCCATTCGTCGTTGAAGCCGCGGAGCAGGCGGTCGCAACTCTTCGAGACGACGAAGCTTTCTACGATCCGGATCAATACAACGAGGCTCGAAATACTCTTCGCTATGCATTGGCGCTGGTGTCAGCAGCGTCGGGTTGCGTCAACTATAGCTTTAGTAATGCTGTGTACGAAGTCAAAGGTTGCAACACCTCGCTGCTTCAGGATCTGGCGAAGGTTACGGCTGACCCGACTGCAAATATTTTCTTGCCTTTCTGGGAACAGGGCGTGTTTCCGGCGTTTGATTCGGACCGTCCCGACTTCATCGGTATTTCGATACTCAATGGTCAGCAGATCATTCCGGGGCTCACGCTCGCGCGATTACTTAAGGAGCGCGGACACACGGTACTGATCGGCGGCACAGTCTATGCCAAGTTTGTTCCGCAGTTGATGCAGCGCCCGGAGTTCTTTCGTTTGTTTTGTGACGGGCTGGTGCCTTACGAGGGCGAGCCGGCGTTGCGAGCCATCGCAGTCGAAGGTGCATGGACTAAGAATCCGGCTGCTATTCCAAACCTGATGCGGCTCGATGAGAATGGGCGTCCGGTGTTGGGACCGGCGCGGGTCGAGAATGTCGATGAACTTCCCGTGCCCGACTTCTCCGATCTTCCGCTTTCCGATTATCTCGCGCCGCGACCCGTGCTCCCGATTCTGACTGGTAAGGGTTGTTATTTTAATCGCTGCAAGTTCTGCGATATCCCACACATCAACTCCATTTCAACGAAAGCGTATCGCGTCCGCCGTCCCGAGACTGTAGCCGCAGACGTCGCTGCTCTTAATCAAAAGCATGGCGCACGTCACTTTGTTATCACTGACGAAACCTTGTCTCCCGGTCTGCTGCTTGCCATTGCTGACGCGATGGACCAGCGCTCCGACTTGAAAGGCGTTGAACCCCGCTTTGTTGGTTACGGTCGTTTCGAGAAAGGCTTTACCGCTGAAGCTTGTCAACGACTTTACCGGGCTGGAATCCGCAAGCTGTTTTTCGGGCTCGAGTCAGCATCGCAAGCGACGCTCGATCACATGGACAAGGGTGTCCAGCTCGATGTGGTTCGCCGCGTGATGCGCGACTGCATCAACTCAGGAATGGCGGTTCACATCTTTTCGATGATTGGCTTTCCGCAGGAGAACGAGACTTCGGCTCGAGAGACATTCGAGTTCTTCCTTGAGCATGCGTCGTTACTCCAGCATCCCCGTCATAGCTTCGACATTCATCGTTTCGGGCTCGATCTGCGAACGGACTATTTCGACAACGCGGCGGCGTACGGAGCCTTAATCGACTATGACGCCTTGGGCCAGCTCGATTTTCCTATCAGTGTCAGGGATTGGATCAATCGTGATGGCTTAAGCGAAGCTGACATCGAGCGGCTCATGAGCGAGTTTGAGACGGCGCTGCACGGCGAATTCATTGGTACCAGGCTTTATCCGGATCAACATTGGCCAGGGTTTGAAGAATACGCAGTGCTTTACGGCGATCATTATGACGCCGGGGCTTTCGCTTACCGCACCGCTTTGCCTTCCGAGGATAACTCGCCGCCCTTCCGCTTGGAATGGGCGCGCAGTGTCAGGTTTGGTGATTCGGCTGAGGACGCGCGCACCGCCTGGGGTGTAGCCGGAGAGGCGACATTGGGAAGCGTTGCCTTCGCTGCCTTATCACCATTGCCAGGTGAGATGACGACAGCTCAACTGCTAAACGCGTTGAGTCAACGCATCGATCACCTCCCCGAACAGCGAGAAGACCTGCAGCAGGAGCTTCGGCAGGTCGTGGACATGCTCCTTGCCGAACGTTTGCTCTGGCTCAGATCAGCAACCGGAAACTCAGGCAAAGACAATGGCAGTGACTCTCCCAAAAAGAACGGTCATCGGCGGCGCGTCAAACCAGCCGTCGGGCCAATGCGTTTTCGCAGCGATGTGGAAATAAGAATTAATTACAAGGATCAAACTCCGTTCGGCAGTCCCGTCGGGTTGAAGTCAATCGAAAGCTGTCGCCAAATTTTTCGCTCATTGTTCGAGCATGCCCAGTCTCACGGTATTCATTCCACGATTCTCAACGGCCCCAAGTTACTTCACGACGTGATGGGCTCAAGCAGATTGCGCGAAATCGTTGACGGAGCAATTGGCGTCAGATCGGACGTGCTTTACCCGGATCCTGACGCAGCTAAGCTCTCAGGCTTATCGTTCTCAAGCCCAACCACGGAGGAGGAGCTATCGTTGGAACTTACGCCCAGCGAGTGGAAAGACTGGGCTGGCCTGCTGGCTGATTTGACTCAGCCCGGCGGCTTGACTGACCCATCTGAAAATACACGTGCTGCTTTCGCAGAGCTCGGTCGACGAGGTTTGCTTGAGCCGGCGAATCCGGATTCCAGCTTATCGATCTTCGAATCGAGCGACGTAACGTTCGTTGGCCACAATACTGTCGTTCTTCGTTCCGACGATACCGCGGTCATCGTCGATCCTTTCCTGGTTTCCGCGCTCGATCAGAATTCTTCTTACCGCCCATTTGAACGAGCGCAGCTGGGAAAGATTGATGCAGTTCTAATTACTCACGCGCATCCGGACCATTTTGATCCCAGCTCGCTACTGCAGTTCGGGCTCGAGACACCCGTAATCGTTCCTCGCCTTGAACGGGAGTCGATTTTGTCAGTCAACATGGGGCGTCGCTGCCGGGAGCTGGGTTTCATCAACATCGTGGAATTGGACTGGAACGAATCGCGGCGAGTTGGAAATTTCGAGATCGTCGCTTTGCCATTTTATGGCGAGCAGCCGACCAGTGGCGCCGTATTGCACCCGGAAGTTCGGAATCATGGAAACACTTATCTGCTAAAGAGCTCCACTCTATCAGCTGCTCTTGTCGCTGATGCGGGACGTGATCAAGCCGGTGACATTCGACAGGTCGCGAAAGCGTGCCGTACTCAGCATGGTCCAATCGACATCTTGTTCGCAGGTTATCGCGGCTGGACGACGTATCCGGTGCAGCTCGCCTTTTCTTCAGTGCCGCAATACCTGTTGTTCGTGCCGCGCGAAGAGTGGGGCGTCCGTCAGCAATTGATGAACGATGCCGACGACGCGCTCGATTTGGCCGAAGCCTGGGGAGCAAAGACGATCGTTCCGTACGGCGCGGGAGGCGCTCCCTGGTATTGGGAACGTGGTCTCGGGCCGCGGCTCGATGGCAACAGAGTTGAAGACCCGAGTTTCGATCCATTCCCCGAACGTGTGATCGATGCAGCCAGGAAGCGGTTGTGGGTGGAAGGCGGCTGGATTAGTTCTCCAGTCGAGGTTTGCCTGCTTCGACCCGGTGACGGACTGCGGGACGTTCGTAAAGGCGCAAAATTGGAGCGCGTGGCCGGTCACGACTGGCCGTGGTGAGGTAAAAACTGACAAGTGAACGCAACCACATTAACAAGAGAGCTCGTCGAGGTTGATGCTGTAACCGATCCGATTGTCTCGTTCTGCGGGCCAGCATCACCGAAATATCATCTCTCCGGCACCCACAGAGCTTGCGAGCCGGCCGAAACGTGGAAGCGAATCGCGCCGCGGCTAAAAGACTTTGGCATCACTCGCGTCGGTGACATCACGGGTTTGGATCGCATTGGCATTCCCATTTGGATCGCCGTGAGGCCGAACTCGCGAAGCCTCTCCGTCAGCCAGGGGAAAGGGCTCGACCACGATGCCGCGCGCGTATCGGCTGCCATGGAGGCCATTGAGATTGCGCATGCCGAGCAGTCAACCCGCCGCCTCCGTTTTGAAAGTTACGAAGAATTACTCAAGACCGCGGCTGTAGTTGACGTGCTCACTTTGCCTGCAGCACGCAACTCACTCTTCACTCCTGATCGAAAACTGCTCTGGATTGAGGCTCACGATTTGTTCAGTGGCGCGAAAGTGTGGGTACCGTACGAGATGGTCCATGCTGACGCGACGGTGCCATGGATGCCCGGCAGCGGCGCCTTCATCGCCAGCACGAACGGGCTCGCGTCCGGCAACAATCTCGCCGAAGCGGTGCTGCATGGACTTTGCGAAGTCATCGAACGCGATGCTTTGGCTCTGTGGGAGTTTTCCGGCGCCGAGCTTCAGGATGCGACCCGCATCGATCTCTCAACCGCTTCCGATCCATTTGTGCTCGAGCTACTGCACAAGTATGAAAGAGCTCAGATCGCCGTGATGGCCTGGAATGTGACGAGCGACATTGAAATCTCTGTAGTGCAGTGCGTCATTTTCGATGCGCTCGAGGACACGCTGTTCAAGCCAATCCCAGCTGCTTTTGGAGCGGGCTGTCATCCGAGCCGCGATGTCGCTCTTTCGCGAGCAATGACCGAAGCAGCACAAAGCCGGCTGACGGTGATCGCCGGGTCGCGTGATGACTTCGGCCGTGCCCGTTACCGCACCACGCAAGCGCCTGAAGCTTTCGCTTACAACCGTCATCTGGTCACGAATCAGCGTGCTGTCCTGCCAATCGATCGGCTGCCTACGTGGACTGCGGAAACGGTTGACGGAGATCTGCGTCGAGTGCTCGACCTGTTGCGAGCGATGGGAGTACCACAGGTTTTGGCGGTAGATCTCAGTTGGGAAGGATTACCGGTTTCAGTTGCGCGAGTTATTGTTCCCGTTCTCGAAGGTCCCACTGAATCTCCAGCCTACGTACCCGGTAGCCGCGTGCGCGCACTCACCGAACGCGCGAGGTCGCTATGAGCGTTTACGTTTTTCTTGGGCCAAGTCTCCCGGCCGCCCGCGCGCGCGCGTTATTCGACGTCGAAGTGCTGCCTCCCGTGCAGCAGGGCGACGTTCTGCGCCTGTTACCACAACGGCCCGAAGCTATCGGGATTGTAGATGGATACTTCGAAGTCATACCCGCAGTCTGGCACAAAGAAATCCTGGCAGCCCTGGCCGAAGGCGTGCACGTCTTTGGAGCCTCAAGCATGGGCGCGCTGCGTGCCGTAGAACTCCATGAGTTTGGAATGGTCGGCATTGGAAAAGTCTTCGAATGGTATCGCGACGAAATTCTGACGGGTGATGATGAGGTCGCAGTGGCGCACGCGTCGGAAGAGTTTGGGTATCGCAGTGTGAGTGACGCGTTGGTGGATATCCGTGATGCCTGCGCCGCTGGTGTTAGCGCGAATATCCTGACTCAGGAGCTGGCTAATCAGCTGGTGAATATCTCCAAGGACCGTTACTTCGCTGAACGAAGCTACGAGGCCGCGGCAAACCAGGCTGAAAGCGAAGGCGCTGATAAAGAGAGGCTGCGCGCCTGGCTCGAATTTGTGAAACGCCGAGGTTCAGGTCTTAAAGAGCGTGACGCTGAATCAATGTTACTCCACATGCGAGAGTTTTTGGCGTCGCAACCGGAACCATTTCGAGCAGCCTTCACTCTCGAGCGCACTGAGTTTCTCGAACGCTTTCGTAATGAAGTTGAGCTGTCGGGCGTGACCCGGCTCGATGGGCAGCCAGCTGAGGAAGATGAGCTATTGCGTGGTTGCGACACCATAGCCGGGCTGCGCGAGAAGCAACTTTTGCGAATTCTCGCTCGCCGCGAGGCTGAACAAATGGGTTGGCAACTTACTACTGAAGAGGTGCAGGAGAAAGCCGAGCTTTTCAAATCGCGTTACAGTCTGGATACGCCGGAGAGCATGACGGCCTGGATGGCAGCGGAAGGCTTGCGCGAGGAAACGTTTTGGGAATTTATCAACGATGCGTGCTTGATCGACCGCTTGCGCAGACTTTACGGCCACGCGATTGAGCGAGGCCTTCCGGATCAGCTGCGCATCGCCACTGCGAGCCTCTACAAAACCAAAGAAGCAGAAATGATTGAGGCTGCCGACTCCACCGCTGCCTAACGGTAAGCAGTGGCCCTATTTGAGCAATAACATACTTGACTCACAAGCTTGGCATCGTGAGCTTCGTTCAGCGCCAAAGGCGCGAAATGTAATAGCCTGGGAAAGCGCCCCCAGCCTGTCATATACCGCGCTAGCTTTGCCCGAAAAGTCTTAAATCCTACCTGCGGCAGTTGGTGGTTACTTCAGGTTCAGCTTTGATGTCGTTGTTTACTGAATCCCATCTGCGGGAGGGATTCAAGACCTTTCTACTGGCCTGAAGTTTGCTCTTAGTGCGGGTCGATGAGCAACACTGTGAGCCGCACAACCAGCAGTCGAACTCAACTCCTTTCACTCTTTATTGTCTCCGCCATTCCTAGAATCATGGGCGCGTTCTGGCTCCCGAATGCGTTCGGCGACGCCTACGCCTATACCGAACAGATCTATTACATGCGGAAAGCGCTACTGAACGGATCGTTCTCGGTATCGAATCTGTTTGGCTTCTGGTTGCCGCTCTATCAGCTGATTTGCGCGGCCATCAGCGCGGTCGCCGGGGATCCGTTCTACGTCCCCAAACTGATTTCCGCTGTCTGCGGAGCAGGTGTTTGTGTGTTGGTGTTTGTGCTTGCGCTCGAGCTGACTTCAAACAAGCTGGCGTCGGTAATAGTCACCGCAATTCTGATCTTCAATCCTTATCACATCTCCTACTCGTCATCGGCATTGACGGATGTGCCACACGCTTTCTTCATTCTGTTGTGCGCTTATTGCTGCATCAGGAGACGCTGGCTAATCGCAGCTTGTTGCGGCCTGGCAGCAGGCTTGATGCGGATTGAAAGCTGGACGCTTGTCTTGATCATTCCTTTCGTACAGATCAGCGTTATGGCTGGTAAGGGCGGACCTGCATGTAAGGCCGAAGCACCGGTGGGTGGACACACAGGTCGATCCGTACTCAGTTTGATCGTGGCCTTTTTGATTCTGGCAGCCGGGCCGGTGTTATGGCTCTTTGTCTCATGGAAAGCGACCGGCAGCTGGTTGAGGTACTTCGAGATTAGAAACAACTACATCGTCGAGACATTAGGCGCCAGTCCGTATCTGGCGAGCTTTGCGCCGGCGCGCGTCGCCTTTGATTGCTTACGATTCGTCTATGCTTGCAACCCTGTCGTGCTGTTTGCGTCTGTCGCGCTTTGTTTCGTGACGCTAAGACGTGCCGGAATTCTTGCTGTTCCCAATGCGTCCGCGGCTCGTAGCGCTGTCAAACGGCTGTGCCTCGCCGCAGTCTCCTCGGAAGGGGTGTTGTCAATTTTCTTCTTTTCCCACCTTGGCTTCCTCCTCTTCGCTTACTTCACGCGTAACCAGCCGGACATTTGGCCTCGCTACGGCTTAATCTTCTTTGCCCTTGGTTTGCCAATGCTCGCGGCGTGGATTTCACGACCTGCTTTCGACTTTTCACGATTGACGCTTTCGAACGAATATCGATCAAGAAGGGTTCAAGTCTGGGTCTCGGTGTCAGTGGCTTTGTTTGCGTTGCAGTTTTGCGCTCAGTTGGTTGACGTAACGCGAATCACCGTCATGAGCGATCCAAATGTTACCGTGGCCCAGTTTCTGGATGACCAGCGCCAGAAGGATGGTTCAATGAAGATCTATTGTGAAGACGGCGCCATCCGTGTGTTATCGGGCATCCCGCTCGAAGACTTCCGGAATCAATACAACTCTCCGCGTTACGAATCCGCGGCCGACGCTCAATCCTTTCTCAATTCACTACGCGATAACCAGGTGCGCTTTCTCGTCTACAAGGATCTCCCGGGCTCGCGACTGCGCGAGATCATCTCCAGGCTGCAGGCACATCCGGGAAGAGATGGAATAACTCTCGAAGAAGTAATTCCGAGATCCAGGAAGAAAGCTGAAGCCGTCATCGTCTATCGCGTTCACGACTCGGAAGTCGCGAAGGTAGAACAAAAACGTTAGCTGCAGACGTTAGTCACATCAAGGTAATCTTGACGCCTTTGGTTACTGAATTAGTGTAATCTGCGTAATCTGTGGATAAAGATCGTTTTCAGTACTTTTGCCTTTTTCCTTTTTGCTTGCCGAGATACAATCCGCGCTCGAATCCGCCGAGGATACTTTGTCGAACCATGAGGCTTTGCCTCATGCTGGAGACATAGCCTCCAAATTAATTCATAAGAGTTCCCGCAGTGAGGCAAAGCCTCACCGCACTGTGCGGCTGCCGAGCCAGACGTCTTTACTCGCTCAATCAGAGGAGCACAAAACATGAAAATTCTTAATTCGCTATTTCTCCTGTTGAGTCTTGCCAGCTTTTTGTTCGCGCAGCAGGACCGGCAACAATTCATTCGCACCGATGCGGCGCTAGTCGCGCTTACTCACGTACGAGTGATTGACGGCACCGGAGCTGCGCCTGTTGACGATCAGACCATTATGATTAGCGGCGGAAAGATTCAATCAATCGGCCCGGCAAAAACTGCGACTGTACCCGCCAATGCTCAGACGATCGACCTCAACGGTTACTCAGTGCTGCCTGGTTTAGTCGGCATGCACAACCACATGTTCTTTCCGATGGGAGGCTCGCCGGCGATCTACTCGAACATGGGCAATAGCTTTCCGCGGCTCTACCTGGCGTTAGGCGTAACCACCATTCGCACGACGGGCAGCGTGGCGCCGTTCACTGATCTCGAAATCAAGCGCTTGATAGATAACGGGCGGATGCTCGGTCCGAAGATGTTCGTCACTGCGCCTTATCTCGAAGGCAAAGGCGCGTTCACGCCAGTGATGCACGAGCTCACCAGCGCGGACGACGCGCGGCGCATGGTGAACTTTTGGGCAGACGAGGGTGCGACGTCCTTCAAAGCCTACATGAACATCACGCGCGACGAGTTACGCGCTGCAGTTGAAGAGGCGCACAAGCGAGGCTTGAAAGTTACGGGTCATCTTTGTTCGATCGGTTTTAAAGAGGCGGCTGAAATTGGCATCGACAATCTCGAGCACGGTTTGATGGTTGATTCAGAATTCGTTCCGGACAAAAAGCCCGATCAATGTCCGGCAGGTAGCGCTGTCAGTACGAGCCTGCGGCAGCTCGACTTGAATGGTCCCGCTGCTCAGGAAACGATTCGCACTTTAGTATCGAAGCATGTTGCGATCACTTCGACGCTTCCGGTGTTTGAAGCCGGTGGCGCTCCGTTGACGCAGAGCGGTATTGGGGCTGCCAGCGCTCTTTTGAATCCACGGATGCTGAACACCATGTCAACCGACGCGCGAGTTCGTTACTTGCAGGCGCGCGCGCGGGTGCTGTCTCAGAATAATTATGTCGAGCTTTTGCGAAAGGTGATGGACTTCGAGGTTGCCTTCGTCAAAGCGGGAGGCTTACTGATTGCCGGTCTCGATCCAACGGGTAATGGAGGAATTGTGGCGGGCTTTGGTGATCATCGCCAGGTTGAACTGCTGGTCGAAGCAGGTTTCACTCCGGTCGAAGCGATCAAAATCGCGAGTCTCAATGGTGCCAGGTTCCTCGGAGAGGATACGCGGATTGGTTCGATAGTAGCCGGCAAACAAGCCGATCTGATGGTTGTGAAAGGTAACCCTGCTGCCAACATCAGCGATATCGAGAAAGTTGAGATCGTCTTCAAGGATGGCGTTGGGTATGACTCCGAGAAATTGATTCAGTCGGTGCAAGGCCTGGTTGGCATCAGGTGACAAGGCTTATCCACAGATTACGCCGATTACACAGATGTTTAGGTGACTCAAAGTTTGCTTGAACAATAAATTCTTAGCGTCTGTGAAATCTGCGTAATCGGCGGATAGTAGGCATGTAGTTCCACCGGCATTCGTCGCCTTAATTCGCCTTAACTCATCGCCCAGAGAATGATTTCACGCATTTTGACAATTCCCAGAATTATCAGCGTGATCACCACTAACGTGAGCGTCAAACAGGTAATGACTTTCCCAATTCTTCCGGAGCCCGAAGTGAATACTCTTCCGTGTTTGTCCTGCAAGTTTTCCGGAAAGCCTCGACGGATCAGTTCGTCTCGTACACTCTCGGGATAATCAGCCAACGTCGAGAGCCTCGCTTGTTTGCCAAAGGCGGCGAGAAACTGCTGCGGCGCGTTCTTTCTGTGTCTCTCCAAAAAGATTCCAATGGCAGCTTCGTAATCCATCTTTCGCGCGCCGGACAAGAACAAGAATCGCCCAGCCTCATGCATGTCTCCCATGCGCAAGAGTACCGTTCCGAGCATCTCAAAGAGAGCCAGGTCGTATCCTGCGTGCAGTATTGAGCTCTGCAGGATTTCCTTGGCGCGCCAGAGATTCCCTCGCGCCAATTCCTTTTCGGCTTTTTCCAGCGTTCGCATAACCGAACCAATTGCAGAGTGCTGATTGCTGATTGCTGCTTGTTTTTCAAATCCGCATTCCGCAATCAGCAATCAGCAATCAGCAATCGATAAGGTTTCCCATTGTTCTTTACTTCCATTGCCTCCACCTGCTGGGAGGCAGCGCAAAAACCTGCGCATCGTCTTCGTAATAAATGGGACCGGTCTGACTTACTTTTATCGTCCAAATAAAGAGGCCGTTTCTCTCCAGAATCTTCACCATCTCCCACGCTCGAGCGAGATGTTCGTGAGCAGTTGGCTTGAACCACGACACTGCGAACTCATAGTTGTAGCGACGCGGCAATTGCTTCACCGGTGATTTCAAATGTTGGTCGAACCAATCCTCCAGTTCTTGAAGTAGTTCCCAATCGTGTCGCGGCATGAAGCATGTTTCGCCGACACTGTGGAGGGCGCAAAACAAGCCCGACGCGACGCGCGAGTCCTCATCAATCTCGCCACTCACAAATCGGATGAACATAAATCACCGTTCGAGTTTCTTAATGACAATTTGAAGTACCTATTTGTGTGATTTGGAAATGTTGACGGGCTTGGATCCAGGCGAAAGATGCCATTCGCGGCAAAGCTCGTATCCACCGAGCACGCTTTAGCGCGCTTGGTCCAGCCGCATTCATGCGGCTTGCCCGCTGAGGGTTATTAGACCAGCCGTTCACGGCTGGGTGGATTTGCTGAAGACTGGCGAGCACGCTTTAGCGCGCTTAATCCAGCCGCATTCATGCGGCTTGCCCGCTTAGGGTTATTAGACCAGCCGTTCACGGCTGGGGGGATTGGTGAAGATTGGCGAGCACGCTTTAGCGCGCTTGGTCCAGCCGCATTCATGCGGCTTGCCCGCTTAGGGTTACTAGACCAGCCGTTTACGGCTGGGTGGATTTGCTGAAGACTGGCGAGCACGCTTTAGCGCGCTTAATCCAGCCGCATTCATGCGGCTTGCCCGCATAGGGTTACTAGACCAGCCGTTTACGGCTGGGTGGGTTTGCTGAAAATTGGCGAGCACGCTTTAGCGCGCTTAATCCAGCCGCATTCATGCGGCTTGCCCGCTTAG
>Ga0134125_10008261_pt1 | contig 11735 bp, 9 predicted proteins | sample KB31751_FD_96464 | JGI IMG/M metagenome (GOLD analysis project Ga0134125, IMG submission 96464) | Terrestrial soil microbial communities with excess Nitrogen fertilizer from Kellogg Biological Station, Michigan, USA - KB3-175-1 | ecosystem: Environmental > Terrestrial > Soil > Unclassified ... | reverse complement strand
GACAAGGACTCGGTGGGGTCGGCCGGCACCGACCCCGACGGCATCCTCAATGCCGCCCTGCGCGACCTGGCCAAGGACCTCGGCGAGGCCACCGTGTTGATGGCCGACACCTGCCTGGACGAGTTCACTGACCACGGCCACTGCGGCGTCCTCGACGACAGGGGCCGGGTGGACAACGATGCCACCGTGGCCCGATATGTGAAACTCGCTGTGGCGCAAGCTGAATCGGGCGCTCACGTGGTGGGTCCGAGCGGGATGATGGACGGTCAAGTTGGTGCGATCCGCGACGGACTGGATGCCGCTGGCCATACCGACGTGGCGATCGTGGCCTACGCCGCCAAGTTCGCGTCGGCGTTCTACGGGCCGTTCCGGGAGGCGGTCAGTTCCAGCCTGTCCGGCGACCGGCGCACCTATCAGCAGGAAACGGGCAATTCCCGGGAGGCGCTCCGCGAAATCCAGCTCGATCTGGACGAGGGCGCCGACATTGTGATGGTCAAGCCGGCGATGAGTTATCTCGACGTGGTGGCTGCCGCGGCGGACGTCTCGCCGGTCCCGGTGGCCGCCTATCAGGTGTCGGGGGAGTACGCGATGATTTGCGCTGCGGCCGCGAACGATTGGATCGACGAACGCGCCGCGGCGCTGGAGTCATTGACGAGCATCCGGCGCGCTGGAGCCGATATCGTTCTCACCTATTGGGCCGCGGATGCGGCGGCGTGGCTTTCGTGAGATAGGGCTTGCTTTGACATCAGAGATGACCGGAAGTGACACCCAGCCGAGGCCGCTGTTCTACGAACCCGGCGCCAGCTGGTGGTGGGTGGCCTGCGGCCCGGCCGCGGCGGCCGCCATGATCCTGATCGAAATCTGGAGCGGCACCAAGGTGTCGCTCGTCGTCCCCGCGATCTTCTTGGTCCTGGTGTCGGCGTTCGTGGGGTTGCAGGTGAAGGCGGCACGGATCCACGTCTCGGTCGAGCTCACCGAAGACGCCCTGCGCGAGGGCACCGAGACCATCTTGGTGCGCGAAATCATCAGGGTGTATCCCGAGGCCGAGAACCACGAAGCCTCGGGCAAGGAGCTGGCACGCTGGCAGTCGGCGCGAGCGCTCGGCGAATTGGCCGGGGTGCCGCGCGGGCGGATCGGTATCGGCCTCAAGCTCACCAATGGGCGCACCGCCCAGGCGTGGGCGCGTCGTCATCGTCAGCTGCGGGCGGCCCTGATCCCACTGGTCCAAGAGCGGGTGGAGCCCACCCGATCCGATGTCGTCGACGGCGACCGCGACGACGACAGCGGGCCGGCGCAATGATCGCCAGTTACCGGGCGGTGGTCGAGCTCGTCGTGGCGGTTGCCGCGCTGGTGGGCTCGGGGGTGAGCTGGACGCGCTCGCACCACGCGGTGGCCGTCGCACCCATCGCGGAGGGACAGCCCTTTACCGCGTCGGTGGTATACGACCCGCAGCTGTTGCTGCTGACGTTGGTGTTGTTGACTAGTGCCGGGGTGCTGGCGGTCGTCGGAGCAGCCAGGCTGCGGCGTGCGCGCTCTGGCGCTACGACGTCTTCCTGACCAGCGGTAACGCCATTCGGCGGCGGACCACGATGGCGTCGGCCCGATCGCGCAGCGCCTCGTGAACCGAGCGCATCAGCGGAAAACTGGCGTCATGACCGGTGTCTTCGAGCACCTCGGTGACCGCTGAGCTGGCTACCAGCGTCCAATCCACCGCGGCGGCGCGACAATCCGCGTCGAACGCGTACAACAGGGAGATAGCGGCCTCAGCAAATTGGCTGACATCGGCGACGTCGAGGACCAGAGGGTTTTCCCCGAGCGTGAAACGCCGAATGTGGTGACTGACGCGGTCGACATTGCCGTCGTTGATTTCGCCGCGGATATGCACCACCGTCGCCAGGTGGCGATAGTGCGCGCGGACCTGGGCGCCATCGCACTCAAAGACGCAGTTGTCGTGGCGACTCTCGGCGCCTGCGATCGTCATGAGGACCCTCACTCTCCCTGCCGCTCACGCAGGCTTTGGGTGGCGCCTCCCCGCTCGCCAAAGCCGTCTTCAACGCTAGGCCGCAAGCCTAAGGAGACAGGCAGCCGCGCCTAACTCTTTGCTAAGAAGCCAATGCGGTTTCCGGGCGGAGCAAACCTCCATCATGGCGTTGAGTATTTCGGGCGGCGCTGAAGCGTCTGCCACACCACAACCGTCCCCGCATGCCGGCGATTGCGCTGCTAGGCTGCCATGGCTGCCGGTTGCTAGTCGGGGGGCTTGGGAAATGGCGAGATCGCCCGATCAGCCGAGATAGCAGCAGAACGAAACAGCAGGATCCAGACGGGAAGAGCAGCGTGCGGGGCGGAGAGATCCGGGGCGAAATCAAGGCCCTGACGGGACTCCGGATCGTCGCCGCGGTCTGGGTGGTGCTATTTCACTTCCGGCCGATGCTCGGCGAGGCGTCGCCCGATTTGCGCGATGCGCTGGCACCCGTGCTCAACTGCGGTGCGCAGGGCGTCGACCTCTTCTTCATCCTCAGCGGGTTCGTGCTGACGTACAACTACCTCGACCGCATGGGCCGGTCCTGGTCGACCCGCGCGACCCTGCATTTCCTGTGGCTGCGGCTGGCCCGCGTGTGGCCGGTGTATCTGGTCACATTGCACCTCGCCGCCCTGTGGGTGATCTTCACCCTGCACGTCGGTCATGTGCCGTCGCCGGACGCCGCCTCGCTCACCGCGATCAGCTATGTGCGCCAGATCCTGTTGGTGCAGTTATGGTTTGTGCCATTCTTCGATGACTCGAGTTGGGATGGGCCGGCCTGGTCGATCAGCGCGGAATGGCTGGCCTACGTGCTCTTCGCTCTGCTGGTGTTGGTGCTGTTGCGGATGAAGCAGGCGACGCGAGCGCGCAGCCTCATGGTGCTGGCGTTCGCGGCGTCGTTGCCGCCGGTGGTGATGCTGTTGGCCAGTGGCCACTTCTACACGCCGTGGAGCTGGCTGCCGCGGATCGTCACGCAGTTCACCGCCGGCGCCCTGGCGTGTGCCGCCGTGCGCAGATTGCGGCTGACCGAGCGCGGCCGCCGCGCCGCGGGGTACGTCTCGCTGCTTCTCCTGGCCGCCATGGTGGGTGTCCTGTATTGGTTTGGGGCGCACCCGATATCCGGGGTGGTGGAGAACGACAGCGGCGGCGTCGTCGACGTGTTGTTCGTTCCGCTGGTGATCTCGCTGGCCGTCGGGCTGGGCAGCCTGCCGAGGGTGTTGTCGACCCGGGCGATGGTGTACGGCGGCCAAATCTCGTTCTGCCTGTACATGGTTCACGAATTGGTGCACACGTCCTGGGGTTGGGCCGTGGAACAATTCGAGCTCGCAACGCAGGACAACCCGTGGAAATGGAATGTCATCGGACTGCTCGCGATTGCCGTGGTCCTCTCGATCGTGTTGTATCACGCCGTCGAAGAGCCCGCCCGACGCTGGATGCGCAAGATGGTCGACGTCCGGGCCGTGAACGCGAGAAGCGATCCCGGCGAGTCAACGAACAGCAAGCCGCATCCGATCGACCGTCCGCTGGAAGCGATTTCGGTCCGCGCGGTGTAAATGGCTGCTTTTGCGCCCCGTCGCGAGTCACGGGCAATATTCGATGAGAACACGGCGGCACCCGACCATGCCGTTGACAGTGGAGGTAGGAGTGAGTCGTCTGGCCACCATTCTCATTGGGTTGAGCTTCCTGGCGGGCATGGGCTCTGTGTATCAGGCATACCCGCCACAGGTGCGCACCTACGAGACGCTGACGCTGGACTTCCGGCTGAATCACCTGGCCGTCATCGGGGATTCGTACACCACCGGCACCAATGAGGGCGGCCTGGGCGCGCGGTCATGGCCGTCCCGCGCGTGGCAGGCGCTCGGCGCGCGGGGTTCGCGGGTCTCAGCCGATGTGGCGGCCGAGGGCCGCGCCGGTTATGGCATGCCCGGCGACCACGGCAGTATCTTCGAGGACTTGACCGCGCGGGCGGTTCAGCCCGATGACGCCCTGGTGGTGTTCTTCGGCTCTCGCAACGACCAGGGTGTCGATCCCCTGTTGCTGACCGAAAAGACTCACGCGGCTTTGGATCTGGCGCGCCGACTCGCACCGGCCGCGCGCTTGCTTGTGATCGGGCCGCCGTGGCCGACCGCCGACGTTCCGCCCTCGATGCTTCTGGTTCGGGACATCCTGGGCGGGGCGGCCGGGGGCGCCGGAGCGACGTTCATCGACCCGATCGCCGAACGCTGGTTCGTCGGCAGGCCCGACCTGATCGGCGCCGACGGCGTGCACCCCAACGACGCGGGGCATCAGTACATGGCGGACAAGATCGCACCGCTCATCCGCACACAGCTGTCGACCTAGGTGTGTCGGGTCGCTTCCTGGGCGAGCTGGACCCGCGATGACACGGAGAGTTTGGCGTAGACGTGCGTCAGATGGGTCTGCACGGTGCGCGGCGAGATGAACAGCTGCGCCGCGATGTCCTTGTTGGGCAACCCCTCGCTGACGAGCCGGATGACGTCGCGTTCAGTGGGCGTCAGCGACTCCCAGCCGCTGGCCGGGCGCCGGCGCGCCCCGCGGCCGCGCTGCGCGTAGCCGATGGCTTCGTCGGTGGTCAGCGTGTTTCCCTCGGACCATACGGCTTCAAAGTTTAGTTGCCCCAATGCTTTACGTATGACCGCCAGTGAAGCAGCGTAATCCGCCTGAAAGACCTTGAAGCGCACCTCGCCGTGGCGCTGGCGCATGCCGTCGGCCGCGCCGAGAAGCCGCGCGGCATGCTCGGGGTTGGTGTCGGCGGCCAGGGCCGCGAGGCACTCGAGAGTGTCGGGCAGGTGGAGGTGCCCGCCCGTGCGCTCGGCGACCTCGACGGCGTCGTGCAGGTCGCGCTCGGCCTGCTGCTGCTCACCCTGCGCGATGGCGACCCGGGCGCGCGCGATCAGCGCCATCATCCGATGCCAGCCCGGAACGGCCTGCGCCGTCTCGTCGGCCCAGCGGCGGGCGGCGGCGAGATCGCCGCAGGCCATGGCGGACTCGGCCATCGGCACCACGCTTCTGGTCAGCAGCTCCTTCAGCGGATAGGTGTGCCGCCAGGCCGCGTCGCAGGCATGCTTGGCGGCGACGGCATCGCCTCTGGCAAGCGCGGCATTGGCCACGGCCGCGTATGCCGAGTCCTCGTGGAACCCGCCCAAGGTGGCCCCGACTTCCAGGGCGGCTTCGGCAGCCGTGCTCGCTGCCGCGGGATCGCTGAATGAAAGCACCTGCGCCAATATGATCAGACCGAACGTTTCCATCGGGCGGTCGTGGGCCGCGCGCGCCTCCTCGAGCAGCGAACTGGCTACCAGGTGCCCCTCGGCGAGCTTGCCCTGCGTCGCCAGCGCAGCCCCGAGGAACGTCCGGCTGTACCGGGACATGAAGCTGTCGCCGAGTGCGTCGGCGAGGTCTCGCCCCTCCTCGCCGGCGGCCTGCCCAGCGATCGGGTCGCCGGCGGCAACTTCGGCGAAGCTCTGGTAGGCGCGCAGGTGGGAAAGCGCGGCAGCATTTCCCGACGCGCGAGCCAGGTCCGTGGCCTCGGCGAGATAGGGGTCCGCCAACTCGGGGTTGCCGATGGCCAGCATGCCGCAGGTCATCAGGATGTGCGCAACGAGTGCCTGGTCTTCGAGTTGGCGTGCGGCGGCCAGGGCCTCTTCGGCCCGTTGCAGGCTGCTCGGGATGGAGAACCAGACTGCCAGCAGTCCCGCGTCGGCAACCCCCCGGATCCAGATCTCGGCGGCGACGTCATCGTCGCGGTAACGCTCATCGGCGAACACCGCGTCGAACCCGGCCAGGCCCTCGCGGAATCGCCCGCGCGTCACCCACAGCCGCTGTAACGCCGAGACACCCCGCAGCGCCGGCCCGAACTCGCCGGCGTCGCAGCTCCATTCGTGCGCCGCCCGTAGGTTGTCCATCTCGAGCTCTGCCCAGGGGATCAACGGGGTTCCGTCACCGCCCGTCTGCGATTCGAGCCTCACCGCGGCGGCGGTGTAGTGGTCACGATGGCGCGTCCGCACCAACTCGGCTTCGCCCGACTCCGCGAGCTTTTCCAGGCCGTACTGGCGGACCGTCTCCAGCAGGCGGTATCGCATCGTACCCAGGACTTCCTCGGCGACGATCAGCGACTTGTCGACGAGCAGTCCGAGCAGATCGATGAGCTGAAAGTGCTCCACCTCGGTGTCGGCGCCCACGGCGTAAGCGGCGTCGAGGTCGAAGCCGCCCATGAATACCGCCAAGCGGCGAAACAGAATACGTTCCGGCTCGGTGAGCATGGCGTGTGACCAGTCGATGGAGGCGCGCAGGGTTTGTTGACGGCGGACCGCGTTGCGCGCGCCTCCCGCGAGCAGGCGGAAGTTGTGATGGAGACCGTCGACGATCTGGATCAGCGACAGTGTGCGGATCCGCGCGGCGGCCAGTTCGATCGCCAGAGGCATACCGTCCAGACGCTGGCAGATCTCACCGATCGCAGTCGAATTCTCCTCGGTGAGTTGGAAATCCGGCCTCGTGCGGCGGGCGCGGTCGACGAACAACGCGAGGGCGTCGCCGTCCGCCGATAGCGACGGCACCCGCCAGGTCAGCTCCCCGGCAATGCCGATCGACTCGCGGCTGGTGGCCAGCACCGTCACATCGGGGCCGGCGTCCAGCAGGGCGATCACCAGGGTCGCGCTGGCATCCAGCAGGTGCTCGCAATTGTCCAAGAGCAGCAACATCTTTCGGTTTGCGACAAATTTTGCCACCGCCTCCATGGTGGAGCGGCCCGGCTGGTCAACAAGGCCCAGGGTGCGTGCCAGGACGACGGGCACGACGACGGGATTGGTGACCGGCGCCAGGTCGACAAACCAGACCCCGCCACTGAACTCCCGTGTCGCTTCGGAGGCGACCTGGATCGCCAACCGGGTCTTGCCGACCCCGCCGGCCCCGGTCAGGGTCACCAACCTGTTCTCTTTCAACAGCTGCGTGATGTCGCCGATCTGCGGGCCGCGGCCCACGAAGCTCGTCAACTGAACCGGAAGATGTGCTCCGGCAACGTTATTCGCGATGCGCAGTGGTGGGAAGTCGTTGCGCAGGTCGGGATGGTTCAGTTGTACGACCCGCTCCGGACGCGGCAGATCCCGCAACGGGTGCTCACCCAACTCGGTCAGCCACGCATCGGCCGGTAGCCGGTCGATCACCAACGGCTCGGTCGCGCCGGACAGCACGGTCTGCCCGCCGTGGGCGAGGTCGCGAAGTCGCGCTGTCCGGTTGATGGTGGGGCCGGCGTAGTTGCCGGCGTCGCGCAACTGGACCTCTCCGGTGTGTACGCCGATGCGCAGCCGGATGGGCGCCAGCGCGGCCAGCTGCAGCCACAGCGCGCAGGCGACGGCGTCGCTGGCGCGGGCGAACGCGAGCACGAAGCTGTCGCCCTCGCCCTGTTCGACCGGCCGCACCCCGCCGTGCGCGACCACGAGGTCGTCCACGGTGCGATTGAGGTGCTCGAGCCCGGTCGCCATGACCTCGGACTGCGTTTCCCACAACCGTGTGGAGCCTTCGACATCGGCAAGCAGCAGCGTCACGGTCCCAATCGGCAGCTCGCTCACGCTTTGCTCGCTCCAGTCCACCAGCGGCGTATCGATCTCGCTCATGTTAGCCAGCATGCGGGCGAGGCGAGGCCCAAAACATCGGTATAAGTGCGTAGACCGCGGCCGCGACCACGCGCATTTACCGCCCTTTGAACCTAGGTGTCAGTCTTCCGCGTGCCGCTCGTAGTCCCATCGCTCCAGGCGATCTTGCAGGTGGAGCAGGCCGATCCCGGCGACGGGTGCGGTGACTGCGATGCAGGCCAGCAGCAGCGGAGACATGTCTAAAACCCCCAAAAACCCTTCACTGATCTGACGTTCGTTCGCCACAAGAAGTTCATTGCCGTTCACCCGTCCGCCAGGGCGCGATCCGCCAGCGCACCCATCAGCGGTGCCACCAACTGCGCATACTCGGTCGTCACGTGGTTGTCGTCGCGGAACACGAGGGTGTTGCCGACGATCAGCGGGCAGCGGTCGGGAGAGCAGAACAGGTCGGTCAGGTCGGCGTAGTGCCCGTCGTTGCCCGTCGTCGCCGCGCGCTCGGCGGCGATCCCGTCACCGTTTGTCGCCGCGGATCTCGTTGGCGCACAGGCGGTTGCCTCGTCAAGGTGGGCGGACAGGCAGGTCGGTGCGGACGAATGCGGGTCGGCGGCAGGCCCCAGCACCAGGACGGTCGCGCCGGTGCCGCGCAATTGCGCCACGGTGCGGCCCAGGGTGTCGATCCACGCCGGGTCGTAGGAGGTGAAACCGAAGTCCCCGCCGTAGCGCCGGCTCATGTCCAGCACCACCAGCCGCGGGTGTTCGGCGTTCATCCGGGCCATGATCTGGGCGCGCCACTGCTCGCATTCGGTGTACTCGCGCCCCAGATACGGGCTCACGATGTGCAGTTCCTGCAGCGGGCAGGTCACTTTGGACAGCGTCTCCAGTCGCCAGTGCCGCTGCTCGGCGAGCTGCTCGAACGCCGGGTTCCACATGGCGGCGTGCGAGTCGCCGATCAGGGCCACGGTCGTCGGCGAGGCGGTGTCGCCGGTCGCGCACTCGCTTTGTCCGACGTCGCGCCAGGACCGCACGCACCCGTTGACGAACACCGCGGCCTTGTCGGCCGGCGCCTTGGCGAGGGGCGGGTCGAGGTTCGACGGGACGGCGCGCAGGCCGGCGGCCGCCGCGAGGATGACGCGCGCCTGGTCGAAGGCCTGACGGACCGCCGCCTCCTGGGGGCTGAGCGCGGGGACGCCGGCCGGGGGCACCGCGACGATGTTGGCCCGCGGGGCGGCAACCCCATGGCCGACGGGCGCGGGGATCACGTTGAGCAGCAGCATGCATGCGCAGGCGGTGGCGGCGCTGGCGCCACCCGCCACGACCAGGCTGACTCTCGCCGAGCGGCGCAGGGCCGCGGCGAAGCGGCCGGGGTTTTCCACCAGATGCAGGGTGATGACGGCCAGCCCGGCGGAGACGGCCGTCGCGCTCAACCTGGCCGGCAGTCCCGCGGGCTCGCCGAGCAGCGCCGGCATCAGCAGCAGCACCGGCCAGTGCCACAGGTACCAGGAGTAGGAGATCCGGCCGACGGCGCGCATCGCCGGGCGGCACAGCAGCCGACCGGGCCCGAGTCCGCCGGTGACGGCGCCGCCGCCGATGATCAGCGCGGTGCCCAGCACGGGCAGCAGCGCCTCGACGCCGGGGTACGGGGTGTGGGCGTTGAGCTGGGTGCAGGTCAGCAGGATCAACGCCAGGCCGCCCCAGCCGGCGATCGATGCGGTCAGCAGCGACAGCCGGCGCCACTGCTGGATCGACAGGGCGACCAGGCCGCCGGCCGCCAGTTCCCAAGCCCGGGTGGGCAGCGAGAAGAACGCCCACGACGGCGATGTGTGGGTCCACAGCGCGCCCGCCGTCAACGACGCGGCGGCGACCACCGCGAGGACCGCCGCGTACGGTGCCGGGCCGGGCACGCGGCGAAGCACCGGGATGCGCCGGACCGACCAGGCGACGGCAATGATCAGCACCGGCCACACCAGGTAGAACTGTTCCTCGACGCCCAGCGACCAGTAGTGCTGGAACGGTGACGGCGCGTCGGCGGTCAGGTAGTCGGTGCCGTGCAGGGCGAACCGGTAGTTGCCGACGTACAGGGCGCTGGCGATGCCGTCGAGGAACACGCTGCGGGCCTGTAGCGGCGGCAGCACCACAGCCGCAGCGATCGCGGTGACGGTGCCGACGATGGCCGCAGCCGGCAGCAGTCGCCGGGCCCGCGCACCGTAAAATCCGCCCAGCGCAACGGTATTCGTGGTGGTCGCTTCCCGAAAGAGCAACCCGGTGATGAGAAAGCCGGAGATGACGAAGAAGACGTCCACCCCGATGTAACCGCCGCTGACTCCCGGGATGCCGGCGTGGTAGAGCACCACGGCGATCACCGCGACGGCGCGCAGTCCCTCGATGTCGGGCCTGAATCCCCTTCGGGAAGTCCGCCGCTCCACGTGGCGTGGGCTGCTGGCGACTGATTCCTCCCGAAGTGTCATCTGCGTGGGCTAGGTCGCCATCCAGGCCAGTTCGCCGGGTAATTGGGTGCGCCAATAGGCGACGTCGTGGCCGCCGAGCGAGAAACTGCCTGCCGGTTGAGTTTTCAACTGGTAGATGAATTGCTTTGTGGCGAAATAGAAGCGGTCGAAGTTACCGCAGTCCACGCGCAGCGGAATCGAATTCAGCGCCGGCAGAGCCATCACGCTGTTTTGCACGAAGTCCTCGTTGCTGTCGAACGCGCCCGGGGCGCTCGTCGCGTATGAGGTGTACAACGCCGGGCTGACCGCGCAGATACCGGCGGTCCGTGACGGCCCCAGCTTGGCACCCAGACGAAGCGCCCCGTATCCGCCCATCGACCACCCCATGAAGCCGACCCGGGAGGTGTCGAAACCCATTGTGGACAGCATCGGCAGCAGCTCGTCGAGCACCATCGCACCGGAGTCCTCGCCGGAAGTCCTTTTGTGCCAATAGGTGTTGCCACCGTCAACGCCCACCACGGCGAACGGCGGCTTGCCCTCCTTGGCCAGCCGGGCCAGCCCGTCCGGAACCCCCATGTCGATCATCTGGTTGGCGTCGCCGTCCACGCCGTGTAGCGCGATCACCGGACGCAGCATCCCGGTTTGGCCGGGCGGCATGGCGATCACATAGTTGGTCTTGATGCCCCCGCGGGCGGCCGACACGAATGATCCGGTGAGCCTGGTCGGCAGGGCGCTGCCGGCCGTCGGCGGCTCGAACGGGGCGGGAGCTTGCGGCAACCTCGCGGCGTGCGACGTGTCCGGAGCTAGCAGCGAGCTGAAGGCGAACACACCGGCGGCTCCGAGGCTGGCACCGGCGCCCATCCGGAGCACCACCCGGCGTGTGAGGTCAGGCATGATCGCAATGATGCCGCGCTGAGCGGGTATCACCCGCCGAGCCACGCCGTATTGGAAGCATTGTGTGATCTGGTGTGACCTTTCGGTCACGAAGCGGTGATCTTTTCAGGCGTTCGGAGGCGGGATCGGTACACAGCGTAGCGCCGGCGGCGCTGGTCGCCATCACCCAAAACATTGCGATCGTATTGCTTCTGGTGCAGCCGGAGACATCGCGGGTCCGTGATGTTCGCCGGGGATGCAATCTCGGAGGTTTCAACCCTCGCCCGTCGGCGGCCGATTCAGAACGATGGAGCTTTCTGCGTACAGAGCCGAAAGAGGATTGTGAATTGAGTCTGGCATTCCATTGGTTCCTGCCGACCTACGGCGATTCGCGGAATCTGGTCGCAGGCGGGCACGGGACGCCGATGTCCGGCGATCGGCCCGCCACACTGCGGTATCTGCACCAGATCTGCACGGCCGCCGAAGACAACGGATTCGAAGCGGTTCTCACTCCCACAGGATTGTGGTGTGAGGACGCATGGTTGACGACGGCGATGCTGGTCGAATCGACCGAAACCCTGAAATACCTTGTGGCATTTCGTCCCGGGCTGCTCAGTCCCACCCTGGCGGCGCAGATGGCCGGGACCTTCCAGCGGCACTCGGAGGGGCGCCTGCTGCTCAATGTCGTCACCGGTGGTGAACCACACGAGCAACGGGCCTACGGGGATTTCCTGGACAAGGAGGCGCGATACGCGCGCACCGCCGAGTTCTTGCATGTGGTGCGGCAACTGT
>Ga0134125_10008259_pt1 | contig 11738 bp, 9 predicted proteins | sample KB31751_FD_96464 | JGI IMG/M metagenome (GOLD analysis project Ga0134125, IMG submission 96464) | Terrestrial soil microbial communities with excess Nitrogen fertilizer from Kellogg Biological Station, Michigan, USA - KB3-175-1 | ecosystem: Environmental > Terrestrial > Soil > Unclassified ... | reverse complement strand
GCTGAAAACCGTTTCGGAATATCCGTCGTTGTATTGCAGAGCGATTTCCATCTGCACGCTGTCGCGCTCGGCTTCCATATAGATCGGCTTGTCATGTAGTACGCTTTTGCCGCGGTTCAGATGTTTGATGAATTCTGCGATACCTCCGGAGTATTTGAACTGAAGCCTCTTTGCCTCACCGGTCTTTGGATCGGTAAGGCGCTCATCGGTGAGCGTGATTTCCAGGCCTTTGTTCAGGAAGGCAAGTTCGCGGAGACGCTGGGCCAGCGTGTCAAAGTTGTATTCGGTCGCGGTGAAAATCTCTTTATCGGGAAGGAAATGTATTTTGGTGCCGCGTTTTTTGGTGGTCCCGGTTTTCTTCAGCTTGGTTTGCGGATCGCCCTTGGAGTAAGCCTGCTCCCAAACGTGCCCGTCGCGCCAGATTTCCAGATCGAATTGATGGCTGAGAGCATTCACGCAGGAAACGCCAACACCGTGAAGGCCGCCTGAAACTTTGTAGTTGGAGTTATCAAATTTTCCGCCGGCGTGCAGCTTGGTGAGCACAACCTGAGCGGCTGGAACTTTTTCGCCGTCGATCACCATATCGTCGACAGGAATTCCGCGTCCGTCATCCACCACAGTAACGGAATTATCGATGTGAATTGTTACATCAATCTGAGTGGCATATCCTGCGAGCGCTTCATCCACGGAGTTATCCACTACTTCATAGACCAGATGGTGAAGCCCCATTTCTCCGTTAGAGCCGATATACATGGCTGGGCGCAACCGAACCGCCTCCATGCCCTCAAGCACTTTGATATCCTCTGCGGTGTAATTGCCATTGCCGTTGCCGCCGGTCTTTTTGCTTTTATTTTGTTCTGCCATTTGTTTTGCAGTTGCAGTTCCAGATTCACGAGTAGACAACTTGGAAACTCCTGTTTTGGCCCACGCGATGCAATGCTTTCACCATTGCATTGATCCTGACTGAAAACGCACAAGTCACTTTAATTTCAATGCTTTAGTGGATATACAACGCTGTTCTCATTGTATCACAGGCAGAGTTGATCTGTGCCGTTATGCATGGGGGCTTGCTCGTGTGGCAAAGAGGACTCATCGAGCAGGTATTTCGCGGTTCTAAATCAGTCGCCAAGAAGAAGTTTAATATGCTTTTTCGGGACTATCGACGACCCAGGAATTCAAGCCTAAAGTTTTAAAAATTCTAAGAATCCACTCATCCCGGTTAACTTTTTAGGTACTCGGCTTAGACCCATACCCTCCCTGCTTCCCAATGATGCTGCCTCCGCTCAGACGATCACCAAAATTCCAAAGTTACCTAAAGTCAATAGCTTACAAGGTACTTTGGGCCACTCCCGTTGGTAACTCCCGCGGGTCAAAGGATTGGCCCAGCGCCTGGAAGAAATGGGCTGAATTTCCTTAATCAAATAGTACTAATAAATTATTGAAAAATCAGGGATCAAATGTATACTCAACCCGCATTTCAGAACGCTCGAAATGCACCACCAAGGTCAAGATTTCAAAAAAAACAGGAGAGATTCCCCATGAAAGCGCTTCTTCGTTCGTCCATCTTCGCCCTTTTTGTCTTTGCAGGGTACGCAGCTGTAGCCACTGACATCAGCAAACCCCACTCTAACGCTAACATCCCGCAACCATGCCCTCCCCACTCCATAAGCCAGGCGGGAAAGTAACACAGAGCTGTATTTCCTTTGGCATCTACTGAGATGCAACCCCTTTAAAATAAAGGGGTTTGAAGCAGGGCACGATTTGTAGGTTGTTTACTAAACAGTAAATTGTACTTTGGTGTCGCACGGAGGCTTGATGGGCCTCCGCAAGGAGTAGTATGCTTGCGCTCCTTCGGAGGCTAGTGTGCAAATCTTCTCGGCTGAATGGATTCTTATCGCGGTGGCGCTCATTGGCGTCGCCGTACAGGGCTTTACACTTCGCATCATGCGCAACCGCAAGATGCTGGCTGACTTCCCTGTCTTCTTTCGCTACTCTGCCTTCTGCGCGGCCGCCAGTGCAGTGAGCGTGCTTCCCTTTATTTTCTTCTGCTCAAGTGGACTCTATTTTTACGGTTATTGGGTGATCACCATGGGCACCATGGTCCTTGAATTTGCGGTCCTTTATGAGCTGCTTGTTAACGCATTGAAACCGTATGCTGCGCTGATTGATCTGGGGAAAATGCTGTTCCGTTGGGCCGCGGTATTCCTGATCCTGGCGGCATTGCTTACTGCGTTTGCCACGGCTGGTTCTGGAAACAACAGGCTGATTGCGGCATCAGAACTTCTGCAGCGCACCGTTCGCCTTATGCAATGCGGGCTGCTATTGCTTTTCTTCGGTCTTGAAAAACGTCTGGGCCTCTCATGGCGTACACACAGCATGAGCATTGCGCTTGGATTGGGCGTCTATGCCGGCGTCGATCTCAGCACGTCTTATCTGATTGATCGTATCCCCGCAATGGCAGGTACTTTTCATGTCCTGACCAACCTTGTCTATCTCGGCGCATCTTCGCTTTGGGCCTATAGCTTGGCCAAAGCTGAGCCGGCACGCAGCAATGTGCTTGATTCGCCTCGCCGGCTTATCTTCCAGCGCTGGAATGAAGCGCTCTTAACTCACAGCGTCCGCGGCGAGATGGCCTTCGCTTCCGGGGGAATGGAATCATTCCTCCCCGGCGTTGAACAGACGGTTGAACGCGTTCTGGCTCGCAAGATTGTCCAGTAAAAAAATCGCCTCCAAGAAAATCAGGCCGGACAGTTGTCCGGCCTGATTTATTTAGCCCATCAATTTTTTGAAAGTTCAGATTCGCATCGGCATCACGATATAGCGATAACGATATTCACTGTCTGCAGCTTCGTCCGGACGCAACTGCCCCGCTGTCTGGGCGTCCTTGAATTCAAAACGAACGTCGCCGGAGCCTACTACTTTCAGAAATTCCAACAGGTACTGAGAATTGAACCCGATCACCATGGGATCGCCGACGTAAGCAGTTTCGATGGAATCTTCAGATTCGCCTGTCTCGGTATTGGATGAAGAAACCTTCAATTCGTTTTTCTCTACGCGCATGCGTATGGCATTGGAGCGCTCGTCGGCAAATTGAGCCACCCGCTGGATAGCGGCGGAAAGCTCGTCACAATGGACAGTTACAAATTTATTGTTCTCGCGCGGAAGAACTGCTTCGTAATTAGGGAATTGCCCGGTAAGCTGGCGAGAGGTCAATAACCGGCCGCCGATACGGAAAAAAAGAGTCGATTCGTCTTTGGCAAACTCCACAATCTGGGCATCAGTGCTGTTCAGCAGCGTGCTCAGCTCCGCCATGGCCTTTTTAGGTACCAGAACCTTCAATTCCCCGCTGACCGGGAGCTTGGTGCCGCCATGTTCTATATGCGCCAGGCGGTGCCCGTCGGTGGCGACCATAGTCAGCGATTCCGGTTTGAGCACCAAAAGGGCGCCATTCAAGGTATAGCGTGACTCCTCATTGGAAATCGAGAAGATGGTCCGGCCAATCAATTGGCGCAATACCTGCGCTGGAAGCTGAAGAGCTGATTCGGCAGGAAAGAGAGGCAAGGCGGGAAAATTCGCCCGCGCCATACCAACCATCTTGGTATTCGATCGCCCGCTACGGATCTGCACCCAGTGATTTTCCAGCAGCTTGATGCTGATATCGCCATCGGCCAGCAGCTTTACATAGTCATATAGCTTGCGTGCCGGTACGGTGCATGAACCTTCTTTCTTTACCTTTGCGGGACACGACGTGCGCAGGCTGAGATCAAGATCCGTTGCGGTGATTGACAGCTTGTCTCCGCTCGCTTCAAACAGGAAGTTGGAGAGAATTGGGATCGTGGTTTTGCGTTCCACCACGCCCTGTGTTGCCGTGAGTTCCTTCAACAGATCGTTTTTGCTGACGCTGATTTCCATTGTCGTTCCCACCTCAGTGCCCACGGCGGAAGGCATAATCTTTGGCCCCCTGAATAAATTCTAAATGCTGCACACAAAATGTCACTTCATGCAGGATACAGCAACTCCCCGCTAAAAGCGGCTCTGCCCGTTGCTACTTCGAGCTTCTGCATCTGCGGCTGTCATTCTAATCTTTTCATTTTGGTCTTTGGTGGAAAATCGCTGCCCCGAGATGTGGAGAACCTGTGGATTTTCTGCACTAAACCTACTGCAAACAGATGAAACTCGCTGATGTGGACGCGGGCCCAGAGCCGATCCTTCGCCTTCGCATCTTGAGCATGAAAAGGGGAAATGTCTGTGCGCCCGGCCCAGGATAGCATTATCATTTGGGACAATTTGTCCCAAATCCACAAAGAATGGATTGAACGCCGACCTCTAGCTGTTCAAGGTCTCCGTTAGTTTATTCAGAAGCCGGTTCAGGTCCTTGTCTGCTTGCCGCTGTTCCTCAATTTTATCAATCGAATGCATCACAGTGGTGTGGTGCTTGCCGCCAAACTGCCGGCCGATTTCCGGCAATGACGCTTCTGTCATTTGTTTGGCCAAGTACATGGCAATCTGCCGCGGGAACACGATAGCGCGAGAGTTGCTCTTTGCCTTAATCTCAATAACCCGCAGGCCAAACTGCTCTGCCACAGCTTTCTGGATGGCATCAATCGTGATTTTGCGCGCCTGTGAGTCGATAAAGTTCTTCAAGACCTGTTGGGCAGTGATCAAGCTGATTTCGGCGCCGGTAAGTGAACAATAGGCAATCAAGCGGATCAATGCGCCTTCCAGTTCGCGCACGTTTGTCCGCACGTTGGAGGCGATGTACAACGCCAGGTCCGTTGAGAGAACAACGCGTTCCGACTCCGCTTTCTTTTGCAGAATTGCGACTTTTGTTTCCAGATCGGGCGGCTGAATGTCAGCAATCAGACCCCATTCAAAACGCGAGCGCAGACGGTCTTCAATTTCCGGCAGCTCCTTCGGCGGACGGTCGCTGGCAATCACGATCTGCTTCATCGACTCGTGCAGCGCATTAAACGTGTGGAAGAATTCTTCCTGCGTGCGCTCTTTCTGTGCCAGAAACTGGATGTCGTCAATCAGCAGCACGTCAACATTGCGGAACTTATCGCGGAAGCTGATCATTTTGTCGTAGCGCAGAGAGTTGATCATCTCATTGGTGAACTTTTCACTGGAGATGTAGCAGATGGAAGCCTGCGGCTGCCGCCGCTTCACTTCATGCCCAATGGCCTGCATCAGGTGCGTTTTGCCCATGCCCACGCCGCCATACAGGAAGAGCGGGTTATAAGCCTTGGAAGGCCGTTCCGCCACAGCCTGTGACGCTGCATGCGCGAACTGATTGCCAGCGCCGATGACAAATGCGCCAAATGTGTATTTGGGGCTGAGCTGCGCGGCGGAATCCCAATCAAAGCGCTGCTGCCTTGATGTCGATGGCGCTGACGTTCCGCTGGCTGAAACTGGAGCGAATCCGCCATCGGCCCGGACCGGCGGCACTGTGGGGTCCTCTTCTGCAGTAACGAACTTTACGTCCTGATATTCAGGCGCCAGCGTGTCCATGGCCTCCTGGATCAGGTCGCCGAATTTTTCTCCCAACTGGCGAAACTCCGGGTTGGGTACCCGGACAAAAATAATATTGCCATTGATGTGGCTGAAGCGTGTGGGCTTGAGCCAGGTATCGTAGGAATGACGCGTGATTTTTTTTTCCAGCGCTCCGAGTATTCGAAGCCATGGATTCGCAGTTGCGGTGATTGTCGCAGCGGATAATGACATTCTTGGGATGATTCCTATATTGCGAGCCGGCCAGGGCCCGTGGTTGAACTCGAAAAAACTAGATATTGCTCTCAAGAGCGACGCAGAAGCGTTGAACACTGCGTTGTGCAACAATTTTTTTTCGACTGGTGGGCATACTAGCACGAAGTTCATCCACTGGAAATGCATATGCGGCACTTTTTTTTCGGTCGCTAATTTTTTTCAAAAACGCAGCGCATATTTTTCGGATTGTTACTATGTAATTGCAGCAAGCGTGGTGCAACATTTAGTTCTGTAGTTGCGGTTGCTTATCGATAGCGCCGTTTCTGTCGCGTGCAACATGAGTAGTTGACTGTCCAGAGTTGGAACAGAGCAGTTTGGCAACGGAAGCATTTCAATCGCTTGCGCGCTGGCAAAAAATGTCACTGGAACCCTGGCTGCACAGAATGTAACGAACAAGTAACTCATGTTGGCCCTCTTCTGCTCACCCATTTCTCAAAGTGGCACGAAAGGCCAGAATTCCTTTATACTTAACGCTTGCCCAGCGCAAACAATCCTGAGTAGGAGTTCCACAAGCCAATGCCCAAGCGCACTTTTCAACCTAACCGCCGCCGTCGTTCCAAGGTGCACGGGTTTCGCACACGAATGAAAACAAAGAGCGGAAGGGCTGTACTCTCCCGGCGCCGCGCTAAAGGACGCAAGCGCGTTTCCGTGAAGCCTGGCTTCCGGGAATAGTTTCACCTGCAATGCCCATTCTGCCTGCCAGACCAGCCGTGAATGAAACTTCTCATAAAGTGTCGCAAGGTTTCCCTCGGGAAGCGCGATTACTGAAGCATGCTGACTTTCAGGTGGTGTACAAACAGGGCAGGAAGCATTTTTCCGGGAATATGACGGCTTTCTATCGCGAGAACCAGCACAGTGCAGGGCCGCGCGTAGGCTTTACCGTGGGCAAGGTACTGGGCGGAGCAGTAGATCGTAATCGTATTCGGCGACGCATGCGTTCGGCCGTTCGAAACCATCTGCGCGAACTGGGCCGGCCACTCGATCTGATATTACATCCGCGCAAGAGCGTGCTGACTTTAGAGTTTTCCCAACTGGATGCAGAGATTATGCAAGTTTTTGCCGCCGTGCAGCGAGGCCGTGGAAGATGAAAAAACTGGCCACACTTTGCTTGCGGTTTTATAAAGCCGCCATTTCTCCTCACCTTCCAGTCGCTTGCCGCTTTGTTCCCAGTTGCTCCGAGTACGCCGCAGAAGCTGTGGCGAAACACGGCTTGCTTCAGGGATCGGCGCTTGGCCTTTGGCGGATCTTGCGTTGTAATCCGTTCACGCGCGGGGGCTATGATCCCGTCCCAGAAAAGAAGGGTGCGGGGTGTTTAGGCGTCGAAAGACCCAAAGCAGGACAGAAGGGTTAACGTTTACAAGGAACAAGAATATCGCAAAGCGGTTCGGAGCGAAGCGGCAAACGGGATAGAAGAAGGCGAGGCCTGAGCGGGCCGCCGGCCCAGGCGTACGGCAGACTATTGAAAAGAGAATGCTCCAACGGCTCGGAGCGAACCGACAGGAAAAGACGACTCATTGACTGAATATCGCAATCCGCAGAACGAACCCGGCTCAGACAAACGCATGCTTCTGGCCCTGGTAGCTGTATTTGTGGTGCTGGGCGTGATGCAATACTTCATGCCGAAGCCCCAAACTCCTCCGGGCAAAGGGCAGCAACAACAGCAGCAAGCGCAGCAGAAGCCCACTCCAGTGGCAGTTCCCACCGCATCTTCCACCCCTGCGCCGACTAAAGCTCCGGCAACTGCGGCGGCAAAAGTTCCCGTTAAGATGGCTACCGCTGAAAAAGAATCGGTTTTAGAGACCCCGACCTATCGCATCACCTTCACGAATCGCGGCGCAAGCGTGAAATCATGGCTGCTGACCGAAAAGGAAAAGCGCAAAGATGGCACTGAGAAGTACAAATACACCGACGATAACGGCAAGCCCTTTGATCTGATCAATCCAACTGTTGCCAGTCAGCTCGGGAATCCGCTCTCATTTTTTGCCTACGACAAGGACCTAGAAAGAAAGCTGAACGAATCTCTTTACGTCGGGGGGGCCACGAATGGCTCCGCAACAGGCCCACTGACGTATGAGTTCTCAGATGGCGATGTCACGGTGCGTAAGACGTTCCGCCCCGACACAGACAACATTCTCGGCGTTGAAACTGAAGTTCTGCGTAACGGCGAGCGAGTTGCAGCCTTCCCCGAGTGGGCCAGCGGTTTCGGTGACCAGATGGCGCCGGCTTCCTATACCAAGAGCAGGGTTGATTATCAGCAGGGCTCAACGCTGGAACGCAAGGACCCAACTTCCGGCGGAATTATAAGAAGCAAGAAGTGGATCGTTGGCGGCCAGACAGTGCCTGGCCCGCTGGACTGGGGGGCTACCGCCGACCAATATTTTGCGGTCGCTTTCCTGCCAGATAATCCTAAAGATTCAACATTGGTCACATTGAACTCTCAGGCGGAAGTTCCTAAGAACCCTGACAAGCCTAATGAAGGTAAAGATAAGGCTAATGTTGTTGGGCTGGCTTTTGGAAATATGGCGGGTCCAACCAGCATCCGCGTGTTTGCAGGCGCCAAGGCGGTGGACCTGCTGGAAAGCATTCAGAGCCATCCAGGCGGTCCCGATCTGCGAGGCATCTATGATTTTGGCACGTTCAGCTTTATCGCCCGGCCGCTTTTCCTCTGGCTGAAATGGACTTACGAGCACTGGATCAACAACTGGGGCTGGGCCATCGCATTTCTGACCCTGGTAATAACCATGGCTCTGCTGCCGCTGCGCGTTTCCAGCATGAAGTCATCGCTGAAGATGCAGAGAATCCAGCCGCAGATGAAGTCGATTCAGGAGAAATTCAAGCGGTACAGCCTTACTGATCCGCGCCGCGCAGACATGCAGAAGGAGATGCAGGCGCTCTATAAGAAAGAAGGTGTCAACCCAGTCGGCGGCTGTTTCCCTCTCCTGCTGCAGATGCCGTTCCTGTACGCCTTTTACGCCATGTTGAACAACGCTATTGAGTTGCGGCAGGCAAATTGGCTCTGGGTACACGATCTCTCCATGCCGGATCCGCTGCACATTCTGCCGATCATCATCATCGTGGCCATGTTCGTACAGCAGAAGAGCGCGCCGCAGGGGGGCATGGATCCGGCGCAGCAGAAGATCATGGCTTTTATGGGCCCGCTCATGTTTGGCGCCTTCAGTTGGGCAATGCCCGCAGGTCTGTCTATTTATCTGGCGCTCAGCACCCTGTTGGGCTGGGGACAGCAGACATTTATTAATCGCTCTGAACTAGGCCAGCAAGTCAAAAAAACTATTGAAAAACGAAATGCGCGCAAGCGTTAAAGATGAAGCTGTAAAATTCCCCGGGGAGTTTGAACCGACAAATGCTGCAGGACAAGATGGCAACGGCAAAGAAGATCGATGCATTTCTGAAGAACATTATTTCTTCAGGCGCGTTCAAATTGAAGTACCGCATCACGGTGAATCCTCCGCTTACGCAGGATACGGAGACGCCGGATATTCTTGTGGAATTAGCCGGTCCTGACAGCCAATTGCTGCTGGAGCGCGGCGGAGAAGTCCTACGGTCCTTTGAAGTCCTGACGCATGAATCGCTCCATCTTCATGCTGAAGACCATGACAAAGTCAGCTTTGATTGCAAAGGCTACCGCGCTGCCCGACAGCACGAATTAAAGCTCGCGGCCCAGGTAGCGGCTGATCGCGTATTGCAGAGCGGTGTGCCTTATTCGTTTGCGCCCATGTCATCGCGCGAGCGCCGTTTGATTCACCTGGCCTTTCGCGACCACGCTTCCCTGGCAACGCAGAGTGAAGGCGAAGGCGGTCGCCGGTATGTGGTGCTTTATCCCAAAGATTACAAGCCTGCGCGGCCGCGCCGATAGAATCTTCTACCAGATCAACCGCATGATCCAAGCGCATTCAGTTATGATCTGCTTGGAATCGCTCGCCAAAAATGCATTCTTATAGGAGTGCCTTGAGAATTCCTTTTACGGTACTGGAGCGGTTTGAAAACCAAGTGACAGGAAAATAAAAATCTTATGTCTACAACCGTGACCATGATCGGTGAAGTTCCCATCTTCGGATTGCTTGACGATGAAGAGCGCGAAGCCCTGGCCCAGATGATGGACACCCGCGACTTTAAGAAAGGGCAGACCATTTTTCACTCTGGCGATTCCGGCGGCGAAATCTTTATTCTTCGTTCCGGCCGTGTTGAGCTTTTCATCGAAAGCACTGAAGGGAACAAGATTGTTCTCTCAGAAACCGAGAAAGGCGACGTAATCGGCGAGCTTTCTTTCCTGGATGGCGGGGCGCGCACAGGAACTGCCATGGCCATTGAAGAAACGCAGATGCTGGTCATGCATCGCGACCGGTTGCTGGAATTCATTGACAAACATCCGCATGCAGCCATGGACCTGCTTACCGCCGTGGGCCGCCGCTTGCGCGCCACCGACGAGCTTCTCCGCACACAGGTTTCACGCAACCCCAACCTGGAAGAAGAAGAAAGACTGACTTTTGGTCAGCGCATTGCAGACAAGGTAGCTTCTTTCGGCGGTTCCTGGACCTTTATCATCCTCTTCGGCGTTGTCCTTGCCATTTGGGTGATTCTTAATTCGACGGCGCTGCTCAGAGACCACTTTGATCCGTACCCTTATATTTTGTTGAATCTATTTTTGTCGATGATCGCCTCCGTGCAGGCGCCTGTGATCATGATGTCGCAAAATCGCTTATCGTCAAAGGACCGTTTGAAGTCAGACCTGGATTTTGCGGTGAACCTGAAGGCCGAACTCGAAGTGGCCCATCTCCATCGCAAAGTCGACCACATTTATGAGCGAATTGAAGACCATTTTGCCAGGATGGAAAGAGCAAATAGCAAATAGCAGCTAGCAATTAGCTTTTTCTGGAATCCCGAACCCGTGACTACACTGAGGTGTAGTTCTTTTGGATCCGAAATGAAGCGGGTGAGGAAAACAAGATAATTGCTCCTGTATGAACCTCGACGACACCATCGTCGCAATTGCCACGCCGCCGGGCCGCGGCGGCATCGGCGTGGTTCGCCTGGCCGGCCAGGAAGCCCGGACCATTGCCTGCTCCATGCTGCGGCTGAAGCATGAGCTTGCCGCAGGCCGTGCAGTGTTTGGCGAGGTGATTGAGCCTGCCACCGGTGATCGCATCGATGAGGCCGTAATTACTTTTTTTGCCAAGCCTCACTCTTACACCGCAGACGATGTGATAGAAATTTCTGCGCACGGCGCGCCTGTTGTGCTGCGGCATATTGTCGAACTGGCCACCACTCGCGGCGCGCGCCTGGCGGAGCCGGGCGAGTTCACCATGCGAGCGTTTCTGAATGGCCGCATCGATCTCACACAGGCAGAGGCCGTCCGCGATCTGATTGAATCACAAACGTTGTATCAAGCCAAAGTCGCGGCACAACAGCTGGAAGGATCGCTCTCACGCCGATTGCAGCCGATTAAGCGCAAGCTGGTGGAATTGGTGGCGGTGATGGAAGCCGGCATCGATTTCGCTGAGGACGACGTTTCGGTGCTGCAAGCCGCTGAGATTTTGTCGCGTCTGGAAGAAGTGCAGGTTCCGCTCGATCAACTCCGCGCATCTTTCGCTTACGGAAAAATCGTGCATGAAGGGCTCACGCTGGCAATCGTGGGCCGGCCAAATGTGGGCAAATCAAGCTTGTTCAACCGGCTGGTGGAACGCGAACGCGCTATCGTAACGGCCACGCCCGGCACAACGCGCGATCTGGTCACGGAGACTGTCGCCCTCGGCGGCATTCCCATCAAACTGGTCGATACCGCCGGTATCCGCCACTCCACGGATGAAGCGGAGAGCATAGGGATCCGCAAATCATATGAAGCGTTGAGCGAGGCTGACCTGGTCCTGGTAGTGCTCGATAGCTCTAAGGAACTTTCTGCCGAAGATCGCGAACTGCTTGAGGTCAGCGGGAAGCGCCGTGCGCTGGCTGTGGCCAAT
>Ga0134125_10008258_pt1 | contig 11738 bp, 7 predicted proteins | sample KB31751_FD_96464 | JGI IMG/M metagenome (GOLD analysis project Ga0134125, IMG submission 96464) | Terrestrial soil microbial communities with excess Nitrogen fertilizer from Kellogg Biological Station, Michigan, USA - KB3-175-1 | ecosystem: Environmental > Terrestrial > Soil > Unclassified ... | reverse complement strand
TAAGCCCGATCGAGGCCAGCACGTCGGACGCCTCGTTCTTGATTCGCTCGTCGATACGAGCCCGGATCAGATCCGGCAACCGGTCGTCATCCAGAAGATGATATATTGCATCCGCGTGGTTGCTTGCCGCGCCCTCGGGCGGGAGTGCGTCATCGCCCTTCTCCCCCGAGCGTCACGGTCTCTCGCAGCCATCGGGCGAGATGCTCGAACGCGAACGTTCCGGCCTCATGGAGGCCGAAGATGAAGCCGTAGGTGTCGTCAGCGCTCGCCGTCATCCGTGCGCCGTTGATGGCGAGAAACGTATAGATGACGGCAAAGGCGGTGCGCTTGTTGCCGTCGATGAACGGGTGGTTTTGCGCCAGGCTCTCCCACAGCGCCGCGGTTTCTTCGATCAGGCCGGCGTAGTAGCCTGTCTGGGGGCGGAACAGCGCCGACTCCAAAAGGCCGCGATCGCGGACGACATGCGTGCCGCCATAGCGCTCTATCTGGTCGGCATGAATCGCGAGGACCTCGACGACCGTGAGGTAGTCCGTCACTCAGCCAGCTTTTTGTAGAGAGAGCCGAATTTCTCGTGGCTCGCCTGATACGCGGCCATGACGGCGGTGCGCGGCTTGCCCTGCTTTCGCTTCTCGATCAGGTCAGCCAGCGCCTCATCGACCAGGGCTTGAAGCTGGCGCCCCTCGGCCTGAGCCAGCCTGCGGACAGCGGACAGAATGTCCGAATTGACCTGGGTCGCAAACTTTTCGCGGGTCTGGGACGCCATGGCCCTACTTCCATCCTTGCGCATATCATGACAAATCATGAAATATCAAGAAGGCAGGCGACCGCTCATGGCCATTGTGTTGCAGGCAGGCTGGCAGCCTTGCCTCCATCTGCTCGTCCGGATCAGTGTGCTCTCTACCGTTTCGCCGTCGCTGGACGACCGAAGCCTTGCCTCCTTGCCCTCCCCGCCCGCTGGGGTGACATTTGCGGCCTGGAAATTCCGCTGGACAGGGTGGGGTCCAGCGGCTAAACGCCCGCGTTCAACCGGAACGCGGGAGATGCCTTGCCGCCCCCCTTGAAAGGGCGGGGGTGTCGTTTGCACCGCGGTCCCTTGGCACGAAGGACCAGGGATTATGGCGAAGAAGATCGTCGGCTATATCAAGCTGCAGATCCCGGCCGGGAAGGCGAATCCGTCCCCGCCGGTCGGCCCAGCACTCGGCCAGCGCGGCCTGAACATCATGTCTTTTGTGAAAGAATTCAACGCGGTGACGCAGAATATGGAGCCGGGAATGCCGGTTCCGGTGGTCATCACCGCCTACGCCGACCGCAGCTTCACGTTCATCACAAAGACGCCGCCCAACACCTATTTCCTCAAGAAGGCCGCCAAGATCGACAAGGGCAGCCAGGCGGTCGGCAAGGGCGCCGCGGTGGGCACGGTGACGATCGCCCAGCTTCGCGAGATCGCCGAGGTCAAGATGAAGGACATGAACGCCAACGATATCGACGGCGCCGTGCGGATGCTGGCCGGATCGGCCCGCTCGATGGGCCTGACCGTGGTGGAGGGCTAAGCGATGGCGAAGAACAAGCGCCTGGCCGGGGCCTATGCGGCGATCGACAAGGGCAAGAGCTATCCGCTGCCGGAAGCGATCAAGCTTATCAAGTCCATCGCCAAGGCCAAGTTCGATGAGACGGTCGAAATGTCGATGAACCTCGGCATCGATCCGCGACATGCGGACCAGATGGTGCGTGGCCTGACCAGCCTGCCGAACGGCACCGGCAAGACGGTGCGAATCGGCGTATTCGCCCGCGGCGCGAAGGCGGAGGAAGCACAGGCGGCCGGCGCCGACGTGGTGGGGGCTGAGGATCTGGCGGAGAAGGTGCAGGCCGGGGAGATCAGCTTCGACCGCTGCATCGCCACCCCGGACATGATGGGCGTCGTCGGGCGGCTGGGTAAAATACTGGGTCCGCGCGGCCTGATGCCGAACCCCCGCCTGGGCACTGTCACGATGGACGTCAAGGGCGCGGTCGGCGCGGCGAAGGCTGGCCAGGTGGAGTTCCGCGCCGAGAAGGCCGGCATCATCCATGCCGGGATCGGCAAGGTGTCATTCGACGAGGACAAGCTGCTGGAGAATGCGCGCGCGCTCGCGGACGCGATCCAGAAGGCCAAGCCGACCGGCGCCAAGGGCACCTATCTGCAGAGAGTATCGCTCAGCTCGACGATGGGCCCGGGTGTCCGGGTCGACGTGTCGACGCTGGAAGTCTGACCGGATACGCCGGGCCAGCGGGCCCGGCGGGCAGGAAGGGCGCAGGCCCTTCCGAACCTGTCCGAGAACGCACGTGTCCCCCAGGGCAATGTCATGCGGGGATTTAAGGGGCTTTCGGGTCCGCGCGCGGGAGACGGGGCGGCCAAGGTTCGCGGGGCGGTTTTCCGTCCCAAGGGGCTTTGGTGGTTCCAGGACAGGCGAACCGGATCGTTCCGGCCCAGGCCGGTTCGATCCTTGGGCAACCTGGTCCGGCACGGTTTCCGTGACGGACCGATCGGAGACGAAACTTGGACCGTACGGAGAAGCGGGAGTTCGTCGCCGGGCTCAATCAGGCGCTGGCCGCCACCTCGATGATCGTGGTGACCCGCAATGCGGGTCTGACGGTTGAAGAGGCGACGGAATTGCGGCGCCGGATGCGGGCTGCGGGGGCGGTCTTCAAAGTCGCGAAGAACCGGCTGACCAACCTCGCTCTGGAAGGGACCCGATTCGACGGTATCAAGCCGATGCTGAAAGGCCCGACCGCGCTCGCGTGGTCGACCGACCCGGTATCGGTGGCGAAGGCAACCGTCGAGTTCGCCAGGACCAACGAGAAGCTCGTGCTGATCGGCGGTGCCCTCGGCACCCAGACGCTGAATGCGGATGGGGTCAAGGCACTGGCCGAATTGCCGAGCCTGGATGAGCTGCGGGCAAGGCTGGTGGGGATGATCGCGACCCCGGCCACGCGTATTGCCGGCGTGCTCCAGGCTCCGGCCGGGCAGCTCGCGCGGGTCTTCGGGGCCTATGCCAGCAAGGACGAGGCGCCAGCCGAAGCCGCGTGATCACGTAATCGTGATTGCATGGCAGGCAACCCACACAGATCCGTGCTGGCCGGCGAACCCGGCTTGCAAGGGACCACACGAAGTCTAGATTAAGGGACACACGCATATGGCCGATCTGCAGAAACTGGTGGATGAGCTGTCCAGCCTGACGGTGCTGGAAGCGTCCGAGCTCTCCAAGTTGCTCGAAGACAAGTGGGGTGTATCCGCCGCGGCCCCCGTGGCGGTGGCGGCTGCCCCGGCAGCCAGCGCCGCAGCGGCGGCGCCGGCTGAGGAACAGACGGAGTTCACTGTCATCCTGGCCAAGGCCGGGGACAAGAAGATCAACGTCATCAAGGAAGTGCGCACCATCACCGGCCTCGGCCTCAAGGAAGCCAAGGACCTGGTCGAAGGCGCGCCCAAGCCGGTCAAGGAAAGCGTGGGCAAGGACGAGGTCGCCAAGATCAAGAAAATGCTCGAGGACGCGGGCGCCAGCGTGGAGGTCAAGTAGGCGTCCCCGCGCAGGACATACCGGACACGCGGTTCCGCCGAACCGCCGTGTGCGTCTGGGCTTGGGTTGGGCGGGAATCAGCCGGTTCCCGCCCAAATACCCGTTTGCGGCGGCAGTCTTCGCGGTTTTCCGCGAAAGGGCTTAACGGCAGGCAGACAGGATAGTCGATGAACGCGATCACAGGGCAAGCGGGCATTAGGTCGTTTACCGGGCGCAAGCGGATCCGCAAGAACTTCGGGCGGATCCCCGAAGTGACGCCGATGCCGAATCTCATCGACGTGCAGCGTTCCAGCTACGAAGCGTTCCTGCAGATGAACGTCCGTCCCGACAGCCGGACTCAGACCGGGCTGCAGGAGGTGTTCAAGTCGGTCTTCCCGATCGACGATTTCGCCGGCCGCGGCAGGCTGGAGTTCGTCTATTACGAGCTCGAAGAACCCAAATACGACGTCGAGGAATGCATCCAGCGCGGCATGACCTATGCCGCGCCGCTCAAGGTGATTCTGCGCCTGATCGTCTGGGACGTGGATGAGGACACCGGGGCGCGCTCAATCCGCGACATCAAGGAACAGCCCGTCTACATGGGCGACATGCCGCTGATGACGGACAACGGCACGTTCATCATCAACGGGACCGAGCGCGTTATCGTCAGCCAGATGCACCGCTCCCCGGGTGTGTTCTTCGACCACGACAAGGGCAAGACGCACAGTTCCGGCAAGTACCTGTTTGCCGCCCGCGTCATTCCCTATCGCGGGTCCTGGCTCGACTTCGAATTCGACAGCAAGGATCTCGTCTACGTCCGCATCGACCGCAAGCGGAAGCTGCCGGTGACCACGCTGCTCTATGCGCTGGAAAGCGCTGCTACGCAGCAGCTTCGTGCCGCGCGGGAAGCCAAGGGCGAGCAGGTTGAGCCCGGCGAGGTCCGCGGCATGGATCAGGAGGAGATCCTCAAATACTTCTACGGCAAGGTAGTGTTCGACCACACGCCGAAGGGGTGGGCGCGGCCCTTCGATCCGGAGGCGTTCCGCGGCCTCAAGCTGCTGGAGCCGCTGGTGGACGCCGCGACCGGTGAGGTGGTGGCGGAGGCCGACGCCAAGCTGACCTCCCGCCAGGCGCGCCGCATCGCCGAACAGACCAAGGAAGTGCTGGTCGGCCGCGCCGACCTGCTGGGCCGCTTCGTCGCCGAGGACCTGGTGAATGACCAGACCGGCGAAATCTACGCCGAAGCCGGCGAGGAACTGGTGGAAGCGCGCCTGGCCGCGCTGGAGGAGGCGGGGATCACACTGCTGCCGACCCTGGCCGTGGACCAGTCGAACGGCCCGTGGATACGCAACACACTGGCAGTGGACAAGAACGGTAACCGTGACGACGCGCTGATCGACATCTACCGCGTCATGCGTCCGGGTGAGCCGCCGACGCCGGAAACGGCTGAGGCACTGTTCCGCGGGCTGTTCTTCGACGCCGACCGCTACGACCTGTCCGCCGTCGGCCGGGTGAAGATGAACATGCGCCTCGGCATCACCGATGTGTCGGATTCGATGCGCGTGCTGCGCAAGGACGACCTGCTGCGCACGGTGAAGACGCTGTGCGATCTGAAGGACGGCCGCGGCCAGATCGACGACATCGACAACCTGGGCAATCGCCGCGTTCGCTCGGTCGGCGAGCTGATGGAGAACCAGTACCGCATCGGCCTCTTGCGCATGGAGCGGGCGATCCGGGAGCGGATGGGGTCGGTCGATATCGACACCGTCATGCCGCACGACCTGATCAACGCGAAGCCGGCGGCCGCGGCGGTGCGGGAATTCTTCGGGTCCTCGCAGCTTTCGCAGTTCATGGACCAGACCAATCCGCTGTCTGAGGTGACGCATAAGCGCCGCCTGTCCGCGCTTGGTCCGGGCGGACTGACGCGCGAACGCGCCGGGTTCGAGGTTCGCGACGTGCACCCGACGCATTACGGCCGCATCTGCCCGATCGAGACGCCGGAAGGCCCGAATATCGGCCTGATCAATTCGCTGGCGACCTACGCGAAGGTCAACAAGTACGGCTTCATCGAGACCCCGTACATGCTGGTGAAGGACGGCGTGGTGCAGAAGGAGCCGCGCTATCTCTCCGCGATGGAGGAGGAGCGGCTGGTCGTCGCACAGGCCGACGCGCCGATGGACCAGGGCGGCAAGTTCACCGAGGAACTGGTCTCCGTGCGCCGCCAGGGTGAATTCCGACTGGTGAAGCCGGAGGACGTGATGGCGATCGACGTCTCGCCGAGGCAGCTCGTCTCCGTCGCCGCGGCGCTGATCCCGTTCCTTGAGAACGACGACGCCAACCGCGCGCTGATGGGATCGAACATGCAGCGGCAGGCGGTGCCACTGATCCGTGCCGACGCGCCTTTGGTCGGCACCGGAATGGAAGCAGCGGTGGCGCGGGACTCTGGGGCCACCATCGTCACCCGCCGGCCCGGCATCGTCGATCAGATCGACGGCGCGCGCATCGTCGTGCGCGCCACGAACGACGACGGCACGACCAAGGGCGTCGATATCTACCGGCTGCGCAAGTTCATGCGCTCCAACCAGTCCACCTGCATCAACCAGCGCCCGCTGGTGAAGGTGGGGGACCGGGTGTCGGAAGGCGACATCATCGCCGACGGCCCCTCCACGGAGCTTGGCGAGCTGGCGCTGGGGCGCAACGTGCTGTGCGCGTTCATGCCCTGGAACGGCTACAACTTCGAGGACTCCATCCTCATCAGTGAGCGTATCGCCCGCGACGACGTGTTCACCTCGATCCATATCGAGGAATTCGAGGTGATGGCGCGCGACACCAAGCTGGGCCAGGAGGAGATCACCCGCGACATTCCTAACGTGGGTGAGGAGGCGCTGAAGAACCTGGACGAAGCCGGCATCGTCTATATCGGTGCCGAGGTGAATCCGGGCGACATCCTGGTCGGCAAGGTGACACCGAAGGGCGAAAGCCCGATGACGCCGGAGGAGAAGCTGCTGCGCGCGATCTTCGGGGAGAAAGCTTCCGACGTGCGCGATACCTCGCTCAAGCTGCCGCCCGGCGTGACCGGCACGATCGTGGATGTGCGCGTGTTCAGCCGCCGCGGCGTCGACAAGGATGAGCGCGCTATGGCGATCGAGCGCGCGGAGATCGAGCGGCTGGCCAAGGACCGCGACGACGAGAAGGCGATCCAGGAGCGGTCGTTCCTGAACCGCCTGCGGGAGAAGCTGCTGGGCAACAAGGCGTCCGGCGGATTCAAGGGTATCAAGTCGGGCACGGTGATCGACGAGGCGATGCTGGCCGAACATCCGCGTGGCGCCTGGCGCCATATCGGCGTGCAGGACGATGCCATCATGGCGGAGATCGAGACGCTGAAGCGCGAATTCGATGCCGCCGTCGGCCGGCTGCAGGCCCGGTTTGACAGCAAGGTGGAGAAGCTGCAGCGCGGCGATGAGCTGCCGCCCGGCGTGATGAAGATGGTGAAGGTCTTCATCGCGGTGAAGCGCAAGCTGCAGCCCGGCGACAAGATGGCTGGCCGCCACGGCAACAAGGGCGTGGTGTCCCGTGTCGTGCCGGTGGAGGACATGCCGTTCCTGGACGACGGCACGTCGGTCGATCTCGTGCTGAATCCGCTGGGCGTGCCAAGCCGGATGAATGTCGGGCAGATCCTGGAAACCCATCTGGGATGGGCCTGCGCGGCACTGGGCAAGCAGATCGGCGATCTGGTCGAGGAATACCGCCGTACCGGCGCGCAGCGGGATGCGCTGCTCGAACAGTTGCGGGAGGTCTATGGGCAGGACGTGTTCGCCCAGCAGATCGCCAACCTCGACACCGAGCAACTGATCGAACTGTGCGAGAACCTGCGCAAAGGCATTCCCATTGCCACGCCGGTGTTCGACGGCGCGCGCATGTCGGATATCGAGGGCATGCTGACCCGCGCCGGTCTCGACACGTCGGGCCAGGTCACGCTGACGGACGGGCGCACGGGAGAGCATTTCGAACGGAAGGTGACGGTCGGCTACATCTACATGCTGAAGCTGCACCATCTGGTGGACGACAAGATCCACGCCCGCTCGATCGGCCCCTACAGCCTCGTGACCCAGCAGCCGCTGGGCGGCAAGGCGCAGTTCGGCGGCCAGCGCTTCGGCGAAATGGAGGTCTGGGCGCTGGAAGCCTATGGCGCCGCCTACACGCTGCAGGAAATGCTGACGGTGAAGTCGGACGACGTGTCCGGCCGCACCAAGGTCTACGAAGCAATCGTGCGCGAGCAGGACAACTTCGAGGCCGGCATTCCCGAAAGCTTCAACGTGCTGGTGAAGGAGCTGAAGTCACTGGGCCTGAACGTCGATCTCGATAACCGCGCGGCTTGATGCGGAAACGCGGATCCCGGATGCGGCCCGTGCGGCCGCGTGCCTCACGGTATGGAGGCCGGTTATCGCCGGCCTCGCTGCGTGCGGTGCGCTGCCAACCCTGTGCCGAAACGTTTTATGTACCTACTGAGGTATCAGACGCATGAACGAGCTGATGAAGATTCTTGGCCAGACCGGCCAGGCCATGACGTTCGATCAGATCAAGATCCAGATCGCCAGCCCCGAGCAGATCCGCTCCTGGTCCTATGGCGAGATCAAGAAGCCCGAGACCATCAACTACCGCACGTTCAAGCCGGAACGTGACGGCCTGTTCTGCGCGCGCATCTTCGGGCCGATCAAGGACTACGAGTGCCTGTGCGGCAAGTACAAGCGGATGAAATTCCGCGGCATCATCTGCGAGAAGTGCGGCGTCGAGGTCACCCTGGCCAAGGTGCGGCGCGAGCGGATGGGCCATATCGAGCTTGCCTCGCCGGTCGCACATATCTGGTTCCTGAAGTCGCTGCCCAGCCGGATTGGCCTGATGGTCGATCTGACGCTGAAAGAGCTTGAGAAGATCCTCTACTTCGAAAGCTATGTCGTGCTGGAACCCGGCACGACTGACCTCAAGATGCTGCAGCTTCTGACCGAGGACCAGCTTCTGGCGAAGCAGGACGAGTTCGGCGAAGACCAGTTCGAAGTCGGCATCGGCGCGGAAGCGATCAAGAAGGTGCTGAACCGCATCGACACCGATGCGGAAAAGGTGAAGCTGCGCGCCGACCTGAAGGAAACCAGCAGCGAGGCCAAGCGCAAGAAGCTGGTGAAGCGGCTCAAGCTGATCGAGTCGTTTGCCGAATCCGGCTCTCAGCCCGGCTGGATGATCCTCGATGTCGTGCCGGTGATCCCGCCCGAGCTGCGGCCTCTGGTGCCGCTGGACGGCGGGCGCTTCGCGACGTCGGACCTGAACGACCTGTACCGCCGGGTGATCAATCGCAACAACCGCCTGAAGCGGCTCATCGAGCTGCGTGCGCCGGACATCATCGTGCGCAATGAAAAGCGCATGCTGCAGGAAAGCGTGGACGCGCTGTTCGACAACGGCCGCCGGGGCCGGGCGATTACCGGCGCCAACAAACGCCCGCTGAAGTCGCTGTCCGACATGCTGAAGGGCAAGCAGGGCCGCTTCCGGCAGAACCTGCTGGGCAAGCGCGTCGACTACTCCGGCCGCTCGGTCATCGTGGTCGGGCCGGAACTGAAGCTGCACCAGTGCGGCCTGCCCAAGAAGATGGCGCTGGAGCTGTTCAAGCCCTTCATCTACTCGAAGCTGGAGAAGTATGGCCACGCCACCACCATCAAGGCCGCCAAGCGGATGGTGGAGAAAGAACGGCCGGAAGTGTGGGACATCCTGGAAGAGGTGATCCGCGAACACCCGGTCATGCTCAACCGTGCCCCCACCTTGCACCGGCTGGGCATCCAGGCGTTCGAGCCGGTGCTGATCGAGGGCAAGGCGATCCAGCTTCACCCGCTGGTCTGCACGGCGTTCAACGCTGACTTCGACGGCGACCAGATGGCGGTGCACGTGCCGCTGTCGCTGGAAGCGCAGCTCGAAGGCCGCGTGCTGATGATGTCCACCAACAACATCCTGAGTCCGGCCAACGGCAAGCCGATCATCGTGCCGAGCCAGGATATTGTTCTGGGTCTGTATTACCTGTCGCTGGAGACGCCGGCATACCGCGACATGCCGGACGACAAGGCGCCGGCGTTCGGCCGCATCGGTGAGATCGAGCATGCACTGTTCGCCAAGGCGATCAGCCTGCACGACAAGATCAAGGCGCGGTTCGAGACCATCGATGCCGGCGGCAACCTGGTCCGCCGCGTCATGGTGACGACACCGGGCCGCATGATGATCGCGCAGATCCTGCCCAAGCATCCGAACGTGCCGTTCGAGATGATCAACAAGCAGTTGACGAAGAAGAGCGTCTCCGACGTGATCGACATGGTGTACCGCCACTGCGGCCAGAAGGAATGCGTGATCTTCGCGGACCGGCTGATGGGCCTGGGCTTCACCCAGGCCTGCAAGGCGGGCATTTCCTTCGGCAAGGACGACCTGATCATCCCGGTCGAAAAGGAAGCGCTGATCCACACCACGCAGACCGAGGTGAAGGACTTCGAGCAGCAGTACCAGGACGGCCTGATCACCGCCGGCGAACGCTACAACAAGGTGGTCGATGCGTGGTCACGCTGCACCGACGAAGTCGCGCGCGCGATGATGAAGGAGATCAGCAAGGAGGAAGCGGGGGTGCCCACCAACTCGGTGTGGATGATGTCGCACTCGGGCGCGCGTGGTTCGCCGGCGCAGATGCGTCAGCTTGCCGGCATGCGCGGGCTGATGGCCAAGCCGTCCGGTGAAATCATCGAGCAGCCGATTATCGCCAACTTCAAGGAAGGCTTGTCCGTCCTCGAATATTTCAACTCCACGCACGGTGCCCGCAAGGGTCTTGCGGATACGGCGTTGAAGACCGCGAACTCCGGCTACCTGACCCGTCGGCTGGTCGACGTGGCGCAGGACTGCATTATCGTGGAGGAGGACTGCGGGACCGATCGCGGCCTGACCGTGCGTGCGGTCATGGATGGCGGTGAGGTGGTGTCCAGCCTGTCGGAGCGCATCCTGGGTCGTACCTCGGCCGAGGACGTGCTCGATCCGTCAGGCAACGGCATCCTGGTCCCGGCCAATACGCTGATTGAGGAAGCCGAAGCCGAACTGATCGAGAAATCCGGCGTGGAGGCTATGAAAATCCGCTCCGTGCTGACCTGCGAGTCGCATATCGGTGTTTGCGGGCATTGCTACGGGCGCGACCTGGCGCGTGGCACGCCGGTCAACATCGGTGAGGCTGTCGGCGTGATCGCCGCGCAGTCGATCGGCGAGCCAGGCACGCAGTTGACCATGCGGACGTTCCACATCGGCGGTGCGGCGCAGCGTGGCGCCGAACAGTCGAGCGTGGAGGCCAGCCACGAAGGCACCGTGACGGTCAAGAACCGCAACGTGGTCATGAACAGCATGGGCACGCCGGTGGTCATGAGCCGCAACTGCGAAATCCTCCTGGTGGACGACAAGCAGCGCGAGCGTGCGCGGTTCCGCGTGCCCTATGGCGCGCGTCTTCTGGTGGACGAAGGCCAGCAGGTGGCGCGCGGTCAGAAGCTCGCGGAATGGGACCCGTACACCCTGCCCATCATCACGGAGCGTGCCGGCAAGGTCGAATACATTGACCTGATCGACAGCATCACCCTGGTGGAACGGATGGACGAGGTCACCGGCCTGACCTCCAAGGTCGTCGTCGATTACAAGCAGGGCGCGAAGACCGTCGATCTGCGCCCGCGCCTGCAGTTGAAGGACGAGAACGGGGAGGTCGTGCGGCTGCCGAACGGCACCGATGCACGCTACTTCCTGGCACCGGACTCCATCCTTTCGGTGGATGCGGGCGCGCAAGTCGCGGCGGGCGACGTGCTGGCACGCATCCCGCGCGAAGGCAGCAAGACCCGCGACATCACCGGCGGTCTGCCGCGCGTGGCCGAACTGTTCGAGGCGCGCCGGCCGAAGGACCACGCGGTGATCGCGGAGATCGACGGCCGCGTCGAGTTCGGCAAGGACTACAAGGCGAAGCGCCGCGTCATCGTGAAGAATGACGAGACCGGCGAGGAGACCGAGTACCTGATCCAGAAGGGCAAGCACGTTTCGGTGCAGGAAGGCGACTTCGTGCGCCGCGGCGACCCGCTGGTGGATGGGCCGCGCGTCCCGCACGACATCCTGAAGGTGCTGGGCGTGGAGGCGCTGTCCGACTACCTGGTGAACGAGATC
>Ga0134125_10008257_pt1 | contig 11739 bp, 8 predicted proteins | sample KB31751_FD_96464 | JGI IMG/M metagenome (GOLD analysis project Ga0134125, IMG submission 96464) | Terrestrial soil microbial communities with excess Nitrogen fertilizer from Kellogg Biological Station, Michigan, USA - KB3-175-1 | ecosystem: Environmental > Terrestrial > Soil > Unclassified ... | reverse complement strand
GCTTACCTATGTCGCCGGGGAGAAAGTGGTGCCGCATTACGGCGGCGGCATGGGCACCTGCAAGGCGGCCTTGCAAATGGACGCCAAGCAACTCGCCTGGTTCGTGGGAGATAAGAACATCCGCGTAAACTTGATCTCGGCGGGGCCATACGCTAGCCGGGCAGCGCGGGCGATCAACAAGGACTTCGACAAGCTGATCGAGCACGCCGCCGAGCATTCGCCGCTGCGCCGACCGATCGGCCCGGAGGAAGTGGCCAACGCGGCCGTCTATTTGTGCAGCCCGCTCGCTTCGGCCGTCACGGGGCAAGTGCTCTACGTCGACTGCGGCTACAACATCATGGGCACGTGAACCGGCGCGAGATCGGCATGGATTCGCACTCGGCCGGACGCCGCCGGATCATCGTCAAGTACGCCAAGACGCTCTTCGCGCTCGTCATCATCGGGCTGGTCGCCCGGCACTTCATAATTCTCCTGTCGCGGCCGGAACTCAATCCTTATCCATTCGAATTGCGAATCGAATACCTGCTTGCGGCCGGGTTGCTTTATCTTGGCGCGCATACGTGCTGGGCGTGGTTCTGGGTGCGGCTGATGCGCAGCCAGGGAGTAGAAGTCCGGCTCTTCGACGGATTGCGGGCCTACTTCGTCAGCCAGTTCGGCAAATACGTACCGGGCAAGGCGATGGTAATCCTGATTCGGGTGGCGTTGTTGCGGGATGCCGTGGGAAGCCGGCCGCTGGTTGTTGGCGTCACGGCGACGTATGAAACGCTGACAAGCATGGGCGCCGGGGCGCTCGTTGGATTGCTCCTTTTGCCGCGGCTCGGTGTGCTGCCGCCGCAGGTCTCGGAGAACACGGAGGTCATCGCCGTGCTGGCGGCGATGCCGCTCGTCCTCGGGGTGTTGAATAAACTGGCGGCGCGACGCATCGACCGCATGCGCGGCCCGAATGCGCCGCCGCTGCCCAGCCCCTCACTGTTCCTGTTGCTGCAAGGATTGGTGCACGGCGCCTGCGGTTGGTGCCTGCTCGGCGTCAGCCTGGGGTTGGCGATTCGAGCGGTGGCGCCGGAACCGCCCGCCATTACGCCGGGAATTTTCCTCGACGATCTCGGCAGCATTGCACTCGCCTATACGGCCGGATTCTTCGTGCTCGTGGCCCCCGGCGGACTCGGCGTCCGCGAATTGATCCTGCAATACGCGCTGACGCCGCGATTTGATCCAGAACTTGCCGCGGCCCAAGCCGCCGTGATCGCCCTCGTACTCCGCTTGACCTGGACCATCGCCGAGTTGCTATTTATCGCGGCTCTGTACACAATGCCTCGGCCGCAAAAAGGCACAAAAGACACACTAAAAAGAGAAGAGGGTCCTTGATTTTCTCCTCATATTCTTGTCTTGTTTTTTTTATGCTTCTTTGCGGCCTGTGATCGTTGCTGCGGTTTTTTGCGGCCTCGCATGAAGGCGCGCTTGCGTTCGATCCGTTTGCGAACAGGCCCAAGAATCCTGCTCGTTCCATCCATTCCGCTCTGGCGACCTCCCCCTGTCGGCGAATATCCTTTTAAGTGGAAGGCGGAATTCGGCACATGCAGCGACGGACGTTTTTGAAATCGGCTCTAGCGGCGGCCGTTCCGACCACGCCGGTCATGGCGGCCTCGTACGGTTTGTACGAAGCGGGCTCGGTGCACATCGAGCGGCCAACGATTGCGTTGCCGCGCCTCCCCGCCGAGTTCGATTCCCTCCGCATCGCTTTTCTCACGGACATCCACCACGGGCCGTTTATCGCGCTCGATTACGTCGCCTCGATCGTCCGCACCACTCTGGCGCTCGCCCCCGACTTAATTCTGCTCGGAGGCGACTACATCAGCAAGCATCCGAACTACGTGCAGCCTTGCTTCGAAGTGCTCGCCGGGCTCGATGCCCCGCTCGGCGTCTTCGGCGTGCTCGGCAACCACGATTACCAAAGCGGGATGCCGGAAATGCGCTCCGCCTTCGCGGCCACGCCAATACAAGAACTGACCAATCGTGGGGTGTGGCTGGAACGCGGTTCAAACCGCCTGCGCCTGGCCGGGGTGGACGACTTGTGGTTCGGCAAGCCGGATCCGCGGCCGGCGCTCGCCGACGCGACCCCCGAAGACGCGTGCCTCGTGGTCAGCCACAATCCGGATTTCGCCGAGAAGCTGCGCGACCCGCGCGTCGGCCTCGTCATCAGCGGCCACACCCACGGCGGCCAGGTTTACATTCCCGGCTACGGCGCCCCGATCGTACCGAGCCGCTACGGCCAGAAATACTTACAAGGGCTGGTGCGAGCTCCAATGACGCAAGTGTACGTTTCGCGAGGGCTGGGAACCGTGACGCCACCCATGCGCTACAACTGCCGACCGGAACTCACGCTGATGACACTGGTCCGTCAATGACCTCAGGCAAAAGATATCGCCTCGGTAAAACTTTCTGAAAAGCGGATACGCGACTGCATTTTCTTGCCCAATTCGGCGGCATCCGACCTCGACAATCGATGCCTGTCCCCGTATCTTCCTTATCTCGCCATGCCCGTTCGCCGCATCGGTTGCGGGCGAATTGTCTCGGGCTGCATTCGTCGGAAGGCCGCACCAGATAGCGGCTTCCGACTGACTTCAGGAGTTTTTCGCGATTAACGCATTTTTCATTCCAGGCGGTTTTTTCGGAAGCCGGCGCAAGTTCTGCCTATGGGATGCGAACATCCTGGCAGGCAACGTGTCTGGTGGGAGTCGAAAGGGGGTCGCATGAACGGCAATCGAACCAATTACGGCGGCGGTGGCTGTGGTCTACTGCGGGAGAAGGACGCCAAGCGGAAGGCGCCGCGCGTCGTGCTCGCCGGCGGGCCCGGATTTGCCGCCAGCGCCGCGGACTACCTCTATCTGATGGGGCTGGATGTTTGCTCGGCCGCGACTCCCGCGGATTTGCACGCCCTGGCGATTCGCAACCGCACGGCGGCCGTGGTGCTCCCGGTCGAAGCCGGCGGCGAGAGCGGCTTCCTCACCTGCGCCAAACTGCGGCTGTCGCGGCCCAAGCTGAAGATCGTACTGGTCGGCGAACCGACTCCGCGTTCCGAGCGCTTCGCGCGCTTCGTCGGCGCCGGCTTCTCTAGGGAATCGGATGCCGCCAATGCCGTGCTCCGCCTGATTTGACAGCGATGCGAGGAACTCAACCACCCACCCGCGAACGAGGTGGGTTTTGTTTTTGCGTCCCTGTTTGGCCGCAACCTAGCGGGGAGCGCGAAAGTCTCGCGCTCCCCGCTGGGTCGCGGCTAATCGGAAATCCCGTACCAGAATCGCCGCGGATATGCGATAATAACCCCAAACTCGGGGGTCGTTGTCCATGTTCCAGCGCCGGGCCTTTCTTCATTCCTTTTCGGGGCTTGCACTGGCCGCGCTCTTGCACCGCGACGGCCGCGGCGCCGACCCCACCGGCAAACCGCACTTCGCCCCCAAAGCCAAGTCCGTCATCTGGCTGTTCATGAACGGCGGCGTTTCCCACATGGAAACGTTCGACCCCAAGCCGGCGCTCACCAAGTACGCCGGCAAGACCATCGCCGAGACGCCCTTCAAAGACGTACAAAACCCCGCCAAGCTCAAACTGGCCCGCGTCGTGGTCATCAACGACGCCAACGGCCAACAGCGCAACAAGCTGCTTCCCTTGCAGGTCGGTTTCAAGAAATACGGCAAGAGCGGCATCGAAGTCTCCGACTGGCTGCCGGGCATCGGTTCCTGCATCGACGACATCGCCGTGATTCGCTCCACCTACACCACGGACGACAATCACGGCGCCCAGACGCAGTTCCACACCGGCCGGCACATGCTCGATGGTGAATTCCCCACGCTCGGCGCCTGGGTTCATTACGGCCTCGGCACGCTCAACGAGAACTTGCCGCAGTTCATCAGCATGGGCAAACGCGAATACTGGAACATCAAGGACGGGCATTACCTCGGCCCGGCGCACGACGCGGTGCCGCTCCGCGTCGATCCGGCGAACCCGCTCGATTACGGCAAGCCGGAAGGCCCGGTGACGGCCGCGGAGCAGAAGGCCGGGTTCGAACTCTCCGCGAAGTTGAACAAGCTACGCTCCGCCGAGTATCCGCACGACGCGGCTCTCGATGCCCGCATCAAGAGCTATGAACTGGCCTTCCGCATGCAGAAATCGCTGCCCGAGGTGCTCGATTTCGCCAAGGAGCCGGCGGCGACCAAAAAGCTATACGGCATCGACCGCTCCGAGACGCGCGACTTCGGAATGCAGCTGCTTGCGTCGCGGCGGCTGGTCGAACGCGGCGTCCGCTTCATCCAGATTCAACACGGGGCTGGCGGCGCCGGCGTCTGGGACGCTCACGGCGGCCTGAAGGCCAACCATTCGAAGAATTGCCGCGCCGTGGATCAGCCCATCGCCGGCTTGCTCCAGGATTTGAAGCGGACGGGATTGCTCAAGGAAACCATCGTGGTGTTCGCGACGGAGTTCGGCCGCACCCCCGGCACCCAGGGCAGCGATGGCCGCGACCACCACATCTTTGGCTTCACAACGTTACTGGCTGGCGGCTGCCTGAAAGGCGGCATCGTCCACGGCGCGACCGATGAGATCGGCTTCCACGCCGTCGAGCACCGCCACTACGTCACAGACATCCACGCGACGATTTTGAATCAGCTCGGCCTCGATTCGCGGAAGCTGGAAATCCCCGCCCGCAAGCGTCTCGACGTCGACCACGGCGAAAAAATCGCGGAGATTATTGGGTAAAACGAGGTGATTGATGGCAAGCATAGTGCCTGTGGCGAAATCGTTGTATCTCTGCGAGGAAGTGGATGTTGAAGGGGGCATGACGAACCTTTATGGGTTCTTCAATGCAATCCATCCCGATTCCTATCCTCACGTCCAGGAATCTTTTATCTGTTTCGCGCAACTTTTAGGAGGCCTTGGCGAGGTGTCAATGCACATCGACGTTCGCGATGCGGAAACCAAAAGACTCATTGATTGCTCGGAGACACATCGTTTGTTTTTCCCCGATCGCACCACGCTGCTGCAAATCGCGGTAGCGATTGCGAAGTGCCCGTTCGAACGCCCGGGAGTGGTGCTCGTCGAGCTGTACTGCGAGAATACCTGGGTAGCGGACACGACCGTGCGTCTCCAGGAGATTATATCTTGAGCGAAGAATTGAAGCCTGCGCGACGTCGCTCGAAGTACACCCGGTGCGAGAAGACGGTTCTCGTACGCATCCATGTTGCAATGTTGCCGCGCGACTCGACGGAGTTCATCGAGCGAGCAAAAAACGACCGTCCACCCGGCGATGCGCCGATCCTGAATCGCCAGGAGGCTGCGCCGCTCGACGCAAATGGTGCTAAGCCCACATCCGTCGACCAATAAGGGAGCGGGTGCGATGGCGGATGCGGCCTCATCGAATGCGAACCTCGCGACGCACCTCACGGCGGTGTCGAGCGGCGGAGCCGCGCCGGTCGATTCCCCGGGCGCCGACCTGACCGGCCGAACCCTCGGCGAGTTCGAAATCCTCCGCAAGATCGGCGCGGGCGGCATGGGCCAAGTCTACCTCGCCCGGCAACTCTCGCTCAAACGTCAGGTCGCCCTCAAGCTGCTTCGCAAGGATCTCGCCGGCAACGCGACCGCCATGCTGCGCTTCCAGGCCGAGGCGGAAGCGGTCGCCACGCTCAACCATCCGAACATCGTGCAGGTATATGGGGCAGGCGAAAGCGACGGCCTTCGCTACATGGCCCTCGAATTCGTGGATGGCCGCAACTTGCGAGAACACCTGGCCCGCAAGGGGCCGCCCGAGCTCTCCATCGCACTGAGCATCATCCGCCAGGTCGCCCTCGCCTTGCAAAAGGCTCACGAACGAGGCCTCGTCCACCGCGACATCAAGCCCGAGAACATCCTCGTGACCCGCAAGGTGGAAGTGAAGGTGACGGACTTCGGCCTGTCGCGGTTCTTCACTGGCGAAGCGGTCCACCTGACGCAAAGTGGAGTGACGCTCGGCACGCCGCTCTACCTGTCGCCGGAGCAGGCCCAGGGGCAAGAGGTCGATTTCCGCAGCGATCTCTATTCTCTCGGCGTCACCAGCTATCACCTGCTCAGCGGCGAGCCGCCGTTCAAAGGGGCAACGGCGCTGGAAGTCGCGCTCAAGCATCTGACTGATGTCCCGCGGCCCTTGGGCGAACTTCGCCCCGATTTGCCGGCCGATTTATGTACGCTCGTTCATCGGTTGATGGCGAAGAAGCCCGCGGAGCGGCCGCAGTCGGCGCGGGAATTGTTGCGCGAACTGGGAAAGGTGAAGGAAGCGCACGGAGCGAAATCGGGCCCGGCGCCGGCCCGCTCGGCCAATCCCGCAGCCACGGTGCCACTGGCCTTGTCGTCGTCGGGCAACACCCCCGCGGCCCCAGGATTCTCGTCGCATTCCGGGACGGCGATCCGGCCGCTCGCCCGGCCGCGGCGCTGGCTGCGCTGGGCCTTCGTCGGCGTCGCTTGCCTCATCGCGCTGTCGGTCGGCGCGATAGCCGCGGCAATCGTGCATCCCAGGAAGCCTCCGCCGAAACCGGAGCCACAACCGCTCACGGGTTTGCCGGATATCCGCTTGCCCGAGAAGAAGTTGGTGACGCCGCGCGAACGCGAATTGCTCGCAATCGTTCAGGATCGCTCAACGCCCGCGGATACCTGGACCTCCGCGGCAATCGAACTCGGCCTGCTTTACCTGCGCGAGGGAAGATTAAACGAAGCGACGGCGCGCTTCGAAGCAATGGAAAAGGAAACGTTCCCGGCCGCACCGGCCGCTACGCTGTCAACGCGGTTCGCCGGCCGCCTCGGCAAGGCGATCGTCATGGCTCACCGCGACAACGATCCGCAGCATCCGAAGGCCGCCCAGGAATCGGTGCAGCTGTTCAACGAAGCCTTGACGACCCCGCCGCCCATCTTGCTTCCGAAGGGAAAAGGCGACCGGCCGGATGCGATTCGCCGCTTCCTGATTCGCCATGCGGACCTGGCGCAGGCGGCCGCCGAGGCCCTGAATCGAAACGAAGTCAACGGCGCCAAGATCGCCGGCCAGTTGAGCTTGCTGCGCTCGCCGCGTTCCTTGAGCAAAAAGGATTGAAGCGATCCTCCACTGGATTGACATCGCGTTGACGGGGCTGGCCTCGGTGCGGCTGCATCCGGCACGGAGCGTCGTGGTCGTGGCGGCACTCTTGGCGGTACTCGTGCCATACATTGCCGGCAGCGCGCTTGCCAAGGGAATGGAAGCGGAGACGGTGCGTGCAGCGAGCGACGCCCCGGAACTTACCGTCAGCGGCAATCAGTTCGGACGCGCCGCGCCGCTGCTGCTCACGGTTGCGGACGAAATTCGCCGGATTCCCGAGGTTGGGAGCGTCGTGCCGCGCATCGTGGGCGAAGTGATTCTCGGCAAGGACCAACTGCGCTGCGAATTGATCGGCCTGCCTCCGGATCACTTCCCGGCCTGGACGGCCTCGATTTTTGGGAAGTTGCCGGCCGACGACAAGGCGCACCAGCTTGCCGTCAGCGCACCCCTTGCCCGCCGACTGGGCCTGCAACTCGGCTCGCGACTGCCGCCGTTTTACCGCAATAACCGCCTCGGCGAACGCGTTTCCGAAGTGGTCGGCATCTTCGAGCCCCGAGCACCCACCTGGCAGTCGAACCTGATCCTGACGACATTCGCATCGGCCGCGGCCATCTTCGACCAACCCGGTCTCGCCACGGATTTTCTGGTCGATTGTTCGCCGGAATCTGCAGCGGATGTCAGCCGGGCGATCCAGGAACGACTTTCGGTTCCCTGCCGCGTGGTCTCGGCTGCAGAACTGCGGGCCACTTTGCCGAAGTCCCTGCGCGACCGCGCGGGAATCTTCAACGTGCTTTTCGTCCTGGCCTCGGTGATCGCGATTCTGGTGCTGGTCGCGGCCTCGGGGGTGGGCTTGCACGAACGCCGCCGCGAGATCGGAATCCTGAAAGCCACCGGCTGGCAAACGGACGAAGTGCTGCTGCGAAGCGCCGCGGAAAGCCTGGCGTTAAGCCTCGCCGCCGCTGCCGGCAGCTTCCTGCTGGCCTGGGTCTGGCTTCGCGCCCTCAACGCTTATGGCCTCGCCCCGCTCTTCCTCGCCGGAATCGACGAAACTCCGTCGTTCTCTTTGCCGTACCATTTGACGCCCGTGCCGCTTCTACTCGGCTTCGCCTTGTCGCTGACGATCATTTTGGTCGGCACTCTCGCCTCGACCTGGCTGGCGGCCTCCGCCGCGCCGCGGGCTGCCATGTAAATCTCGGTTCTTTTTTGGCGGCCTTTTTGTGCCTTATCGCGGCTTCCCCTAAGTCTTGAAGACGACCGCGGCTCCGTTTCAAAGCGTATTGCGGTTCGACTCGCAACGGTTGGATCGGGCAAGTGGGTGAAACTTTACCGCCTCTTTCCGGACTCTCGGCGAAAACTGTCGGGTATAATAGAGCGGGACTTGAACGATTCCGGCCCCCCAGGCGAACCGAAAGCCGGAACCGACCGTCTGATAATCAGTTGGGACGCGAAAACCACGATCGCTCGCGCCCGGAACCGCCGGCGATCGATTCCCCTGCGACATTTTGGTGCGGAACTTTCGGCCAGTTCACGGCTCGAATCCGCTGGCCTATGGACCGCCGTTCCGATTGTTCTTTCCCGGACGGGGAGCGACCAAGCTTATGAGCCGGATGATTCGCAACACGCCGCGCCCCTCGACTTTGGACTCGGAAGCGCGTCCTCCGGAGGAGCCGCGCGACCTTGACGATCCGGAGATCACCGGCCTGGATGAGCTGGCCGATGAATTCGACGAATCGGAAGAGGACACCGACCTGGAGTCGGCCGAAGGCGAGGTTGCCGAAGCGGAAGCGCCCGCGGAGGAAGAGGCTTCGACCGGCCCGGACGACGCGCTCGGGCTTTACCTCCGCCAGATGGGTGCCATTCCACTTCTCACCCGCGACAAAGAGCTGGCCCTGGCTCGGCGGCTTGAACATCATCGTAACCGATTTCGCCGAGCGGCTTTACTGTGCGTCCGCGTGCTCGGCCGGGTGGCCGACAAGTTCGAGCAGATCGCCGGCGGCCAGGCCCCCATCGATCCGAACGTCGATGTCTATTCCTCGCCGCAGCTTAAGCTTTCCCGGCTGCAGATTCAGAGCCGCCTCAGCCGCAACTTGACGACGCTTAAACGCTTGCTTGGTCAGGAGATGCAAGAATTCGCGGCAGGCGTCCGCGACGAATTCCCCGGTTCCGTCAAGGTCTGGCAGCGGGTTCGCTTTCACCGGCTGACCAAGTGCGGCAAACTGGCGGCCGAACTGTCGCCCCGCACCGAGCTCCTGGAGCGCTGGACCGGCGAGCTGGCCGATGTCGCCGACGAACTCAAGCACCATGTCAAGGCTCACGCCGCGGCGGGGTGCCCGCACGACCGCGCCAAGGCCGCCAAGGCGCTCCGCGACGCCACCATCCGCGCCGGCCTGACGCCCGATGAATTCACAGCATACCTCAAAGTGATTCGCAAGCGGCGGCTCGCCTATCAGCGCGTCCGCCGCGACCTGGCGGAGGCCAACCTTCGCCTCGTCGTCAGCATCGCCAAGAACTACCGCAATCGCGGCCTGCCATTCGCCGACCTCATCCAGGAAGGGAACCGCGGCCTGATGCGGGCCGTGGATAAGTACGAGTGGCAGAAGGAGTTCAAGTTCGGCACCTATGCGACCTGGTGGATTCGCCAGGGAATCACGCGGGCGCTGCACGACCACGCCCGCACCGTCCGCGTGCCGTGCCACCAAATCAGCATGTTGGCGAAGATGGAACGCAAGCGAAGCGAGATGTCGGCGGCGACGGGCCGCGAGCCTTCCAACGAGGAACTCGCGCTGGCCCTCGGCGCCAAGGCCGAGGACACCCGCAGCCTCCGCGTGGTCGGTCGGCATCCCGTGAGCTTGCACGAACCGGTCGGCGGCGACGGCGAACGGGCCCTCGAGGATTTCCTCAGCGATCACCAGTCCGATGCACCCGGCGAACATGTCGATGCACGCCTGCTGAAGGACCGCATCAACGAAGTGCTCAAGAGCCTGGCCCCGCGCGAACGCGAAGTGATCGAGCTCCGCTTCGGCCTCAAGGACGGTACTCCGAAAACGCTCGACGAGGTGGCTCGCCTGTATGGCATCACCCGCGAGCGCATCCGCCAGATCGAGGCCCGCGGCCTGTTGAAGCTCCGTCAACCGACCCGCAGCCAACGCCTCGAAGAGTTCGCCGATTCCGACGAGGAATAAAGGCGGCTTTGCCACTTTGATCGCGCTACTTCCCAGGAACTGGCTCGCTGCCGGATCCTGTGTCGCTCTTGTGCCTCACGCTCTTCGCAAATGCTCCCCGTTAGTTCTCGCCTGCCTTTCCGTCGTATTGGTGTCTGTCACGGGGGCGTCACGCCGCGGCGATTTCTCCTTGTAGCCACCCCGCCGAATTGACAGAATTTGTATGGTCTGCCTTTGCGCCCACACCGGAACGAGATCCGCTCATGCGAACTTCTCACGTGCGATACGCTTCGGCCGCGCTGTTGTTCGCATTCATCGCCGGTCTGGTGTTGGCGCAACCGCTCATCAAGACCGCGGTCCCCGTCGCGCCCGGCAAGAAGGACAAGAGCAAGGACAAGGACAAGGATCTCCGCCCCGAGGAAGACTGGGACCTTCCATTCGCCCCGCCGTACGAGCGCGACGCCACCAACCAGTTGCGCGGCGCCCGCGAATACCTCTCCTTCAAAGCCCCCCCCTGGAACACCATTGTTCCGCTGCTCCAGAACATCCTCAACGCCAAAAGCGATTCCTTCTTCAACATCAAGGACAAGGCGGGGGCGGAGCGGCGGACGCGGCGCATCAGCGTGAAGACCGAGGCCAACCGGATCATCGCGGCGTTTCCCAAAGAAGGCCTCGAATTCTACCAGCAGTCGTTCGGGCAAGACGCCGCCAACCTGCTCGGCGAAGCGGTGAAGCAGAACTACGACATGGCGATGCTCGCCGACCTTTCGCAGCGCTACTTCCACACCAAGGCCGGGGCCGAAGGGACCGTGCTGCTGGCTTCGCTGTACCTGGAGCGCGGCAACTATCTCGTAGCGGCGTTCGCATTCGAGCGATTGCTGGCCCGCCCCAATTCGGATGAGGTACTGACCCCGCGGACGCTGTTCAAGGCGGCCCTGGCCTTCCGCCGCAGCGGCGACCCGCACCACAAGGCCCTCGCCCAAAGCACCACGGACTTACTGCACAAAGCGACTCTGCGCAACGGCGTCCCCATCGGCCGCAAGACCTATTCCTTCGAGCAACTGAAGGCGGAGCTCGATCGGCCGGTCACTTCCATTCGCGCCACCTATACCGTGGGCGAGTGGAGCGGCCGCTACGGCAACGCCCAGCGCAGCGGGCTCGTCGACGGCGGGCCGCCGTTCCTGGTTCCCGCCTTCAAGCCCGCGGAGATGCTCGTCGATCGCCGCGAACTCGATCGCCCCGCCAACGACTGGCTCCGCGAGAACCTCAGCATCCTCTTCGATCGCGACAACGCCAAGAGCATGAAGTCGCTGCCGTTGCCCGGCTTCTTCCCCGTCACCACGCCGGACATGGTGATCTTCCGCTCGTACGACGGCATCCACGCCGTGGCCACGCGCGACCACACCGTTCTGGCCAACGGCGTTCCCAAGCTCATCCGCGCCGGCGATCTCAAATGGATTTCGAAAACCGAGTTCGGCATCCACCAGATGC
>Ga0134125_10008256_pt1 | contig 11740 bp, 9 predicted proteins | sample KB31751_FD_96464 | JGI IMG/M metagenome (GOLD analysis project Ga0134125, IMG submission 96464) | Terrestrial soil microbial communities with excess Nitrogen fertilizer from Kellogg Biological Station, Michigan, USA - KB3-175-1 | ecosystem: Environmental > Terrestrial > Soil > Unclassified ... | reverse complement strand
AGTGAGAGATGGGACCCTCCCCAGATGCGCCGGCAGTCCGGTGTCTTTTCTGCTCCCATCCCGGCCCCCGGGATGACCGTCGCCCGCAAGCAAAACCGATTCGAGGCTTCGCCGATGCGACTTCTGCCGCGCCGCGCTAGCGTCACTCTGCTCACCGCGCTGGCCGTTCTTTGTGGCTTTTTCTTGGTTCCCTCCCCCTGGGCCCAGGCGATGGGAATCGACGTGATGGGTTACCAGAGCGCCGTCGATACGCTGCGCGTGGAACAGGAACGGGAGCAGGCACTTCTGGATGCGCAGGAGCAAATGCTTTACGAGGCCGCTGAGTGCGATGCGGCCGTGCGGGCGTTCGCTGAGGGTCGGATAAGCTTCGCGGCGACGGTGGATCGGATCGACGACATCACCCGCGACCGACCCAACTTCGAGGACGAACTCTGCGTCAGCTACGCGCGCTGCCCGACGCACCGCGACCGGATCGTCCACTTCACCATCGTAAAAATCCAGGGCATTTATGGCGACGATCCCTCGAAGCTCGCCGAGGTGATGACGCGCGTACCGATTCGCTGATCCCTTTTGCTTTCTCCCTGACGATCGCGGCTCTGAAAACCAAGACCAACCATAGAGCCACAGAGAACACAGAGAAAGACATATGCCTTAAGAGTGCGTTTCAGAAATATCCGCCATCTCGCTTTGCTCGATGGCGACCTCCCCCACAAGGGGGGAGGTGAAAGAGCCTGGTTTGATACACCTCCCCCCTTGTGGGGGAGGCCGTCGCATCGCGGAAGCGATGCGGCGGGTGGGGGGTAAGTTTAATTTTAAAACGCACTCGTGCTCTGTCTTTCTCTCTGCCTGTGGTTACTCCTGAATTCACTTCCCCAGCGTGTTGTCGACAATCGCGGTGTTCGGGCAGTTCTCCGTCCGCATCGGGATCGATTTGGAATTCGGCCGGTCGTCGCGGATCAAGCAACCGCCCACCCGCGACCGCGTCACATTCTTCAACGACAAGCCGATATTGTCGCAGTCCAGGATCGTCAGGTTGTTGACGTTGAAGCGGTCGCAGTTCTCGAGGGCGACTCCGGCCGGCGCGTGGCGAACGCCGACCACCTGCAACCCAGTAATCGAACAATCGGCGCAATTGCGGAACAGTACGGCATTCGCTGCTTTCTCCTCCTCCCGATAATAGCGCGGATTGCGATCGAGATTGTTGGCGCCGACGACGATATTCGAGGAATGCTCGGCGAGAATGTCATATTCGACTCCCGTCCATAACGTGTTGCCAACAATCGCGACGCCGCGGGCATAATCGAGATGGATATTCACTTTGACATCGCTTAAAACGTTCCCCGTGATAGTGACGTGCCCTTCGCGGTTTTCATCCGTCCCTTTATAAGGCGTCGTGGGCCCCTTGATGCGGATATTGGCGGAGCCGGCGGCCTTGCGCGTGTGTTGGATGGTGTTGCCGGTAATGGCGACCTCGGCATTCGTTCCCCCCGTGCTATCGACGAGTACATTCGCCGTGGGAATGCCGTTAATCGCATGATTGGCCTCGATGTCGCAGCCGGCTACCTGGATATTCCTCACTTCGCCGCCGATGCAGGCGACGCCGCCGCCCTGGTTATAACTGATATGGCTGCCGTTGATATTGATTTGATGGAGATTGACATTATCCATGAAAACGCCGATGCCGCGGTTCTCGTAAATATGACATTCCGAAATAATCACATTGCGATTGCGCGAAATGAGATGGACGCCGTGGAGGCACTTGCGGATCAATACGCGGGTCAGCGTCAATTCCATGGTGCCGGCCGCCTCGATGCCGACGGCCCGTTCGTGGTCGCCGACGATCTCCACGCCGTCGATGCTCGGCATCCGTTCCTTTTCCCAAACGATTTCCTTGACCGTCTTGGGTTCGGCGGTGCCGGCGTGGGTGCCGATGAATTTGAACGCCGGCCCTTCCCCGGCCATCACGATGCGAGCGACGCCGTTGCCGCGAATGGCCGTGAAGCCAGTCTTCGCCAGATCGACGACAATCGGTTTGCTGATGCGGTGGATGCCGGGGGCGATCGAAACGACGCCGTTCGCGGAATCGACGGCATTCTGAAGCTTCTGCCACTCGTCCGCCGCCTGCTCGGCCGGCTTGTGGCTGGCCGCCCGCGTCAACATGATTCCCACGACGACCAATGCGGCGGTCAGGGCAACGGCCAATGCGCGGTGCATGATCCCTCCCGGAACGGCGATTCGGCTACAATCGTCTGCCGAACATCCTATTCGGAATGGATGGGATCGCGCCGCGAAGTTTCTGGAGACTGCTCATGCCGTCGTCGTTGGCCGGGAAAGTCGTGCTGATCACCGGCGCCTCGAGCGGGATCGGCTGGGCCCTGGCCAAGGAATTGGCGGCCGAGGGGTGCAAGTTAGGTCTGGCGGCGCGGCGCGAGCAACCGTTGCGAACGCTGGCCGCGGAGATCGCGGCGGCTGGCGGAACAGCGGCAGTGACCGTCGCCGATGTATCGAACCGCGAGTCGATCGAAACGGGAATTGCATCCTTGCGCGCCGCGCTCGGGCCGATCGACATCGCCATCGCTAATGCCGGCATCGGCAGATCGACGCTTCTCAACCCGGTGAATGTCGCCGACGTTGAGAACACGTTCCGCACCAATTTGTTCGGCGTCATCTACACGCTCTCGGCGGTATTGCCGGAGATGCTCGCGCGGCGAAGCGGGCACATCGTGGCCATCTCGAGTTTGGCGGGTTACCGCGGCTTGCCGGGCGAATCGGCGTACTGCGCCAGTAAGGCTGCGGTCAATTCCTACATGGACGGCCTGCGGATTCACCTGCGCGGCAGCGGCGTCGCGGCGACGACCATTTGCCCGGGGTTCATCGTGACGCCTATGACTGCGAAGATGAATGCTCGCGAGATGCCGGGATTGATGAGCGCCGATGCCGCCGCGAAGAAGATGGTGCGCGCGATTCGCCGCCGAAAGAAAGTTTACAGTTTCCCGGCACGGGTGCACTTCCTGGTGAAGTTGAGCCGCTGGGCGCCGGACTGGATGATTCAACGGGTGATGGGGAAATACAACGAGAACTCTCGCAAAAAACTGGTTGAGATGGGTTCGCGACCTACTTGATTTCCCAGACGCGGACGTTGCCGTCGCGGCCGCCGGCAGCCAGGGTGGTGCCGTCCGGCGCGAAGCGCACGGTGTGGAACGGCCGGCCACTGCCGCGCAACACATGCATCGGGTTGCCGCTCTCCACATCCCAGACGCGGACGGTGCCGTCGGCGCCGGCGCTGGCCAGGATCCTGCCGTTCTGGCCGAAACTCACCGCGAATACATCCCCTTCATGACCGGCCATCGGGTGAAGTTGCTCCAGGGTCTTCGGGTTCCAAATGCGGACGATGCCGTCCCAGCCGGCGCTGGCCATCCGCGGCACCTGGACGTTCGGACTGAATGCGACGCCATACACCGGGCCCGTGTGCAGGGTCAGCGATTCCGGCTCGGCTTGGCGCGTCGCCAGATTCCAGACGTTCACCAGAGCATCCGAACCGGCGCTGGCCAACTGCGTTGAGTCGGGGCTGACGGCGAGGCCGTGAACAGTCCCCTTGTGGCCGCGCAGATCGTACGGAATCTGATCGACCCAATCCCAGACGCGGATGGCGGCGCTGCGGTCGCCGGTAATCAGCGACTTTTGGTCCGGGGTGAAGATCGCGGCCTTGGTCGATGCACCGGGTGCGAACTTGCGATGCGACTTGTAATCATCAAGGCTGAAGATTTCCACGTCGAGATTGTCCGACGGGGCGACGAGGAACTTGCCGTCGATGCTGATATCGAGGTTCCAGATGTGCCCGCCGGAACGCTTGAGCGTGCGGCGAACGTTCTGCTCCTTCATATCCCAGAGTTGAATCGAGCCGTCCTCGGCGCCAAAGACGAGCGTCTTGCCGTCCGGCGTGAAGCCGACCGCCCAGACCGGGCCGGCCTTGCCGGGAATGATGAACTTCGGTTCCAGGCCAGGATCGACCGTGGCCGCATTTGCAACCGGCATCGGGTCCGGCTTCGCCGAACTCGGCCACAACCCGACGGCCAGTGCGCCGATGGCCAGACCGACGAAGCCCGGCGCGAAGTTCCGCATCGCCGCCTTCCAGCAGATCGGCTTGCGCTTGAGGGCATACACCGACGCCTTGCCGCAGCCGGGCACCTCGATGCCGCTGCGGGCGAGTTCAATGGTGAAAATCTCGGCGACCTCGGTGGCCGTCTGAAAGCGGTCCGCCGGATCCTTGGCCAGCAACCGGTCGATCACATCGGAAAGCCAGAGCGGGGTCGATGGTTCGAGGCTTCGCAGCGGCGGCTGCGTTTCATCCGCGACGCGGCGCAGCACGGCCAAGGGCGTTTTCCCATCGAACGGATGCTTTCCTGTCGCCGCTTCGTACAGCACGCTGCCGAGACTGAACAGATCCGAACGATGATCGACGGTTTCGCCGTGGGCTTGCTCGGGCGCCATGTAAAGCGGCGTGCCGGCAACGAAGCCGGTGCGGGTCAGGCGAACGTCTTCCACGCCGCGGGCAAGGCCGAAATCGGTGAGCTTGACGCGGTCGCCGTTTTCTTCCAGCAGGATGTTGCCGGGCTTGATGTCGCGGTGGATGAGCCCGCCGGCGTGGGCGGCGGCGAGCCCGGCGGCAGCTTGCTGGCCGAGCTTCGCAACTTCCACCGGGCCCAGCTTACCGACGCGCTTGAGCCGCTGTTCCAGCGATTCGCCCACGACCAGCTGCATGACGAGATACGGCAATTCGGAGTCGGCAAGTTCATCGACCTGGTAAACCGCAACGAGGTTGTCGTGAGTGACGGCGGCGGCGGCGCGGGCCTCGCGGCAGAAGCGCTGCCGGGCCACTGCATTATCCGCCAGTTCCGGATCGAGCACCTTCACTGCCACGTCGCGCTGCAAATGCGGGTCGTACCCCTGCAGGACCACGCCCATGCCGCCGCGGCCGACGACGCGCTTGATGTCGAAGCCGCCGATGCGGCCGATGAGAGCCGGGTCGCTCGACGGATGGAGGAAGTTCAAGTTGAGGTCGGGGCTGCCGCGATCGGTCAGGTCGGTGTCGCCGTTCTTGGAATAGACGCTGGTGGAAGCGACTTCTTCGGCGACGGCGGAGAGCGCGGGCCAGAGCGCGGAATCCTTCGGCGCCTGGTGCATGCGGCAAGCGCGGACCGTGGTCGTCAGCTGCTTGTCGCCCCCGGCCGCCAGCGATTCCATCCGATCCTGGCAATCGGGGCAGAAGCCGATGTGTTCGGTGACCACGGCGGCGCGGGCTTCCGTGACCCGACCGCGGATCAACCGCTCCAGTTCCGCCGTTTGCGGACAGTCGTTGGACATGTTCGCGCCTGCCTCGGTGTCGTGCGGGGCCACAGATATGATACCACCCCCGCGGCCAGAAGCTTGCAGGCCGAGGAGGCGGGACTCGACAATTTGAGTTCGACGCCGCTTCCGGCTAAGATTGCGGCATGCCAACTCAGACATTCCCCTGCCCGTTTTGCGGCAAGAAGATGGGCGTGGGCGGCGAATATCTCGGCAAGAAGGTGCGCTGCCCGAACCCCAAGTGCAATCAGGTTCTCGTCGCGCCGGCCGCGACCGGCATGGCATCCCCGGCGCCCCCGCCGAATCCAAAAATCCCGACGCCGAGCGATCTTCCGGTTTTCAACATTCCCTCTCAGGAAGCGCGGGAAAGCATCTTCGGCGAGCAGTCGGCCGGGGGCGACGATGTCTTCGATTCCGAGGCCGCGCTGAAGCCCGAGTTGCCGGACATGCCCGCACCGGAGCCTGCGCCGCCTGCCAAGCCAAAACCTGCCGAGGCGAACTTCGCCCCGACGCTAGAAATGAACAGCCCGTTCTCGGGAATCGCGCCGTCGCCGCTGCCGGTAGCCCCGGCGCCCGTTCCAACGCCAGTCGTGGCGCCCGTGCCCGTTCCAACTCCGGCCGCGGCGAATCCCTGGGCCGGCATGGATGAAGTTCCCCCGCAACCGGCCCCCACGCTGGTTCCGGTTCCCGTTCCCGCCGCCGTTAACGAGCCGGTTTTCTCCGAAGACGAGGAAGAACCCGAACCGCGCAAGAAACCCGAACCGCGCCGCAAACCGCCGGCGCGTTCCGACGCACTCTTCAAAATCGGCTTCTTCGTTCTCATCCCCTACGCCCTGATCGTAACCGCTCTCGCTGTGTATGGGCTTTTCCTGAAATCGAGCATCCCGGCCGGGCACCCACTCTCGAACATCCCGGATAACTTCGGCGAATACGGACCGGCCGAGCGCAAGAAAACCGGCTTGCTCCGGGTTCCCGTCGAGGGCGAGATTCCTCCGGAGCAACGAGTCGCCCTCGGCGGCAAGTTGGCAATCGGGCAACTGGAGATCGAACCGCTCGCCGTCGAGCAACGCCGCCTGAAGATCGTGACTCAGGGCAAAGGCGAGAAGCAGGTGCAGCCGAGTTCCGCCCCGGCCATCGTGATGAAAATGAAGATCAGCAACGCCGCCGATGCGACGGCCATTCACCCGCTCGATCCCGCGTTCAATCGCAAGATCACCGGCACCCAGCGAATCGGCACGGGCCTGGCCGTCGGCAAACAGGTGCTCTGGGGCGGGGCAATCTCGTGGCCGTTCCCGGACCGCGTCGTTCGCATTTACGAAGAGGCGCAGGAAGCGGAGGCGCTGCCGCTGAAGCCGGGCGAATCGCGCGACTACGTGATCTTCACCGATGCCAATCTCCGCACGGTGCGGTCCGTTCGCGACGCCAAGGACGGGCTGTTGTGGCGCGTGCATCTGCGCCGCGGCCGCATCGACTTCGAAGGCAAGGACATCCCTGTCACCGCGATCATCGGCGTCGAATTCCAATCGAGCGACATCAAGGACCAATGATTCACAACGCGAGGGAGCTGGCGAGCCGGGAGCGTCAGCGACCGGAGTGTTCGAGGACTCGGGAACTTTCACGAGTCCCCAGTTTGGTGGGACGATTTCCTTCTTATAATAACAGAGATGGTTTATTCGGGGCGTCGCTGCGCCTCATCAAGTTCGGTCGGGTTCAGGCCTTTCAAGGAACGGCGTCATGGCTCATGTCTTGCCATTCGGAGAAGTTCTGGAAGCGGCAGATCGGCTTTCTCCCGACGAGCAGGAGGAACTTATCGCCGTCATGCACCGGCGGCTGGCCCAGGCGGCCCGGATGCGCATCGCGGCTGAGGTCCAAGAGACTCGCCGTGAATTCGCCGATGGGCGATGTTCGCCCGCGACCCCCGACGATCTGATGAACGAGATTTTGAAATGAAGCGGCGGCTGCTGCAATCGACCGCCTTCGTCCGAGCCGCGAAACGGATGGTGAAGAAGAACCCAGATGCTGCCGAATCCATTCGGGAAATGCTTAACAGCCTGCGGGAAGATGCATATCAACCTTCGTTGAAGACTCACAAGCTTAAAGGCGAACTGGCTGGTTCTTGGGCCTGCAAGGCGGGCTACGACCTGCGGATCGTGTTTGAATTCGTCGAACACGATGGCGAAGAAGCAATTCTCCTGCAATCCATTGGAACGCACGACGAAGTCTATTAGCGATGCAAGTTACCGAGGTTGCGGGTAGCCGCCGAGCGATCGAATGAGGTCGCGGCCGGCGGCGACGATCCACGTCGGCAAAATGTTAATCAGCGCCATGAACAGGCCGCTGCCCGTCGCCGTGATCGCCGGGGCATACTTGCGAATGATGTCTTGCGGCGTCGGTTGCGTGCTCGCGCCGATCGAACTGAAGGTTTGCAAAATGGCCGCGACCGTGCCGATCAGCCCGAGCAGTGGGAACCATTCGGCTCCTTGCGCGAGGTGCGTGAGCCAGCGATCGGCGCGTTCGTCGAAGTTGGCGGCGGCCGGTTGCCAGCGCAGCGCCTTCCACGCCAGCACTGTCTGCGCGGCGAACAGCGTGAAGCCGAGCGCGAGGATTACCCAGTCGATGCCGGAGGTTTCAAGTCGGGCTAGGTAATCGCGGCGGGCGTCGGGCGGCACGGCGGCGACCACCAGCGCGGCCCCGAGCACCGGCAGCAGGCAAAACGCGACCGGCAATACGTGGTGAATCCACAGGCGACGCACGATTCGCGCTCCCGTTGCTTGCTTCTTAGTGGCACAGGCTTCTATCTATCTATTGACATTAAGATTAAGGAAAGTAATGACATCGTGCCAACCAGCCCCACGCCTCTCCCCGTTGGGGAGAGGCCGACATCTCGCGTCAGCGAGATGTCGGGTGAGGGGTCTTATGCGAATTCAGCCCCTCACCCGGTTTGCTCGCTGCGCTCGCAAACCACCCTCTCCCCGACGGGGAGAGGGTCTGAAAGCTGGTTGGCTCCATGTCATTGCTTTCCTGAGAAGTAGTTAGGTTGCTCGTGTGGTTATCGAAGACACCGGCTGGAAGCCGGTGCCACCCAGAATTATTATTCATCCGAGTCGAGCACCGCCAAGAAGGCCTCCTGCGGCACTTCCACCTGGCCGATCTGCTTCATGCGCTTCTTCCCCTCGGCCTGCTTGGACCACAGCTTGCGCTTGCGAGTGATGTCGCCGCCATAACACTTGGCGGTCACGTTCTTCCGCAGGGCGGCGATGTTCTCGCGGGCGATGATCCGCGCGCCGATCGCCGCCTGCAGCGACACCTCGAACAGATGCCGGTCGATTTCCTCGCGCAACTTCTTGAGCACGAGGCGGCCGCGGCGCTCGGCATTGGCCCGGTGGACGATGATGGCCAGGGCGTCCACCTTGTTGCCGTGCACGAGGATGTCCATTTTCACCAGGTCCGCCGGGCGGTAGCCGAGCACTTCGTAATCCATCGTGCCGTAGCCGTGCGTCACGGATTTCAGCTTGTCGTACAGGTCGTAAATGACCTCGGCCAAGGGCATTTCGTAAACGAGGATGACCCGCTGCTGGCTCAGGTATTCGGTGCGAACAAAGGTGCCGCGGCGATCCGTGCACATGCTCATGAGGGCGCCGATGTTGGCCGCGGGAATCAGGAAGCTGATGCGGACGATCGGTTCGCGGAACTCCTGGATGCCGCCGCCATCGGGTACATCTTGCGGGCCGTGCACCTGGATCACTTCGCCGCCGACCTTGAGGATTTCAAAGGTGACGTTCGGGGCGGTCTGGACGAGGTTCAGTTCGCTGTCGCGCTCGAGGCGCTGCTGGATGATCTCGCGGTGGAGCATGCCGAGGAAGCCGCAGCGGAAGCCAAAACCGAGGCCGTCCGAGACTTCGGGTGCAAAGGTAAAGGAGCTATCATTGAGTTTCAGTTTGCCGAGGGCCTCGCGGAGGTCTTCGAACTCGTTGTTGTTCACCGGGAAGAGCCCGGAATAAACCATCGGCTTCGGTTCCTTGTACCCGGCCAGCGGTTCGGTCGTCGGGTTGAAAGCGTCGGTCACGGTGTCGCCGATATTGACGTATTCGATGTTCTTGATGTTGGCGGTGAAGTAACCGACCTGCCCGGCGGCGAGTTGGTCGCACTTCTGCATCTCCGGACGAAACTGCCCCATCTCGGTGATGACGTATTCGCGGCCGGTGCGCATCAGCTTGATGCGCTGGCCCAACTTGATGAGTCCGTCCATCATACGGACGTAAACGACCACGCCCTTGTAGGTGTCGAAGTGGCTGTTGTAGATGAGCGCTTTCACCGGGGCGTCGGCGTATCCCGGCGGCGGCGGGACGCGTTCGACGATGGCCGCGAGCAGTTCCTCGATGCCGAGCCCGGCCTTGGCGCTGACCCGCATCACTTCCGCCGGGTCGGTCATCAGGGCCGTTTCCATTTCGCCAATGACGAAATCCGGCCGGGCGTGCGGCAAGTCGATCTTGTTCAACGTCGGAATGATCTTCAGCCCGCCGTCGATGGCGAGGAACGCGTTGGCGACGGTTTGCGCCTGCACGCCCTGGAAGGCATCGACGAGCAGGATGGCCCCTTCGCAAGCGGCAAGGCTCCGCGACACTTCGTAATTGAAGTCGACGTGGCCGGGGGTATCGATCAGGTTCAGTTCGTAGCGCTGGCCGTTATGCTCGTGGTAAATGGTGACCGGATGCATGCGGATGGTGATGCCGCGTTCGCGTTCCAGGTCCATGCTGTCGAGCGTTTGGGCCTTGATGTCGCGTTCGGAGATGGTTCCGGTTTTGAGGAGGAACTGGTCGGCGAGCGTGCTCTTGCCGTGGTCGATGTGGGCGATGATGCAGAAGTTGCGGATGTTCGCGGTCGGCGTCGACATGAAGGTAGTTTATCAAAAGGGGCCGAAGTCGATTAGCCGCGACGCGCAGCGAACTGCGCTGGGATGATTAGCCGCGACGCGCAGCGGAGCGGGGCCTATTCGGCGAAGAGTTTGGCAATGGGAACGGCGAACCCCGGCAATAGGGGCGTGGTCAGCGTTTCATCGACGCCGAACGTTTGGACTGGTTTGCCGGGTTCGTGGGCGGCCACGGTGTTATCGCGCGGATCGAGCACCCACACCAGTTGCACCCCGGCTTCGAAGTACTCTTCCTTCTTGGCCCGCACCTCGTTCATCGAGTCGTTCTTGCTCCGCACTTCGACCACGATCTCTGGAATCGTTTCGAGGTAGTCCTCTTTGGAAAGCCGCAAAGGGAGTGACTTTGCCAAAACGAACGCCGCATCCGCCGCGACGACTCGATCCGGGTTGCGGCGCAGGATGATGGACACTTCGGCCCAAGCGATACCGAGCCCTTTATATTCGCCCTCAAACTTGAGGTACGCAGTAATGTCTCCCTGTCGGCGGCCGTGGCCGGAACCCGGTGGTGCCAAGACGATCAACCTCCCATCGTCCAATTCATACCGAACATCCCCGGACTGGAGGGAAGTCGGCATCATGGCGAGATCGGCGGCCGTCAGGAGCCTCTGACCGGTAGAGCGGTTGCTGGCAACGGGCGGCGTCAGGAGTGCGGTATCCATAGTGGGATTCTACCCGATCGATCGGCTTACTGAAGCGCTTTGAAGCCGAGGTACAACGCGCCGGCCGCGAGCACCAGCACGCCGACGCGCAACATGCGGAGCACCTGGCGGCGGCCGGAGAGAATGGCCACGTCCGGGCGCGGGTTGCCCCCCGCGTCGTGCGGAAAGCGCTGGTTCCGCGACTGAATGATGTGCTTGCGCGTGCTCTCGGCCCACTTCATCGGGTCGATGTCGTCCGGCGAACCTCGGAACCCAAGCATGACGCACCAGAGGTAAACCTCGAGGGCGTCGGTGCCGGGGCGCGTGGACGCTTTCTGGGCCTGCTTCCAGAACCGCCAGGCGGCCTGGCCGGAGCCGACGCCGACCACCTCTACTTCCATCATGTTCGCGTTCCACTGCTCGACCCAATCGGGGGCATTGGGCGTGTTGAGCACGAACAGTTCATCGAGCCAGCAAGCGAGGGCGTAGCGGGCGCCGAGGAAAGCGTCGTCCGGGTCGGCGTGGCGGCCGCCGATGCCGAGGTCGCCCGAGTATTCGCGATTGGCCGAGACTTCCCCTTCCGCCCAGAGGAGTTTGCGAAGGTGCTCGTGTTCGGTGAGGAAGTCGGCGCTGTCGCCGCGCTCGAGCCGTTCGTGCAGGTCGAGGCCGCGGCTGAAGATTTCGTGAACCTGCGAGGCGAGTATCTGGTTCTGCATACCTGCAATGGTAAGGGAGAGCGCGGCCAGCGTCGAGTCGGACCGCACGGTTATGCGGGTCGATGTCACTCGTATTCGTTCTGCGGCGGAATCTTCTGGATGTCCTCGTT
>Ga0134125_10008255_pt1 | contig 11740 bp, 7 predicted proteins | sample KB31751_FD_96464 | JGI IMG/M metagenome (GOLD analysis project Ga0134125, IMG submission 96464) | Terrestrial soil microbial communities with excess Nitrogen fertilizer from Kellogg Biological Station, Michigan, USA - KB3-175-1 | ecosystem: Environmental > Terrestrial > Soil > Unclassified ... | reverse complement strand
TCTGATTACGCCGACATGTTTAGAGCACTGAAGAAGATCTGCTCTACGGACCTGGACTCTGCAAAATCTCCAGAGATCTTTGAAAAGGGCTTCAAAGAAGTTTTCAAAACCCTGGAACCCAGCTTTGCGTCCTACATCGCCGCACCTCAGCAACAAATCATCAATTCATACGTGAACCTTACCATCAAGAAATTCAGAAGACGCAAGGAGAAGATTGCCCAGGCTGAGGAGAAGAGAAAGAAGAAGAAGGCCGCTGCTGCTGCTGCTGCTGCTGCAGAAACCACTTCAGGTAGCAAGAAACGCAGTCGCCCCTCATCTGATTCTGAGGAAGATGGAGACGAGGATCTTCAAAATATCGGTGGCGATTTCTATGATGATGAGGATTTCGCCCCTTCACAAACAAGAGATGCCTTGCACTCATACATCTACTGGCAAATTGGGCTTGTTTTGGCTGCATCCGGAGCCTTTGCAAGTGGTAAGAAGGGTGGTTCCGCTGCCAGCAATGCATCCAATGAATAGATAGACGAGAGAGACGCAGAAAAAACAAGAAAAACACACAAGTTTGAAAAGGCAGAGAAATACAAGTTTCTTTTTTGAAAAAAAAATGTTTATTTTTTCCTCCTTTTTTTTACACTGCTTCTCTGATTATTCCTTCGTGTTCTGGAACAATCTCTGGATCCTCGGACGGAAGTTGTTGGTATTGAGTTTTTTTAGACATCAAGGACATGTTTGTTTTTAGAGGTGATGATGGAGGTGCTGCATTTGGAGGTTGAACAACATTCATCCTTTGATTGATGAATTTGGGAGTCTTTTTTGGCGCGCTGGTATCAGGAACAGCTGCAACAGAAACCTGTTGCTGTTGGCGTTGCTGGGTGAGCTTGGGAGCAGAGGAAACCACAGGCGTCGCTACAGCTACTGGTGGCACTGGTGTCACTGGTGTTGCTGATGCCATCGAGAACCGAACAACTGGTTGAGGTGCTTCAGACGCAGATTTCAATCCAACCATCTTATCTGCTGCCATCAAGAATGTTTCTAAATCGTTGTGGTCAGCATCTTTAACGTATTCAGGGATTCTGTCTTTATCTGATGTTTCCTCGTTTCCTTGATCCAGAGTGCTCCAGAGTTCGTTGGTGCCTGTTTTAAAATCAGATAGGTCGGCCATCATGGTGTCCAAATCATTGACCATTTGTTCGGGATTGGTGGGAGAAACCCCCGTCATCTGGAGCACACTGTGAGCCCGGTCCATCAGATTTCCCATTTCGTTATTAAGCCTCGTTTGATCAATGTGTTCAATATACTGTCGGCAATACTCTACGATTTGACCGAGTTTTTTGACATACACAGCGATGGTTTGCAAATTTCTCATGGCAACTTGCCTGTCAGGCACCTGATTATCGATTAACTGCTGTCTTAAGATGGTATATTCATGCTTAAGTTTGCGGATGAGCATACCATGATGATCCATAGCATTCTGAAAATAATCTCTGTGAGAAGCCAGTTTTATGAATCTTGCGAATTTCATTATGGAATATGTGAACTTGTGCCAATAGTACTCCAGAAACCCCGGAGGATCGTCAAGTTCGAGATCAGGAGTGTATCCCGCAGACGACAAGGAAGAGTTGTTGTGATTGATTGCTCTTAATTCATGAGACTCTTCACTGACTCGGTTATACTTTTTTTTAGCATTTTTTTTCGAATTTCCGCCCGGGATCAACGAAGACAAGAAGCTCTTGATCCCTCCTGAAGTAGCAGAAGCGGGGTCTGCCGTTGAAGAAGAGTCATTCTTCTTGCCTGCTAACCTCTTCTTTTTCCTGTTCGATCTCTTCCCACCATCACCGGAACTCGGGGAAGATTTGAATACCCGGCCCACCCAGCTCATTTTTTTGTGTTTTTCTTTGTTTTTTCCTCTGAATGTTTTTTTTGAGTGTCGCCTTTTTGAAATATAATCATTACCAAAAAAAAGAGGAGATTTAGGAGCCAACACAGAAAGTCACGAAAAAAAGCAGGGTATCAGATATGATGACAACATCATCAATAATTGTTCCTGTTCCGGGGAATGGTCGAAATGCAATGAAGTTGTGTATTGAAGGAGTGCCACAACTCAAGGACAAGTTTTACTGCAAAACCATGGCGGCACAATCGGTATGCGGGATCCATTGGATAAAGAATTATGTTGGGCCCGTGGGTAATGCGGTGTACACACCAGAAGGAGACAAACTTTCGAGTCTTGCGATGTCGTCGTCATCATCATCCAACGAAGAGGAAGACGATTATGGGGAATGCAAATGGGTTTTGGGTCCGCCTGGATGGGATGGGACAGACGAAACCCAAAGAAAAATGGAATCCAAGGAAGGATCGATCTTTGTTGTTTTGGCCAAAACCAAGAAGGAAGTCTACTTGGTGGAATTTCTTAAATCCAGTGGGGCTGGGCTGACCTTGTTTCCGACTCCGGTGAGCAGCCATTTGTATTTGACATGTAACAACAAGCTTGTAGCTAATTATATAACTTCTCCTGGTGTTGATTTCAGCGACCCAGGGATATATGAGGACGATACTTTATGGATTCCCAACAGATGGATAGTGGCCGTAACGCCAGATGAAGCCCCAAAGAGTGATCAGATGGAAAAGGTAATTCCGTGCACCGCCATCGCTGATGAGCTCAAAAAAAAGAGTGCCTTCAAATTCCTCTCGCAGCTCAAGGTGAGCTTTTACCCACCCGGGATCGTCAAAGTTCTCAAGTTTGTTCCTGCCATACCTGATCGATTCAAGATCGGTGTAGTCAATATTCCACACAAGAATCTTCCTTTTGCGAAATTCAAATTAGCAGAACTCGCAGAGGCAGTCGGAGTGACCTCCAAGGATCCAGCTGTTATGGCCGCAGACATTCCAGATTCTGCATCAGGTGTAACAATAGTGGGAATTCCGTGCAAGTGGTCATGCGAACCCTTTCTTAGGGACAAGACTGCATTTTGCAAGATGATAGAGTCTGTCTTACGGTTGGATGAATCCAACCCGGCTGAGCACATCATGTCTTCAAGAGATTACTCCCAAATCTTGTTATACGACGGAAATGACGTGCTCATGGAACCTGACGACGAATTCAATCCCATCCAAATCACATATTCTCAACCTTGTTCAGAAGTGCTTTTCATAAAGATGTTCAATTGGCCTTATGCCATCGCGACCAATGAAATTGAGGATGATGATATCTTTCTCAATCCAGAATCACAAGACCCAGTGGCCGCAACGATATCGCCTTTACCGATGGTCATTCAAGCATATTGCGTAAAGTTTTCATGCTCTGAACCTTCGTTGGTCACAAAGGAGGATATTCAAAAAATGGAACTCCACACACTAATATCCACACTCCAAGATTTACGCTCCGAGTCAGAACACCAAGCCGATGGGGTGTCTCTAACTTTCTATGACCATTTCGAAGAGGCCCACAGCAAATTTCTTGAGATCAGAGCCTTCCCTGGTCATTTTTTGAAGGCACTCGCGACAATGGAGAAGACACCTCGGTCAAGCATTTCAGATGTGGATAAAGTCGGAGATGAAGAGGACGGGCATGGGCCCATTAAATATTTTGAATTTACAAATGTCCCTTTCAGTCGAGATGAACTGGATGAAGCCCTCAAGCTGTACGTCTTAGATGCGAACCTCGAAAGTCTATGGGGACTCTTGGAGAAATACATCCGCGTATTCGGCATGTCCAATTTTCCGGAGAAGAGCATCAAGACTCTGAGGGACAAGGATCTTTTCGAAAAATTTGGTCAATGCACCCTTCTGGGAGAAGATACCGTTTTTGGTCGTTATTACAGTACTCTCGCTGGCTTGTTCCGTCCTACACTCAAACCTCTGAAAGATGTGGATTCCGACATGACAACCCTGAAAAACGGAGCCAATTACCAGAGCGTGAAAGCATCCAAGTTAGCAAGGGCCTTTTCTGAAATGAGTATCACAAACAACTTCAAGGGAATCAAGTCTGCCATGACCCAGTTGATAATCAAAAAGGCAGTCTTCAAAGAAGAAGAGGAAGAAGCAGAAGAAAAGATTGTTGGTAAGGAGGCGGTGGTACCAGATGCACCGCCCCGCATCAGCGACGTCTTAGACCGTGATCAACCTATACCCATAAATGCACCATCTCGACATCTGACTCCGTATGAGATTCTCGAGTTGGTTGGCTTGAGTGAAGGAGGTTCCTCCCATTACAGCTTCATGATGGCAGCGCTCAGAAAGTTTTTTCAAGCGGGGTCTTTCACCTTGAACAATTCAACAACATCATCAACGACTACAATCGTGCACTCGAGACTATCGGGAATCACTTTGGAGTTCGAGGTCGTTCCAATGTACATAGAAGGATTGAGTGCAACCCCGGTTCGATACCTTGAGATAAGTGTCAAAAAAGAAACACATCCAAAAGGGATTGATGAGAGTACGCCCATATCCAAAGCTCACGAGATTTATGAATCCATCGCAAAGACCCTAAAGACAACAGAAGAGGATGATTACACTCCACATAATTTGAAAGTGGCTTCATATCGAAGCTTTGTTGATGTAAAAGATCTTATCATAGAGGGATATTTCTCAAATGATCCCATCTTGGCTGTGGAGTACGAGGAGAGAAGTACCCTATCGATCCCTGGGATATATTCTTCTTTGCCACATAGATCTTTGATAACTACTCTTGGTTGCGGGGCTGTTCCGATAGACCTTGTACCCAAACACATGGAATGGCAGTTTGATGAACACCAGGGGATCTCTGTTAAATATGACCCGATGAATGGAAAGCAGGTGCTCGATTATGCAACCATGGCATTGTGCTGTGTAGTGGGATTTATCTTTGGAGATTCTTTTCCTGAATCAAGAACCCAGTATGCTAATTTTTTGAGGCAGCTGCAACTTGAAATACCTCCAATCCCTGACGATATGATGCTTTCATGTGGGCTCAAGGTCTCAGACTTCTTTCCCCCAGAAAGAAAAGATCGTTTCAATCCCTTGCTACTCGCTGCATGGATCTGTGTTATTTACCGCTCAGCAAGATTATGTTTTGTGTGCGGGGGGATCATGTATGATTTGGTAGGAGTGCATCACCCAGGCAAGACGACCTCCAAAACTATTTGCATCGAGATTGAACAAATTTCCACAAACGTGGGATACATGAAGGCTCGTATAATATCCAAAATCGAACAAGTCTTTGAGGACGAGACGTTTACAGTATTCAAAAGATGCTACACGATGGGTGATTTCCATAGGATAGGGGGTGGACAGATGGTGGATGTGATGATAGATATGAAAACACCTGGCAAGAGCTCCAACTCCAAAATGTATTATTCTGTCAAAGAAAAAGATTTGGAATCTTTCTCAAAAAGCATGCTTATCAAAATCAATGGGTTACTGGATGCTCTGGGCAACAAGTGCGTTTCGCCCACAGAGTTCACCCTGGAAGATGTGTTTGGGATGGGCTTCGCTACCAACCCCAGTTCTCAAGACACGTTCCTCTTGTGTGGATTTACAGACAGAGATGGGGATACTCTGATGGTCCCGACACCTTGCTTGAGTAACATCGATCCCTTGTTGATAAAACACCGAGCATCTTATTTGCCTCCGTACTATCCTCTAGAAGATGTGCTGAAAAAGACTTTATCAGAATTGATCACAAACAGGATCACGCATCTCACGTTTCTGAGGATGACAGAGATTAGTGGGTTTAGAGACGAAATTATGGAAATGGCTTACCGCAAAAAAAGAAATCGTTAAAAAGAAGGAGACGAAAAAAAAGCCAATTCTTTTTTTTTAAACTTGCTTTTTTTCGCCAATAACAAAAAAAACAAAAAAAAGTTTTTTTACAAAAAAAATGGAAGATGAAAGATCTCATGGAACTCTGTATATGCTTAACGACCCCAAATTCTCTGTGTTGGCTGCCAGCAAGCTGTCGAATGGCACCCATGTTGAGGTGATCCAAGCGCTCATGAGGGGATCTGAAAAGGTTGTGGGGTACGACAAGAAGACTGCCAAATACAAGATTTTGGATCTCTCCAAAGCAGACACCGATTACGAGAAGCGACAAGTCTATTATATTTGCAACCTCTTGGGTCCTGAATATAAGAAAGCCATAGATGAAGCCAAGAAACCCGCTGCATCCAAAACAGCAGCAGCAACAAACAAATCTGCTGTGTCGTCGTCCTCGTCCTCACAGCAACAGCAGCCTCAGCCTCAGCGTCCACAAGCCCCAACATCTGAATATACCAAGAAATTTAAATCACCTATAACCCAATCATCTATAACTGGATTTTTTTCAAAACCAACCCCCGAAAATAACCCAAACAAGAGAAAGGCGGAAGAAGAAGATTTGGAAATTAGCAAGAAACCGACGAGCTTCAATTCCAATCGTCATCGATATGATATCGTGGAGCACAAGGAAAATGAGGGTGATGAGCAAGATGATGATGCTTTACCACCCCAAATCGAACAACAGAAACAGCAACCCCCATTATTCAAAATTTTGACTGAAGACCCAAAGATGCCAACTGGAGTGACAATGGTCAATTCCTTGAGACTGAATGCGTGGGTGGCTGCCAACATCGATGTTCTCTATATCGTGACAGACAAGATTTTGGATCGAAAGGCCATCAACAGAGAGTTTTTGACTGAGGCCGGTGCTGGGCTTTTGAAAATAGGGAAGGAAAGCTCGCTCCTTGCCAATCTTTTTTTGATGAGGCACGCCAAGAGATTCGGTTTGGAGAGATCAGAAAAATGCAAGGTGCACCAAGTGCCCATGTATGTTTTAGGGGAGATCCCAGGCAAGGAGGGAAATTTCCACTGGCTGGCTTTCAACTGGAAAGTCAATTCACAGGGACACGTGATCCTTGAGTGTGTGTACCCCGAGACGGATAGACTGGCATCGCACAAATGGAACTGCAGGTTTTCGGTCATTTATGCTTTGAGTGGAAGTCGTGAAACTGCCGCTAAATCGGGTCTTGAAGATCTATTTGATAAATTCCTGAAAGCTCTTAGAAACATGATCAGATCCGATGAGCAGTTCAAGGGAGGCCTCTCTCCCGCAGAATTCAGAGTTTTTGAAAAAAAACAGCAACAACAGCAGCATCCACAAGAACCTGGGGCCGACTCTACCACAAACAGCTTTTCTTCTTCTTCTTCTTCTTCTCAACAGCACGTGCAAATGCAGCAAGTGCAGCAGGCACCGCCGCAAAGAGCGGTTGGAATATTAAAGAACGACTTGTTTTCGAAATAATAAATGTTTTTTTCATACACCCCCAAAATTTTTTTGTTTAACAAAAAAAAATGTTCTTTGAAAGGCACGCGGAAAAAAAGGAAAAGATTGAAAAAACAGACTTGTTGCTGCAAGCACACAAGTTGCTGGGATCTTGGGACAACAGGCTGGATACAGGAAAGAGAGACGCAAAAGAAGAGGCATTTAAAAAATTCTGCAACCAGAATGCGGATGCTATGACACCTATCATCAATCTCGAATTCAACATCTATAATAATCAGTTTACAAAAAGCACGCTTTATGTATCGTGCGTCAATCATGATATCTGGTACGAACAAAGCACCCTGTTAAAGTTCATGTTGGAATTGTTTCCAAACATGGAGATATCGCTATACCAGGCTTTACTCTATGATGTTCACAACTTTGAGGTGCTCAAATTTTTGGCAGGGAGACCTGAATTTCCTCTTGATTATGCGCTCAGATCCATGTTTCATCTTTCGTCAACCCAAGAAGAGATTCTCATGGCTATAGCCCCTCCCATCTCCCTTTTCAAAACAGACGAAAATCGCGATTTATCTAAGCGTCTGTATGTTGGTCTAGATTATGAAGAATCTGTGAAGAAGCGTGCAATGACCTTGGAATACATAAAAAACCCCATACAGACTAGAGAAGTCCTTAGGAAGAAGCACGGATTTGATTTTTTGGGGATGAATGATGTGAAATGAATAAAACTTTTAGAGCACTTTAAATTTTATTTACTAACAATTCGTTTTCTACATGGCAAAAATGAAATCCACAGTAAAACATGCGGTAGACCAGCATGAAATATTCACAGATGGTGACTGTCTTTCCAAAGGCCATAAACCACGTTTGGCAAGCATCTTCAGCTGAATCTATGAACCACACAGTCCCAGCCACCAGAACCCCAAACTGGACTATGGTTATCACCAAGAACGATACGAATCCCAGAGCCGCAAATACATCTGCCTTTTTGTGCTTGGTGTCTAGCGTTCTGATAAGAGAGAAGACTATAGTCAAAGATATCAGGGAAAAGATTCCGTATCCAACCAACAGTACGGGCATCTGGGTGTCTTCACATAGCCCACTCATGTTGGAGGCCCCAACCCCTATCCATGCAAAATATGAAGCCATACCAATCATGTGGATATACCACATCAAGGGTTTAAAGCGCTGGGATGACGAAGATGGTGCAAAGGGCTGGTGACAAAAGGTGAGAGTCAAGGATAAATCACAAGACGTGGCAGGGCAGAAGCGCGAACTGTTTTTCTTGGTTATAAAATCCCATCCCGATTTTTTTTCATGGCCTTCATCGCCTGAAGACACAGCGTCCTCATCATCGTTTGCTAAAATCGAGCGTTTCTCTTGGGTCGTTCCTGACATCTAGCCCCAAAAAAATGAAAAATATCGTTAGTGTGGTGCTTGTTATCTTGATGACAACAACTTGTCTGTGTGATTCTTGGGAATACTGGAGACTTGATCAACCTTTAGGGTGTCACAGATATTACCACCCTTCCAATAACGGATTCCGAGATGTCAACACCAAGGAGGTTTGCAAAGAGCTCCAAAGAAATTATTTTTATCCAGTGAAGTGGATTGAGAAATCAGAACCTTTCGAGCGAATCTCATTTTGTGCCCACGTAGATTCATATTTTCTTTATAGCTAGAATTTTTGTGGAGGAAAAAAAATAAATACGGCACTCCTTCCCAAAAAAAAGCACAAACACAAACACAAACACAAAAAAGAGAAAAAAAATGGTCAAATGGAATGATGTGATGATCGCGGATGGGGACGACGCCAAGGAGGTGATGCATGCTCAGAGGTTGATGGATGAAGGTAAGACTGATCAGTTGATTGATATGATTTCTGAGGATCCTGGTATCGTAAATTCAGAGGAGGAAAATGTGTTTGTAGCGAACCTGATTTTTAAAATGATTTCGAATGACAAGGCATACGAAATTCTCAAGAACAATCTTGTGGAAAGATGCAGAGTCACAGAAGATTTAGAAAAGACCGTGAAAATTGTACTCTCTTCCAAGGTGGGCCCTGATTACAGGGAGCGCCAACTGGAACTGTGGATGGAGCTGGCCGTAGCCATGCAGCACAAGTTCAACTCCAAAGTGATGATGACAGTCTCTCAGTTGTGTGCTCTGTCGTGCCTGTCATGCAACACCTTGCTCATCACCGAAATCTTTGGACGATTTCCCTCTATCAAGCAAAAGTCCATCCACTTCTGGGAAGATGATGCACACGAAACCAAAACCAACATATTTTCTGTGTTGAGCTACATCCTCAGTATTCCTGACCTGGAAGATATGCAAAAAGTGACCAACTTGGTGTTCAATGAAACCAACTATAACCCCTTTGTGAGAGAACCAGCCTTACTTGGACACGAAAGACCCTCTGCGGTTGAGTATGAGCTGAAAGAAAACAGATACAAAATCCCCCAATTTGTGTGGAACGCCATCAAGAGAAAAAAGGTTGAAATAGATCTAACCAAGACACCAAAAGGCTATTCATCATAGTTGTTGTTGTAATAAATAATTTTTTGACTGAAAAGTCTTTTTTTATTTCAACAAGTCGAAAGAACAAAGAAACGAATATGTCCAGAGCATTCAACAGGTGTACCATGAACGAAATAAAATCTTTGGTCCTCTTCGTCTTCGCCCTCTTTTAAACTTTTAGGCCAAACAAATTCTTCGAATCCCTTTGGAGCTTGGAGTTTCGATTCACACGCATCAATCATCTCACACATCCATCGGAGGCCCTCACAGGATTCCGGGTAATCAACCACGCTCCCCTTCAGATGGTGTTCGATATTCAAAAACACGTTGTAGCGAGTCAAAAATAACGAGCTCTTGTCATTCTTGAATGTGTGAACATACACACAAGGATCATCTTGATACATGCATGCATAATGCACAATAAGATGGGTGTAAGGGCATTCATCCTTCCAAATCAATTCGATCGGAGGCTTCTTGCTTTCCTCTTTTGTCTCTTTTTCTTCTTTTACCTTTGGATCAATCTTGACCTTCTTGCGGTGATCTTTGTCATCATTAGATTCCATGGATCTAGGGGTTAAGAATGGAGAGGAAAAAAAATGTTTCTTTTTTAGGACATAGATATAAAAAAATGATTTTTTTGGGAGGAAAAAAAAGGAAGATTCAGCAGCACAAAAAGGAAAAAAAATGTCAGCGGCCTCAAATAACCAGAAAAAGAAGGGTTTTAGAGTGGAGGTGGCGACAAACCATCTTGGGAACACCATCAAATTTACCCAAGTAGTGACCTTTGCATCATGGCTCTCGTCGTGTTCAAAGCGTAACCTGATAAACGATTATGGAATGTTCTCAGAGGATTATGTGATCGCGTGCCCTCCATTTGTTCGCAAAAGGAAGAGAGGCGACGAATCTGAAACAATAAAATCTTATGACCAATATGAGGAGTTTTCAACCGATGAACACAAAGAGTGGGACCCATGGAAGATCCCCCAGACCCTTTATCTGGAAAAGGATGATGATTCATCTGAATCGGAATCAGAGGAGGACGAAGAAGACGAGCACAGTGCCAAGAAAAAGAAAAAGAAAAAAACAAAGAAACCCAGAAAGGATGGTAGTAATGACGATGATGATGCAGGTGAATTCACAAGAGAGGAGATCGAATATAACAAGAATCTAAATCGTTCTAAATTCAAGGCTTACCGCGGATGCACTTTGAACCTGAGTAACAAGGACTTTGAGGAGAACAAGGAATACGTCAAATGGTTCAGAAATACAGTGGAGAAAAGCGATCCTTTTTATATGTACACCTATCCTGTGAATGCAGCGGGGATGATCGATATCAAATGCGAAGTGAAGAAGACAGGGTACGAACCCAAAATACCGAAAGAATTGGCCGACGACGTCGACGGTGTCAATGGTCCATTCGGATTCATCAGGTTGTTGAGAGCGGGTCTGGTATCTCAGACTGCCAATTCCAAGATAATCAGAGAGATGCCCTTCATATGGCCCATGCACGAAGCGTTAAGATTATCGGCGCCCCAATTGGGAACATTCTGCAAAAACGAACTCATCACCGACAGGAATGAGAAGCGCTGGAATGCCGCAAGGCTGGAGGTTGACGTATTTTATTTCTCTGGGATCGGTGTGGCCATATCATGGAATTTTAAGGGTGGCCCCCGAGGCTCAAGTGCCGTGGAGATTGAGGAGAACGCATGGACATGGATAGATTGGGATTATTTTATGAAACACTCCAAGATCACCCCCAAGATGCCCATGGCATCGATGAGAGTCTTTGAAATGTACCCGTGGTCATCCAGAGTGATCTATTCGAAAAGGGTTGCCGGAATCAATGCCGCCAAGGACGAGCGGAAATCGTTTTCCGAGAGCTCATCTTCAGGGCAAAGGATTTCTCATCCACCAAGGGGTTGCGACACCAATCCGTGTGCTGCTAGCTGCATCCCACCACCAGAGATCAGATATAGATTGCTG
>Ga0134125_10008253_pt1 | contig 11740 bp, 11 predicted proteins | sample KB31751_FD_96464 | JGI IMG/M metagenome (GOLD analysis project Ga0134125, IMG submission 96464) | Terrestrial soil microbial communities with excess Nitrogen fertilizer from Kellogg Biological Station, Michigan, USA - KB3-175-1 | ecosystem: Environmental > Terrestrial > Soil > Unclassified ... | reverse complement strand
CGACTATGTCTGGTCTCTCAACCACCCGAACGGCGGGTGAGGCCGGCCTTCCGGCGCCCGAGCAGAGCCCTCGCGTCGCCAAGGCGGACTGTCGCAGGCTGTTTCCCGCAGCGTTCCGCTACCGATCGCCGCAAGGGTGAACCATTTGCCGCAATCCCTGCGCGGCTGCGGCGCGTTGGATTCCCTATCTTCTGACCAACAACCAGCGTCGATTCGTGAGGAAAACATGCAGGATACCAAGTCTCGTCCCGCCCCGGCGAGGGCGGCTACGCAAAAGCCTCTCGCACAAAGCATAGGCTTCATCGGGCTCGGCCACATGGGCAGCGCCATGGCGGCCAATCTGGCGAAGGGCGGCCTCGCCGTGCTCGGCTATGTCCGCAAGGCCGCGCGCAAAACCGAGCTTAAAGCACTCGGCATTCAACCGACGGGCGACATGGCCGACCTTTTCGCCTGCGACATCGTCATCACCATGGTCTCCGACGACGCGGCGGCGCATGAGATCGTCTTCGGCGACGGCTCGTCCGCCGGACGGGGGCTGGCAGCGGGGCTAAAGCCGGGCGCGCTCCACCTCTCGATGAGCACCATCAGCCCAGGCCTGTCTTCGACCATCGCGGCCGAGCATGTGGGCCACCGCCAGCACTATGTGGCGGCGCCGGTGTTCGGCAATCCTGACGCCGCCAAGGCGCGCGAGCTCTACGTCATTGCCGCCGGGAAGCCAGACCAGATCGAGCGCGCCAAGCCTCTCTTCGACCTTCTTGGCCAACACATTTTTGTCGTCGGCCCTGATCCGGCAAGCGCAAACCTGGTCAAGCTTGCCGGCAACGCCATGACCGCCACCTCCTTGGAGGTGCTCGCCGAAATTCTTGCGCTCGTGCGCAAGCGCGGCGTCGAGCCAGAGAAATTCATCGACATCATGACCAGCACCATGTTCGGCAGCCGCGTGCACAAGATTTACGGCGCAAAGATGGTCCACCACAACTTCACGCCGGGCTTCTCGTTTCCTCTCGCCCTCAAGGACGTTCGCCTGGCGCTGTCGGAAGCTGACGCCGCGGGCGTTCCCATGCCGTCGCTCGATATCGTGCACAACAGGCTTGTTGCCGGGGTGGCCCGCGGCCAGGGCGGACTGGATTGGTCGGCGCTAGCCCTCATCGCCGCGGAAGCGGCCGGTCTCGGAACCAACAACCCGAAGAGCGGGGCTTGACCTAAGGCGCCGCTGGCAGAGGAGGAGGCTTGCGAGCACGCAAGCTAGGTCATGGGCATCGTTCGGTTCGCACTCAGGTTTCCGCACACCTTCTACGTGCTCGCCGCGCTGATCGTGTTTCTTGGCGTCACCGCCATCCGCACGATGCCGACCGACATCTTTCCGCAAATCAACATCCCGGTGGTGACCATCATCTGGAGCTACACCGGCCTCAGCACGCCAGAGATGGAGCAGCGGGTCTCCACCTACAGCCAGTATTCGATCAGCTCCAACGTCAACGGCATCAAGGACATGGAGTCGCAGACGCTTAACGGCATCTCGGTGCAGAAGATCTACTTTCAGCCCGACGTCAATCTCGACTTGGCAATCGCGCAGATCGTCTCGGCCACGAATGCCATTCGTGCGCTCATGCCGCCCGGCATCCAGCCGCCGATCATCGTGCAATTCAATGCCTCAAGCGTGCCGGTGCTGCAGCTCACGCTTACCTCGAACAATCTCAACGAGCAACAGCTCTACGACTACGGCATTTATCGCCTGCGCCAACAATTGGCGCCGGTGCCAGGCGTTACCTTTCCCACGCCCGCCGGCGGCAAATACCGCCAGATCATGGTCGATATCGACCCAAACAAATTGCTCGCCCGCGGGCTGACGCCCCTCGATGTGGTGAATGCGGTCAATGCGCAGAACCTGACGCTTCCGTCGGGCCAGGTGAAGATCGCTAACACGCAATACACCGTGCGCACCAACGCCACGCCGGGCTCGATCGACGAGCTCAACAATATTCCGGTCAAGTTCACCAACGGCGCGACGGTCTTCATCAAGGACATCGGCCAGGTTCGCGACGGCTCGGCGGTGCAGCAGAACATCGTCCGGGAGAATGGCGAGCGCGCCGTTCTGCTCAGCGTCATCAAGAACGGCAACGCTTCGACCCTTGATGTGGTCAACGGGGTACGCTCCGTGCTGCAAGTTGCTCGCGCCGCGGCCCCGCCAGGCCTCAAGATCAGTGAGTTGTTCGACCAGTCGGTGTTCGTCAAATCGGCGGTGGCGAGCGTGGTGCGGGAGGGCGTTATCGCCGCAGGGTTGACGGCCTTGATGATCCTGCTGTTCCTCGGTTCCTGGCGCTCGACCATTGTGGTCATGATCTCCATTCCGCTGGCGATCCTGACCTCGCTGGTCGCGCTCTACTTCCTCGGCGATACGCTCAACACCATGACGCTCGGCGGTCTTGCCTTGGCGGTCGGCATCCTGGTCGACGATTCGACGGTGACCATCGAGAACACGCACCGGCTTCTCACCGAGGAGCGCATGCCGCTTCCGGAAGCCACCCTGAACGGCTCGGCCGGGATTGCCGTGCCGACCCTCGTCTCCACGCTCGCCATCTCTTGCGTGTTTACCTCGGTGCTCTTCCTCGAGGGACCGGCACGGTATCTGTTTACGCCGCTCGGCCTCGCCGTGGTGTTCGCCATGCTCGCCTCCTACGGGTTGTCGCGTACTCTGACCCCGATCACCATCGGGTTGTTGCTCGAGGGAGAGCAGCACGAGGCTCCCGAAGAGGCTCAGCGGACTTGGTTCGGCCGGTTCCATGCCGGCTTCGAACGCAATTTCGAGCGGATGCGGCAGGGCTACGTCGGGGTTCTCCACGTCCTGCTCAATCGTAAGTTCATCGTTCCGGTCATCGCCGTGGCCACATTGGGGCTCGGGGCGGCAATGTTCATGTTCGTCGGCCGCGACTTCTTCCCGCTCATTGACGGCGGGCTGATTCAGCTCCATATCCGCGCACCGGCCGGCACCCGCATTGAAACCACCGAGCGGATCTTCCAGGCGGTCGAGGACAAGATCAGGCAGGTCATTCCCGAGGATCAGCGCAGCCTGATCGTTGACAATATCGGTCTTCCGGCGCGGGCTTATAACCTCGCCTTTTCCGACGGCTCGACCATCGGGCCCAATGACGGCGTGATCCAGGTGCAGCTGACGGACGGCCACGCGCCGACGGCAGACTATATCCGCAAGCTTCGCGAGGTGCTTCCCGCCGCCTTCCCCGACACGACGTTCTATTTTCAGGCGGCCGACATCGTAACGCAGATCCTCAATTTCGGCCTGCCGGCGCAGATCGACGTCCGCACCGTCGGCTACGACCGCGCGAAGAACCTGCAAGTCGCCCAGGAACTCAGACAGCGCATCGCGGCAATTCCCGGGATCGCCGACGCCCATCTCCAGCAGGAGGTCAACGGCCCGGCGTTCTATGCCAACATCGACCGCACGCGCGCGGCCGGTCTCGGCCTCACCGCGAACGCCATCGCAACCAACATCAATGTCAGCCTGAGCTCGTCGGAGCAGGTCTCGCCGAACTTCTGGACCGACCCGGCCTCGGGCATCCCCTATTACATTGCCGTGCAGACACCCGAGCCGCGACTCGCTTCGATGGACAATCTTCGCAACACGCCGGTCTCCACCGGGCTTTCTACCAGGGGCAATCCGGTGCCTGGGCTGCTCAGCAACGTGGCAACGCTGCAGCGCGGCAGCGTGCCGACCAACAGCAACCAAGCGAACATCCAGCCGGTCTACGAGGTCTATGCCAGCGTCCAAGGCCGCGACCTCGGCGGTGTGTCCGGTGAGATCAATAAGATCGTGGCCGACTTGCAGCCGAAACTGTCTCCGGGCAACACGATCCAGATCGTCGGCCAGATCCAGAGCATGAACGACAGCTTCCGCGATCTTGGCATCGGGCTCCTGTTTGCCGCCGTCTTCGTCTTCGCGCTGATGGTGGTGAACTATCAGAATTTCGGCGATCCGTTCGTCGTGATCCTCGCGCTGCCTGCCACGCTGTGCGGCATTTTGGTGATGCTGTTCATCACCGGCACGACCCTGAACGTTCCTTCGCTGATGGGCGCCATCATGGCCGTCGGTGTCGCATCGGCGAACTCAATCCTGCTTGTGACGTTTGCCCATGAGCAGCAGCTTGCCGGCCGGAATTCCTTCGAGGCCGCGGTCGATGCCGGCCACACCAGGATCCGTCCGGTGCTGATGACGGCTGCCGCGATGATCGTCGGCATGTTGCCGATGGCCATCGGCGGCGCCGGCGAGGAGCAGAACGCGGCCTTGGCGCGCGCCGTGATCGGCGGCCTGTTGTTTGCAACGCCAACCACCCTGCTCGTCGTGCCCTATCTCTTCGCCCTGTTGCGAAGGGGCAACGACGGCAAGACCGCCCATGGCGTATTCGAGGAGGGCATCGAGTGAACGAGATCGTTTCGTTGGACAAGAAGCAGACGCCGGCGGCGGAGCCGTTTCCCGCGCCGACTTTGCCGGAGGACCGTCCGCGCAAGCCACGCCGCTGGGCTGCGAGATTGCTTGCCCTCGGTGCGCTCCTCGCCCTCTTCGGAGGACTCGCCTTCGGCGCCTGGCGTTACCAGGTGCAACACCACGAGGCCCTGGCAACAGCGGAGCGGCGGGCCAATTTCGTGCCCGAGGTCCGCGTTGGCACGGTCAAGGCGAGCGACAGCACCATGGCCGTTTCCTTGCCAGGCTCCACCTCGGCGTTTACCGAGGCAAATATCTTCGCCCGTGCCAGCGGCTATATCGACAAGCGCAACGTCGATATCGGCGACCACGTCAAGCAGGGCGAGCTTCTCGCGCAAATCACCGCGCCCGAGCTCGATCATCAGATCCAGCAGGCCGAGGCCAATCTCAGCCAGATGCAGGCGACGTTGCGCCAGAACTCGGCAAATGCCGATCTGGCCAACGTCACTTGGCAGCGCGACAAGCCGCTGGTCGAAAAAGGCTGGGTGACCCCGCAACAGGGCGACATTGACCGGCTCGGCCTTCAGGCGCAGCAGGCGACGGTTGGCGTCGCCCAGTCGAACATTGCCGCCCAGCAGGCGCAGATCTCGGTGCTGCATCAGCAGAAGGACTATCAGAGCGTCGTCGCTCCCTTCGACGGTGTCATCACCCAGCGCAACATCGACGTGGGAAGCCTGGTGCAAGCCGACGCGACGAGCGGTACTTTCATGTTCACCATCATGCAGGACAACGTGATCCGCACTTTGGTCTATGTGCCCCAGGATCAGGCGTTCGGCTTGGAGCCGGGTGTCGAGGCGATCGTGCATGTTCCGGAGATTCCGGACCGGGGCTTCCCCGGCAAGGTCGCGCGCATTGCCGATGCGTTGCAGCCGGGCACGCGGACGCTGCTCACGGAAGTCGACGTGCCGAACCCCGACGGCGCCCTAGACCCTGGGATCTACGTTACCGTCGAGCTGCATATCCCGCGGAAAGTGCCATCCTTCATCGTCCCCGCCGGGGCGATCATTTTCAACGCCGATGGACTGCACGTGGCCGTCGTCGAAAACGGTGTCGTCCACTTCCGCAAGGTGACGGTGGCACGCGACCTTGGCACCACGGTTGAGGTTCACGACGGGGTGAAGGCGGGCGACCAGGTCATCCTCGGCCCGCCGGTCGATCTCGCCGACGGCGCCAAAGTGCAGGTCCACGCGGACACGCCACCTCCCGCAACCAAAGCATATTGAGAGCAAGAAAAACCGCGGGCGGGCTGAGCCCATCCGCGGTTCATTCGGCAAACATCCTGAATTCACTTTGATCGGAGAGAGCGGCGCGTGCCGCTCCTCCGCAATGGACCAACTGGCTCGTTACATCGGGCGTCATGGAACCAAGCGCGTGGCCAAGGCGGTGCTCATCGGCGCCGTGCCTCCGCTGATGCTCAAGACGAAGGCCAATCCGTCGGGCACGCCGATCGAGGTATTCGACCAACTCAGGGCGAGCGTCATTGCCGACCGGTCGCAGTTCTGGAAGGATCTGAGTCTGCCCTTCTACGGCTACAACAGGTCCGGCGCCAAAGTGTCGGAGGGCGTGCGCGAGTCGTTCTGGCTGCAAGGCATGTCGGCAGGCTTTCCCGCCTCTTATTTCTGCATCAAGGCGTTTTCCGAGACGGATATGACCGAGGATCTGAAGAAGTTCGACGTGCCGACCCTCATTCTGCACGGCGACGACGATCAGATCGTGCCGATCCAGGCATCTGCCGTGCTATCGTCCAAGCTGATCAAGGGCGCGGTTCTCAAGGTATACAAGGGTGCCCCGCACGGCATGTGCACGACGCTGAAGGACAAGGTCAATGCCGACCTCCTCGAGTTCATCGAGGCCAAGGCAGGCAAGACCAGCGACCGTGCGGCATAAATCCCACCGAACGTCGGACTCGGAAGGATCGATATGGCTGAACTTTCCAAATTGGCCTTGGCTGCGGCGATGGCTCTGGCTGTCGCCACACCTTCCGCCAACGCCGAACCGAACCCGGTGACGGCGCCGGACGTCGTCACGGCGCTGGAGGGCGCCTATGGCGTTCATCCCGGCCGGCGTCGCAATCACACCAAGGGCATGTGCGCGCTCGGGAGCTTCGTGGGAACGCCCGAGGCCGCCTCTTATTCGCGTTCGGCGCTGTTCTCGGGATCGACCATCCCCGTGGTCGCGCGCTTCTCGCTCGCCGGCGGAAACCCGAAGGCCGCGGACACCGAGAAGAGCCCGCGCGGCATGGCCTTGGAGTTCAGGCTGTCAGACGGCAGCAAGCAACATATGACCATGCTCGATACACCGATGTTCTTCGCCGCAATGCCGCGCACGTTTCTCGACAAGATGCTCGCGCTGAAGCCTGATCCGGTGACGGGCAAGCCGAACCCCGAGGCGCTCAAGGTGTTCGCAGCGACCCATGCCGACAATAAGGGGCAAGCCGACTTTCTCGCGGCGAACGACCCTCCCCCGAGCTATGCCAACGCTTCCTATTACGGCATCCACACCTTCAAGTTCATCGATAAGGCGAACGAGACCACCTTGGTGAAGTGGCGCTTCGATCCTGATGATGGGCAGAAGGAGCTCACCGACGCCGAGCTGAAATCCATGCCGGCCGATTTCCTCAAGCAGGCTCTGATCGAGCGAACCAAGTAGGGACCGGTGCGTTGGGACATGTGGATCACCATCGGGGAGCCTGGCGACCCGCAAGACGACCCGACGCTGCTCTGGCCGAAAGGCCGCAAGGAGGTGAAGGCGGGGACGCTGACGTGCACCGACGCCATGCCGCAGGAAGGGGCCGAGTGCAAGAACATTAACTACGACCCGTTGGTTATGAGCGACGGCATCGCGCCAACCGACGATCCCGTGCTCCTGTTCCGCTCGCCTTCTTACGCTGTGTCGTTCGTGAAGCGCCTGCAAGGCCAGTGATAAACGCACATGTCAACCTTGCAAGTTCCTGTCAACTCAACCGATTACGTCCAGGGCGATCCGCACGCCCCCGTGACCCTGGTCGAGTACGGAGACTATCAGTGCCCCGCTTGCGGGGCTGCCTTTCCCATCGTCAAGGCGGTGCAGACTCATTTCGGCAAAGAGCTTCGCTTCGTGTTTCGCAATTTTCCACTGACGCAGATCCACCCGGAGGCGGAGAGCGCGGCGGAAACCGCGGAATTCGCGGGCACCCACGGGCATTTCTGGGACGTCCACGACGCTCTCTACGAGAACCAAGAAGCGCTGGGGTTGCCGCTTTACCTTGATCTTGCCGAGGCTCTGGACCTTCCCCAGAAGGCTTTGCGCGAAGCCCTTGAGACGCGCGCGTTCAGAACGAAGGTGCGCAGCGACTTCATGGGTGGCCTGAAGAGCGGCGTGAACGGAACGCCGACCTTCTTCATCAACGGCAAGCGGCATGACGGGGCAAGTGATTTTGACAGCCTCGCCGGCGCCATCGCCGCAGAGCTGGCGCTGTTAGAGACACCGAGTTGACCACGGAGAAGGCCCTTCGTCTGGGGATCACGCGCAGGCATTTGCTCGGCGCGGCGGGATTGACCGGGCTCAGTTTGCTTGCGAAGCCCGCATGGGCGGAGGCGGTGCTCGACGCCCTACCCTCACACGGCCAGGCTCTCACTCAGCCGCCGGAGATTAGAAGCGAGAACGGCGTGCTCAACGCCACCCTCACCGCGGCACCAGCACGCGTGCCGCTCGGCGAGTTCGCTTTCCCCGGTCTTGTCTATAACGGAGCCTATATCCCGCCGCTCTTGCGCGTCCGCCGCAGCGACACGATACGCATCTCTTTCCGCAATCAGCTACCGGATGATCCGTCGAATTTGCACTATCACGGCATGAGCGTCTCGCCGCAGGGTAACAGCGACAACGTGTTCGTCCACGTTCACCCCGGCGCCAAGTTCGACTACGAGGTGCGTATTCCAAGTCACGGCCGGCAGGGCCCGGGACTGTTCTGGTATCACCCGCACGCGCACGGCTTCGTCACCAAGCAAATCTTGGGGGGAATGTCGGGAGGCCTCGTGGTGGAGGGCTCGGACCGGCTTTACCCGATTCTGTCAGGCTTGCCCGAGCGCTTTTTCCTCATCAAGCACGCCGAGCTCGGCGAGGGCAACGAGATCATCTCCATCAACGGTCAGCTCAATCCTCTGATCGATATCCACCCGGGCGAGATGCAGTTCTGGCGGATCGCGCATATCGGCGCCACGCTGTTTATCAGGTTCCGCATCGGCGGCATGCCGCTTTATGTCGTGGCACGGGACGGGCACCCCCTGACCCAGCCGCAGAAGGTCGACGAGTTCTTCGTCGGTCCCGGTGAGCGCATCGATGCCATCGCCGTCGGTCCTGACGCCGGCGAATACAAGGTAACGAGCATTCCGTTTCAGAACGAGGCGTGGAAAAAGCCAGATCCCGCCCAGCAATTGGCGACCGTCGTGTCGAGCGGGGGAGGAAGGCCGTCAGGAGGCACCGAGAGCGAAATCCTGAACCAGCGTGTCGAAGGCGACGCCTGGATCGACACGGTTCGCGCCACGCCCATCGCCAAGCGCCGGGAGTTGACCTATTCGAGAACGCCGGACCGAAAGGTGTTCATGATCGACCACCACGTCATGGAGGAGGATCGCGTCGATCAGACGGTGAAGCTCGGCGACACGGAAGAATGGACGGTGATCAACACCGACCAGCAATATCACAGCTTCCATATCCATCAGACCGGCTTTCTGGTCACCGAGGTCAATGGCGTCCCCCAGCGCGAGCTCAGCCTGCGCGACACCGTCTCCATTCCACCGGCCACCGAGCAAAGCCAAGGCGTTCTCAAGGTGGCGATCCCCTTCACCGATCCGGTGATCGTTGGACGCTTCGTCTATCACTGTCACGCCGTCGATCACGAGGACAAGGGCATGATGGGCGTTATCGAGGTGGTGGCCTGAGGCCGACCTCAGTCCTGGAATTGCTTGCACATCACCAGCCCGCGCCGGGTCGCTGAGAAGCGACCGCCGGTGAGACTGGCTTCAAAGTTTGCAAAAGCGAGTGAGGGCGCTACTCGCAGCTGTCCGAAGTCCAGCTCTCGGAATAGTTACACGGGGTCCAATAAGGGTCGTTGATGTCTCCGCGAACGGCTCGGCGGGGAAGCATGTCGCGTGCCGCGCGGTCCTCGCGCATGGCGCCAACGTGCTGCACGGCTCTGCTTTCGCTCCTCGGATAAGCCGCCAAAGCAGGAGCGGAAAGTGCAGTGAGGAGTGCTGTGGCAAGAAGAAACTTATTCATGGTGGCCTCCGTAATCGGTGTTTTGGCTGGCTCCAACCGAATGCGTGCATCGCATGCGATCGAGCGACACCGCTCACATGGGGAGGCCTATAGGGCGAGGCTTGCCCGATCTTGCCGCTTCTAGCCGGCAGTTGCCGCGAACCGCGTGCAAGACCCAGCCCGCGGCGCGGCGAACTCAGTTGGGCGAGCGAGAAAAACCGCCACGACTAGGCGTCGGCCGAGGCGTAGTAGCCCGGGTAGAGACGCTTGCGATAAACAACCCCGCGATGCGAGCAACACGCTTTCATGACATCGATGCCGGCAAACCGCGACAGATCGTACTGGCATACGATCGTCGTCTGCGGGTGCTCGACCAGCAGATCGTTCAGGGCCGTCTCATATTCGTGCATCGATTCCACGCCCGGCGCATTGGTGAAGAACCAATCCATCTCGCCGCAAAGGAGGAGACACGGATGGTTGTCGGCCCGCTTGCGGATGATTTGCAGGCGCATGAACGCGACCATGAACTCCGGCGTGAAGGTCGCATTCTTCAAATAGGCGTCTTGCGCGGGGATCAAAGTGAGTAGTCCGCGGCGGATGACCTCATGGGGATCCAGCCCTTCGTCGCGCACCCGATCCATCATCTCTTCGCGAGTGCTCGCCGAATGGATATAGATGGTCGGCTTGCCGGCATAAAAATGCTTCAAGAAAAAGGGACGGAACGCTTCCCAACGCTCCTCATGGCGCCCAACAAACAGGCAGATATGTCTCGAGGCGAGATCGGCCTCCGACTCCTTCATCGCGCCGCCTAATCCGCTGATCGTCGGGGCTCGGAGATCAGGCGTGTCGGACACGCCGCTGGCAACGAACGAATCAAGCACGTCTGGGTCGAATCGACGCTCGTTGCGCGGCCCCACGCGGTGACAAGCGAGCCTGCCATCGTTGGTCCAACGACGAAGCGTCGTTTTGCTGACCGCGAGATAGGTTGAGGCCTCATCAAGAGTCAAAAGTGGCTTTAGTTTGCTCATAGGTCTTGCGTACTATAGGCCCTTGCTCGAATAATAGATCTGAGCCTTGGTCAGAAACTCCTCGGGCTTCTTGAGGAAGATGCTCTTGGCCTGCTCATTGCCAAAGCAATAGGTCCTTCCGTTAAGCACCGTATTCACAGAGCAGTCGGTGGCGATATCCTTCCCCAGAGCAAGCCCCATAACACATTCGTTGCCGAACTCGCCGGTCGCCGCTGACGCTGCGAGCGTGGCCCCGCCAAGCAAAAAGGCTACCGCCGTAAGATAAGTCCGGGCTGTCATTGCTCTTTTAGAATTTGCTGGCAATCGCACGAATTAGCATGGGCGTTTCTATACGTCCAACCACTCCGCCTTTGCACGTTATCTTGATCGCGAAGCTGCGATTTTGGCTTTTTCCGGTGCCCATCTGCCCTGTCGCTTGAGACGTATGCCTCAAAAGCACCGCTCACCCCGGAATGGTCACCACCATCCTGCCGCGCACCCGTCCCTCGATGATGGCCTGCGCCGTTGCCGGAACATCAGCCAGCGTGATGTCGGTGCGGGTCGCGTCGAGCTTGGCGCGATCCAAATCGCGAGCAAGCCGCTGCCAGGCCACGAGCCGCTTCGGCCGCGGGCACATGACGCTGTCGACCCCGAGCAACGACACGCCGCGCAAGATAAACGGCGCGACCGACGCCGGCAGATCCAAGCCTTGCGCCAGGCCGCAGGCTGCGATGGCGCCGCCGTATCGCGTCATGCTGAGAAGATTGGCAAGCGTATGCGAACCGACCGCGTCGACACCGGCGATCCAGCGTTCCTTGCCGAGCGGCTTTCCTGGTCCCGAGAGCTCGCTGCGATCGACGATCTCGGAAGCGCCGAGGCCCTCGAAATAGTCCTTTTCGCTGGTTCGTCCGGTGACCGCAATTACGTGCCAACCGAGTTTGGCGAGAAGCGCCACGGCGATCGATCCGACGCCGCCGGCGGCGCCGGTCACCACCGCGGG
>Ga0134125_10008251_pt1 | contig 11741 bp, 10 predicted proteins | sample KB31751_FD_96464 | JGI IMG/M metagenome (GOLD analysis project Ga0134125, IMG submission 96464) | Terrestrial soil microbial communities with excess Nitrogen fertilizer from Kellogg Biological Station, Michigan, USA - KB3-175-1 | ecosystem: Environmental > Terrestrial > Soil > Unclassified ... | reverse complement strand
GCCGTCGAAACCCGCTGCGACGCCCGCGCCGGCAGCGTCCGCCGCACCAGCTGCGCCGGCGCCCTCGTCCGCCGCTCCGGCCCAGCCGAAGCCGGCCGCCCAGCAGCCGGCGGCCCCCGCCGCGCCGGCTGCGGCCGCGCCCACCGCAGCCGCCCCGGCCGCGCCCGCCCAGCCAGGGCCCGCCCAGCCCGCGGGCGGCGACCGGGTGCGCCCGACGCGCGACTCGCGGACCGGCGAGCGCACCCCCGGCGACGTCGGCCCCGGCGGACGCCGCCGTGTCGTGATCGACTCCCAAGCGTCCCGCCGCCAGCAGGGCGGCCCGACCAACCAGCCCCAGCGACGCCCCCGGCGGGGACGGCGCCGCCGCGGAACCTATGACGACTCGATCGCCCCGATCGACACCGCCGCGCAGGAAACGACCGACCTGATCCGCGTCAACTCGGGCTCGACCGTCAAGGACGTCGCGGAGTATCTCGGCGTGGCGGTGCCGGAGATCATCAAGAAGCTGATGTCGCTCGGCGAGATGGCGACGCTCACGCAGACGCTCTCCGACGATGCGATCCAGGTGATCGCGGACGAGTTCGAGAAGAAAATCGAGATCGTCCACGCGGCCGACGACGTCGAGGTCGAGCCGATCTACGAGGACGCCGAGGAGGAGATGATCGAGCGCCCGCCCGTGGTGACGATCATGGGGCACGTCGACCACGGCAAGACCTCGCTGCTCGACGCGATCCGCGAGACGGAGGTCGTCGCGGGCGAGGCGGGCGGGATCACCCAGCACATCGGCGCCTACCAGGTCCACCACGCGGGCAAAGAGATCACGTTCCTCGACACGCCCGGCCACGAGGCCTTCACCGCGATGCGCGCGCGCGGCGCGTCGGTCACCGATCTCGCGGTGATCGTGGTCGCGGCCGACGACGGCGTCAAGCCCCAGACCGAAGAGGCGATCGACCACGCCAGGGCGGCTCAGGTGCCGATCATCGTGGCGGTCAACAAGATCGACAAGGAGGGCGCGCAGCCCGAGCGGGTCCGCACGGAGATGACCCAGCACGGCCTGCAGCCGTCCGACTGGGGCGGGGAAACCGAGTTCGTCGACGTCTCGGCGAAGACCCACGAAGGTCTTGACTCGCTGCTCGACACGATCCAGATCGTCACCGACCTAGAGGAGCTGAAGGCGAACGCCGACACCGAGGCCTCGGGCGCGGTGATCGAGTCCAAGCTCGACCCGGGCCGCGGCCCGGTCGTGACGGTGCTGATCCAGCGCGGCACGCTGCGCGTCGGCGACGCGCTCGTCGCCGGGGCGCACTTCGGGCGCGTGCGGGCGATGCACGACTTCAACGGCGCGAAGATGAAGCGCGCGACGCCGGGCGAGCCCGTCGAGGTGCTCGGCTTCGACGGGGTTCCCGAGGCGGGCGAGCACGTCCGTGTCGTCGAGAACGAGCGCCGCGCCCGCCAGCTCGCGGGCGAACGCGCCAACCGTCTGAAGACCGAGGCGCTGGCTCGCCGCTCCGGGCGCAAGGTGTCCCTCGAAGACGTCTTCAAGCTGGCCCAGGAGGGCACCGTTCAGGAGCTCGCGCTGGTTGTCAAGGCCGACGTGGCGGGGTCGCTGGAGGCGATCGAGGACGAGATCGCGAAGCTCCCGCAGGACGAGGTCAACGTCAACATCGTCCACCGCGGCGTCGGCGGGATCAACGAGTCCGACGTGATGCTCGCGGCCGCCTCCGAGGGCGTGATCCTGGCCTTCAACGTGCGGCCGGTGGGCGACGCGCGCGCCGTCGCCGACCGCGAGGGCGTCGAGATCCGCTCCTACTCGGTCATCTACCGCGCGATCGAGGAGCTGCGCGCGGCGATGCAGGGAATGCTCGCCCCCGAGGAGGTCGAGAGCACGATCGGCCAGGCCGAGGTCCGCCAGCTGTTCAAAGCGTCGCGGATCGGCACGATCGCGGGCTGCCAGGTCACCGAGGGCCGGATCCTGCGCGGATCGCGGGTCCGGGTCGTGCGCGAGGGGACGGTCATCTACGACACGACCGTCGAGAGTCTGCGCCGCTTCAACGACGACGTCAAAGAGGTGGCCGGCGGGTTCGAGTGCGGGATCGTGCTGACCAACTTTCAGGACCTCAAGGAGGGGGACGTTCTGGAGGCCTATGAGACCAAGCAGGTCGAGCGCGAGCTCGCCTGAGTTGGCGCCGCCGCGGTAACGTCGTCTGAGCGCCGCCCCCGCCGCTGGGCGCGCCTGGATCTGAAGGGACACCGGCCTCCGCGAGGAATTGGACAGAGACGATGGCTACGGGACGCATGCGTCGGGTAGACGAGGCGATTCGCCAGGTCATCGGAGACGCCGTTTCCAAGGAGCTGAAGGACCCCCGGGTGGGATTTGTGACCGTGACAGACGTGAGAACCAGCACCGATCTACGCCACTCGCGCGTGTACGTGAGCGTGCTCGGCGCCGACGGGGCGAGCTCGGGCGGCCAGGAGCGCGAGGACAGCCTCGCGGGCCTGCAGAGCGCCCACGGCTTCCTGCAGGCCAGGATCGCCCGCGAGCTGCACCTGAAGCGCACGCCGGCGCTCGAGTTCGTCTACGACGACACGACCGACCGTGCGCTGCGCCTCGAGGCGCTGATCGAGGAGCAGGAGCGATGAGCGGGGCGGACGGCCTGGCGGCGCGGGAGCTCGTGCTCGCGCGGATCCGCGCGGACGACAGCTTCCTGCTGGTCACCCACGAACACCCCGACGGCGACGCGCTCGGCTCGCTGCTCGGCATGCACGGACTGCTCGTCTCGCTCGGCAAGCGCTCGGAGACGTTCATCTCGCCCTCGGACCTGCCGCTGCCGCGCGAGTACCGGGCGCTGCCGTTCGACGCGCTGATCACCGAGGTCCCCGAGGACGTCGCCGCGCGGACCGTCGTCTTTCTGGACTGCGGGAACATCGACCGGATCGCCGCCGAGGACCTGCGCGGCGGGGCGCACCTGCTGAACGTCGACCACCACCACGACAACACCGGCTTCGGGACGATCAACCTCGTCGACCCGACTGCCTCGTGCACGGCCGGGATCGTCTGGGGGCTGATGGGAGAGCTCGGCGTCGCGCCGGGCCCCGAGGTCGCGGAGGCGCTCTACGTCGGCCTGATCACCGACACGGGGCGCTTCATGTACGAGAACACGACGCCGCGCTCCCACCAGATGGCGGCCGCGCTGCTCGAAGCGGGGGTCGACGTCGCGGCGGTCTACAAACGGCTGTACGAGGACATGCCGGCGGGCAAGCTGACGTTGCTCGCGCTCGCGCTCGCGCAGCTGCAGCGCTTCGACGGCGGCGAGCTCACGATCGCCTCGCTCAGCAGCGAGGACTTCCGCTCCGCCGAGGCCGAGGAGAGCTACTCGGAGGGGATCATCGACCAGCTGCGGGCGATCCAGGGGACGAAGGTCGCGGCGCTCGTCCGCGAGCTCTCCAGCGGCGAACGCAAGGGCCAGCACAAAGTGTCGCTGCGCGCGACCGGCGACGACGTCGACGTGTCGGTGATCGCGCGCGTCCAGGGCGGCGGGGGCCACCGCCGCGCGGCCGGCTTCACGACCGCGCTCGAGGCGGACGAGTTGGTCGCGTTCCTGCGCGACGCGATCGCCGAGCAGCTCCACCCGCAGCGCGACGGCCGTCCCACGCCGGCTCCGGCCTGACGAGCGGCCCGGTCGGGTCCGCCGCGTGGGCGCAGACGCGATGGACGGCGTCCTCTTGATCGACAAGCCCGCGGGGATCACCTCGCACGACGCCGTCGCCGCGGTGCGGCGGGCGCTGGGCGGGAAGCAGGGCCCCCGCGTCGGTCACGCCGGCACGCTCGACCCGTTCGCGACCGGCCTGCTGCTGATCCTCGTGGGGCGAGCGACGAAGGCCCAGCAGCAGCTGATGGGGCTGCCGAAGAGGTATGAGACGGTCGCGCAGCTCGGCGCGACGTCGAGCACCGGCGACCCGGAGGGCGAGATCGCGGTCACCGGCCGCGTGCCTGCCGACCCTCCCGCGCTGCCGACGGGCGAGATCCGCCAGCGCCCGCCCGCCTACTCGGCCGTGAAGGTCGGGGGCGAGCGCGCCTACCGCCGCGCGCGGCGCGGGGAGAGCTTCGAGCTGCCGGAGCGGATCGTGACCGTCACGCGCTTCGAGCAGCTGTGGCGCGAGGAGAACCCCGACTGGCCCGGGCCGCGGGCGGCGTTCGCGATCGACTGCGGCTCGGGGACCTACGTGCGCTCGCTGATCGCCGACCTCGGGGACGCTTACTGCCTGCAGCTGCGACGCACGGCGATCGGGCCGTTCACGGTCGACGAGGCGACCGGCCCGCCGCCGCGCGGGACGAGCTGGAACGCGGCGCCGGAGGGGTCCGCGTGGGTCGAGCTCGAGAGCGCGCTCGCGCGGGCGGGCATCCGAAGATGACCGCGGCGGCCCGGCGGGCTCGCCAGCGTCTAGGCTTCTGGCCGTGAAGGTCACCCGCCTGCCCGACGTCGAGCGCGATGCGAGGAGCGGAGCGGGCCGCAAGGTCGCCGTCGGGACCTTCGACGGGGTCCACCTCGGCCACCGCCAGGTGATCGCGGGCGCCGACACCGTCCTCACCTTCGAGCCCCACCCGGTCTCGGTCGTCGCCCCGCAGCACACGCCCAAGCTGCTGACGACCTTGGAGCGCAAGGCCGAGCTCGTCGCCTCCCTCGGAGTGGAGGAGATGGTCGTGATCCCCTTCGACGCCGCCTTCGCCTCGCGCACCGCCGGCGAGTTCGTCGAGGAGGTGCTCGTCGGGGCGCTCGACGCGCGGCAGGTCTCGATCGGGGAGAACTTCCGCTTCGGCAACCGCGCCAAGGGCGATCCGGCGCTGCTCGCGGCCGACGGGCGCTTCGAGACGGTCGTGCAGCCGCTGCTCGAGGTCGACGGGGAGATCGTCTCATCGAGCCACATCCGCGGCCTGCTCGGCGCGGGCGAGGTGGGGGAGGCCAACCGGCTGCTCGGCTCGACCTTCCAGCTCGCCGGGGTCGTCGCCCACGGCGACGAGCGAGGCCGCACGCTCGGCTTTCCGACCGCGAACCTCGTACCGGCGGAGGAGCTCGCCTGCCCAGGCCACGGCGTGTACGCGTGCATCGCTGAGGAGGCGGGCGGGGTGGAGCACGCGGCGGCCGTCTCGATCGGTGTTCGTCCGACCTTCCAGACGGGCCGAGGCGAGCTGATCGAGGCGTTCCTTCTGGACTTCGAGGGCGACCTCTACGACACGACCCTCACGCTGCGCTTCCTCGAGCGGCTGCGCGGCGAGCGGCGCTTCGAGAGCGCCGAGGCGCTGATCGAGCAGATGCACGCGGACGTCGCCGAGACCCGCGGGATCGCTGCGGCGGCAGGCTAGGAGGTCTTCGGAGAGTCCCCCGGGGCGGCGATCGCGGCCGGATCGCGGCGCTTTCTTCTGCTACCGTGCCACGGCGATGCCGGCCATCACCAGCGAGCGCAAGCGCGAGATCACCGCGCAGTTTGGCGCCAACGAGCAGGACACGGGCAACACCCGTGTTCAGATCGCGCTGCTCACGGAGCGCATCAACCACCTCACCGAGCACCTTCGCTCGGCGAAAAAGGACCACCACTCCCGCCGCGGCCTGCTGATGCTCGTCGGCCGCCGCCGCCGCTTCCTCGACTACCTCAAACAGAGCGATCTCGAGGGGTACCGGGAGCTCATCCAGCAGCTCGGCCTCCGCCGCTAAGGCGGGCGTGAGCGCTTCGCTGGACGCTTCGGGGATGCGAGCGAAGCGAGTATCTCCCGGTTCGTCCTGCGTCCCCAGTCGCTCGCGGGCGGCCAGATGAGCGTCATCCAGCCCGGCACGCCGGCACCCGACTTCACGCTGAAGACGGCCGAGGGCGAGGACTTCACCGCGGAGGACCTGAAGGGGAAGGGGACGGTCCTCGTCTTCTACCCGTTCGCGTTCAGCCCCGTCTGCACCGACCAGCTGCAGCTGTATGAGCCGCTGCTCGAGGGGCTGCGGGGGCGGGGGATCGAGCTCTACGGGGTGTCGTGCGACTCGCCTTGGGCGCAGGGCGCGTTCAGGGAGAAGCTCGGCGTCAGCAGCCCGCAGCTCTCGGACTTCGAGCCGAAGGGCGCCGCGAGCGCGGCGTTCGGGGTTCTGCACCCGGGGGGCTTCTCCCAGCGGGCGCTCGTCGTGACGGGCCCCGACGGCGTCGTGCGATGGAGCTACGAAGCCGAGAACCCGGGCGTGCTGCCGGGGCCCGACCTGCTCGCGCAGGGGATCGTCGCCTCCTTCGGCGACGGCGACGCGGTCTCTCCCGGCCCGTAGTTTCCCCCCATCGATGTGCCCGCTCGCACGGATGAGGCGGGCGAGGATCGCGGCGAGGCTGTGGTCATGTCAACGCTCGCGATCGTCATCGTCGCCGTCTCGGCGCTCGTCATCGCGCTGCTCGCGGCTTCGATCAGGATCGTGCGCGAGTACCAGCGCGTCGTCGTCTTCCGGCTCGGCCGGCTGCGCTCGGCGCGCGGGCCGGGGCTCGTCCTGATCATCCCCCTGATCGAGCGGACCCGCTGGGTCAACCTGCAGATCGACACGGCGGACATCCCGCCCCAGGACGTGATCACGAAGGACAACGTCACCGTCCGCGTCGAGGCGGCCGTGTTCTACCGCGTCGTCGACCCGGTCAAGGCGGTCGTCGCGATCCGCGACTACCAGCACGGGGTCCTGCGGATCGCGCAGACGACGCTTCGCGCCACGCTCGGCCAGCACGAGCTCGACGACCTGCTCGCCAATCAGGCGGCGATCAACGAGCTGCTCAAGCAGATCATCGACGCGGCGACCGAGCCGTGGGGCGTGAACGTCGTGAAGGTCGAGACGAAGGACGTCGACCTGCCCGACACGATGAAGCGGGCGATGGCCCGGCAGGCCGAGGCCGAGCGAGAGCGGCGCGCGAAGGTGATCGCCGCCGAAGGCGAGTTCCAGGCCGCAGAGCGCCTGTCCGAGGCGGCGGGAGTGATCTCGCGGGAGCCGGGGACGCTCACCCTGCGCACGCTGCAGACGCTCGCGGAGGTCGCCACCGAGCACAACTCGACGCTCGTCCTGCCGATCCCGATCGACCTGATCGACGCGCTCCGCCAGCGGACGCACTCCTCAGGAGCGGAGAACGGCGCAGGCGGGGCCTACCAGCACTGAGGAGAGAGAGGAGATGGAGATGACCGGAAGCGCCGTTACACCCACCCACCTGGAGGCGATCACGAGCTACCTGGAGGGTGCGGGCGTGCCCTTCAAGGTGGTCGAGCATCCTCCCGCCGAACGGGCGGCGGTCGAGGCCCGCAGGGCGGGGCACTCGCCCGAGCACACCGCCAAGACGATCGTGCTGCACGACGGCAGCGCCTACGTGATCGCGGCCGTGGCCGCATCCGACCGCCTGGACCTGCACAAGCTGCGCGAACTGCTCGGCGCGTCGCGTCGGCTGCGGCTCGCCGACGAGAGCGAGATCGCCCGCGACTTCCCGACGCTCGAGGTCGGGGCGGTCCCTCCCTTCGGGCCGATGGTGCCCGCCGCCGAGGTGATCGACCGTGCGCTCGCTGCGCAGCGCGAGATCCTCTGCCCGGCCGGCGACCACCGCCACTCGGTGCTCGTCGATCCCCGCGACGTCGTGCGGATCACCTCCGCGAGCGTCGCCGACATAGCCGAAGCGTGAGCGCTGCCGCCGTCAGCCTGCCTGCCGGCGAGCGCGAGGTCTTGGCGGCGCTGCGCGCCGAGGCCCATCCGCTGACCGGTGGGGAGCACGACTACGACGCGCTGGTGGATCTGATCGGCGGTGCGCGCATCGTCCTGCTCGGGGAGGCCAGCCACGGAACCCACGAGTTCTACGCCGAGCGTGCCCGCATCACACGGCGCCTGATCGACGAGCTCGGCTTCACCGTCGTCGCCGTCGAGGGGGATTGGCCGGACGCGGGGCGCGTCAACCGCTACGTGAGAGGACTCGGCGAGGACCGCGATGCGGAGGAGGCGCTGCGCGGCTTCGCGCGCTTCCCGGCCTGGATGTGGCGGAACGCGGAGGTGCTCGACTTCGTCGGCTGGCTGCGCGCCCACAACGACGGCCGCCGTGGCCCCGCCAAGGCCGGCTTCTACGGGCTCGACCTGTACAGCCTCGGCGCGTCGATGCGGGCCGTGATCGACTACCTGGACGAGCGCGATCCAGCGGCGGCGACGCGGGCGCGGGAACGCTACGAGTGCCTGCAGACCCACGGCGGAGAGGGAACCGGCTACGGGCAGGCGGTGCTGCTCGGAGTCGACGAGCCGTGCCGGCGTCACGTGCTCGCGGAGCTCGTCGAGCTTCGCCGCCGCGCCGGCGAGTACCTCGGGAGTGACGGTCCGGTGGCGGAGGACGAGTACTTCTTCGCCGAGCAGAACGCGGCGATCGTCGCCACGGCCGAGGAGTACTACCGCACGATGTTCGGCGACCAGACCGGTTCATGGAACCAGCGCGATCGTCACATGGCGGACACGCTCGATCACCTGCTCGCCCATCTCGACCGTCATGGCGGGCGCGCCCGCGCGATCGTGTGGGCGCACAACTCGCACGTCGGCGACGCGCGCGCGACTGAGATGGGGGCCCGCGGGGAGCTGAACATCGGACGGCTGCTGCGCGAGCGCCACGGCCGCGACGTCGTGAGCGTCGGCTTCACGACCGACCACGGGACGGTGACCGCCGCCCGCGAGTGGGGCGGGCCGGCCGAGCGCCGTCGGGTGCGCCACGCGCCGGCGGGCAGCTACGAGGCGCTCCTGCACGCGACCGGGCTCGGAGCCTTCCTGCTCTGCCCGCTCGCCGGGGGCCGCAGCGGGCGCGGACTGAAGGGACCTCGCCTGGAGCGCGCGATCGGAGTCGTCTACCGCCCGGAGACCGAACGCCGGAGCCACTGGTTCGGCGCCGACCTCACGGAGCAGTACGACGCGCTCGTGCACGTCGACGGGACGCGTGCGGTCGAGCCGCTGGAGCGCGAGCCCGTGTGGGACGCGGAGGAGCCACCCGAGACCTACCCGAGCGCGCTGTGAGCACGAGCAGCGACAGGGCGCCGCGCACAGGGGCCGTGACGATGCTCGCCGACCCGCCCTCGCAGCTGGCGCCGGCCGACCGGCGCTTCGCCGACCGGCGCGACGCGGGCGAGCGGCTCGCGCGGCTGCTCGTGCGCTTCGCGGCGGAGCGCCCGATCGTGGTCGGGATGCCTCGCGGCGGCGTTCCCGTCGCGGCGGAGGTCGCCCGGGCGCTCGACGCGCCCCTCGACGTCGCCGTGGTGCGCAAGATCGGCGCGCCGCAGAACCCGGAGTTCGCGATCGGCGCGCTCGCCGAGGGCGGCGTCCACGTGCTGAGCGCAGAGGCGGTCCGCGCGCTGGGCCTCTCGGCCGACGACGTCCGCCGACTCGCCGCCCCGGTCGAACGGGAGCTGGCGGAGCGGACGAGGCTCTACCGTGGCGGGCGCCCGCAGCTCGACGTGCACGGGCGCACGGTGATCGTGGTCGACGACGGGCTCGCCACCGGGCGCTCGGCCCGCGCGGCGATCGAATCGGTGCGCGCCCGTGGGGCCGCGCGGGTGATCCTCGCGGTGCCGGTCGCCGCGCCGGCGTCGCTGGCCGAGCTGCGCAACCTGGTCGAGGAGGTCGTGTGCGTGGCGGCGCCCGAGGACATGTGGGCGGTGGGCCTCTGGTACGACGACTTCAGCCCGACCTCCGAGCAGGAGGTCATCTCCCTGCTCGCCGCGTCGAGCGCCTCCGCCGCGACCGAGGCGCCGGCGGGAGAGGTGGCGATCGAGCTGGACGGCGGCCCGGTGCTGGAGGGCGAGCTCACGGTGCCGGCGGGCGCCACGGGGATCGTCGTGTTCGCCCACGGCAGCGGCTCGAGCCGGCGCAGCCCGCGCAACCGCGCCGTCGCGGCCCGGCTCTCCGACGCGGGGCACGCGACGCTCCTGTTCGACCTGCTCACGGACGTCGAGGAGGCGGATCGCGCGAACGTGTTCGACATCCCCCTGCTCGCCTCCCGGCTCGTGGGCGCCTCGACGTGGCTCGCGCGCCGGGAGCAGACGCGGGACCTGGCGCTCTCCTACTTCGGCGCCAGCACCGGCGCGGCCGCGGCGCTGACGGCGGCCGCCCAGCTCGGCGAGCGGGTCCGCGCGGTGATCTCGCGCGGGGGCCGCCCCGACCTGGCGGTCGGCCTGGAGGCCGTGCGGGCGCCGACGCTGCTGATCGTGGGGGGCGCCGACCCTGAGGTGCTCACGCTCAACCGGCTGGCCGAGGCCCGCCTGCGCTGCCCGACCCGGCTCGCGGTCGTGCCCGGCGCGACGCACCTGTTCGAGGAGCGAGGCGCGCTCGAGGAGGTGGGCCGCCTGGCCCTCGAATGGCTCCGCCTCCACTGCCCGCGGCCCCGGCGCGCTAAGCTCCCTGCGTTCGGAAAATGAGAAAAAGAGAATCGGACCGCCGACCGACGGGCGGGACAGGAAGGCAGTGAATATGAGCAGTGACGCCGTTACCACGGTTTCCGTGGAGATCGCCGGCAGCGAGATCTCGTTCGAGACCGGCAGGATGGCAAAGCAGGCCTCCGGCGCAGTGGTCGTCCGCCAGGGCGACACGATGGTCCTCTGTACAGCGGTCGCGGGCAGCCTCCGCGACGTCGATTTCCTCCCGCTGACGGTGGACGTCGAGGAGCGCATGTACGCGGCCGGGAAAATCCCCGGCTCGTTCTTCAAGCGCGAGGGCCGTCCGGGCGAGAAGGGCACGCTGACCGCGCGCATGATCGACCGTCCGATCCGTCCGCTGTTCCCGAAGGAATGGCGCTATGACACCCAGCTCGTGGCGATCCCGCTCTCGATCGACCACGTCCACCCGTACGACATCCTTGCGATGAACGGCGCCTCCGCGGCGCTGATGATCTCCGACATCCCGCTGCCGACGCCCGTCGGCGCCGTGCGGATCGGCAAGATCGACGGCGACTTCGTCGTCAACCCGCCCGAGCCCGACCTGCTTGCGGACGCCGAGACCCCGTCGGACCTCGACCTGATCGTGGCCGGGACCGAGGAGGCGATCCTGATGGTCGAGGCGGGCGCGAACGAGATCCCCGAGGCGGAGATCCTCGACGCGCTCGACATCGCCCACGCTGAGATCAAGAAGATCTGCGCGCTGCAGCGCGACCTCGCCGCGAAGGTCGGCAAGGAGAAGAAAGTCTTCGAGACGATCTCCGTCGACGCGGAGCTGCTCGAGCAGATCCGCTCCTCGCACGGCGCGGCGCTCGACGCGGCCACGCAGGTCGAGGACAAGCTCGAGCGCCAGGACGCGACCAAGGAGGCCGAGGCGGCGATCCTCGAGCACTACGCTCCGGCGCCCTCGGAGGCGGCCTCGGAACACGAAGTGCTCGCCGCCAAGGAGAAGCGCGCGGCGGCGCAGATGGCCTTCGACAAGCTCGAGAAGTCGATCATCCGCGAGCGCATAGCCGTCCACAAGAAGCGCCCCGACGGCCGCTCCGAGAACGAGATCCGCGACATCACGATCGAAGTCGGTGTGACGCCGCGGACCCACGGCTCGGCGCTCTTCACGCGTGGTCAGACCCAGGCGCTGAGCGTCGTGGCGATGGGCACGCTGAAGGAGGAGATGCGCCTCGACACGCTCGGCCTGGAGACGAAAAAGTACTACTGGCACCACTACAACTTCCCGCCCTTCTCGGTCGGGGAGGCGGGCCGGATGGGCGGCGTCAAGCGCCGTGACATCGGCCACGGG
>Ga0134125_10008250_pt1 | contig 11742 bp, 9 predicted proteins | sample KB31751_FD_96464 | JGI IMG/M metagenome (GOLD analysis project Ga0134125, IMG submission 96464) | Terrestrial soil microbial communities with excess Nitrogen fertilizer from Kellogg Biological Station, Michigan, USA - KB3-175-1 | ecosystem: Environmental > Terrestrial > Soil > Unclassified ... | reverse complement strand
TCTCAATCGCGCGGCCTGACAGTGCTGGCCGATATCGGCGACAACCTCGGTGCGGGCACGCCGGGAGACGGCACAGTGTTGCTTGCCGAGTTAATCCGGCAGAACGCGCAGGGAGCCCTGGTGCTGCTTTGCGATCCAGGCGCTGTGGAGGCGTGCGCAGCCGCCGGCGTGCGCAGCCGTCTGACATTTTCGGTGGGTGCGAAATGTGATCGCCACCATGGAGACCCCCTCCTCATCACCGGCACTGTCCGTCTGCTTGCCGATGGTATCTACCAGAATGTGGGGCCGATGCGGGATGGAGTGATGGAGGATCAGGGGCGAACGGCAGTGGTCGATACCGGCGGCGTGCTGTTAGTGCTGACCGAGCACCGCATGCCCATGTGGAATCTGCAGCAGTTGCGGTCGCTCGGCATTGATCCGGCCGGACTGAAAATCATTGTCGTGAAGTCGGCGATTGCCTATCGCGCCGCCTATGTTCCCATTGCCAGCCACATTCTTGAAGTGGACACGCCGGGCCTGTCGGCCGCCGATGTACGCCGGTTCCCATACAAGAAACTGCGGCGGCCTATCTATCCACTGGATGCGCTATGACGCTGAACGGAAAGATCGCGCTTATTACCGGAGGGGCAACGGGCATTGGCCTGGCTACGGCGAAGGTCCTGGCCTCGTCTGGTGCCCGGGTTGCCATTGCACAGCTTGATATGCGCCAGGCTCAGGAAGCTGCTGCGGCTCTCCAGGGCGTGGGCGTGCAAATCGATATTTGCGATCCGGATTCTGTGGAGAAGGCTGTCCAGACCGTCATCGACCAATGCGGCCGCATCGATATCCTGGTCAACAACGCCAGCGTCACTGGCCGCGACGCTGTTCAGCCGCTCTTATCCTGCTCCGCGGAACTCATCGACCGTATTGTCAGGACGAACCTGCAGGGAACCGTGTATTGCTCACAGGCGGTAGCCAGACACATGGCCGGTACTCGGCGGGGAGGAAGTATCGTCCATATCAGCTCAGTGGCTGCTTATGCCGCGCAGGAGTTCGCAGCGCTCTATTGCGCAACCAAAGCGGCTCAGGTTTCGCTGGCGCAGAGCATGGCGATCGAATGGGCAGCCCACGGAATCCGCGTAAACTGCATCGCTCCCGGCGACATACTGACGGCAACCAGCGAACACGCCGTTCAGCAGATCCACGATGCGGGAGCGAGCGGCCAGTATCTTCGGGTTACTCCTCTAGGCCGCAGGGGCTTGCCAGAAGAAGTTGCGAGGGCAGTGGCGTTTCTCGTATCGGAAGACGCAAGTTTTATCACTGGCACCACGCTTGTGGTCGATGGGGGCTACCTAGCTTACTAATGAGAACCAAGACGAAATCAAAAATACAAACGGCCTCCATTGCGGCCGGAAACTTTGTACCGGAAAAATTTGCGCGAGGACGCCGACATGATATCAACCTCGATATTGGCCTGAATTCGTATGGGGTTTCCGTTCCGCTGATTCTGATGCGCGGTGCGGAAGACGGCAAGACGCTTGTCGTCATGGCCGGAGTTCATGGAGATGAATATGAGGGCGTTCGCGCGATTCTAGAACTATGCGATGAACTCGATCCGCAAACGATGCGAGGAGATGTGCTCGCGGTGACGGCTGCGAATCCCCCCGCGTTGTGGGCGGGAACGCGCACGAGCCCGCTCGACGGATGCAATATGGCGCGGCTTTTTCCTGGCAACGAGAAGGGGAGCCCCTCCGAGGTGATTGCATTTCATCTCAGTCAGTCCATTATTGCCCGGGGCAATTTCTTTCTTGATCTGCATAGTGCGGGAGTCAAATTGCTGATGCCGAGCATGGTCGGCTACGATGCTCAGGATGAGAATTCCCGGGCAGCGGCAATCGCCTTCGCCGCACCCGTGATCTGGGGACATCCCACCGTTTCTGCGGGGCGGTCGATCTCCTTCGCACACTCACGAGGCATCCCCTGGCTCTACACCGAAGCGCGCGGAGCTGGACGGATCGCGCCGGATGATTTGCAAATGTTCAAGCGAGGGGCAAGAAATCTTCTGGCGCACCTTGGCATTCTCAACGAAGAAAAAGAGGATTCGCCCATTCAGCACCGTCTCTACGGGGATGGTGACACCGATGCGTCTCTCATCGCAGGAGAAAGCGGCTTCTTCGTGCCAAGCGTGGAATTGCTTGATCAGGTGAGCAAAGGCGATGAATTGGGCCGTACACTCTCTCTCCACGGCGATACCTTAGAAATGTTCTCCGCGCCGCAATCGGGAGTGGTTGGATTAATCCGAGCCTTCCCAATTGTCAGTTGTGGCGATGCAACGTTCTTAATCACAGAAACTGAGCCAATAAACATCCGGAATAGCTATTTACATACTGTCGACAGTCGACATATAATGAGGCGCACCCTATGACTAAGGCTCTCCACCTTCATTCCCAGCGTCGCGACCAGAGCGTTTGTGCCCGGACGCAGGGCTCACTTGAACGTTTTAAGCGGGCGCAAGCTTTTCTGGCCGGCGGAGTTTCGAGCGGAATGCGTCGCCATGCTCGACCCCATCCTCTTTATTTCGTCCGTGGCAGCGGAGCTACCGTGACAGATGTCGACGGCAATCAATACTTGGACTACGGCCTGGCCTGGGGGCCATTGATTCTGGGTCATGCTCCGCCAGAGATTGCGTCTGCGATTGCGGCACAAGCCGCGCATGAGCTGACCTTTGGAGCACAACACGATCTGGAGATTGAGGTCGCTGAAAAGCTTGTCCGGATCATCCCCTGTGCGGAACTGGTAAGTTTTGCCAACAGCGGCACTGAGGCCGTACAGGTTGCTCTGCGCCTGGCGCGCGCATACACGGGACGTCCGAAATATTTGAAGTTCGAAGGGCACTATCACGGCTGGGAGGATAGTGTGCTTGTGGGCTACCATCCCAGCCGTCAGGAACTGGAAGAGGCGAATGGAAAGCCCGTAGGCGCGGGCGCAGGCCAGCGGGCGCACACAGATGTCGTGGTTGCCGAGTGGAATGATCGTGGCTCCGTGGAAAGACTGTTTGCCGAACACGGGAACAAAATCTCTGCCGTAATCTGCGAGCCGATGTTGTGCAATAGCGGATGCATTGCTCCGGAGCCCGGCTTTCTTGCTTTTCTGCGTGAGATTACGGAGCGCAATAAGGCACTGCTCATTTTTGATGAAGTGATTACCGGATTCCGCCTAAGCCTTGGGGGGGCGCAAAGCTTTTATGGTATTACTCCCGATCTGGCGACGTATGCCAAAGCGATTGGTGGAGGACTTCCTTTGAGCGCGCTTGCGGGCAAGAAGGAATTCATGAACCTCATCGCGCAGGGGAAGGTGGTCCATGCGGGAACCCTGAATGGAAACCCTATTGTTCTGGCGGCTGCCAAAGCGACGCTTGAGGTTCTAGAGAAGGATGATGGAGCAGTCTATGCAAGCCTGTCGCGCCGTGGCCACAGGTTGCGGTCCGAGTTGGAGCGCCTGCTGCGTGACCATGGCTATAAGGTCGTTACCGCGGGAGATGGAGCTGTCTTCCACCTGGCCTTCATGGAGAAGCCAGCGAAGAACTATCGTGAGCTGATGGCCGCGGACACCCAAACATACAGCGATTTTGCACTGGCATTACTGGAGGAAGGCATTATGGCGCTTCCCGATGGGCGCTGGTACTGCTCGGTGGCACATACGGACGAAGTAATTGATGCAACCGTGGCTGCAGTGGAGCGGGCGCTGCAATAAGTACGTTCCCAGTCTGCGCGAAGCTAAAGCTGGGAAAGAGAGGGATGAAAGATGCCAATTAAAGAGCCGGTAGTCTACATTCGGGGGCGTTTTCTCCCGGCCAGCGAAGCACACATCTCCATCTATGATTTCGGTATCGTGCTGGGGGCAACGGTTACTGATCTTTTGCGCACGTTTAAGGGCCGGCCCTACCGTTTGGAAGACCATGTCCGGCGCTTCTACGACTCGTGCAAATACGCCCGGATCGAGCCGTCGATCACGGCGAAAGAGGCCTGTGACGTCACGCAAGAGCTGATCCGGCACAATCATGGAATGGCGGGAGCTGACGCGGAGTTGGCGGTCGCATTCTTTATTACGCCCGGCGAAAATCTCGTGTATGCCGGATCGGCCGCTCCGGGCAGTAAACTCACGCCGACCTTTTGCATTCATTCTTTCCCGTTGCCCTTTTTGTTGTTCCGCCGCTTTTTCGAAAACGGCTTGCATCTGGTTACTCCATCAACGCGCCATGTTCCGCCGGACTGTGTGGATCCCAAGATTAAACACAGGAGCAGGATGCATTGGTGGCTGGCGGAACAAGAGGCACACCTCGCCGATCCGACTGCGATGCCGCTGCTTCTCGATCGACAAGGCAACCTTACAGAAACAAGCGGTTCCAATTTCCTGCTCGTCAGGGACGGAACCGTTTATTCGCCCACTTCTCGCAATATTCTCCTCGGAATTAGCCGTAAGACCGTCATCGAATTGTGCGCCAAGCTCGGCATTCCATTCGTCGAAAAAGACCTGCAGGTCCATGATGCTCTGACTGCCGATGAGGCATTTGTCACAACTACCCCCTATTGCATGGCTCCGGTAACCCGGTTGAACGGTGTTCCGATTGGCGATGGAGAGTCGGCGGGGCCTGTATTCGAGAAGCTGCTTGCGGCATGGGGCCAAGAGGTAGGTATCGATATTCGGCAGCAGATCATGAGTACTCCAGAAACGAATTCCTGAGGGGTGTGGATAGTGGGGCGATCGGTCATGAGACGGTGGGCCGTATTTTCGGGTAGCGCTCTCAGCGCTGTTGTGGCGTTGACAGGACTTTTCGGCGTGGCCTTAATCGGTGCCGGTAGTTCTTCCTGCCTGGCTGAAGTTTCAGCGCGCAGTATCCACCCCCCGGAGGTCGTTGCCCGGTTTGTCGCCAGCGATTCCACGCAGGCAAATATGGTGAAGCCGGTTCTGCTCGCCGATGGCCGGCTGCTTGGCCTTTCTGTCTCGGTGGATCGTCCGCAGGAAATGCTGGGGCGTTATTCCAGCGACGACGGTGCTACCTGGGGACAGCCGGTGCGGCTCTTTATGCTTCCGGAACATGTAGGAGCCTTCGGCTACTTCGATGCCTTCACGGATAAAGACGGGAAAGTTCACATCTTTTTTCTCAATGATGGAAACACCGGCGGGGTCCTGCCGAAGTTGGCGAGTGAGCCTGCGGTTCGTCCAGGCAGAACACTCGATATCTGGCAGGTTATGTCGAACGAGAAGGCCAGCGCATGGGGAGCGGCAACGAGAATCTGGAGTGGCAGCGCCGGAGATTTGCTCTCCTGCATCCAGTTGAAGTCCGGCAGAATTCTGCTGCCAATCTCTCACACGACCTCCCGGAACTGGCGCAATCGAGGGGAGGGCTTCAAAGCGTTCACCTATGTCGGCTCCTACAACTCATCGGCGCTTTACTCGGACGACGATGGAAAAACCTGGAAGCAGTCTCCCGACGAGCTGAGCATCCCAACGCCGGATCTGAGCGCAATCGGCGGAGTAGAGCCGTCGGTGATTGAGTTGAAGGACGGGCGTGTATGGATGCTCATCCGGACGCAGATGGGCCGCTTCTATGAATCTTATTCCCGGGATGGGGGCATACACTGGAGCGCTCCTACCCCTTCCTCCATCACCTCGTCGGAGTCTCCCGCGGCTTTGGTGAGGCTCAACGATGGCAGGATTCTTTTGCTGTGGAACGAATGTTTGCGGTACCCCTATGCGTATGGCGGAAGGCATGTGCTTCACGGAGCAGTTTCTTCCGATGAGGGGCGCACCTGGACCGGATATCGCGAGGTCATACGTGATCCGCTGCGGAAGGATCCTCCGCCCTCCGATAGTGACTGGGGAGCCGCATACCCCTTTCCTGTGGTGGCGCGCAACGGCGACGTCGTGTTTTCCACCTGGGTGGAGACGGGAAAGGCGAGAATCATGTATCGTCTCGATCCGCGCTGGTTGGACGAAACAAGCCAACATAGCGATTTTCAGCATGGCGTAGATCGCTGGTCGATCTTTGGTGTGCGCGGAGCCGAAACAGTAGCAGTCCGTGGTCAGCCTTCCATGCGCGCGCTCGCGATTCGGCGCGCCAGTAGCGATTGGCCTTCCGGTGCAGTGTGGAATTTCCCTTCCGGCAAACAGGGCACGTTGCGGCTGCGGCTCATGATCGAAAACGACTTTCAAGGGGATACGGTGGGGCTGACCGACCATTACTCCGTGCCCTTCGATGAGGAGGACGTCTTCTATAACGTCTTCAACATCCAGATCGAGGCAGGAGGGAAGCTGCTGAATACCAGGCTGGCGCCAGACCGGTGGTACGAAATCCTTCTCTCCTGGAACACGATGCTTGGTGTCTGCGATGTGAAGATCGATGGAAAGGCGGCGGGCGAGGTAAAGGCTCAGCGGATCAGTGAGGGAATCCACTACCTCCGTTTTCACCCTGCAGGCAGACCGGGCAACGGCCTGCTGGTGGAAAGCGTGGATGCGGATGTGTCCCAAAGCATCTCCGTTCGCGGCCCTGGAGGTGGCCGATGAATGTACAAAAATCACGACCTGCGGACGCTATGGCGAGTCTGATTCAATATGTCGAACCACTCATGGTCTTTGATAATCCGATGCCTCATGTCCACAGCCGCCACGGGTATCATCCGGGCTTGGCCATGCTCGCCAACGGAGATCTGATCGCACTGTTCCTGAAGGGAGAGGCCTTTGAGGCTCCCAATGGGACCACATATATTTCGAGGTCCCGTGATCGCGGAAAAACCTGGACCCTGGAAGGGCCTCTCTACGAAAAAACCATCCTGAATCGGGAAACGACGGATACGATGAAGCCGCTCGTTTTGCGGGATGGAACACTGGTTGCCACCGGATATCGCTTCTATCGGGACGATCTTGAAGAGGGCATCGCGATTCCCGCGACAGGAGGGTTTCAGCCAGGGGACAATCTCGTTTCGTTCTCCCACGACGAAGGACGCACTTGGCAAATTCCGCAGGTGATCGAACGGAGTTATCCCGAGTTGCTGGAAACCTCCGGGCCATGTATTGAAACGGCTTCTGGCGATCTTCTCGGTACGGCTGGCTTTTATAAGCTCCCCGATGGCTCGAACCCATCCGGGCAATTCGGGGCCGTCCTGCGCAGCCGAGATCGGGGCAAAACCTGGGACAACAAGACCTACTTCCTGCCACCCGGCGAGATTACTCCGTGGGAAACGCGCATCTGCGAAATGCAGCCCGGCCGGCTGGTAGTGATGATCTGGGCGTATGACGGCAAGCGTGACCGGCACCTGACCAACCATGTCACCGTCTCCCACGACAATGGCCATGCCTGGTCTCCGTTAATCGACACCGGGCACATGGGTCAGTCCTCGAACCTGCTCTGGCTTGGGAACGAATATCTTCTGACTATCCACGCGCACCGTGGCGAAGACCCGGGCATCTACGTCCGCATCATCGATTTTTCCAGAGATCGCTGGAAGGTGGTGGATACTGCGGTCATCTGGGGCAATACCACCCACCAGCAGACGCGCGAAGGGCAATCGATGACGCAAATGTTCGCCTCACTGCGCTTTGGCCAGCCTTCTCTGCTCCGGTTAAGCCCGGAAGAATTTCTTGCCTGTCACTGGAGTATCGAGGAGGGCCAGGGGAAGATCCGTGCCCACAGGCTACGGATTCCAGTGAGCCAGCTCGGCTTGGGAGATCCCGATGAGTGAAGGGGTTCGGTCTGGCCGTATCCTCCAGTTCTTCCGATTGGATGGGAAAATCGCGCTCGTTACCGGCGGAAGCGGAATCTATGGCCGGCACATTGTCCGCGCGCTCGCTGAAGCGGGTGCGGAGGTCATCCTCGCCTCACGCGATGTAGCTCAATGCGAAGACTGCGCCCGACAACTGAATCAGGAAGGGCTGCGCGTGCATGCTGGACAACTGGATCTCGCCTCTGAGACTTCGATCCATACTCTGTGCGACAGCATACTTCATCAGCATGGAAAGCTAGACGTGCTGGTGAACAATGCGGTTGCGCGAGCGGGGGGCGATCTTCGCCATACGAACGCACAGGAGTGGGAAGAGACCATGCGCGTGAACTCCACCGGACTGTTCCTGGCCAGCCAGGCCTTTTCTGAGCCGATGCAGGAAAGGCGTTCGGGAGCCATCATCAATATCGCCTCCATCTATGGCATGGTCGGCCCCGATTTCTCTATCTACGAGGGAACCCCCCTTACGAACCCCGTAAATTACGCCTTCGCCAAGGGAGGCATGATCGGCCTGACGCGCTATCTGGCCGCCTTCCTCGCGCCGTATAACGTGCGCGCTAACTGTATCTCGCCCGGTGGCATGAAGACCGAAGAGACCCCGGCCGAGTTCGCTGTAAATTATTCGCGCCGGACACCCATGGGCAGGATGGCGGAGCCGGAGGACATCGGAGGAGCCATCGTGTTCCTCGCGTCGGAAGCGTCACGATACGTTACCGGGCAAAACCTCGCGGTCGATGGCGGGTGGACAGCAATTTAAGTGGGAGGATGAGATGCTGACGAAGTTCTTCAGGCGGTTAGTGATGTGTTGCGTGGTTGTGTTCTTGGTGGGCAGCGTGTCGCAAGCGGAGCAGCCGGAATTTAAAACCGGAGTGCTTGCGCCATCTGATGCGCAGGGCTTCGCGTTAAATGCTTACCCCGTTATCGCCCGGCTTGCGTCTGGACGCCTGGTATGCGTCTTCTCGGTAGAAACCGCGGAAAAGCCCGCTAAGATGAAGATCGCGTTTAGCGTGTCGGACGATGGCGGGAAAAAGTGGTCCAAAGCTGCGGTGCTCTTCGATCATCCAGGAGCCGAGGATGCGGATCCCAATCTGCTTGTCGACCGCGACCGCATCCTTGCGTTTTCTACCACAGTGCCCAATCCAGGAAAGATCGACCGCAGCCTCATCTATATGCGAGCCAGCGAGGATGGTGTTCATTGGGGCAGGGAGGTTCTCTTGAAGACGCCTCACCGCTACATAGCAGGCAAGATCCATCAGGGCCATCGCCTGTCCGACGGCACCCTGGTTATGGGCTACGCCTGGGATACATGGGCTGAAAAGAACATGCCGCCAGCTACAGAAGGAGAAATGAACATCAAGTCGGGCGTGCTGCGCTCGACTGATGACGGAAGAGCCTGGAGTGCTGGCGGAGATCTGTACGCCGAGATTCCGAAGACATCGCCCCATGCCACTGCAGGCCTGGATGAACCCGCGACCGTGGTGCTTGCCGATGGAAGGCTGATGACCTTGATGCGCACTTCCGGCACCAGACTTTATCAGGCATGGAGCAACGACGCAGGCCTCACTTGGAGTAAGCCGGTGCCGAGCGTTCTTACGGCGCACAACTCGCCCGCAGCGCTTTGGAAACTCGACGGACTGCGCGACATCGTGGCTGTCTGGGATAACTCTCCCACGGGAAGAACGCCGCTGACAGTTGCGCTTTCTTTCGATGGCGGCCGAACCTGGTCCGCTCCAAAGGTGCTGGCGGATACCCATAGCTCCCGACAGGTTTCGTATCCCTCCGTTGTACAGGCAAAAGACGGAACTATCCTTGCAGTCTGGCAGTGTCAGCTTGCGCAAGGTGGGCGCGAGATTCATCAGGCGCGTTTCAATCGCGCTTGGCTCCTGGCCAGGTAGTTTGGCCAAGTAGTTTTCTGCCCAAAATGGCTCCGGTTGATTGATATCTGATTGCGGATCGGAACGCTGAAATCGCTCTCGCGCGGAGCGCCGCTCCAGAAGGGCGTCCGCCTTTCGCTGGCGGGAGCGCAGGGCAAAATTGCAGTCCGCGTGGACGGAGACCACGTGAGCCTTCCTCTGGATGGCGCTCCCAGCACCCATATCCTAAAGCCGGCAATCGAACGCTTCGAAGGCATGGTCTTCAATGGAGCACTCTCGATGAAGCTCGCCGCCGCAGTTGGCCTGCCTACAGCACCGGTCGAATTCGAACGGTAGAAGACATGACGTTTCTCTTGTCGAGCGCTATGACCGTATTCGTCGACAGGGGTCGGATCAAGAGTTCCCTATCAAGCGGGTTCATCAGGAGGATTTCTGCCAGGCATTGGGGATCGTTCCTGAAACCAAGTACCAAAAGGAAGGCGGTCCATCGCTCAAGGACTGTTTCAAGCTACTTCGGGAGGTCTCAAGCACTCCGGTCATCGATCTTGCCCGCTTGCTCGATGCCGTGATTTTCAATTATCTGGTCGGAAACAACGACGCTCATGGTAAGAATTTCTCACTCCTTTATCCGGGTGCCGGAACGGGAGATATTCAGGTGCTCTATGACGTTGTGAGCACAGTCTACTTTCCGGAACTCAGCCGAGAAATGGCCATGAAGATCGGCAGTGAATACTCGTCGAAGAAGGTCACCCTGCGAAATTTTGAGAAGCTCGCCGAAGAGGCCGGCCTGGCAAGACCACTTGTGCGACGTCGAGTTCCGGAATTGGCAGACGCAATGCTCACAACCCTTCCTATACTCGATGCTACGAATCCTGTGGCTGAAGGCGTGGCAGCGTTGATCAAGAAGCGGTCCGAAAAGGTTCGTTTCAGCTTTCGCAAGTGATTTTGATCACACTGTGATAAATCTCCGACTTCTACAGCCAGCAATGAAGACTCACGCTTTTGGTTGCAGGTGAAGATTGATCTGAAAGATGTTGCAGTTGCGATCCCCCGCAACCAAATCCAAAGTGCCCCTCGTTTGAGTTTGAGCCAAAGGCTCCTCGCGAGGGCATTTTTATCACCCAGCAGATTCCGTGAGCTCTGCGCTGGAGGGCGACAGCGGGTCGGTGACGTTATTGCCGCTCCCGGATGGCGATTTCTTCGAGGACGAATTTCGAATGACCAAGTTCGGGGATGGCCTTGGTCCGGCTTCGGTCTATCAAATTTCCGCAGAAAACCGCCATCACCAGCCACAGGGTACGCAGAAATCTGGCGAAGATTTGTCTGCTTCGGAAATCTTGTTCTATTCATCCGCGAATTCAGCTCACACATGTTTTGCTGGTAGACCGATACACTTGAGCGGACATAGTCCTAATAAACCCTCTCATCAATGAGAGCGGTCAGCTATCAGCTTCGACCCCGCTTCAATGATCGGTCAAAGCTCACTGCTGTTTGCAGTTTTTGTGCAGCCAGGCGGCTTTCGGGGTCGATTTTCACGATGTAGAAAGGAACCATCAATGGACGCGCACCGCAGGGACTTCCTCAGGCTGGCGGGATTGGGAGCGGCTGCTGTCGGATTCAGCACCGCTCAAGGCGAGGCTCAGGCCGCAAGAGCGCCAGGCGCATCTTCGGAAGGACACATTTGGTTTCCGGTAAGAGCATACGGCGCAACCGGAGACAGTGTGACGATTGATTCACCGGCGATTAACCGCGCGATTGAAGCAGCGGCTGCGGCGGGAGGCGGTACGGTGTACTTCGGTCCCGGAACCTATGCCAGTTATTCGATTCGGCTCAAGGACAACATAACGCTTTATCTTGATCACGGCGCGATTATTCTTGCGGCGAAGACTACCGCGCCGGGCGACGTAATGGGCTCCTACGATGCGGCAGAGCCAAATCTGAACATGGCGTGGGACCATTATCAGGAGTTTGGGCATAATCACTGGCACAACAGCCTTATCTGGGGCGAGGGACTGAAAAATGTGTCGATCCTGGGGCCGGGACTGATCTGGGGCAAGGGGCTAAGTCGCGGCGGAAAGCATGATGTTCCTCGCGCGGAGGACCCTGGA
>Ga0134125_10008248_pt1 | contig 11744 bp, 7 predicted proteins | sample KB31751_FD_96464 | JGI IMG/M metagenome (GOLD analysis project Ga0134125, IMG submission 96464) | Terrestrial soil microbial communities with excess Nitrogen fertilizer from Kellogg Biological Station, Michigan, USA - KB3-175-1 | ecosystem: Environmental > Terrestrial > Soil > Unclassified ... | reverse complement strand
GATCACGGAGCGCAAGAGTTGCCGCGATTCTTCGGCCTCTCCCCGCCGCTCCAGAACTTCGACGGCGGCAATGATCAGATTTGCGGCGCGCTCGTAAGCACCCCGGTGCTTCTCCCCAACGATCGCGTCGACGCGCCGAACGGCTAGTTGAATAACAGCGGAAGCCGTAGCCGGATCCGGCGCCCAAGAACTCATGCTATCGCCGAGGGCTTGGGAGAGCCTGCCCGTAAGCCTCCCATCGAAATCGGACGGACCATCGCCCGATCCAAGCGGACTGTCATCGGCGCCGCGGAGCGCCATCTTCCACAATCCATCAATAGCGGGCGGCAGCGGCTTTTCGGGAGCACCCGATAAGCGGGCGAAGAAGACGGGGACGACGAGCGATTGCGAACTCTCCCATGAACTCCAGCCAAGCACCTTCTCCCCTTTTGCCTTCTTCCAAGCGTCCTCCCAGTCGCCGGCCAGCAGGTGAGCGAGGACCCTCAGTTTCGACGTGGCTTCCTTGTAGAATACTGCGGCCGATTGACCGAAGATGTGCTTGCCATCATCCGGCTCAAACGGCCACTTGTCCGGGTCGGCCTCGGCCAGGGTATTCCCAAACCAGCCAAGGATGGATTTTCCCTCGGCCTCTGGAGGCCGTACCAGCGGCTCGGCAGCCGCGCGCGCCATCCAGCCACACCGGTCCTGGCCAGCCGCATCCCACAGGTCGAGGAGCGTGAGGGTCGAAGGGTCCGCGCAGTAGCTCTCCCATCGCGCGGCTAACGCTCGCTCCACGTCCTTCAATTTGAGGGCGGCTTCATAAGCGTGTTCAGCCACATGCGCCCGCAGGCTCAAGCGAACGGGAAGGGACCCCAACGCCTCATTTGCGGCCTCGGCGGATTGTCTCGGATTTCCGGATTCAGCGACGGCTGTGACCCAATCCACCCAGGCGTAGGGCCTGCGTTTTCCCGATCGGCGTGCTAGCTGTTTCAGTCCTTCCTCGCCGAAGCGGAGCTTTGTGGCCTGCCTAAGCCATGTATCGCATTCGTCATCACGCTGGTTTTCCAAGAGTTCGATCAATTCATCCAATAACGCGTCTTTGCCAGAGACCGACGCCGGCGTGATTTCGAAGATGTCCACAAGGTCGATCTCCCGGCGGTCGACGAGATGCCCCCAGGCCCGGAGGAACGCCCGTCCCCGGTCTGAACTGTTGCTCTCGACAACCGACCTAAGGAAGCGCGCCTGTTCCTCGACGGCGTCGAGGCGATTCGGGAATCCCATGCTTCGGCCGTATTCATCGTCGATGGCCGAAAGCTCGAACAGCGCCCGGTAGGCTTCTACGGCGGCCTTGAAATCGGACGTCCGGAAAAGCGCTCGGGCCCGGCCGAAGAGCCGCTCCAATTCCGGCAGGAGTTCCTCAAATGAGTTAGGTTCCTCGTCATGCTCGCATCCCCACTCTGGTTCCTCGTCCATGGCGGCTTCGAGCTTCCGCCGGAGCGCGGCAATCTCGCCTAACAGGTTCGCAATCTTGGTTGATTTGGTGGCAGGCGCGTCAGTGGACGCTGACAGGCCTTTCAAAAATTCCTGGCGCTTCTCGGCCGGCAAATCGTTCGCGGCTTCGCGAACCCACGCCCGGAGTTCCTGAATCGACATTCCCTTGAGCCGCGAATCCAAGCGTTCCGAGAATTGCCGAACTGAAAGCTCCTTTGCCATGCTGGTCCGATATCGCGTAAAGGTCTCGTCCAAAGGCAAAAGCCATGCTGTCGGTTTACCCTACCGGGACGGCCCGGATCGATTCGCCTGGGATCCTCCCCAGTAAGGCAGTCCATCCGGCGCCTCAACATGTCGGCGAACAAGTCCCCCGCAAACCGAACAGTGCCCATGAAGAACAAGTGCGTCACCCATCCTTCGAGCCGATTGGTCCACCATCTTTACCCCCGCTCTGCACTGGCCGCACCACACGGCCCCAAGGATTGCTTCCCTCCCCTGGAACGGGACGTTCGCCCACACGGCTTCGGATGAAAAATCGAGCTGTTGTTGGTCCATAGTCTTCCCAGCACCGTTAACATTTCAGCGAACCAATTCAAGACGGGGAAATCCTACCGGGAATACAGCAGGCGGATTCTGCGACGATCTGCCGCAGAATCTAAGCCACCTCCCCAATCACCGATTTGAGTATCAAGTTATGCTTCTCTCGATATTAGCCGGGAAGGCATCGCTCGGTCTTGCGCTCCACCATGCCCGCCGCCTGGGGTTGGCCATTATCGGGCGAGCGGATTTTCCGCGAACTTGCCTGGGCTCCCATCGGCGGGTCGGACTTTCCCATTGAGAAACTTGGGTCCTTTCTTTGGCTTCGGTGTCTCAAAGTAGCCTACTGTTGCGCAATGTTGCACGCGGGCAGCCGCTCTTTCGAAAATCGCGTAAGCCATTAAACAAGAAACCCTCCGAAGTGTTTCGGAGGGTTTCAAATTGGGTGCAGGGGCTGGATTTGAACCAGCGGAGGCGGATGCACAACTATCTGGCACCAACGAAGGTTGGAAAAGTCGCTCCTCATCTAACGCACAACTGAGCGCACAAACTCCTGGCACCGTCCTTCACGAACTAGATTCGGTGGTCGCCGCCTGGCCGAAGCTGAAGCTCGAATTGCGGGCCGCCGTCCTCGCGATCGTCGCAAGCGTTGACAATCGGGATTGAGAGCCATGACAGGACAATTGACGCCATGTCGCCAACACAGGATTGGGATTTATGCCGCCCGATCGGATTGTAGAATGATCACCGTCATGACGACCGACGATGCCTCCCAATTGAAAACGGCTTTGCGGAATCAAACGCTGGCCGTTCTCGGCGGAGCCCTGAAGACGGTCCACGAGAACGGGATCACTTTGGTAAACTATTTCGGAGCCCGGTCGGATGTGGATCATTTCACGCTTGCCGATCTTCGGTACGCGGTAGCATTCAAGCGCGCCTACGAGGCCGGTCGCCCTCCTCCGATCACGATCAATGCGTTGCCGCCGGGCGAGGAAGAGGCATTTCAAGCGATTTGCCGGGAACTGATCGAGCAGGGCCTGCTGTTGCCCAGCTTCTCGGAATACCAGCACCAAGAGTTTCGCGTCCGCTTGGTTCCCTCCCCCTTTGATCAGGATTGGCAGTTCGTCCGTCAGCTCGGCGGTGGCGGGCAAAGTCGGACGATCGAAGTGCTGCATAAGAATCGGAGGGAGCGCGGAGTGCTAAAGGTGCTGGCGCCGTCCGAATCTGCCGACGAGGAGATTTTTGCGATGGAACGATTCCGGAGGGAGGTTGCCGAACTGAATCGAATCAACCACCGGGCGATCACAAGCCTACTCGAGTTCAACGTGGACGAGCGTCGAGGGGAATTCGGTTATGTCACCCGGCTTGGGATTCCGCTTGAGAAATATTGGAGCCAGACCGCAAAGTCGCTTCCGCCGGCCGATCTTTACGCCCGGGCCTACCATTTGGTTCGCCAACTGGCCGAAGGCCTCACCGAAGTGCATAAGCTGGGTGTCGTTCACCGGGACCTTAAGCCAGATAACGTGATCGTCGTTGAGGAACAGCCGGTCATTATCGATTTTGGCCTGGTCACCAACGCGCGGTACGAGGTCGCCAATCTGACCGATGCGCACGGCCGGCAGGTGGGGAACCATTTCAATCCTCCGGCCGTGTACGGCCTGGACGACGCTGACCCGCGGCGGGATGTCGCAGCCCTCGGTTGGCTTTACGGGTTCCTGTTGGGCGAACCGGTAGGGGGTAAACGGCGGCCGCAACGGTTTCATTGGCAGTCCCACAATCTGGTGCCGGAGGCCCGGGCCGAGCGGGCCCGAGCCGTTCTAGCGGCGTGCGCGTTGCGAGGCAGTATCCCGAAGAGCGCGGAAGAGTTTTGTGCGATGATGGACCGCCTCTTTCTGGGAGGACACGCGCCGACTGGACACGAAACTGGCCGAGCTTCGCGGGAGAAGGCGGAACAGGTCCACGCCGAGAAGGAGGCTAATGAAATCCTGGATGCTGCCGCCGAGCAGGAACAGGTGGATTTTGCGGTGCAGCTTTTCGCCGAGACGCTCGCGGATTTGCGGACGAAACTCAAAGAACGATGCGTCGGGTCTGACCGCCTTCCAATTACGCAATACGATGACACCCGGTCTCATGATCCGGAGACCGATTTTCTTCTCAATCCAGCGCCGAATGTGCCCATGGACGGAATCATGAGAGAGGCGCACCGGCGGGTCGCCTACAGTTACGGAGAGGCAACCAGTTCCGAGCAACGTTTCTTCCACTGCCACTGCGGCCGGAATCGGCGCTTCGAGGTTTCCGCCAGCTTGCATTACAGCCGCATGTACCGGGAGGACGCTCTGAATTTCACGCTATACCTTCTGTGCGTGCCGGATTTTGCGGATCGGAGGAAATGGAGGGACGCGGCCTTCGCGCTCTACGCCGATGGAACGATCAGGAATATGGACGGCGGACAAACGGTTAGCACGGCAGATATTGCCGCTTTGGGCGAACAGTGGTGTTTTGACGAGCAGCATTGGGCGTGGCTGTAGACGGTGCCGATCACTCGCCCGTGCGCCTCACCAAACGAGAAAAGAGGCGTACAAGCCCATCCCAAGCTCGGCACCATCGCGGCTGGCCGGGTGCCGCTACCGGCTGAACAGAGGCCGGGAACTCTCCGTCCAGCTGGAGCTTCTGCTTCCAAAGCTGCTTTTGGGCTTTGGATCCAAGTTCCAAGACAGAAAGCAATTGCATCGGGCCGCGCTGAGGCAGCGCCTCATAGCTTGCACCAACACCCCAGAGGTAGCACTGAATCGCGATGAGGACCTTGGCGATCAGCCCGATAGCTTCGCCGATCTCGGCAAAGGTGAGATCACAGATCACTTCCTCTCGCGGATTGATCGCGTGATGGAAATCGAGATGCGCGACCCAGCTGACGCGATGCTCGCGTATCTTATCTTCAATCGGCGCGAGCTTCGCGCAAAGGCTGTCCAATTCGGCCAAGAACATCCGCTCGCGCTCGGCCCGCGGGGGGATTGGCGATGAGGTTGGAAATAGCTCGGGAATTATTCGCGCCGGGTCCTTGAGGGCGTCCTGCAAGTCGGCGAGCAGGGTAGCGAGACACAAGTGACGGTGTCCGCCGGTCTCCTTGCGGTCGGTCAGCCTCGCCAGTTGTGCCAGGAGGCTTTCGATGCTCGCCCTTCCGAAGACCTCAAATGCAATTGGAGCTGCTTCGTATAGGATGGCCGTGTGCGCCTCATCCTGGAAAAGGAATTGAAAGGCCGCCCAGGTATCGGAAAGACCTTGAAAATGGGCCTCAAAAACCCGGAAGGTGCGGTACAGCGGATCGTTGGCACGGAAGGCGACGAAATCCATTGGGGAGGTTGGCGCGCTCCATCTTGGCAGGGGCTGGTGCTCAGGCAACAGCACCTTGCTTGCCAATCATGACTCCGAGCCCTATTCCCGCAATAAGCTGGTTGGATGACAGGAGCAGTCTGTGTCTTCGAAGGGGACTGAATAGAGTCCTGGTATTTGCGATCAGTCAGGTGCGACGCACCTCCGGCAAAGGATCCTCAGCCCGGATCTTTTTCCACTGAGTGATGGTGCCTGGTATTTCCTCCTGGCGCGCGGCCATCCCCTCTTCGAGCTTATGTGCCATGAGAGCCGCCCAACTCCTGACATGGAGGCCTTCCGCGACGGTCGCGCGGCTGATCTCACCACGCAGAAATCGCCGTTGGAGGGACGGGATCGCGGTTTCGTCCGCGATACGATCGAGGCCCAAGAGCAGCATCTCGTGCTGAGCGGCATCAAAGCGGTCCGGCGCTTCTTCCACGAGCCACGAAAGCGCTTGGATGACCCCATCCAGTCCGGGTCCTGAGCGCAAAGTCAGGCGAGCGATTAGGATATCGATCAGCTTCTTGGGCACGGGCGGCAGGAGGGCGTTCTGGGCGCCCCGGTTCCAGCTGACAATCGAGCGCGCGGCCGGGCGAACGTATCTCATATCTGAGTTAGCCAGACATTGCTCCAGCAGCGGAAGAAACGCTTCGATCTGCTCCTTGAATTGAAAAACCCGGCCAGGAATTGCACGGGAAATCGAGAGCCCTCTCTGGGATAATCTCTCAAACTCCTTCTCAGCTAGTGCGGCCAGTTCGTGCGTTGGAGGCAGATGCAGTAGTAACGATTCGCCCAAAAGGATACAAAATCGTTCGACCACCGGTACGGGATCAAAAATTCCAAAGGGAGAAGCTCGGTCACTTATGGCTTCCAGGCGCGCAATCGCGGAGGGCCACCAAGCCATAAGCCGCCGCAGAAGTTGCTCAGCGTCGGTTTCCTGCAATGGGAGAACTCTTTCCCTCGGATGCTTCACCGCGGGGTGGCGAAATATTTCGGCTGTGTCCTGGGCCCACGACAGGAACGCGTCCACTTCTCGGGAGCTGAACTCCTTTTGATCCCAGGGTTTGAATTCCCAATCCAACAGATTGCGCCTCAGGAGTTCAGCGGCACGATGATCGTCTCCTCCGGGCAGGTGGAGCGCTACGGTCCGGCGAAACTCCGGGAGAACGGGCAGGCCCGTTTTCGGATCCGTCTTTAGCCAGACCGCATCCGCCAAAGCTGCCGCTTCAGCCGGACTGAGCCAGCCGTTTTCGCTGAGAAGGTAGGCTCGCCTGAAGGCTCGGTTTCTCAAAACCGAATTCTCGCTCCGTATCCCGTCTACGAGACGATTCCAGAGCACGGGCCAGTTAGCAAGGGGCGCTGCGAGTGTCGCGATTCTTCGGTTGGATAGGGCTCCAAATGGCTCCGGCCAAATAAACTGGAAGTCAGCCCGGTCGGTTTCGCGTTCGCCGAAAAGCGGTGTGGCTAATAAAGGGCCGACGGCCGCGCCGATCGCGGAATCCGGAAGCGCTTCAATCGTTCTTTCCAGAAGCGTATAGACTTGCTTGGCCACTTCATGGCTGCGGGTAACGCTGGGGTGGGACCACCATGCGACGCAGTGACCTAACAGTTCGTTGAGTTCCGCCAGCGGCAACCCCAGCGCGATCCGGGAGAGCACTTCGAGCCCCGTAGACAGGGCCCGGACCCCAAGTCCACGGCCATGGCCTGCGACCGTTGCATGGGCCGAAAGCTCACCTGTGATCACCCGGACAAGACTCGCATAGAGCTGCTTCGCGCGTTCCGCTCCGAGCACCACCACGGTAGCGCGATCGAAAATTTCGTTGAGCACCGCTTCGGACGCGCCGGCCCGGAGCAAGGTGGCCAGGGACCAGAACGGCGCATCGTCACCTATCCAAACGGCGGCATGAGCCGCTGCTTCACCCAATACTCCCGCATTTCCAGTGTAAAGCGGGCACGGCGCCCTTTCCGTCAGCCGGATCAATTGGAACGCTGCCGTGGTTGAAACCTCAGGGCTCGACGATTCGCGAATATCGCCGGCGTCAAATCCTGCGGTTCGACCAAGCCCTTGTCCTCCGGAGGGTCGGGGCGACGCCAGTTCTCGCCGCATTCCCTGGATTGTCTCCCAAGGACTGTAGCCGCGGTCTTTTGCTAGATCCATGCGTTCGCCCCATTGGCTGTTCGGCTGATGGTCAAAGCGCTCCAGCAGGTAGAGCAGGAGGCAGCTCCAGGCTTCGAATGATGTGGTGGCCGCGGTCGGGATGCTCGTGCGCACCGCGCCGAGCGCCGCCTTCGCCAATTCGAGCGCCACCGCACTTTCTCCGAGCTCCGCGTAGAGCGCGGCCAAGCGGGCCTTTTCCAACGGCTGCTTCGCCGCGGTTTTCCAATTCCCCAGCGTTTCGCGGAAGGCCGGCAGATCCAAGCGGTTCAGCTGAAGGAGCGCATCCTCGTGATGAAGTTCACCGAGAATGTCCGGGTCGGACGCTCCGACGATCATCAGCCGCTGGCGCCAGACTGCATAGCGCGCTTCGTCCAAGTCTTCACGCGCGGTGTGCAGGACCTGCAAAGCGAGAAATATCCAGGCTTCGCGGCAATGGGAGTTCTCCGCCTCCGGCACCGGGGCCGACTCGGGCAAACTGAGCTGGGCCCCAAATGGATTTAAGGAATTGAGCAGGCTCTCCAGCTTGAGCGATTCCTCGGTCGAAATGGGAGAGAGGCAAAGATCGAAGCGCCAGCAAAACTCGCGGGCCAGTCTCAATCGTTCGAGAGGGGAAAGCGAATCCGCCCCATGAAAGACTGCCCAACGCCAGTTGTGGGTCGTGCTCCAAATTCGATCTCGGACGCTATCTGGGGCCACATGCCAGCCGGGATATTCTTGGCGCTGCGCCGACCAAGTCGCCGCGACCGGGAGCAGTTGATTAACATCGAATGGACCTGCTGGCGTTCGGGTTGGGTGATATTTGCCGAAATCAGTGAAAATCCGCGGGAGCGGAAGCGGTGGATCATAGACCGGTATTGGAACCTTTTCGTAAGGAGCCCACTTGAGGTCCCGTCCAGGCCGGCCGATCGCCAAAGCTGCCAAAAACCAATCGTAAGCGCGGGCGTGCCTCTCGTGCGGGGTGCCTTCTCCGGCTACGACCGAAAGATCGACCGGGGTGACGCCTCGTAAATCAAGCAAAGCTCGCATCGCGGGCGAGGTGTCGATCAGGCCGCAGAGAAAAATTCTCGGCGCGTGCGATCCCAGGACGTCTCTCACCCATCCCGTCCATTCGAGGAAATTCGGATCGTCGCCCGCGAATCCGACCAATACGAAGACCGTTTCCATTACCGCCTCACGCACCAAATTGACAAATGGCGCATGAGTTTGGGGATACTTTCTGTAATCTTCCTGCGCGGCGATCAGAGGTCCGCCGGAGCCAAGTGTGCCATGCAGCTTGACGAGCCGCGGCGGGCGACGCATCGCGATGTCGTTTGCCGCCGAAATCATTTCATAGTGTCGATCGTAAACTTCGCTGCAGGTGCGCTCTAGCAGCGTGTCATAATTGGTCGTGAAGACATCGGCCCAAGGCAACGCCATCAATCGCCGATGCAGGTTTCCGGGCCGATATTCTCGATCGGGGATCTCGGATTCAATCAACCGACGCAGCGCCGGAACGCCAAGGGTCGCGAGGTACATCTGCGCAATTTGCAGCGGGTCTCGCGGCTTGGAGGAATCGAGACCGATACCTGCAGCCATGGTTCGCGCCAAGCCGTCCCACAACGGAAAGGGCTTAGCGTTTATTCCAATCGCTTCCGCATTGCGGCTGAATCCAGCACCTACCATCACACTCGCCAATCCGCGTTCAGGGGTCTTCCAAAGCGCGTTGCGAATATGCTCTACAAAAGGTTGAATAGCAGTCTGGACGGATGACATACGGGCGGCTTTGAGGGGACCTGGGATAGGGGTGCTCGCAAGGAATCTTTCATCTCAGCGCAATCGACTAGAACTGCAATAATAAGCGGCCCATCCTTTATCCGTCCTCAAAGGCCGGCATAACAGGCTGTAAGTTGGAGAACTTCCGCGCTCGCAGCTGGAGGGGAGCCGCACGGGGTCATGCCAAGTAAAGTGCGGTCGATCTTTGTAAAACCGGGCCGGCGGCTTGGACGGGGCGGCCTCCACTGCATAGGGTTCGCCGGTTAACCACCCATATGACCCCGCATCGCCCGAAAAAGAGGAATGATTGCGCTGCTCTTGTATTAGTTCGCGGGCACACCCGCGAATTCCGCGAACGCTTTCAGTACAAACGAAAATTGTTTATCGCGCCCGCATTCGCGCCAGATCTGATCGCGGAGCGTTTCCTTCATCGCCGGGTGTTGCTCAGCATGATAGTCGCTCACCAATCGCTGCAGGGCAAGCAGCACATCGCCCCGCGTTTCCAGCAGGGCCTTCCGATTCAACTGAATTTTAATCTCCGTGAGCTTACCTCGTGCGTCATTTGGGCTGTGAAATACAAAGGCACCCGATGCCACGAAATGATCCGCCGGGTCCTCGATATATGGATTAATGTACGGCAGTGCTACGTCGAATTCCTCGCCTTTGTTGAGGTTGCAGACATTACAGGCGACCCCGAGGTTCTCCCATTCAAAAGTAAGTTCAGGAAACCTGGTTCTATCTTTCGGCTTGATGTGCTCAATATGGTTATACCCCAGAGCTTTTATCCGGCCCTCGCAATACATGCATTTGCCGTGCGTCTCCGCCTCCAGGGCATCCTTGATGGCGGGCTTGTTGTATTCTTTGATCAGCTCGCCGTAGGTCCCATCGTCGCGGTGGATGCTAGCGAGGAGTTCGCGCGTCCACTGCGCGGCGTTGTCGGTGAGCAACTGCGGCTTGGCACCCTTTGTGAGTCGGATCATCGCTGTTTCGCCGAGATGCGCATTAGTCCCTCGCTGGTCAGGTGGCCGAGTCCCGCGCTAAACATCTCTTGGCGGAATTCCTCGGCGGTGGCACGATCAAATTCACGCGCCGAGAAGCGGCTGACAAGTTCGTCTAATTTGTTCTCTACCCAAATCGGCATCGTAAATGGCACATCGAGAACCTCGCGCAGGATCTCATTTGCCGCCTGAGCCTTTTCAGTAAGATCCAACCGTTCGCTCTGCACCTTACTGTCCTGGTTGTAGCGCAGGGCATAAACCGCGGAATCCTTCACTGAACCGACGATGAGCGGACTGTGCGTCGTGACGATGAATTGGACATTTGGGAAGGCCTCAATGAAACTCGGTAGGAGGCGGCGTTGCATGGCGGCATGAAGGTGATTCTCCACCTCATCAATCACGACGGTGATCGGCTCCTTCTCCTTGGCGCGGAGGTAAATTTGCCATGCCAAGTCGATAACGGCACTCAACCCACCTGATACAGCGTCGATCACGAAGTCATTCGGCGTCGCGACAAGCACTACGTCGTTCTGCCCGCGAATCACGAGATTCTTGAAGCCGATGTGCGGCGGCAGAACCTTCTTTAAGATATCCTCGAAGCCCGTAAACCAGAGTGCCTGCTGCGGATCGGCATCAATGTGCTTATTACCTTCGCCGAAAATAGCCCAGGCGATCAGCGTCTCCTTAATATTGTAGTTTACCGGCTGTTGGTGATGCGCTCCAAAAAAACCCTGAATATGAAGATTGTTTGAGAGGTTGAAGGCATCCTGTTTGCTACGCTTCTGCGTAATGACGTTTTGGACGGGCGAGTGGCGATAAACAGGACGATGGGAAGGGATCGAAAGCCCTTCCACCTGCTGCTGGGCATTGATCGCAGGCTGATACACCGATTCGCCCTGCTTCGGGATCGTGATTTTCGAGGTGGCCCCGCTTCCATATTGGATTTCCCCAATCACGATCCGATCCGACTCCACCGAAAATCCGATCCAGCGCAGGAAGCGGTAGCCGATATTTCCCGTCGTCTTGTCTTTCTCCGGGGTCGCCACCTCGTGAAATCCCCATCCAAAGTGCCTGGCGAAGAGGTTAACGATCGTCGTTTTCCCGGCACCGTTCGCCCCCGTAATAATGGTTACGTGTGGGTGAATCTCCAATTCGACGGATGCGAATTGCTTCCACTCGCGAAGCCTTAGATATCGGAAGCTCATGGGTTCTCCGGTTATTCTTGGGGTAGTCGCCGTCGGTTGGACAGCGGATCGAGGAGATTAAGTTATGAGAGGCGAATGCATATCAGATGTCTTGGCCGGCTCCGAGGACAGGAGCCATAGCTTGCCGCAGGAGCCCGCCGGAAAACGAAGAAATTGAAAAGGGCTTATTGATTGATGGCAAGCGGTAGGAGTACGAGGTTGTGCCAAGTAGAGAGCGGCGACCTCTTGCCAAGCGGACCGAAGGCTACGAAGTAG
>Ga0134125_10008245_pt1 | contig 11748 bp, 11 predicted proteins | sample KB31751_FD_96464 | JGI IMG/M metagenome (GOLD analysis project Ga0134125, IMG submission 96464) | Terrestrial soil microbial communities with excess Nitrogen fertilizer from Kellogg Biological Station, Michigan, USA - KB3-175-1 | ecosystem: Environmental > Terrestrial > Soil > Unclassified ... | reverse complement strand
GCGGTCGAGCCTAAGAGGCCGCCTCTAATCCCCATCGTCTCACCCCTCCTTGGCGTCTCTGATATCCGGAAACAAGGTGTGCTCCATCGAAGCCCGACGGCTTCCAAATGCTAGGGCCTCCCGGCATTCTGACCAACGCGCTATTGGCATCGAATTGATCATCGAGGTTGAGCAGCCATTGTTGATTCCGCAAAGAAATCTTCGATGAGAGATACAACGGCCCATTCGCGAGGGGCCTTAGGGGCGACCACAGTACAGGTCATGCCCGCGCTAATGCGCACGCCCTGAGGAATATCATCGATTTGGATCCGGACGGGAATGCGCTGGGCAAGCCGAACCCACTCGAAAGTCGGATTGACGTTCGCAAGGAGCTCTGGGCCATCCGAATTGTCTCGATCGGTGATGCCACGACTAATGCTGTCAACATGCCCCCTCAATTCGGGTCCGCCGCCCATCAGATGTATCTCGACCGGATCGCCCGGCATGATCACGGGGAGCTTGGTCTCCTCGAAATAGCCTTCGACGCGATAGGAGTCGCTGTCGATGAGGGCGGTCACTTTGGTCCCAACGGCCGCATACTGGCCGACCACGAGTGTAAGGTTGGTGACAAAGCCGTTTACTGGCGCCCGAATGACGGTCCGATCGAGGTTGAGGGTGGCGGTCGACAAATCCGCCACGGCTTGATCGTATTCCGCGGCCGCAGACGCCGCAGTGAGCTGGGCGTTCTGCTTGTCCTCGGGCGAGATCGACAGCGTCGTAAGCTTGGCGCGACGAGTAGCGTTGTTCTGGGCAATGGACATATCTGCCTTGCGCGCCTCTACGTTCGCCCTCGCCGTCGCAACGGCGCGCGTATAGCGTTCCTGATCGATGATGAACAGGATGTCTCCCTTGTGAACTATCTGGTTGTCCTTAACGCGCAGATCGCTTACGAAGCCGGCGACGTCGGGCGCGATCGTAACGACGTCCGCGCGCACTCTCGCGTCGCGTGTCCAAGGCGAGAGCATGTAGTAGTCCCAAAGCTCGTAGGCGGCCGCGGAGCCAGCCGCGACCATAAGAATCGTAGCGATCACGCGTGCCAAGGTTTTCATCATAGCTACCTCAAGATTGGGTCGAGAACACGAGGGCGGAGAATACGCACAAGAAGAACCCGAACCGAGCAAGCGGCGGGTGCCAGAAGAGTCGGTAGATACCCAACCTGGCTACGAGTTGGTCGATGATGACGAACAGCACGATAGCAGCAAGAAAGTAGAGCAGCAGCGATGGCGCTAGCGCGCCAAAGAGTGCAAGCTCACGCAACATGGCTGGGTGTTCCCTTCGCTCTCTCATCCAAAACGAGCCCGCCGCAGCGCTCGAGTTCGTCCTGGATGGCGGTGAATGCGACCAGCTCCCGAGCGGCCGCGCGTGCATCTGCGACGCCCAGCTCATCCTTTCGCAATTCCGACAGGCAGCTTATTGCGGCAGCATTTGCCGCACGGCGCGCTCGCTCCAACGGCAGCTTCTTATTGCTGGCGAGGAACCGCATGACCTCACTGCCAACATCAGTTCTGTCAAGCGTTGGCCTTCCGGCGTCTCGAATTCGGATCAATTCGCGGCCGGCGCCCATAAGAGCGACACCAGCCTCGAGAGTGCCCATGTCCTCCCTCCGATCGAGCCGGAGCCCCCGGCGCAGCTGGTCCAGGGCTTCTGCCATGGCGGTTTCGAATTCCGTGAGTCCGATGCTGGCCCGCCGCCGGTCAATCCGCTCGAACGCCCTCCGGGCAACGCGGACAAAGCGGCGTCGAATTGCCTGCGGCGTGTCGGGTGCAACAATCGCAAAGAGCACTGCGGCAGTCGCGAGGGCCAGAGAGAGGGCAATCGAGGCATTGAGGAAGCCGACAGGATCGTATGTCATCCGGTCCTGAAATCCAGCTGTGTTGGCGAAGTAGAGGCCGGCTACGAATCCGAGGCCCGCCGTCTTTTTGCGCGCCATCAGATACGCACACCAAAACAGCATCGGGGCCACGGCGAGGGCGAACATTACGAAGCCCGATGCGTCAGGGAGCAGGATCTCGACCAGGATGAAGGACGGGACAGTTGCCAGGACGATCACCAAGGTTCCGCCTATCGCAGCCAGCCGGGCGTGTTCCATTGTGGCGAGTCGCGCCGTCACCACTGCGGTAAGAATGGCCGCAGTGGCTCCGCTGGGCCAATCGGCGACTATCCAGAACGTGCTGACGAGGATGAGGGCCATCGCCGCGCGCAACCCCGCCCAGACACCGTCGACGTTGTCATTCAGAATTGAGAAGCGAACCGGCAATAGGGAGCGCGACCCCCGTGAGGAAAAGGCCTCGTACGCTTCAACGAATGCAACGAACGCCTTGAGGAACTCTCGCACGCGTCCGATAGTGGCGGCGCCATGGATCACCTCATCATCTGACGCAAGCAACTCGCCATAGAGTTCCCGTGCAAGAGGCAGATGGATACTCGCCTTTAAGAGGCGTCGCCGCAAACCTGCTGCGTCGAGCTTGCCAATGCACCAAAGGTCGATGGCCGCAGCCGCTTCTGCCATGGCACTGCGTAGTCCGGGGAGAACCACCACGCCGCCACGCCAAAGCCAATCCAGCGAGCGATCGAGAAGGTGAGCCAGATCAACGACATCGAGCATGGCGATGTTGAGTCGTTGAAGGGCACCATTCCGCGCTTGGATTTCACGATCCTCGAAGATAGCCGATGCGCGGAGGTTCTCGACTGTGATTGCCTGGCCGAGTAGCTTGGTCCGCAGCGCGGTCGTGTCATGGCCTTCGAGCAGCGCCGTCGCGTATTCGGCGAGTTCTGCTCGACCTGTGGCGATTTCGCGCCGCAGGGCGTCTGCGAGTGACACCGGTAGGACGAGGTGGCTGATCGCGGCGGTTGTGATGATGCCGAGCGAAATCTCGGTGACGCGCGCCACTGCGATGAAAAAGGCGTTCCCCGGGTCAAGTGCGCCCGAAATTCCGACAATTGCGACCGTGTATCCCGACAGGACGAAGCCATATGCCGCGAAGTTCCTCGCGTGCGTTGAGGCGAAGGTGCAGAGTCCGATCCAAATGGCGAGTGTTCCCAGAAACAGGACTCGCTCCTGGGCAAAAAGAGAGACCAGAAGCAGGGCGCCTGCGGCGCCAACCAATGTCCCGATGATCCGATAGAAGCTTTTTGCCAGGACGAGCCCGCTCTGCGGCTGTGCGACAATGAAGACCGTGAGCAGCGCCCACTTGGGCTGGTCGAGATTGAAGGTAAAGGCGACCAACAGCGCGAGTAGGCCCGAGGCCGTTGTCTTGGCTGCGAAAATCGAAGGAATCCATTTCGGACCAAAAATCGCTTTGGCCATTCGGAGATTCGGCTCCGCCCTGGATAGGGGAGCTGCCAGGTCGACCTGCACCGGCGGAGTTGAACCCATTTTCACTTAAGCTCGCCATTTGGTGGCGACGATGCAGCGAGGCTCTCTCGCTGGATACTGCGTACCGCTCCGACAGCGTCACCGTCATGCCTGTTGGCCTGCTCGATCGCCTGATGCTTGATGGCGCGCTGAATTTTCTCTAAGGCGCGCACCTCGATCTGACGCACGCGCTCGCGGGTGACGCCGTATTCCTTCGACAGGGCTTCGAGGGTGGTCGGCTCGTCCTTCAGGCGCCGCTCTTTGAGGATGTGGCGCTCACGGACGTTCAGGTTCTTCATGGCGTGGCTCAAGAGCTTGCGGCGTTTCGATAGCTCCTGCTGCTTTGCCAGCACGATCTCCTGGCTGTCAGTCTCGTCGACCAACCAGTCTTGCCATTCGCCGTCGCCATCGATTGTGCGTGGCGCGTTAAGCGAATGGTCCGGAGCGGCGAGGCGCCGGTTCATGTTGATGACGTCTTCTTCGCTGACGTTGAGGTCGGTGGCGATCTTCTCTACATTCTCGGGCGATAGGTCGCCTTCGTCGATCGCCTGCAGCTGGCCCTTGAGCTTCCGCAGGTTGAAGAACAGCTTCTTCTGCGCCGCGGTCGTGCCAATCTTCACAAGCGACCACGAATGCAGGATGTATTCCTGTATGGCGGCACGGATCCACCACACGGCATAAGTAGCCAGGCGGAAGCCGCGGTCTGGCTCGAAGCGCTTGACGGCTTGCATCATGCCGACGTTGCCTTCGGAGATCAGGTCGCTGATCGGCAGGCCGTAGCCGCCATAACGCCTGGCGATCTTGGCCACAAGCCGAAGATGGCTGGTGACCAGCTGGTGGGCCGCCTCGATGTCGCCATGCTCGCGCCAGCGCCTAGCCAGCATGTACTCCTGCTCAGCGTCCAGCATGGGAAAGGTGCGTATCTGCTGGAAATAGCGCGAGATGTTGCTCTCGCTCACCATGATCGGCAGAATCTGCATTTTCGTCATATTCGTCTCTTCGCACGGGTATCCCGTTGAATCGGACGCCCGCAATCGGGTGAGACTGATCGGCTCAGGCGCTGCTGGTGGCGCTCTCAGTGCTGCATATGCAAATTCATCAGCTCGGCCGGCATCATCTCGCTCAAATCGGCCATGATCCCTAGTGACCCAGCGACGACCAGGAATACGATGAGCACGCCAAACGCCAGCGCCAGCACATTGTTGATGTTGTCCGGTCCGGTGGTGATGTGCAGGAAGAAGACCAGGTGAACTCCCATCTGGGCAATGGCGAGGACGGCAAGGCCGAGGCGGATGCCGGGTGCCCAGAGCAGCGACGTGTTGGCAACCCACAAAGACGTGGCTGTGAGGATCACGGCGAGAACCAAGCCGATCGTGTAGACGAGCACGTCCGACGACGTCCCCTCGTCCCTGTCGGCAGGTATCGACGCGTCTCCGGGTGCGCGATCGTACCGTGTTTCAGTCATGGACTGACTCCCATCAGATAAACGACTGTGAATAGCCCGACCCAAATGATGTCGAGCGCGTGCCAGAACAGGGAAAAACAGCGCAGACGGCGCTGCACAGTGGGGCGAAAATCCTTGACGGCCACCTGCGCCATCATCACCGCCAGCCAAATCAGGCCGCCGGTCACGTGCAGACCGTGGCAACCCACAAGGGTGAAGAAAGCGGAAAGAAAGGCGCTGCGTTGCGGAGTCGCACCGCTAGCAATCATGTGGGCGAACTCGCGGACCTCCAGAGCCAAGAACGCGGCCCCGAGGACGAACGTGACCACAGCCCAGAAGTAAGTGGCCCCACGGCGTCGCGAGTTGATCGCCAGCGACATCAGTCCGCAGGTGTAGCTCGAGAGGAGAAGACAGGCGGTTTCGAACGCGACACTGACTTGATTGAACAACTCGGCGCCGGTCGAACCGCCGGCAGTAGCACGCGCGAGTACCGCGTAACCGGCAAAGAGCGCCGAAAACATCACGATGTCGCTTAGCAAAAAGATCCAGAAACCGTAGGCAACGACGATCCGCTTTGGAGCGGGGCCGGCTTCGCTCTTACTAGCAAGCGCTTCGCGATGGACATCATCGATGGCAACAGCGACGCTCATATTGCAACCTCCGCCTAGTGAGCCTGATCGAACCGGGCAATCTGTTCAGCCGGTATTTCGACTTCCTCTTCTTCCCGAAACGCGAAGACAAGGAGCGTCACGAATGCGCCGAACACGCCCAAAGCGGCCATCCACCAGATGTGCCAGATCAGGGCAAACCCGGTGACGACGGCGAAGAATGCGGTGACGAAGCCGATCGCGCTGTTCCTCGGCATTTCGATCGGCTCGTATTCCTCCACCGAAGCCGGGTAATTTTGTGTTGCGCGCGCACGCTGCTTCGCGTGCCAATAGGCGTCCCTTTCGCCGACACGCGGCAGCAGGGAAAAATTCCAGGACGGCGGCGGCGACGCAGTCGACCATTCCAGTGTGCGTCCGTTCCATGGATCCCCCGTCAGGTCTCGGTACTGCTCGCGGTTGCGGATCGACACAGCGAGCTGCACGATTTGGCAGACGATTCCCGCCAGGATGACGACGGTGCCAACCGCCGCCACCAACAGCCACGGCTGCCAATCCAGGTTGTCGTAGTGCTGCATGCGCCGGGTCATGCCCTTCAGGCCGACCACATAGATCGGCATGAAAGCGAGATGAAAACCGATGAACCAGCACCAGAACGAGCGCCTGCCCCAGCGTTCGTCGAGCTTGAAGCCGAATGCCTTGGGGAACCAATATGCGTAACCGGCGAAGGCGCCAAACACGACGCCAGGGATAATCACGTGATGGAAGTGGGCGACCAGGAACAGGCTGTTGTGCACCTGAAAATCGACGGGGGGCAGGGCCAGCAGCACGCCGGTCAAACCGCCAAGGACGAATGTCACCATGAAGCCGATAGTCCACAGGATCGGCGCCGTGAATCGGACGCGCCCGCCGTACATCGTGAACAACCAGTTGAAGATTTTGACGCCCGTCGGCACCGCGATGATCATGCTCGTGACGCCGAAGAAGGCGTTGACGCTGGCGCTGGCGCCCATTGTGAAGAAGTGATGCAGCCAGACGGTATAGGATAGAACGCAAATCGCCATGGTCGCACCGACCATTGAGCGATAGCCGAACAGCGGCTTGCCGGAGAAGGTCGCCGTCACTTCCGAAAAGATGCCGAACGCTGGCAGGACCAGGATGTATACCTCGGGGTGACCCCACACCCAGAACAGGTTCACGTACATCATCGGGTTGCCCCCGGCATCGACCGTAAAGAAGTGAAAGCCGAGATAACGGTCGAGCAGCAGCATCGCGAAAGTAGCGGTCATGACCGGAAAGGCCGCGACAATGAGCAGATTGGAGGCGAGCGCCGTCCAGCAGAAAACGGGCATGCGCATGTAACCCATGCCGGGCGCCCGCGTCTTCAGAATCGTCGTGACGAAATTTATTCCTGTCAGCAACGTTCCCAGGCCGGAGATCTGCAACGCCCATAGGTAGTAGTCGACCCCGACGCCGGGCGAGAATTGCAGCTCGCTGAGCGGCGGATAGGCGACCCAGCCGGTCTTTGCGAACTCGCCGACCGCCAGCGAGATGTTGGTCAAGAGTATGCCGGAGGCGGTGAGCCACAGGCTGACCGAATTCAATGTGGGGAAGGCCACGTCGCGGATGCCGAGTTGCAGCGGCACCGCGAAGTTCATCAAACCGATCACCAGCGGCATCGCCACGAAGAAGATCATAATGGTGCCGTGTGCGGAGAAAATCTGGTCGAAATGCTCCGGCGGCAGATATCCTTGCGCACCCCCGGCGGCGACTGCCTGCTGCCCGCGCATCATGATTGCGTCGGAGAAGCCGCGCAGCAGCATGAGGAAGGCCAGGACGAGATACATGACGCCGATATGCTTGTGGTCGACGGATGTCAGCCACTCGCGCCACAGATAAGGCCAATAACCCTTCAGGACGACCCCCCCGAGGACGACGGCAATGCCCAGGACCATCAGAGCGGACGCGCCCATAATGATCGGCTGATCGAACGGGATGGCGCTCCAGCTGAGCTTGCCAAGGAGGTTCATTTTTCCGCTCCCTGTGACGTCTGATGAGTGAGCCGCGACGGATCGCTCGGACTGATGCCGGAGATCAAGATGCCGTTGAACAGATCGGCAGCAACCGAACGATAGGTGAAAGGCGCAACCGCGCTGCTTGGCTTGGTCAGTTCGGCATAAGCTTGTGCGTCGAGCAGCGGACCGGCGCTGCGCGTCGCATCCACCCATTGCGCAAAGCTTTCGGCGGGCAGCGCTTCAACATCGAAGTGCATGTCGGCAAAACCAGCGCCGCTGTAGTTGGCCGACGACCCTCGGTAGGTCCCAGGATGGTCCGCCTGCAGGTGAAGGCGCGTGACCATTCCCGCCATTGTGTAGATCTGTCCGGCGAGCTGCGGCACCCAGAAGCTGTTCATCACGCCCGAGGACGTCAGCTCGAAGCTGACCGGTGTGCCGACTGGAACAGTGAGTTTGTTCACGCTCGCAATGCCGTGATTGGGATAGATGAATAGCCATTTCCAGTCGAGCGAGACGACCTGAACTCTGACAGGATCGACCGCGGTGGAGATCGGCTTGCGGGGATCGAGGTCGTGGGAGCCGACCCAGGCGACGCCGCCGACCAGGAGCACCGTCATTATTGGGATCGACCAGACCAGAATCTCCAAGCGGCCGGAATACTCGAAATCGGGCATGTAGCGGGCCCGCCGATTGGACGAGCGAAACCAAAAGGCGACGCCAAGCGTGGCGAGGATCGTCGGGATGACGATGGCAAGCATGATGCCGGTCGAATTGAAAAGAATAAGCCGTTCGGCGGCCGCAATGGGTCCTTTTGGATCGAGGACGCCCTCGGAACAGCCGCCGAGCGTAGCAGCGCCGATCAAGGCACCGGCCAGTACACGGTATCTCATGTTAGCCCTCGTCTGCGGGGAAGGCGGTCCTCGCGGACACGATGGGTGACCATTGATGTTCGCTGTGATCGGCCAAGAGCGCCGCGAAAAGCACGAATAAGTAGAAGATCGAGAACGCGAACAGGCGAGACGAATCGCGGCGATCAGCACCACTGCTAATGCGCAACCGGAATGCGAGCACGACGAGAATCGCTCCGCAGATAGCAGCGGTCGCCGCGTAGACCGTGCCGGCAAAGCCGAGTGCCCAAGGGAGCGCCGAAATCGGAACCAAGAGAACGCTATAAATGAGGATCTGCCGTGCTGTTGCCGCTCTTCCGGAGACGACCGGCAGCATGGGGATGCCCGCACGGGCATATTCGTCGGCCCGATTGAGCGAGAGCGCCCAGAAGTGCGGCGGCGTCCACAGGAAGATCATGAGAGACAAGATGAGTGGTTCAGGTCTGATCTCTCCAGTCGCGGCGGCCCAGCCGATCATGGGCGGCAGTGCACCGGCAGCACCGCCAATAACGATGCTCTGCGGCGTCCTCCGCTTCAGCCACGCCGTATAAACAACGATGTAGAAGAAGATCGCGAAGGCGAGCAGTGCTGCCGCTTTGAAATTGAGTGCGAGAGCAAGAGCGACGACTGCGCTGCCGGCAAGAGCAAGGCCGTTTAGCAGCGCTTCGGAGCGCGAGATCTTGCCGCAAGGAATTGGACGCCTGGCCGTGCGAGCCATTACGGCATCTATATCGGCGTCGTACCACATATTGAGCATGCCGGCGGCGCCAGCTCCCGTGGCGATGGCGAGAATTGCAATAGACCCAAGCAATGGATCGAGGTGACCCGGCGCAATCGTCAGTCCAACAAACGCAGTGAACACCGCAAGGGACATCACGCGCGGCTTCATGAGCGCGGCGAAATCAGCCAGGCGCGCCGCCAAGTGTGACCATGAAAGCAACGGCTGGCGCGAAACGGGAATTGCTGCAGTCTTCATGACCAATTCCTTTCAGCGCCGCAGATTTGTCTTCGCGAGGTCGACCTCCTCGTGCCGCACATGGACCCATTCGACTTTGCCCTGCCGTCGTACGGCATCGGTGAGGCCGTTGAGGCTGTCGCCGACGATGCCGTAAACGCGCTTGACCCCTGCCGATCGGCAACCGTTCTTGGCATATCTGTGCTTTCCAAAACGCTGCGTCACGCCAGAGATGGCGGTTTTCGGCTGCCCCGTCCGGTTAAATTCCCTATAACACGGTAAATCGAGGTAGCGACTTCGGGCTAGGGATGGCAGTTGGGAGGTGCGGCGGCGAGAGCAATCTCGCTTCGCGCGGACTTACCAGCATCCAACGAGATGCACTTCACTGCATGAACCAACCATGGCTGACGACGAGCGATTGGCCCGTGAGGGCATTTGACTCGGATGCGGCGAAAAACAACGCGGCTTCGGCGACGTCCCGGATCGTGGTGAACTCACCGTCCACGGTCTCCTTCAGCATCACGTTTTTGATCACGTCATCCTCGGAGATTCCGAGTTCCTTGGCTTGCTCCGGGATCTGCTTGTCGACAAGCGGCGTACGCACGAAACCGGGGCAGATGACATTTGCCCGCACACCATGCTTTGCGCCCTCCTTGGCGACGACCTTGGCCAGGCCGATCAACCCATGCTTGGCCGTCACATAGGGCGCCTTGAGCGGTGAGGCCTCTTTCGAATGCACCGAACCCATATAGATGATGCTGCCGCCCGTGCGCTGCTTGTACATCTGGCGCAACGCTGCGCGGGTCGTGAGGAACGCGCCATCCAAATGGATGGCGAGCAGCTGTTTCCATTTGGCAAACTCGAATTGATCCAAGGGCGCCACGGTCTGGATGCCGGCGTTGCTCACCAGGATGTCAAGCCGTCCGAACGCAGCGATCGCTCTAGTCATGCCGGTCTCGACTTGAGGCTCGCTGCTGACGTCCATGGCGACGCCCACGGCGCGCTTGCCTGAAGCGTCGAGTTCCTTCGCGGCCGTATCGGCGCCTTGCTGGTTCAAATCGGCGATGACGATCTTGGCGCCCTCACCGGCGAAACTCCGGGCGATCTCCCTGCCGATGCCGCTCGCGGCACCCGTGACGACGGCAACTTTGTCTTTAAGACGCATCGACTTTCTCCTTGCTGCGGATCTGCCTCTGGTCACTCGGCGCGAGGTAATCGTGCACGACCTTGCCAAGCCCCAGCGTGAGGTCGCTGAGAATGTGCACTGTCGAGACGACCTCCAGGACCGGCAGTTCGGCCACGGGCGCCATGGCATGGGGGCTGAGCGACAACGCCCCCGGGCCTGTCCACGCGCCTTTGATCGTGATGTCCTCGAGGTAGTATTCGACCAGCTCGCAAACGCGCGGGCTGCCGTCGACATGCGGGATGATCTTGAGGAGGAAGTTCGGCGCGGAGAGCGACGTCTTGATCGCGGTAAGATCGGCCCGTTTGTGTTTGTAACCCATCGTCCCTGTCACGACGCGGACCGGCCCATAGTCCAGAGTGCCGACCAGCATGTCGATTTCCGTGCGCAGGCTGGGATTGGCGAGCTTCTTCGGAAAGCCCCAAAGCTCACGCCCACCGGCGATCGGCGGCTCATCGTTCAGGAACATGCAATGCGCGTAGCCGCCCTTCCTGCCCCGAAACGAGACTGGGATCACCTGACCGGTTTCGGTGTAGTCGCCGAAACCGGTTGAATCCGGCATGCGGATGAACTCGTACTTGACCAGGGGTTCTGCGACCTCGAGTGGCTCGGGCACGATGGCGCGCAGCCGTTCGGGATCCGTGCGGTAGGTGATGATCAGGAACTCGCGATTGACGAAGCGATAAGGCCCCGGCGGAAAGGCCGGACTGGTGAACGGCATTGCGAACGCCTTCGCGCGAACGTCACTTTCTTTCATGGATTGCTCCTCTAGTAGGATGAGCGGGAAACGCGACCGTTCATTCGCGGCCGTCGTGGGTGAGGTCGAAGGTGGACACGCCTTCCAGATTATTTGGCCGCTCGAGCACCCCTTGGTGCCTCAGCGTGCGCACCGCGTCGTGATAGCCGGTGCGCCAGTGTTCCTCCATCGTCAGTCGCGAAAATTCGTAGTCCTTCGAGTTGCCCTCGTAGTGCTTAGAGCGATAGATCAGGTGCACGATGTTGTAGATCTTGCGGTCGGCAACGGAACGAAGCATCCGCGCCTCCTCGCTCGCGTTCAGGTCCTCGGGCAGCTTGTCCAGGAGAGCTGCGAGCGCGTAGCGCAGTTCTTGCAGGCGCTTGAACTGATCCGTGTTTGCCCGGGTCCGGCTCGAGTACTGGATCTCCTTCTGCCTTGTCGCCACCTCGGCGAGGTCGCCCGGAAACTCGCCGCGCGCGCTCCAGAGATCGACTTGGCAGGCGAGCGTGTCCTGGCGCGGACCACTCTC
>Ga0134125_10008244_pt1 | contig 11748 bp, 11 predicted proteins | sample KB31751_FD_96464 | JGI IMG/M metagenome (GOLD analysis project Ga0134125, IMG submission 96464) | Terrestrial soil microbial communities with excess Nitrogen fertilizer from Kellogg Biological Station, Michigan, USA - KB3-175-1 | ecosystem: Environmental > Terrestrial > Soil > Unclassified ... | reverse complement strand
CCGGAGACGCGTGGTTGGCTCGAATACCGACTTGGGGGGACGCGGACTCGCTGATCATCATCTTCATAGGTCCTCCGGGCGCTGACTACGATGGTGAGTGGCCGGAAGTTCGCGCCCGTGCGCCCGGGCCGGTGTCGGCGAAGATCCTCACCTCTGTCGGGAGATTCGCGGACGCGCGCTCACTCACCCGGAGCGAGGATCAGTGAACAGCGGGCGCAGCGCACGACGCGGGTCGCCACCGGTCCGAGCGATCCGGGCGATATCCCTCGAATGCCGCGGCTGCCGATCGAGATGACGTCGGCGCGCTGTTCGCCGGCGTACGCGAGGAGCTCGGTCGCCGGATCGCCTTGCAGGTCGACCGGACTCACACGCCCCGCATACCGATCCTGTAGATGCACGGCGAGGCGCCGCAGCGAACCGTACGGTGTGGCGCGCTCGGCGGGCGTGCGAACGTTGACGAGCGAAATGTCGCCGTCGGGAGCCGCCACAGTCATCGCCCACTTGGCCGCACGCATGCTGGCGCGACTGAAGTCCATTGCCACGACGACACGGCGCGGCGGCACGGCGCGGCCGTTCGCCGCCGCGAAGAGCGGCGTCTGCGTCATGCGGGCGAGGCGCAGCGTGGACTCGTCGCCGCGCAGCCGGTCGAGCACGGCCGGGCGGCCGATGCCGACGACGAGGATCGACACGCCGTGCAGTTGCGCGAACGAGGCGAGTGCCGCCGGCGGGTAGCCGCTTCTGATCTCGATCCACGCGTCCGGGGCTTCGCCGAGCACGCGATGCAGCTGTCGCTCGATCAGCTCGCGCCGGGCGTCGACGCTGAGCGGATCGATCGTCTGAATTTGCTCGCGGTCGGTCGAGAGGCCGACCGAGATCACCGAGATGACGCCGAAGGTCGCGCCGTTGGCGAGCCGGCTCGCCGCGGCGATCGCCGCCTCGGACGGCGTCCGCCCGTCGGCCGCGACGACGATGTCGCGCGGCCAATCTTCGGGAACCGGCGGACGGGCCGAAAGAGACTGAGGTCCAACGAGCGTTGACATGTCGTGCCAAGGAATGGTGCGGCGGCTTGTCTCAAGTTGTCCCAGCCGGTGGTGAACGGTTGTCGGGTAATGCGCGGAATCGGCGTCGGCGTTCGCCGGACGCGCAGCTCAGACGTCGGTCGGCGCGGCCGGCCCGAGGTCGCCCGCCGACACGGCGTGCGCCGAGATGGCGCGTAGCTTGTCGTCCTGATTCATCGCGACGGCGCGCACCTTCCGGCGCGCTCGCCGACAGGCCATCGGCACGAAGACGCGCGCGCAGTTCAGATGGTCGGCCGCCGCTTCTTCCCCGCCCAACCGCTCGATCTCCCATGTCGTGCGCGATAACACCGCGGTGGCGAGGAAGAGATCGATCGCCGCATCGGCGAGCCGCTCCTGCACGAACTGCAAGTCGATGATCTTCTTGCCGCGGCGCGTGAGCTCGTCGTCGATCGTGAGCGCCAGATCGTGCACGACCTGCGCGACGAACTCGCCCTCGCCGCGCAGCGACGGGTGGACGAGCGAAAGCTTCGGCCTGACGACGGCGCGCCGCGCCCGGCCGGCGAGATAATGCCCGATCGCGCCGAGTGAATGGATGGGATCTCTGAACGCGTCGCCGATGGCGCGCAGCCGTTCGGCCGGCTGCTGCAGGCCCATCAAGGCGATCAGGGCGCGCAGGATCTCGTTCGTTCCCTCGAAGATCAGGTTGATGCGCGAGTCGCGCACGGCCTGCTCGTAGGCATACTCCTTGGAGTAGCCGATCCCGCCGGCGATCTGCAGCGCGTCGTTCGCGGCGCGGAAGGCGAGCTCTGAGGCGAACACCTTGCAGGCCGCGGTCTCGAGCGAGAAGTCGACGCCGCCCCGATCGACCATTCCCGCCGCCACCATCACCGCGGCATCCGCCGCGTAGCACTCGGCGGCGTTGACGGCGATCTTGCGCTGGATCATCTCGAACGACGCGATCGGGCGGCCGAACTGTTCGCGCTGTGCGGCGTACGCGATGGCGTCGCGCATGATACGACGCGTGCCGCGCGCCGACGCCGCAGCGAGCCCGAGGCGGCCCGAGTTGAGGATCTCGAGAGCGATGTGAAAGCCCTGCCCCACTTCCCCAAGCCGATCCTCGACCGGTACGCGGACCTTGTCGAAGAAAACGGCGCGCGTATCCGAGGCCTTGATTCCCATCTTCTCCTCGCGCTTGCCGAGCGTGACGCCCGGAGCGTGCGCGTCGACGAGGAACGCGGTGACACGTTCCTTCTTCGCGACGCCGGACCCGACGGAGACCTTGGCGAACACGGTGAACAGGTCTGCGTAGCCGGCGTTGGAGATCCAGATCTTGGTCCCGCTGAGGAGATAGTGCGAGCCGTCGTCACTGAGGGTCGCGCTGGCCTTCATCGCCTGCGCGTCGGAGCCCGAGCCGGGTTCGGTGAGACAGAAGGCGGCGACGCGCTCGCCGGCCGCACAGCCCGGCAGATAGCGGCGGCGCTGGTCGTCGGTGCCGAACAGCACGATGCCCTTGCACCCGATGCTCTGATGCGCGCCGAAGTAGACGCAGAGCGCCGGATCGGTGCCGCCGACTTCGCCGAACACGCGGTTGTAGACTTTGGCCGACGCGCCGAATCCGCCGAATGCTTCGGGGATGCTCAACCCCATCACGCCGAGCTCGTGGAGCGCGGCGCGCGTTGCATCGGGGAAGCACGCATCGTGGTCGAACTTGGCGCTGTCGACGTGCACCGCGGCAAACGCGCGGAAGGAGTCGAGCACGAGGCGAAGCGACTCGCGTTCGGCGTCGTCGAGGGCGGGGAACGGAAAGACCAGCTCCTCGCGCAGCTCGCCCAGGAACAGCCCTTTGATGAAGGATGGATTGTGGTCGGGCGCCGCGAGGTGCGGCTCGTTCGCTGGGCGGGGGGAGGCGGACATCTGAGATCTCAGAAGAGGCGGACCGAGATGTATTTCTTCGGGTTGGCGCGCAGGTCGGCGGCGAGGGCCCGCAACTCGGCGAGCGTGGAGTCGGCGCGACGATAGAGCGATGGATCGTTGACCAGCAGCCCCAGGCTTCCCTGCCCCCGGTCGATCTTGGCGAGCACGGAATTGCCGTTGGCGAGGACGGCGTCGATTCGGCCTTCGGTCGCGACGAGCCGCGTGGACAGATCGTGCACCTGCACGGCGGCGCGCCGCAGCTCGATCGACGCGACATCGAAGTTCTCGACGAGCTGATGGGCCTGGTCGGAGGTCGTCGCCTAGTCGAGGCGCTGCGCGGTCTGCTCGACGCGCGCCGCCGTGCGCGCAAGGGTGAGCATCGCTCCGCGCAACTCGCCGGAAAGGGTGTCGAGGTCGGAGGCGTGTTCCTGGGCGATCGAGCGAAGGGTGGCCGAGAGATCGGCGACGTTCTTGATCGAGCTGCGCAGCTCGCGCGCCGCGCTGTCGTCGAACGCCGTGCCGACTCGGCTCGCCACGCTCGCGACGTCGCCGGCGATTTGGCCGGCGACCGTGGTGAGCTTGCCGATCCCAGGAAGCGACGTGCCGGGCAGCGCGTTGGAATCGTGCGACGCATCTTCCACTGCACGGTGCAGCGCGTCGTCCGCCGGCAGCGCGCTCCGGTCGACGACCGTCGCCTGCCAGTCGCCGAACAGGCTCGACTCGTTGAGTAGCACGACCGGGTGGGCCGGCAGACCCACCGCGGGATCGAGTCTCATTCGCACGTTCACCCAACCGTCGGGCGCGAGCTCGATCGCCTGAATCCGTCCGCCGACCACGCCGCGAATCACCACCGCGTTGCCGACGCGCGCGTTGCCGACGTCGCGGAAGTGCGCCACGACGAGCTGCCGCCGCCCGCCGATGTCGGCCTGCCGCGCCCAGGTCACCGCCGTGACCGTCACCAGCGCGACGACGAGAACGACGAGGCCGACGACGGCGTCGTTGGCGCGCTTCATGACGGCGCCTGCCGGCCGAGCAGCCAGGTGACCGCCCAGAATGCGTCGAGCACCAGAATGAGAATCGCCGAATACACAACTGCTGATGTTGCCGCCCGCCCGACGCCGACCGCCCCGCCCTCGGCGGCCAACCCGCGCCGCGACCCGACCAGCGTCACGACGGCACCGAAGCTGGCCGACTTCACCAGACCGTACTCGACGTCGAACGGCTGAAAGAAGAGCCGCACGCCCTTCGAGAACTCGACCGTCGAGATGTGCAGCAATGCCGTCGATGCGACCCACCCCGACGCCACGGCGACGATCATCGCCGCCGCCACGATGACCGGAAACATCAGCAATCCGGCGACGACCCGCGGAGCGACGAGGAACGACAGCGGATCGTAGCAGAGCGTCTCGAGCGCGTCGATCTGCTCCGTCACCCGCATCGTCCCCAACTCGGCGGCGATGTTGGCGCCGACGCGTCCGGCGAGCACGAGCCCCGTGAGCACGGGCGCCAGCTCCAGCGTCACCGTCTTCTCGACGAGCGTGCCGACGAAGTAGAGCGGCACCGCGCCGGTGAACGAGTAGCTCGCGAGGAGCGCGAGCACGATGCCGGTGAACATCGCGATGAACGCCGCGATCGGCAGCGACTCGACGCCCAAGCGCAGGGCCTGCGTCATGGTCTGCCCCGGCCAGGTGCGCAGGTCGCGCAGCGCGTCGACCGCCCCGGCGGCGAACCGCAAGCTGGCACCCATCGCGCTGAAACCGCGGCGGGTGAGGGAGCCGACCTCGGCGAGTGCAAGAGTCAGAGTTTCCATGCGCGACCGGCTGGCAACGCGAATAGCGCCGGGCGCAGAGTGGCGACGCCGAGACCCGCTACGGTGAACAGCGCGGCAAAGCTCGCGCTCACCGCGATGGCGAGCGCTCGAAGCGAGCCCGCCGTCGCCGGTGGGCCGACGATCAGCACGCCCGCCGCGACGAACGCCACGATCGCAGACATTGCCAGTGGATCGAACACGGCGTGAACAACACCGCGCGCAGCGCGCGACGCGCCGCGGCGCGATACGACCCATGCGGCAGCCATCACGGCGCCGAGGAGCGTGACCGATACGCCGGTCGCGGCAAAGAGGGGCAGGAGCACCATCGGAAGCTGCGACAAGCCGGGCATCGCACGCAGCGCACTGCTCACGAGAAGCCTGCCGACCGCGTCGACGAGCGTCGCCCCGGCGACGAGATGCCGTAAGCTCCATCGCGCCTGCACCGGCAGCGTGTCGAATGGCTGCGGCGTCCGCCAAACGAGGATCGCGGCGACGAGAAGGCCCAACGTACCGTCAGCGAATCCATACCCTGCACCTGCCTCGAACACCGCCGCCCACTGCGGGCCGACGGCGACGAGCCAGACCGCGAACGCGGCGTGCAGCATGGCGCGAGCGATCAGCGCCGCGGACAGCGCTCGGGCAGGCGGCCGCCTGTCGACCACTATCCCGCGCACAATGATGCCAACGCCGCGCGGCTGTCCGAGCGCCGAAGCCTCGAGAGTGCCCTGTCCTTGATCTGGCGCACGCGTTCTCGCGTGACGCCGAGAACACTGCCGATCGCGTCGAGGGTCATTGGTTCGCCGTCGTCGAGACCAAAGTACAGACGAATGACGCGCAGCTCGCGCGGTCGCAGCTGCGCCAGCGCAGCGGCCAGCGAATCGGTCAGATTGTGCTCGGCGACTGCCTGGTCCGGTGCCTCGGCCGATTCGTCGGGCATGAACTCGAGCAGCAAGACGTTTCCGGCCGTATTCGTGCTGGCGTCGAGAGAAAGATCCGATCGCGGAGCCGGAAGAGCCGAGCTGCTGTCCGCCGCATCGAGCAGGCCGGCCTCGAACAACTCGCGCCGCGTTGGTTCGCGTCCGAGCTCGTGTCGGAGAGCGTTGGCCCGGCGATTCAGGCGATACAGTTCTCCGGCGCGTCCCACGGGAATGCGCACCGCGTGGCCGTGATCGGCGATCGCCTGCACGACGGCTTGCCGGATCCACCAGACCGCGTACGAGATGAACTTGACGCCGTGCGCATCGTCGAACTTCTCAGCGGCGCGAATGAGCCCGAGATTGCCTTCGTTGATCAGATCGGCAAGCGGAACGCCGTGGTGCTGGTAGCGTTTGGCGATCGAAACGACGAAGCGCAGATTGGCGCAGACGAGGCGGTCGAGCGCCTGGGAGTCGCCGGCTCGGATGCGGCGGGCAAGCTCCGCTTCCTCGTCTCGCGTGAGCAGCGGGTAGGTGCGAATCTCGTTCAGGTAGGTCGACAGCGAGTCGCTGCCGGACAGATCGTCGTGGCGTAGGGAGGCGGACATCGTGGGCGAGGGTATGATCGTGATCCAGCGTCGGTTCGACGCAATTCGTCATCGTCAATGAACCAGTACGCAGGCCCTAGGCGGTGTGCCGTCGGCAAGAATCCCGAAGTGCCGTGAGCGAATCCCTGACGTCGACCCTCGAACGCGCGATGCGGGATCACGTCAAGCGGGCGCGATCGCCGGAAGCTGGTCGGCAACCGCCTCGCTCGTGATCAACTCCACGGCCTCGGCCGTGCCGGCCGACCGTTGGAGCAGCACGGGCACGTCCGCCGAGCGCACGATCTTGTCGGCGATGCTGCCGAGGAGCAATCGCGAGCCGCCGCGACCCTGCGTCGACAGCGCGACCACGTCGATCCGTTGCGCGCGGATGAAGTCGACCACGGCCGCGGCCGTGTGGTCGCTCACGACGACCGCCGCGTCGACGGCCAGCTTCGTTCGGTCGTGCAGGCGCGTCGCCAGCTCGTTCATCTCCTTCGCGACGCCGAGCTCGAGCTGTTTCGAGGCCGCGACGTCCGGGATCATCGCGGGCGGCCAGACCGGGAACATCGGATCGAACGCCGCGGCGAGCGGAACGTGCGGCACGACTTGAAGGAGGGTCAACCGCGCGTTGTAGGCGGCCGCGAGGGCCTCCGCGGCCGGCAAGACATCCGACGCCCGCGCCGAACCGTCGAGCGTCACCAGTATATGCTCATACACCTTTTCGGATGCGAGCTTCCGCGCGCCCGTCGATGTTGGCCGGAGCATCAGCACGGGCGTCGTCGCCGCGTGGACGAGAGCGTCCGCCGTGCTCCCGAGCCAGGCCCGACTCAGTCCGGTTCGACCGTGCGACGTCATGACGATGAGATCGGCGTCGATCGCCCGGGCGCGGTCGCGGATCATCGTTGCGGGCTCGCCGGCCACGACGGCGACGGTCGTCGGCACGGACGCGCCGGCGGTGATCTCGGCCGCGATCGACTTGAGATACTTGTAATCGAAGTCGATTCGGTCCGCGCGCCGCTCGGCCGCCTCGTAACCGGAGCGGTGGAACGGTTCGTGGACGAGCACGAGGTCCATCGCCGCGCGGGCGGCGCGGGCCAGCGCGGCGGCCGGGCCGATCGCCTGCTCGGCGAGCGGCGAATGGTCGAGCGGAACGAGAATCTTCCTGAACATCGCAGTCTCCGGTTGCGTCCGTGCGATCATGATGCGCGGTGCGGCGAGGCGCGGCCGTCGGCGAATGGCGCTGTGGCCGTCCGGCTTTTTGCTGGACGACGATCGCGTCAGCCCGCGGCCGGCGGCGCCACCAACAGCGAGCAGGGCGCGGCGCGCACGACGCGCGTGCGCACGCTGCCGAGGAGAATCCGGTCGACGAGCCCCTGCTCGTGTCCGCCCAGCGCCACGAGATCGCAGTGCGTGCGTCGTGCGAATCGCACCAGCGCGTCCCCCGGGTTGCCGTCGAGTAACACACACTCCACGGCGCATGTCGTCGCGCGCCGAAGTTCGTCGGCCACGGCCTCGAGCTTCGCCCTCGCGCCGGTGCGATAGACGTCCGCGATTCCGCCCGGTTTCATTCCGGCGTCGGAAAATGCGCTGACGTGCGCGGCGATCAATGTTCCGCCGGGTGCGAGCAGCCGCGCGGCGAGCCTGGCCGCCGCCATGCTGGCTGGAGTGAAATCGATCGCCGCTACCGCACGCTTCGGGAGGCCGCGCGCGCTGGGGACGACGGCGAGCACGGGCACGCGGGCGCGGCGCATCACGCCGATCGCGGTCTCACGCTCGAACAGACGATCGAGGCGCCCGTGACGCCCGAGCCCGAGTACGACGAGCTGCGCCTTCCAGCGCGCCGCGGCGTCCACGATCTCTTCTTCGGGTGTTCCGAGCAGCGCGCGCTTGACCCAGTGCTCCGAGCCGGGAATGTGCGCGACGAAGCGCGAGACCTCGTCGAGCACCTCTCGGCGCGCGACTTCGTCGATCGTCACCGGCTGGCCGAGCGAGACGAGCGTCGACACGTTCTGGGGAAAGGGCGCCGCGACGCCCAGCGCCACGACTGGGAGCTTGTCGCGTTCAGCGATTGCGGCCGCGACGTTCAGTGCACCGCGTGACTCGGGGTCGGCTGCCGTAGCGACGAGCAACCCACCCCGCTCGTGCGCGCGATCGTCGCGAACCGTTTGGTCGTCTCGGTGATGAGTCGACCGCATTCGATTGCTTGTCGTCGCGGTGGACATCGCGCCTCCTTGCCCCGATGCTCGATTCCCTTTGCCGATCAAGATGCGCATCGCCCTGCCGGCGTCTGTCGGCATCTATGGAACCCCTCGTCGGGGATTATCTCACCGTTCGCCTAGGCGGCCAGCAGCCCGGCGGCGCTTGCCAGCGCCAGGGCGGCAAGCCCGATCGATGCGCGCCGTCGATAGCGCGGAGCGCCAAGAACCAGGGCGACGGTCAACTTGAGCATCGTGTTCGAGAGAACGCCGATCGCGATCGCCTGGGCGGCCGTCGCGGCCAATCACCGGCCGCACTCACCGACAACGCGAGCGCCGTCGCTCCGCCGACCAAGAACAGGTGCGGGAGCACAAGCACGAGGCGAAATGCGGTCCTCAACCGATTGCGCCGCGTCAGCGCGGCGCCACATCGGCGCCGACGCGATGGGCACCGCGCGCGGCGCGAGGCAGCAAATTGACCATCCATAGCGATGCTCGAGCTCATGAGCGCTTGCTCGCGTCGGCGTCAGCCCTTGATCTCGATCTTGTGGCCCGTCGATTTCGGCTCGACCTCGTCGAACCCGGAGGGAGCGGTGCATTGGCTGCGTAAACCGCCTGCGTGTGGCGACGGGTGAATCTCACCGAGGCTACACCGCCGCTCCAAACACCCGGCCGATCAGCGCCGTCGCACCAAGCGCGATCACTCCCCAGAACGTGACACGGATCGCACCGCGCGTCATGCTGGCGCCGCCGGCGCGGGCCGCGATGCCGCCCAAGAGCCCCAGGCACACGAGCGACGCGATCGCGACGAGCACGATGAGGTGCGTCGTCGGCGCCGCGACGGCGACGACGAACGGCAACGCCGCGCCGACCGCGAAAGTGGCGGCCGAAGCGAAGGCGGCCTGAATCGGGCGAGCGGCATGCACTGTCGAGATGCCAAGCTCGTCGCGCGCGTGGGCGCCGAGAGCGTCGTGCGCCATCAGTTGCGCGGCCACCTGTCGGGCCAGCGCCCGCTCCAACCCGCGCTCGACGTAGATCGCCTGCAATTCATCCAGTTCGCCCGACGGATCGGTGGCCAACTCGTTCCGCTCGCGGGCAAGGTCGGCGTTCTCCGTGTCCGCTTGCGAGCTGACCGACACGTACTCCCCCGCGGACATCGACATCGCGCCCGCCACCAGACCGGCGACTCCCGCAACGAGGACGTTCGATCGCGACGTTTCGGCCGCCGCGACACCGACGATCAGGCTCGCCGTCGAGACGATCCCATCGTTCGCACCGAGCACGGCGGCGCGAAGCCATCCGATTCGATCGAACCGATGTCGCTCTGGATGTCTCGTCGACCTCACTGGAGAGACCGGCTGGTCAGTCGGCAGCCAGCAGCCCGAGCCGAAGCGCGAACTGCACGTACTCCGACCGGTGGCTCAAACTCAGCTTCACCTGAATCCGCTGCTTGTACGTGTCGACCGTCTTCGGACTGATCGAAAGACGTTGCCCGACTTCCGGCGCCGAATAGCCGCGGCTGATCAGGCGCAACACGTCGCGCTCGCGACCGGTGAGATGTTCGTACCGCTCGCGGTCCGATCCTCGAGGCAGCGCCGGCTCGGCCGGCTCACGGTTCCAGCGCGACGGCCGCACGCCAACGAACTGGTCGCCGTGCGCGACGGCGCGAATTGCCGTCGGCAAGTCGCGATCGGCGTCGGTCTTCGGCAAATAGCCGAATGCGCCCGCTTCCATGGCGGGAATGACGAATTCCGACTCGCTGTGCATCGTCAGCACGAGCACACGAGTCCCGGGCAGTTTGGCGGCGATCTCGCGGGTCGCCGCGGTGCCGTCCATGACCGGCATCGTGAGATCCATGACGACGACATCGGGATGCAGCTCCTCGGCGAGCGCAACCGCCTGAGCGCCGTTCTCCGCCTCGCCGACCACCCGAATGTCGCGAGCCGAGCCCAGCACGGCCTTCAGACCCGCGCGAACCACGGCATGGTCGTCGGCCAGCACTACGCGAATCGCATCATTGGACCCGAACATCATATTCCCCCCTACGTCTGAACACGTTGCCTCATCTTGCTTCAGTCTGTGCCAACGTCCCGATGCGGAGTATCCGACCATTCATGGATCGACTGTCCGGTATTCGCCGACCAAGAGCCCGACAATCCCCGACGGCTGTCCACGATCCACGATCCACGATCCGCATCAGTAGATGTACACCCGCGTCCCGATCGCGACGTTCGCATAGAGCCACGCAAGATCGTCGTCGCCCAGACGCATACAACCATGTGTCACGGCGTGCCCGATCGAATCGTGGTCCGGCGTTCCATGTATGCCCACGCCGTCGCCCAGGTTGAGCCGATACGCTCCGAGCTGTCCATGCAGCGATCGGTGCTCCGTACCGAATGGCGGGATATAGAGCGTGCCATCGATCACGATTTCGTCATCGACCGGCCAGGGAACGAACACCGAATCTTTCTCGACCCCGACGAGCCGGCCGCGGACGACGAGCTGCGCGCCATCGGCGAGCGGCCGCGGACGTTCCGCGCTCACCGAATCGAGCCGAAAATGATGCGCCCGCGCGACCTCCACGTACCCCCAATCGGGTCGAATCCAAGCCGGGTCCGTCTCTTTTGACAGCACGGACCTGATCCCGCGCGGCGTGTTGAAGCGCCATGCGCGCGACCCCAATCGCAGCGTTCGCCCGCTGCCGACCGCGACCGGCGCCGAGAGCAGCGTGTCGGCGCTGTCGCGTAGGACCCAGAGGCGACGGTCGGCGATCGACACGACAACGCGCAAATCGCGGGCGCTCGCCGCCGCGTCGCGCGGATCAATACCTCTCGCTACTCCAACGGAGCCCTGAGCCCCGAGCACGCGCGACGCCATCATGCCGAGCGCGAGCAAGAGCAGTAGGAGCGCCATCAATCTGTGGTGCGATTTCATCGTCCTCCTCCGACGACACTAAGATCGTCGGCGGAGAGAACAGTCACCGTCAGGTGTTACGCTTCACTCAGTCGGAGTTCTGCGGACGGGGAGCGCGTCGTTGATGCAGCCAGGCGCCGCTCACCGCGGCGACGCGCGCCGCCCCGTGATCTCATCCGCGTGGATGCGGAACAGCGCGCGCCGATGCGGCGCGAAGTCCTCGTCGGTCAACGCGGTCGGATCGGCCGAGCGCAGCCGCTCGAGCGCGGCCTCGTACTCCGCTCGATCGTGACCCGGCGCCGCCGGGTCGAGAAAGTAGATCGTTCCGCGCACCACGACGCTCTTCCACTCGTTCCGACTCTTGATCTCGTCGACCTCGAACGCCACCCATGGATG
>Ga0134125_10008243_pt1 | contig 11749 bp, 9 predicted proteins | sample KB31751_FD_96464 | JGI IMG/M metagenome (GOLD analysis project Ga0134125, IMG submission 96464) | Terrestrial soil microbial communities with excess Nitrogen fertilizer from Kellogg Biological Station, Michigan, USA - KB3-175-1 | ecosystem: Environmental > Terrestrial > Soil > Unclassified ... | reverse complement strand
GCTCCGACGCGTAGGTCAGCAGCACGCCCGCCGTCAGCGGCCCGAGCGGGGTGATGAGCTGCGAGATGGTGCTCCTGACGCTCTCGACCCGGCCGAGCAATCGGTCCGGGGTCATGGCGATCCGGTAGCCCTCGACAACCGAGTTCGTCACCGGGATCACGACGGCCACCGGGAGAATCGCTGCGGTCAGGACGTAGACATTCGGCCAGACGAGGAACACCGCGCAGCCGAGCCAGGCCCAGAGTTCCAAGCGCAGAATCGTCCGCATCGAGAAGGTGCGGCGGAAGAGGGGCGACGCCAGCGAGCCGAGCAGCAGGCAGGCGCCGAACGAGGCCGTGAGCAAGCCGATCTGACCACCCGTCAGGCCCTGGCTCTTGCCGATGACGACGAGAGCAAAGAGCAGGCCCGCCCCGGCGAAGTTGCCGAGCCCGTAGACGAACGCGCAGCTGCGGAGGAACGGCCGGTCCCAGAGAAAACGGAAGCCTTCGGCGACCTGCGTTCGAAGTCTCGATGCGTCGACGGCGCGCTCCTCCTGGAACGGTGTCCGCATCGCGAGAATCGAGACGAACGAGAAGGCGTACGAGACGGCGTCGAAGACGAACGGCACGGCACGGCCGAGCCCGAAGAGCGCGCCCCCGATGGGCGGTCCCGCGAGCGTCACCGTCGCCTCACGCGCCCCGCGAGCTCCGACGGCGGTAGGCAGCTGGTGGAGTGGCACGACAGCACGCAGGGCGCCCGCCTGCGCGGTGCCGAAGAACGTCGACCCGGTCCCCTCGACGAACGCAACGATCGGAATCGGCCAGAACGCATGCGGGTCGAGGAGGACAATCGCGACGAGACCCGAGATTGCGAGAGCGCGGACAGCGTCCGCGGCGATCATGATGTGCTTGCGGTTCCAGCGATCCGCTGCGATCCCGGCGAAGAGGCCGAAGAGCGCGGCAGGAAGAAGCCGCGCGAAGCTCACGAGCCCGGCCTTGGCAGGCGAGTGCGTCACGGCGAGGACGAGCAGCGGGTAAGCAATCGATGTCGACGCGGTGCCGATGGTCGAAAGGAGCCGCCCCGTCTCGAGCAGCACGAAATCGCGGTTTCGCCACAACGGAACCGTGCTCATTCGCCTAGCGTTTCACGCGCGTCGGAAGCGGAGGGCGACTCGGGGGAGAGCCGCCCTCTCGGGGAGAGCGGGACCGAGGAGGCGGTGAGCCTCGTTGAGAACCTCGAGTTGCGGCACCCGGATCCCCGTAACGGTCCTCGCCTTGCCTCGGGATCGTCTCGAACCGGTCGGACGGCCTCTTCGACGGGAAGCGCTCAGGCCAGGTGCACGAGTGTGGCGCCGTCGGCCGAGTCGGGCTCGTAGCGCTCGACGAGCGCATGGTCGTCGAGCTCGACCCTGACCGCGGCGCGAAGGACGCCGGCGCCACGGCCGTGGATTACGTGCACCGTCTGCAGGCCCGCAAGAGCGGCGTCGTCCACGAGGGAGCGAACAGCCTCTCGCGCCTCCTGTGCCGTCGTACCGCGCACGTCGAGCTGATCGGAGACATCGGCGCGCGAGGCGGCAACGACACGAACAGCCGGCTCGGCCTCCGCTGCCGGCACTCGATGGCGGTCGGGCGCGAGCCGCGCGACCGGTACGCGCACGCGCAGGCCGCCCGTACCGATCACCTCCGCCTCGTCGCCCTCGAGCGCCGCGATCGTGCCGCGCACGCCGAGCTCGAGCGCAGTCACCGGATCGCCGGGCGCGAACGGCGCAGTCGGCGTCAGCGGCTCGTCGAGCCGGCGCAACATCTCCTCCGTCTGCTGCACGAGCTCGACAGCGGCGCCGAGCCGCCGGTCCCTGCCTCGCTCCGCTGCGTTTGCTTTTGCGGAGACTCCGCGCTCCCGCTCATGGCGTCGGGCGGCGCGCAGCTCTTCGCGGAACCTCTGCAACTCCTGCCGGGCTTCCTCGAGCTCGCGCCGCGCTTCGTCGACTGCCAGTTCGCGTTCGTGCGCCGCGGAGGCGCGGACCTTCTCGATCTCACCGGCAAGCAGCACTTCATGCTCGCGGGCGCGTTCCATCGCCTCGACGGCCTCGGCTTCGCGACGCAGCGCGACGTCATGCGCTTCGGTCGCTGCTGTCGCTGCCGCCTGCGCCTCTGCCAGGAGCGCCGCGACGCGCAACTGCTCGGGCGACACCCGGCTCCGCGCATCGGCAACCAGCTCGGCATCGAGGCCCAGGCGCTGGGCCATTCTCAGCGCCTGCGAGGTCCCCGGCCGGCCGAGCATCACCTCGTAGAGGGGTGCATAGGTTTCGGCATCGAAACCGGTGGCCGCGTTGGCTGCACCGTCCGTCGCGCTCGCCCACTCTTTGAGCTCGGGATAGTGCGTCGTCACGACCGTGAGCCTTGCCTGCGCGATGAGCCGAGCGACGAGTGACTGCGCGAGCGCGGATCCCTCCACAGGATCCGTTCCCGCCGCGAGCTCGTCGAGCAGGACGAGCGACCGCGCCGTCGCAGCGCGGAGGATCTCCACGATGTTCCGCAGATGCCCGGAGAACGTCGAGAGGCTCATCTCGATGGACTGTTCGTCGCCGATGTCTGCGAGCACCTCGTCGAACACGGGCAGCTCGGCCGTGACCGCCGGCGGGCGCAGTCCGGATTGATGAAGCAGCGCCGCGAGGCCGAGTGTCTTGAGCGCCACCGTCTTCCCGCCGGTGTTCGGCCCGCTGATGACGAGTGCGCGCATTTCGCCGAGATCGAGGTCGATCGGGACCGCCTCCGCAGGGTCGAGCAGGGGATGCCGCGCTCCGACCAGCCGCACCGCGTCGGCTGCGCGAACCTCCGCGCCGCGCCAGCGTCGCGAGAGAACCGCGCGAGCGAGCGCAACGTCGACCTTTCCGGTCGCCTCCACGAGCACCGTAAGAGCGGCGGCATGCTCGCCGAGCCGCGCCGAGAGCTCGCGGACGATCCGCTCGACTTCTTCCCGCTCGGCGCCCGCGGCCTCTGCGAGCTCGTTGTTGAGCTCGACGACTGCGAGCGGTTCGACGAAGAGTGTCTGTCCCGAGCTCGACGCGTCGTGCACGATCCCCGGCACCTTGCTGCGTGCACCGATCTTCACGGCCAGCACCGGCCGCCCGCCGCGCTCGGTGATGAATGTCTCCTGCAGGAAATCGCGAAGCGAGCTCGAGCGGGCGAGTTTCGTCAGCTCCTCGACTGCTCGGTGACGTCCTTTGCGCAGCTCGGCACGAAGCTTCCGTAGCAACGGAGATGCGTTGTCGCGCAAGTCGGAGCCGTCCTCCTCGACGGCGGAGGCGATCGCAGTTGCGACGGGCGCGAGCGCGGGATCGATCGGTTCGAGCAACGCGCGGAGCTGCTTCGCCACGACACTCGTGACCAGCGTCTCTCGTGCGGCCAGCGCGACGTTCACGGACCTCGCGATCCGGTGCAACTCGTCGATGCGCAAGCTGGCCCCGAGCGCAGCGCGTTCGGCAGCGTCACGCACGTCGTCGATTCCGCCGAGCGAAGGTTCCGCGCTCTCGTCGTAGAGAGCGATTCCCTCGTTCGTCAATGTCTGCAGTCGCGCGACCTCATCTGCATTCGGTGACGGTTCAAGCGCGTGTGCAAGCGACGCCCCATGCTCGGTTTCGGTAGCGCCCGCCAGCCGGCCGAGAATCGTCGGGAACTCGAGCACCTCGAGCGTATGCGCGTCCACACTTGGACGGTAGCTGGGTCCAGCCGTTCTTTAAAGACTCGTTGGGCCGGCTCCGAGTCGAGACACCGCGAAAGCCACGACCTGCTCCGCGCCGAAACGCTCTTCGAGGGCCCTTGCGCAATCGTGTGCGGCAGACCGTCGCGCCCAGACGATCACGGTCGGCCCGGATCCGGAGAGCGTCGCGCCGAGCGCACCGTCGGGAAGCGCCTGCCGAACTTCGGTGAGAAGCGTCGACCTGTACGGCTCGTGCAACCGGTCGTCGAGCGCTGCGGCGAAGAGCCCCTCCGATTCCGAGGCGAGCGCTGCGCCGAGCAGTGCCGCCCGGCCGGCCGTGAACGCTGCGTCGCCGTGCGTGACCTGCTCGGGGAGAGCGGCTCGCGACTCGGCGGTGAGCACGCGCGTTTCCGGAACGATTCCGATCGCCACCGCGGGAACGTCGTCAGCCACGCGGGCGATGCGGTTCTCCCACGTGAGACAGACGCCCCCTGCCAGGGCCGCCGCGAGATTGTCGCCGTGACCTTCGAGGTCGACCCCGGTCGCGAGCAACGACTCGGGATCGGGATCGACGCCGGCAGCCAGCGCACCGGCGACCAGGCCGAGCGCGACAACTGCAGCGCTCGAACCGAGGCCGCGCTCACGTGGAATGCGATCGACGAACTCGAAGCGGCGCCCGGCAGGCGGAGCAAGCCGTGCGAACGCCTGGATACCGAGATGGGATTCGTCGGGTGTGCCCTCGCCGTCGCTCACCTCCAACTCGTTCCACAGGTCGAGCGCTACGGCCGCGCAGTCGAAGCCCGGGCCGAGATTGGCGGTCGTCGCCGGCGCTCTGACGCGGATCGTCACCGGGCGGCGTCGGCAATCGCGTCCGGGTCTGGATCCACTTGCACCGGCGGAGGAGTGAGACGCGTGACACTCTCCGGGTCCTTCAGGCCGTGGCCGGTGATGACGCAGACGACGCGGTGGCCTGAGTTCCGCGGAAGCGTCATTGCCGCGGCGACCGAAGCAGCGGAGGCGGGCTCGCAGAAGACACCCTCGTCGTGGGCGAGCAGCCTCCAGGCCCCGATGATGGCGTCGTCGTCGAGCGCGACGACTGCACCGTTCGAGCGCTCCAGTGCCTGCTCGACTTCCTTCGCATGGACGGGATCCGCGATGCGGATCGCCGAGGCGACGGTCGTCGTACGGGAGGTCGATTCGCCTAGCACCAGCCGCGGCAGGCCCGCACCAGCTTCGTCGAAGCCCTTGAAGTACGCACGCGTGTTGCCGCCGCCGCCGTAAGGAAGCGCCAGCACATCCGGCACGCCGAGCTCCTCGACGATCTCGAATGCTGCGGTCTTCTGTCCTTCGATCCTGTAGGGGTTGAGGGAGTTCACGAGTGCATGCGTGCCACGCGCGGCGAGCTCTCGGGCTGCTGTCATCGCCTCGTCGAAGGAGCCGCGCACCTCGAGCACGCGCGCCCCGAGCGCCCGAGCCTGTGCCAGCTTGCCGAGCGCGACTGCGCCTGCCGGCTGCAGGATGAGCGCCGGTAGACCGGCGCGTGCGGCGTAGGCGGCGGCGGACGCTGCCGTGTTGCCCGTCGAGGCACAGACGACCGCCTCGACACTCTCCTCGAGCGCTTTCGACAACGCGATCGTCATTCCGCGGTCCTTGAAGGAGCCCGTCGGATTCGCTCCCTCCCACTTCAGCCAGACCTCGCTCCCGAGGGCCTCCGACAGCCGTGGGGCCGGCAGCAGCGGCGTCGAGCCCTCGCCGAGGGAGATGATCTTTGTCTCACTCGTGAGCGGGAGTCGCTCGCGGTAGCGCTCGGCCAGAGGCTGAGTCACGGTTAGACGCCGCGGTCGTGGACGACGGGAAACACGTCGGGCGGGCGAAGGACTTCGTCCAGGCTCGCGATCTCGTCGAGTGCCGAGTCGACTCGACCGGCGGGCGCATCGTGAGTGACGAGATCGAGCGCGGCCGAACCGTTGAGGAGGTTCTGGGTGAGGCGCGCGATCGACACACCCTGTCCGCCCAGCCGCTCGGCGACGTGCGCAAGCACGCCCGGACGGTCGGCGACCTCGATGTGCACGTAGAACGGGGAGCGCAGATCTCCCGGCGGCAGCGTCTCGAGCGATCGCCACGACGCGTCGTTCTGCAGGAAGCCGGTGCCGGTCGTGCCGATGACGCTGACCATGTCGGCGATCACCGCCGATGCCGTCTCGACACCACCTGCGCCCGGACCGGCGAGCGTGATCTCCCGAATTGCATCGCCCTGGAGCATTACGGCATTGAACGGACCCTCGACGCTCGCAAGCGGATGGCGACGGTCGATGAATGCAGGATGCACGCGAACGTCGACCGCGCCGTCCTCGAGTGTCGCAGCACCGACGAGGCGGACGACCATGTCGAGCTGCTCGGCCGCCTGCACGTGCTGCGGCTGGATCCTGTCGATGCCCGAGTGGTTCACCGCCTCGAGCCCGACTCGTGAGCCGAAGGCAACGGTCGCGAGAATCGCCATCTTCGCCGCGGCGTCGGCGCCCGAGATGTCGTCCGTCGGATCGGCCTCCGCGTAGCCGAGTCGCTGCGCCTCGGCCAGCGCAGCACCAAACGACGAGCCGCGCTCCATCTCCGTGAGGATGAAGTTGGTCGTGCCGTTGACGATCCCGAGCACGCGATGCACGTTCGTGACGACGAGGGCCTCGCGCAGGACCTTGATCACCGGGATCGCTGCGCAGACCGACGCCTCGAAGCGAAGTTGAACGCCCGCCTCCGATGCGGCCGCGAAGAGCTCGGCGCCACGCCGCGCGACGAGCTGCTTGTTTGCGGAGACGACGTGCTTGCGGGCACGCAAGAGATCCAGAACGTAGTCCGCCGTCGGCTCTATTCCGCCCATGACCTCCGCGACCACCGCGATGGCCGGGTCGTCGCGGATCGCAGCGAAGTCCGTCGTGAGCACAGCGTCCGTGCTCAAAGAATCCCGCCTGCGCGCGGGATCCCGGACGAGCGCCCGAACGACCCGAAGCCGGTGCCCGGTTGCACGCTCGATATCGTCGGCACCGTCCTCGAGCAGCCTGTGCACTGCCGCGCCCACACTGCCGTAGCCCAGAAGCGCAACCGGGACGTCGACAGAATCGAGAGCCGCAGCCATCGGACGAGTTTGGGCGGATAGCGAAGGACTTGTCAACGGAACCGTCGAAACCCGAATCGTGCTGTCACTCGATCAAGGGATAGGAGTTTCGGCGCGAAGCCCTTAGCTTTGAGGAGGCGGCAAGGGGGACGGACTGCGGTATGGCGAATTGGAGTGACGAGCCTTCTGCGCGCGCAGGCGCGAAAGTCTGCCTCGCGTGTGGCGGACCGATCGAGGAGACCCTTTTGTGGGTCGGCTCGTTGCGTTGCCTCGAATGCCGGGACCTCCACCGCCCGCTCGATCCTTTGCTGGCGAAGCCGCCGGAGAAGACGGCCGGTCCGTTCATGATGCCGACGGCGCTCCTCGCGCAGCTCCGCGCACGGGCTTCGGGCCGTCGCACAGGCTGATCCACGCCGCGCCCGCGTCAGGCCAGGATGCAAGCCGCACGGTGATCCGGAGACACCGCGTTACGCGGACGGAGCAACTCCGGGTCGTGCGCACGACATTCCTCGATCGCGACGGGGCAGCGCGGATGAAATCGGCAGCCGCTCGGAATCCGCGTCGCATCCGGCGCTTCGCCGGTGAGGACCTGTGGGCGTTTGCGGTCACGCGGGTCTCGCCGCGGCACCACGGAGAGCAGGGCCTTCGTGTATGGGTGCTGCGGGTTCTCGACGATCTCCGAGGCCGGGCCGACCTCGACGATCCGCCCGAGGTACATGACTGCGATTCGATCCGCGTAGCGCGCAGCCGTCGAAAGGTCGTGCGTGATCATCAGGATTCCGAGCCCATCTTGTCGGAGCCGGTCGAGCAGGTTCAGCACTCCGGCTCGGACCGAGACATCGAGCATCGAGACCGGCTCGTCCGCGACGAGCAGGTCAGGCTCGAGCACCAGGCTCGCAGCGATCGCCACGCGTTGACGCTGTCCTCCCGATAATTCGTGCGGATAGCGCTCGAGGAACAGATCGGGCGGAGTGAGCTCGACGCGCGCAACCGCCTCCAGGACGAGCTCTCGCCTGGCCTCACGCGAGCCGCCCAATCCGTGGATCAGCATCGGCTCCTCTACCGCATCGCGCACGGTCATCCTTGGATCGAGTGATTCGTAGGGGTCCTGGTAGATGATCTGCATGTTCCGCCGAAGCGGTCGCAGCGCCCGGTTGGAAAGCTCGGTGATGTCGCGGCCGTCGAAGGACACGCGCCCGGACATTGCCTCGACCAGGCGCAGTACGGCCTGGGCGGTCGTCGTCTTGCCGCAACCCGACTCGCCGACGAGCGCAACGAGCTCGCCACGATCGACACTGAAGGAAACGCCGTCGACAGCCAGCACCCGCTGCTCCGGGCGCCGAAGCACTGCGCCGGCCAGGCCGCGGGCGATCGGATAGGCGACGACGAGATCATCGACGGCGAGCAGTGGGTCGGCCCCGTTCGAGCTCAGTGCGCGACCTCCGCAGCCACGTCGTTCAGGTGACACGCGGCGCCGTGCTCCGGTGCCACGGTGCGCAGAAGTGGCCGTTCGTCCACACAGCGCGCGAAGGCGCGGTCGCAGCGCGGACGAAACGGGCACCCCTCGTTCTGGCGGTCGAGCCGCGGCGGCGCTCCCGGGATCGACGCCGGCAGGCCGTCACCGTGCAAGTCGGGCGTGGCTGCGAAGAGCAGCCGCGTATAGGGATGTCGTGGTGCATGAAAGAGCGTGTCGACCGAGCCATGCTCGACCAGCTCGCCGGCATACATCACGGCGGCGCGGTCGCAGAGCTGAGCGACGATAGGAAGGTCGTGTGTCACGAGCAGGAGCGCAAGCCCGAAGTCTCGACACAGTGCATCGAGCAACTCGAGGATCTGCGCCTGCACCATCACGTCGAGCGCGGTCGTCGGCTCGTCCGCAATGAGCACGCTGGGATTGCAAGCCAGTGCCATCGCGATCGCGGCGCGCTGCCGCATTCCGCCCGAGAACTCATGCGGGTATCGCCCCGCCCGATCGTCGGGAATCCCCACCGCGGCGAGCAGCTCCCCCGTGCGCACCCTGGCCGCGCGTCCCGCTGCCCTGTGATGCAGCTCGAGTACCTCGACGATCTGCGAGCCGACCGTCTTGACGGGGTTGAACGCGTTCATCGCACCCTGAAACACCATCGAGAGATCCACCCAGCGATGGGGGCGCATCGTCTCCTCGGCGCCGCGGAGGATGTCGATGCCGTTCAGGAGTACCCGACCGGACACAGTCGCGCTGGCTGGAAGAAGCCCCATCAGCGCTAGTGCAGTCGTCGTCTTGCCGCACCCCGACTCGCCGACCAGCCCGAGCCGCTCACCGCGCTCGAGACCGAGCGAAACGCCCTGGACCGCGTGCAGCGTTCCGCCGCGTGGCAGGTCGAACCAGACCTGAAGATCCTCCGTCTCGAGGAGCGCACTCACACTGCGTCCGCATTTCTGCCGACGAGCGGTCGGAGCCGAAAGCCCCGCGCGGACACGTGCGCAACGCGGAGGCGCGGGTTCAGTGCGTCCTCGAGCGCCTGGCCGAGCAGGCTGCAGGAGAGGATCAGCAGAGCAACGAGCACTCCGGGTGGAACGATCGCCCACCACGCTCCGGCCGAGATCGCTGCGCGCTGAAATGCGTTCTCGATCACCTTGCCCAGTGAAATGCGGCTCGGGTCGCCGAGCCCGAGGAAGGCGAGCGCGGTCTCGTCGAACACCGCCACCGCGATCGTCAGCACCGTGTTCGCAATCAGTAGGGGCGCCACCTGGGGCAGGACGTGCCGCATGACGATGCGGACGTGGCCCGCGCCGAGCGCGCGAGCTCGCTTCACGTACACGCGCTCACGCACGCTCTTCACTTGCGCCCGGATGACCCGGGCGGTTGAGGTCCAGAGCAGGATCCCGATCACGATCACGATGTGGAAGAGGCTCGGGCCCCAGATCGCCGCGACAACGATCATCAAGGGCACGTCCGGAATGACGAGGAAGTAGTCCGTGATCCGCATCAGGATGCCGTCGACCTTGCCTCCGAAGTACCCGGCGACCACGCCGATCGTCCCACCGATCAGCATCGAGACGAGCGTCGCTGCGAAACCGACCACGAGCGAGATGCGTGCACCCCACATCAACAGCGTGACCATGTCGACACCACCGTCGTCGAGGCCGAGCGGATGCTGCCACGAGGGCGCCCCAAAGGGCGGGCCGACCTGCTCGTGCAAACCGTAGGGCGCGATCCACGGCGCAAGCACCGCGCAGGCGATGATCAGGGAGAGGATAGTCGCTCCGATCGTTGCGGACGGGCGGCGGCGGATCGTGTCCCACAGGATGCCGCCACGCGAGCGGATGGGCTCCGGCTCGGCGATCAGGCCGGGCTCATTGATCACGATGCTCACTGCGTGATCCTCGGATCGAGCCTGAAGTACAGGAGATCCGCAACCAGGTTGAAGAAGACGACGGAGACGGTCAGCACGAGAAACGCTCCCTGGAGCATGGGATAGTCGCGCGCCAAGACGGCGTCATACACAGCACGACCTATCCCTGGCCACGAGAAGACGGTCTCGACGAGGATGGCCCCCGCCACGATGTAACCGAGGGAGAGGGCGACGAGTGTCGCGATGGGGAGCATCGCGTTTCGAAGCGCATGCTTGCGCACGATCGCCCAGGGCTTCAGCCCTTTCGCGCGGGCGGTGAGGATGTAGTCCTCCCCGAGCGTCTCGAGCATTGCCGACCGCACGATCAGCGTGTACTCGCCAAAGAGAACGAGGCCGAGCGTGAGCGAGGGCAGGATCATGTGCTTCAGCACGTCCTGCACATGTGTCCACCAAGAGGGGTTGATGAGGAAGTCGTCGGTCATTCCTCCCGTCGGCAGGACGCCCGCGAAGAGGATCACCAGCATCAGGCCGAGCCAGTGCGTCGGCATCGAGTAGAACGCGAGCGCGGAGGTCACCGTGGCGCCCTCGGCGCCCGTGCCGCGGCGCCAGGCGGCGATCACCCCGGTGAAGGTGCCAACGATGATGGCGAACAAGGTTCCCAGCAGCACCATCGGCAGCGTGTTCGCGATCGCAGTGCGGAGGTTCTCAGCTACCGGCTGTGAGTTCGCGAAGGAGACGCCGAAGTTGCCATGGACGAGTTGCTTCAGATAGAGGACGTACTGCTCCCCTCTGGACTTGTCGAGCCCGAACTGCTGCTTCAGCGCGTTCCGGGTCTCCTGGGTCGCGTGCGGCACCCGGGAGAGATTCGACACTGCGCTGCCGGGGGCGAGCCGGAAGAGGACGAAGTTGATCGACACGGCGATGAACACCGTCACGATGGCGAACGCGGTGCGCTTTAGGAGGTAGTCGGCGCCTCTCACTGCGATTGCCGGCCTTCCGGCGGGTGATTCGTTACTTCTGGTGCACCTGCGTCAGGCTGAGCTTGGAGAGCGCGTTGAACGGGCCCTGGGGTGACTGCACGAGCCCGGTCCACTTCTTGTTCGTCGCGCTGACGTGATCCTGGGTCGCGAGCCACAAGTAGGGCCGCTTGTCGTAGAGGTACTTCTGCATCTTCCAGACGACCTCGCGGCGCTTGCCCTGGTCCGGGGTCAGCTGTTGCTGCGAGTACATCTTGTCGTACTTCTTGTCGCAAAAGGCGGAGTCGCTCCAGCCGTTGTACTGGTCGCAGGTGACGACGGAGAGCATGAAGTCAGGATCGACGAGCGCGACCCAGTCCCACATGGCGAGGTCGAAGTTCAGGTATTTCCCGTTCGGCGCGGTGATGGCGTCGAATGCGGCGCTCGAGTCGAGTGCTTTCTGGGAGAACTGCACGCCGATCTTGCGAAAGTCTGCCTGCAGGATCTGGAAGGTTCGGTCGACGCTCGAGACGTCCGTCGGCGTGATTACCTGATACGACATCTTGTGACCGTTGGCCGTACGAATGCCGCCTGCGCCCTTCTTGAAGCCGAGGCCGTCGAGGATCTTGTTTGCCTTGCCGAGATCGAAGCTCACGGTCTTCAACGTGTTG
>Ga0134125_10008242_pt1 | contig 11750 bp, 11 predicted proteins | sample KB31751_FD_96464 | JGI IMG/M metagenome (GOLD analysis project Ga0134125, IMG submission 96464) | Terrestrial soil microbial communities with excess Nitrogen fertilizer from Kellogg Biological Station, Michigan, USA - KB3-175-1 | ecosystem: Environmental > Terrestrial > Soil > Unclassified ... | reverse complement strand
TGCATCCATCGTCCCGAGGTCAGGACGACGCGTCTACCCCAAGGATCTTGTGTCGCGCACGGCCGCACCGGGGCGACGGTACGGGCGTGATCGCGGCGCGCAAGCGCTTAGGCGACAGTTGGTGCAGCCGCGCCGCGGAGACGCGGGGCCGCGTGCGCGAGCTGTGTCAGACGCCGCCGCCGGCGGCGGTCGGGGCGGTCGGGTCGGCGCCTTCCGTGCCGCCGTGCTCGCGCGCGAGGTAGTCCTCGATCGTCATCGGGCTCTCGGCCGAGCGCTCGACGACCTTCAGCAGCGCCGACATCGAGGCGACCTCCTCGACCTGCTCCTTCAGGAACCACCCCATGAACTGCTCGCTCTGGAAGTCGCCCTCGTCACGCGCGATCCCGACGAGCGCGGCGATCTGGTCGCTGACGCGCTTCTCCTGCTCGAGCGCGAGCGCGACCGGCGCGACGACGTCCGCGAACGACGACTCGGGCGCGGCGACGCCGGGAACCGTCGCCTCCGCGTCGGCGTCGAGCAGGTACTGCACCATCATCATCGCGTGATTGCGCTCCTCGAGCGCCTGCGCGTAGAAGAACGCGGCCAGCCGCGGGAGCGTCTCCCCGTCGTAGTAGACCGCGTTCGCGATGTACTGCTGCGAGGCGGCGAACTCGTAGGCGATCTGCTCGTTCAGACGCTCGACGAAGCGGGTGGCTGCCATGGGGCTCCTTGGTCGCGTGGGGTGGGACCGGACACGCGCTCGATCGTAGTGCAGCGCGCGATGGGGCGAAGGCCGCGCCGACGGGTATCCTCCGCAGCCATGTCCACCTGCCTCGTGACCGGAGGAGCGGGATTCCTCGGGTCGCATCTGTGCGACGAGCTGCTGCGCCGCGGCCATCGCGTGATCTGCGTCGACAACCTCGAGACGGGATCGCTCGCGAACATCGCGCACATCCGTCAGCCCGAGTTCGTCCATCTCAACGTCGACATCATCGAGCCGTACACGGTCGAAGAGCCGGTCGACGTCGTCTACCACCTCGCCTCGCCGGCCTCGCCGATCGACTACCTGCGCCTGCCGCTGCACACGCTGAAGGTCGGCTCGTACGGCACGCATCACACGCTCGGGCTGGCGAAGAAGCACCGTGCGCGCTTCCTGATCGCGTCCACGAGCGAGGTCTACGGCGACCCGCAGGTCCACCCGCAGCAGGAGTCCTACTGGGGCCACGTCAACCCGATCGGCCCCCGCGGCGTCTACGACGAGGCGAAGCGCTACGCCGAGGCGCTCACGATGGCCTACCACCGCCAGCAGGGCGTCGACACGGCGATCATCCGCATCTTCAACACCTACGGCCCGCGCATGCGCCCGCACGACGGCCGCGCGATCCCGACGTTCCTGCGCCAGGCGCTGCAGGACCGGCCGATCACGGTCTTCGGGGACGGCTCCCAGACGCGTTCCTTCTGTTATGTGGCGGACCTGATCCGCGGCATGATCGCGCTCGCCGAGTCGGGCTATCACTACCCCGTGAACGTCGGCAATCCGAACGAGTTCACGTTGCTGGAGCTCGCCGAGGCGGTGGTCGCGGTGACCGGGTCGCGCTCGGAGATCGTCTTCGAGGCGCTGCCGACCGACGACCCGCAGGTGCGCCAGCCGGACATCGCGCTCGCGCGCGAGATCCTCGGCTGGCAGCCTGAGGTGGAGCTGCGCGAGGGTCTCAAGCGCACGATCGGCGAAGCCGGCGTCGAGGCGCTCGTCGGCGCCGCACGCTAGCGCGCGGCGGGAACAACCGGCGGACGGGTCCGAAACTACGGCGGCGCGCTTCCGTTTGAAGCGCTGGAGGCAGACCGAACCGGTGGCGAACGGCGCACTCGACCTCGACCAACTGCAGCAAGCGGCGGCGGCGACGCTGCCCGATCGCGACGTGCGGCGCAAGCGGCCGCCGGCGCTGTCGTTCCTGCTGCGAATGGCGACCCTGCGCCGCAGCATGCGGATTGTCTCGCTGCTCGCGCTCGACTTCGCCGGCGTGTGGGCCGCGCTGTTCACCGCGCTGCTGCTCAAGGCGCTGATCAAGGGCGGCTACGACTTCGACCAGGCGGCCCGCTTCGCCGCGGGCCAGACGCGCGGCTCCCTCGCGTTCGCCTATCTGCTGATCGTGCTGCTGTTCGCGCGCTCAGACCTCTACGCCGAGCGCTCCCGCCGCCCCGGCCTCACGCGCATCGTCACGTCGCTCTTCCAGGTGACGATCGTGGCGCTGATCTTCTCGATCGCGAGCGGCCACACGTTCTCCAGCTACTACATCTTCTACGGCTCGCTCGCGCTCGGGATCCTGACGATCTCGGTGTTGCGCGGGGCGCACACCACCGTCTCCGGCCGGCTGCTCGCGGCCGCCGGCTACCAGCGCCGCACGCTGCTCGTCGGCAGCGGCCGCCATCTCGACCAGGTCGCGCATGCGCTCGCCGACGCACCGCGCGGCGAGATCACTCCGGTCGGCTACGTCTCGCTGACGCCGCGGCCGGACAACGGCCTGCGCTCGCTCGGCGAGCTGGCGGACCTCGCGACGATCCTCGCCGAGCACCGCGTGCAGGACGTCATCATCGCCGACCCGGATTTCCCCCAGGACAAGGCCGTCGAGCTGGTCGACGTCTGCCATCGGCGCGGCGTCGAAGTGCACGTGGCGCCCTCGACGATGGGGATCCTCACGCAACGCGCCGAATTCGTCCCGGGGCAGTCGCTGCCGCTCTTCACCTTGAAGCCGCCCGTGTTCGAGGGCGTCGACTTCGCGATGAAGCGGACCTTCGACGTGCTCGGCGCGCTGCTGCTGCTCATGCTGCTCTCGCCGCTGCTGCTTGCGATCGCGCTCGCCGTCACGCTGACCTCGCGCGGACCGGTGCTCTACCGCTCGGTGCGGCCGGGGATGGGCGGCGCGCCGTTCGCCTGCCTCAAGTTCCGCACGATGCGCGCGGACGCCGAGGACGTCCAGGACGAGCTGGAGGGGCTCAACGAGATGGACGGTGCGCTCTTCAAGATCCGCGAAGACCCGCGGCTGACGCGCGTCGGCCGCCTGTTGCGCCGCTTCTCGCTCGACGAGCTGCCGCAGCTCGTCAACGTCGTGCGCGGCGAGATGTCGCTCGTCGGGCCGCGGCCGCTGCCGCTGCGCGACTTCGCCAAGCTCGAGGACTGGCACAAGAAGCGTTACCTCGTGCTGCCCGGGATCACCGGCCTGTGGCAGGTATCCGGCCGCGCCGACCTCGACTTCGACGACCTCGTGCGGCTCGACTTCCTCTACCTGGAGCGCTGGTCGATCGCGCTCGATCTCGTGATCCTGCTCAAGACGCTCCCCGCCGTGCTGACCCGGCGCGGGGCGTTCTAGATGGTTGATTCCACGATCTCGCGGCGCGACGGGCGCGCTGGGCGGCGCTGGACGGCGCGCGGCGTCTTGCCAATGCCGCCGGCATTGGCTTCGACACCGCGCGTCGCCCAGCATCCGCCCATCGCACCCCTCGCATCCACGAATCTCGTGGAATCAACCATCTAGCCGCGGGTGGTCGCGGCGCGCTGCTGCGCCTGCGCGTAGGCGGCCTGCGTCGCGGGCCCCTGGGGGTCGAGGTACAGCGCCGCGCCGAGCACTCTCAGCGCGCGGCGCGCGTCCCCTTGGGCAAGCTCGAACTGACCCAGGCGCAGCCACGCTTCGGAGTTGGCCGGCTGCAGGCGCACCGCGCGCTCGAGCGTCGCGCGCGCGAGCGCCGGCTGGCCCGCCGCCGACTGCGCGGCGGCGAGCGTGAACAGCGGGTCGATCGACAGCGGGTCGCGGCGGGCGGCGACCCGCGCGTCGGCGATCGCCTGCTGCGGGCGGTTGGCGCTCAGCTCGGCGAGCGCGGCATCGCCCGCGCTGACCGAGCGCTGCGGCTGCCAGACGACCCATGCGCCCGCGAGTCCGGCCGCGACGACGAGCGTGGCGAGCACGACGCGCCCGCGCGCGGCGCTCCAGGCGGCTGCGCCATGCGGGAAGGCCGCGCGCGGCGCCGGCTCGTCGAACGGTCCGCGTCCGGCGACCCATGCCGCGCACAGGAGTCCCGGGACCGCGACGCCGGGCACGAACCACGTCCAGTCGACGGCCGAGTGGACGCCGAACGCGATCGCCGTCGCGGCGAGCGTCATCAGCCCGATCCGCTCGGCGGTCACCGGGCGCGGCGCGCGCATCGCCGGGCGGGCGCGGAGGTCGCGCGTGCGGGCGAGCGCCAGCAGCCACGCCCCCCAGCGGCGGCGCGGCCGCACGCCCGTCGCGCGCGCGGCCGCGCCGAGCCACGCGAGCAGCAGCGCGACGCTGATGCCCATCCCGATCGCGCCGAGATCGGCAAGCGTCTGCGGCACGTAGCCGTGCGCATGGCGCACGCGCAGGCGGTCGGGCTGGATCGGGCGGCGCGCGGTCGCGTAGCCGTCTGCGCCGACGCCGAGCCACGGAGCCTTCTTCCAGATCGTGAAGCCGTTGTCCCAGTAGCGCGCGCGCACGCCGCCGATCGACGCCAGGCGGCTCGGGTCGTTCGGCGGCTGCTGCGCGTTGGGATCGGTCAGCTCGTGCCAGCCGTGCGAGATCGAGCCGGTCAGGCCGCGCGGCGAGGCGGCGAGCGCGCCGATCCCCGTGAGCGGCACGAGGCAGAGCCCGACCAGCAGCACCGTCCCGAGGGTGCGCCGGCTCTGCGGCGAGAGCGTCGCGCGGGACATCGCGAACTCGAGCGCAAGGCCCGCGAGCAGCAGCACGATCACGAGCGCGAGCAGCAGCAGGCCGAGCGAGTGACCAGCGTCGGCGCGCACGTCGAGCGGAGCGCCGTCCTTCGTCAGGCCGGCGTTCCCGAACGCCCATGTGCACACGACGACGGCGCCGGCGCCCGCGGTCGCGAGCACCGCGAGGCCGCGCATCCGCAGCGGCACGGCGGCGAACCAGCACGCCGTCGCGACGCCCGCCGCGAGCAGCGGCCCGCGCCCGACCGACAGCAGCAGCGCGACGAGCAGCAGCCCGAGCGCGGGCACGGCGAGCGCCGACAGCGCCGCGTGGCCGTTGCGCCGCGCACCGAGCCACAGGCAGCCGGGGATTCCGACCGCCGCCATCAGCCCGACCGCGTTCCAGTAGTCGAACGGCGCGCGCAGGCGGGCGTACGGGTCGAACGCGCTGATCGACGGGAACACCTTCACGAGCAGCGACCAGCCGCACACGACGACGGCGGCCAGCACGATCGCGCCGAGCACGCCGGCCCAGCGGCCGGGCGCGACGTGCGCGAGCGCGAGCATCCCGGCGAACGCGGCGAAGTAGGCGAGCGTCAGGTTCGCCGCCTGCCACGAGTCCGACGGCTGCACCGACCACGCGATCGACAGCGCGGTCCAGACCGCGAGCCCGGCGAGCAGCAGCAGCGTGAGGCCACCCCACAGCCGACGCGACGACGGCTGCACGAGGATCGCGACCGCGACGCTCGCGGCGCCGAGCAGCACGAGCGCGATCTCGACGATCGTGTTGCGCGCCAGCACCGAGCCGCCGCGGGCGACGAACGCGATCCCGATCAGCATCGCGCCGAACGCGAGCGTGACGAGCGCGTCGGGATGCGCTGCGCGCAGCAGGCCCGCCGGGGGCGCCCCGCCCGCGGAATGAGCCGCGGCGCCCTCCGCGCCTTGTCTAGGCGCGGCGAGCAGTGACGACACGGCGTCCGATCGTCAGGGCGGCAGGGACGGCGACCGCGAGCGCGAGCAGCACGAGCAGGACGACGAGCGCGGTCGGCAGGCGGTGGGAATCGCGCCCGATCGTCGGCAGCGTCCCCGGCGCGATCACCGCGCCCGCGAGGCTGAGCGGTCGGTTGGCGTCGGGCGGCGGCGGGACGCGTGTCGCCGGCGCTCCCGCGCTGCTGCCACCGGCGCCGGTCCCGGCCGTGCCGTCGGCGCCGAGGCCGCCTGCGTTGCTGGATCCACCGGGGCCGCCGGTGCCCGTCCCGCCGGACCCGTCGCCGCCGCCGGTGCCGCCATGCCTGCCGCCGGCGGACGAGGCGAGCAGCGCCTGGTTGATCGCGTCGTAGCAGCCGGAGTACTCGGCCACGTCGCCCGGCAGGTTGTGCAGGGCGTGGTTGAGCTGCGCCTTCGTGTACGTCCCGGTCAGCTCGCCGGTCGCGGAATGCTGGCAGTCCTCGACGATGCGAGTGTCGCTCGCGTTCGCGCGCGCGGACGCGGCCGGCAGCGCGAGCAGCAGCGCGCAGGCGACGAGCGTGAGGAGGAGCTTCGGGGGGCGCACGGGGTTGAGCGTTCGCTGCACGGGGCGCGGCGGGCCAACGCTAGCAAGGGATGTGGACCGCGCCATGCAGCCTTCAAACGGGTCCGGGGAACGGAAGTTGCTGCGACGGGGCTCCACACGGTGCCGCGCTGGCGGCGGGAGCCCGGGACCGGGGCGACCCCCGCCAACCAGCCAGCGCGGCAGCAGGCGCCCCCCGACCCGAGGCGCGCTGAGTCGGGGAGACGCCCTGCGCCCCAGCTACCCGTGGCTTGGTGAGCGGAAACGGGCGATCCGGGCGCGCTCGTAGGCGGCGACGGTCTGCTGACCGCAGCGCTCCCAGGTGAACGCGCGCTCGACGGTCTCGCGCGCCTGGCGGCCCAGCGCTGCGCGGGCCGCGTCGTCGGTCAGCAGCCGCTCGATCGCGGCGGCGAGCGCGCGCGGTGCGCGTGCTGGGACCGGGATCAGGCCCGGTCCGGCGGCCGCGATCTCCGCCGGGCCGTCCTCGTCCTGGCAGCCGATCGCCGGCACGCCGGCCGCCATCGCCTCGACGTAGGCGACGCCGAACGCCTCGTCGACGCTCGGCAGCACGAACAGATCCGCCGCGGCGGCGCGGGCGCGTGCCGCGGCGGGCGGGAGCTGGCCGGCGAAGTCGACCCGGTCGCGCAGGCCACGCTCGGCGACGAGCTTTTCCAGCGGCGCGCGCTCGGGACCGTCGCCGACGATCTCGTAGCGGAGGCGGGGATGCGCCGGGGCGAGCAGCGCGAGCGCCTCGACCACGTCGGCGTGGCGCTTGCGGCCGACGAGGTGGCCGACGGTGACGAGCGTCGGCGGCGCCTCCACGGGGTGAGCTGGGACGAGCGGCGGCAGGTCGGTGCCGAGGTGGACGATGCTCGTCGCCTGCGCGCCGAGCTGCCGGCAGCGGCGCTCGGTTCCCGCGCTGTTCGCGATCACGAGCTGAGCGTGCTCGAACGTGCGTACGACCGTGCGGCGAGCGTAGGCGCTGCGCTGCGCGGTCGCGAGCACGTCGCCGCCGTGGACGGAGACGACCAGCGGCACGTCCGCCATCGCGCGGCGAATCGCGTCGCCCGCGGGCACGGCGTAGTGCGCGTGGATCAGCTCGAACGGGAAGCGCTCGCGGAGTCGGCGCAGCGCGCGGCGGAGCGGCGGCGCGGCGTAGGCGCCCCAGCTCGCGTAGCTCCAGGGCCGCGGCGGCGAGAGGCAGGGGACGTAGGTGATGTCGATCCCGTCGAGCCGCGCTTGGCGCGGCTGGTCGAGCGCGGCGCGGACGGCGCGCACGTCGCCGCGCTTGAGCGCGGCAAGCGGCGGCAGCGGCCGGTGCAGCACGAGCACGCGCACGTCCGCGCCGGCGTCCCGCGCGGCGAGCGCCTGCCGGTGCGCCCACACGCCGAGCACCGGGTCCGCCGCGCGCGGGTAGTACTCGGCGACGACCGCGACGCGCATCGGCGGCTCACCAGCGCGCATGCGTCGTGAGCGTGCGCTGCGCCTCGGCGGCGGTCACGTATGGCCGCTCGGCGAGGAACGCCTGCCCCTCGGCGACCGCGTCGGCACGACGGTAGGAGTCGGCGATCGGGCGCATGACATGGCGGATCGGGGTCGCGTCGATCACGCCGATCTTCCAGCCGCGCTCGCGCGCGAGCGCAGCCCAGTGCGCGTCGAGGCCCCAGCCGGCCTGCAGTCGGGGGTAGGGCAGGAGCGTCGCGAACGTGTCTCTGTGGAAGGCGCAGACAGGCCCGATCTCGACGAACCCGGTCTCGCGCGCGACGCTGCCGGATCTGCGCCGCGTCACGCGCCAGGCGGCGTGCGAACGGCGGCGGTGCGCCGGCTGCGCGAGTTTCAGCTCGAAGCGCTCGGCGAGGAACAGGAACGCGTCGAGGAAGCCGCGCGGCAGCGCGACGTCGTCGTCGAGCGCGAGCAGCCAGTCGTGATCTGCGAGCGGGTGCGCGTCGAGCAGCGCGTTGAGGTTCTCGAACTTGCCGCGCCCGCCGACGCCGCACGTCGCCAGCTCGACGTCGTGACGCGAGCGCTGCAGCTCGGCGCGAGCCTGCGGCATCAGGTTGGCGCGGTCCTCGCGCTCGACGCCGATCGCGAGGACGCGCAGCGTGTGCGGCGGCTTGCGGCGCGCGGCACGAGCGAGGCGTGGCGGCTCCAACGTCGCCCAGCGACGCGCGTCGAGCAGCGCGTCATCGACGCGCGTGCGGACACCCAGACGGACCCCGCCGACGATCCCGCTCTCGCCCGAGGCCCAGTCGGTGGGGCCGACGGCCAGCGCGGGTTCGGGGTCCGCGCTCACGCGAGCACGACCTCGACGCCGTCGAGCCCGACGAAGTCGCGGTCGCGCGTGTAGACGGGGACGCCGTGCGCGGCAGCGGTCGCGGCGATCAGGACGTCGTTCGTGCGCGGCTTGCGACCGCTTCTCCGCGCGGCAGAGATCATGCGAGCGTAGTGCGGCGCCACCCGGCCATCGAGCGGGAGCGCGCGGAATCGCCGCTCGGCCACCAGGAGCGTGGCGAGGCGCCCGGCCCGGTGCTCGTCGCCGGCGGAGAGGACGCCATGATGCAGTTCGCAGAGTGTCACGACGGAGATCGTGGCCTCGTCGGGCACGGCAAGCTCGACGCCGAGCGCGAGGTCGATCACGACCGATGTGTCGAAGATCCCGAGGCTCACTCGAAGGGATCGCGCGCTGGCGTGTCGGCTTCGCGAAGCTCCTCTGCCAGCGGGTCGTCAGGCGCCAGCAGGCCGCGGAGCTCGCGTACGAGCCGGGCGGTCGGGACGAACTCCGGGCGCGGGTCGATCGGTCCCAGCTCCGCGACCGGACGGCCGTTTACCGTGATCTCGACGCGCTCGCCTTCCTCGACGCGGCGCAGGACCTCGGCCGTGTGGTTGCGCAACTCGCGCTGTGGAACACGTGTAGCCATAGTGCTACACCGTAGCAGTGAGGTGGCCAGGTGCGAAGGCCTCCCGCGCGCGGCCGGCGGCGTGCGCGGTCAGCGTGACGCCGTTCGCGCATGCGCGCAGCAGCGTGTGGCCGGCGCAGGCGGCGACGAGCCGCAGCTCGGCCGCGCGCGAGGGCGCGACGCCCTTGCGCTCGTCCTGCATGCGCGCGGCGCGGCCGCGGTGGAACTGCGCGCGGGCGAGCGCGCGCAGTCTCGCGTCGGGGCCGACGCGGCGGTGCTCCAACCCGGCGGCGGCGACGTAGCGCACCCGCCCGCCGGTCGAGCGGTAGCGCTCCTGCCACTCCTCCTCGTCGCCGGCGCCGACCGGGATCGCCTCGTCGAAGCCGCCGACCGTCTCCAGAGCGGCTCTGCGGATCGCGAGGTTCGCGCTCCAGCCGACCAGGACGTCAACGTCGGCCGGGCCGTGATCGAGCGTCGTGATCGGAGGCGCGTCGCGCCCGCACGAGCGGGGCCCGCCGCCCTCGATGTCCGCGCGGATCGGGCCGGCGAACACGTCGCGCTCGGGCGTGGCGCCGGCGGCGGCGAGCAGCGCCGGCAGCCACGTGCGCGGCGCCTCGACGTCGTCGTCCACGAAGACGACCAGCTCGCCGTGTGCGGCCTGCCAACCGGCGTTGCGCGCCGCGTTCGGCCCGCGCGGCTCGGCATGCGCGATCACGTGCGCTCCGCGCCGCTGCGCGACGAGCACGCTCTCCGGGTCGAAGCCGTCCACGACGACGATCACCTCCGCGCCCGCGTCGGCCGCCTGCGGCCCGAACGAGCGCAGCGCGACGTCGAGATAGCCGGCGCGGTCGCGCGTGGGCACGACGATCGAGGCGGGCGGCGCGGCGGCGCTCATCGCGCGTGCGACGGCGTCAGGCCGGGGTCGCGGAGGGCGGATCGGCGGGTGCGGCGGCGCTGCCGAAGCCTTGCTCGCGCAGCCATGCGACGGTTCTCGCGATCCCCTCGTGAACACCGATCTGCGCCTCCCAGCCGAGCAGCCGTCTCGCCTTCTCGACCGACGGCCAGCGGCGCACGACGTCGACCTCGAACGTCGGCAGGTGCTCGAGCGCGAACGCGGCGGGATCCTCGCCGCACGCCTCCCAGATGACGCGTGCGATCTCGGCGACGCTCTGCTCCTCGCTCGCGGAGATGTTGAAGTCCTCGTTGAGGCCGGCCGGCGAGGACATCGCCGTGACGATCCCGTCGGCGATGTCGTCGATGTGCGTGAGCGTGCGCGTCTGCGTCCCGTCGCCGAAGATCTGGAGGGGCTTCTGGCCGCTCAGCACCTTCTTGATGACGTCGGGGACCATGTGCGCGATGCCGGGCTCGTCGTCGGGCATCTCGCCCGGCCCGTACGCGTTGAAGGGGCGGCAGATCGTGTAGGGAAGGCCGTGCTCGGCGTGCGCGGCGCGGCAGTAGACCTCGCCCGTCAGCTTCGAGTAGCCGTAGGCGGACTGCGGCGTCGGGCAGTCCGGCAGGTGCGCCTCGGTCGTCGGGAACTCGGTCGCGCGCTCGAACACCATCGAGCTCGACACGTACGTGAAGCGCTCGACGCCGAGGTCCAGCGCGGCGCGGAAGACCCCGTTGTAGAGGCCGTTGTTCATCTCGGTGAGCGTGTGCGGGAGCTTGTGGAAGTTGCCGATCCCACCGACGATCGCGGCGAGGTGGATGACGAGCGGGCAGCCGTCCATCGCCTCGCGCGCGACGGCGACCTCGCGCAGGTCGCCGGCGTGGATCTCGCAGCTCTCGCGCATCCACTGCGGCGCGGCTCGCTGGTCGGCGACGCGCACGTCGTAGCGCGGGTCGCCGAGCAGGCGGCGCACGACCGCGGCGCCGATCGTGCCGGCGCCGCCCGTCACCAAGACCCGGGTCAAGATCTCCGCACCTCCACGCTGAGCGGGATCAGCTCGTCGGCGAACGCGAACACCTGGCCGGAGCCGAGGTGGTTCCACGGGTCGACGACGAGGCAGTCGGGCGCGGCGAGCGCGCCGATCGCGGCGCGTGTGGCGCGCGGCTCGAACGCCGCGTGGTTGGCGGCAACGACGACGACGTTCGCCTCGTGCAGCGTCTCCTCCAGCGACTGCGTCGGCGAGGGGACGAGCGGGTCGTGGACGGCGACGTCGGCCAGCTCGCGCTCGAGCAGACGGATCAGCTTGTGCGCGAGCGAGTCGCGCTCGTCGTCCGTGTTCCCCTTGAAGGCGAGTCCGAGCACGGCGACCTTGCGGCCGTTCAAGCTGGCCTCCGGCGAGCGGCGCTTGATCCCCTGCACGAGGAAGTGCGGGACCGACTCGTTCACGCGCGAGACGGCGAGCAGCATGCCGGGCGCGTTCGAGCGCTCCTCGCTGAACGTGAAGTCCTTGCGCAGGCACGTTCCGGCGGTGAAGCCCGGCTGCGCGATCCCGCCGCGCGGGTAGTCGCGGTTGATCAGGTCGATCACCTCGAACACGTTCGCGCCGTACTGCTCGCAGTCCATCATCAAGAGGTTCGGCAGCGCGAAGTGCGTGTAGCGCAGGATGTTCGCCCAGATCTTCGCCAGCTCCGCCTGCACCGGCGTCGTCTGCACGATCGG
>Ga0134125_10008240_pt1 | contig 11751 bp, 8 predicted proteins | sample KB31751_FD_96464 | JGI IMG/M metagenome (GOLD analysis project Ga0134125, IMG submission 96464) | Terrestrial soil microbial communities with excess Nitrogen fertilizer from Kellogg Biological Station, Michigan, USA - KB3-175-1 | ecosystem: Environmental > Terrestrial > Soil > Unclassified ... | reverse complement strand
TGCGGCCACTGATCGTATTCCCACCGAAGGCCAAGGTTTAGGGTCAGCTTTGAGTTCACCTTGAAGTCATCTTGAATGTAGATGTGGTGCAGAAATTGCCGGAGGTCCAGATCGTCCTGGCCAACAATCCGACTAGCAGTAGACGGAAGGCCCAGCAGAAAGCTGGCAAACGCCTGCCCAGAGTTGTTCACGTTCTGCGGATCCGCGGTTGGCGTGGACGTGTAACCGAAGTTACTGAATACTGAGTCGTGAAATATACGGAGCCGCGTCAGGTCGTAGCCCAAGGTGAAACTGTGACGGCCGATGACCTTATTCAGGCTGATTGAACCTTGGTAAGTGAAATCAGGGCCGTTAACCAGATTGCCCAGGTTCGGCCCAGCGTAACCGCTGATTCCGAAGTTGATCGGATAATCGAAGTTTCGAAAGTTCAAGGGCGTATTGGTTAGTCCTGCATCCCGATACACGTTAATGAAGTGTTCAGTTGGCCCCTGGCCAAGGTTAGCGCGAAGGTATCCAAAGCGGAAGTTCAAGATAGTACTGGGGTTAAACAGGTGAACGTCATTTAAGACGGCGCCGATATAATCGTTGAAAGTACCCTGAAATGCTTTTGGAAGGTTTCCGGGAGCAGTCTCGCTGAGATTTGATTTCGAAAAACGTGCGTAGAAATTGTTCTTGTCCGACAGCCTCTGGTCAATGCGAAGGTTGATTTGATCGTCATCCCGAGCTGTGCTTCGCGTGTCCACATAGTTACTGGTTTGACCCGCAAGGAGTGTCGTTGGAAACCAGTAATTGGCATACGCAGTGGCATACGGCTTAATCAGAGCCGCCGGCACGATATTCCCGGCGAATGGGTCGCGGATGAGGTTTCCGGTCAGCGGGTCAACCCGGGTCGAATACGGATTATAAATAGTTGGCGCTACATTTCCGGCCTGATCGTGGGACAGATCGCCACCGATCATTGCTGGGGTAGGCACCGTTTGAAAGGACGTGTTTCCCCTTCGAATGCGCGTTCCCTCGTAATTGAAAAACCAGAAGGTTTTATCGTGACCGTTGTAGATCTTAGGGATTTGAACTGGGCCGCCTACTGTGAAGCCAAATTGATTTTGCCGGAATTCCGGTATGTTGGAGGCGAAGTAATTGCGTGAATCAAACTTGTCGTTGCGCAGAAACTCGTAAACGGTTCCGTGGTACTGGTTCGTACCGGCCTTAATCATTATGTTGATGTTGGCGCCAGCAGCCGCGCCATACTGGGCGCCTGTATTTGTCGAAATCCTAAATTCCTGGATGGCATCCACTGAGGGGTGAATTGCGGCGGTCTTAAAGAAAGATCCGTTGTTGTACATCCCGTCTAGAGCATAATAGCTGTTGTCGCTTCGATCCCCCGCAACCGCGAATGTCTCTCCTTGAATCGTTTCGGCCCCGGCGCTGGTGCCACGAACCGCGCCAGGGGTTAAGCGGGTTAGATCGTTGAAATTGCGGCCGTTGAGTGGCAGTTCAACGATCTGAGTATTCGAAATAACAGTGCCTACGCTACTTTCCTCGGTCTGAAGGAGAGCGCCTTGGGCCTGAACCTCCACCTGCTGATTCACCTGACCTACGGTGAGGTGAAAATTGAGCGTAACGGCTGCGGAGACATCGAGTTTGATGTTATCTTGCACCTGCTGTGTGAAGTTCGGCGCCGTAACTTCGACACGATACACGCCAGGCACAAGCGACCGCGCGGCGAAGTTACCTTGTGCGTCCGACGTAACGTCGCGAGGCACATTCGTTCCTTTGTTGATGACTTTGACGCTAGCGTCGGGAACCACTGCCCCAGCCGGGTCCGTGATACTCCCAACAATTGTGCCGAGTTCTGTAGATTGGGCCTGCAAAAACTGCGGGACGACTGCAAGAGCGACTACGAACAGAAATGACAGAAGAGTGCGGACGACGCGATACTGCATCCTAGTTCTCCCCCAGCTTCTAACTGTTTAGTACTAGCCTGCAAGAAGCGTATCATTACTATTTACGCCTGCCAAGGATTTTTTTGAGTCCTCCTTTCCAGGCAAATTCGATGGCGATATTGCGGATTCGTGGATAGAATAGCCCTTGACGGCGTGTAAAGAAGGTATAAGGGCAATTAACAGGAGCCGGCAGAGAGATGAACCAGCTTCAAAAGGCTATCTCAGCCGGATTATTGGCGACAGGGATACTCTGGGCTGCTGTGGCGTCCCGAGCGTTACTAGTCCGCCAGGCACGACTTTCGATCGATAAGAACGAGTTTGGGAAGGCCCTTGCGCTTCTGGATGAGGGCAAAAAGATGGATGCCCGTGACGCGGAGATCTCATATCTGCGGGGCTACGTGCTGTACCGCCAGCATGAGTTTGAAGCCGCTAAGGAAGAATTCAAGACAACAATCAATCTTGCGCCGCCCGGTCTTCAAAGCAGATATCTACTCGGGCGCATGGCCCAATTGCAGGGCCGGTACGGCGAAGCAATCCGCTGGCTTGAACCATGTGCCCGGGCTAATCCGCCCATCGAGGACGCGCCCGCGCGGATCAGCAAATTGTATTGGGATACAGGCCAGGTGGAGGAGGCCCGGAGTTGGATCGCGAAAGCTCTTACTTTGACTCCGTGGGACGGAAGCTTACACTACAGACTCGGCCGCATTTACCAGCAAGCCGGACAGGGTGAACTGGCGAGCCGAGAGTTCACCGAAAGCATAAAGAGTAAGACGGCCGACGCGGAGGGGGTTCGAAAGCTGATGGAGTGTTCGAGGGCTTTGGCGTCGCACGACATGGTGTCTGCGCTCCGAATCCGCGGTGAGTTTCTCAATGACCCGCGGTTGGATCCGGACCTTCTGGTGGCACTAGGAACCGATTTCGCAACTGCGGGTGCGCTGGGGCAGGCAGTCGGTCTATACGAATTGGCCGCTGCCCGCGATTCCCAATCTTTTCAGGCTCAGTTTAATGTTGGGTTGGCAAAGCTCAATATGAAAGAACCGGCGGCGGCGGTGGCGCCCCTAAAGGCCAGCTTGCAACTTCTGCCGGTTTCGAAGCAAGCAAATGCGGCGCTTGCTCTGGCGTATGTCATGCAGGGAAAGTTCAAGGAGTCGGTGGATCCGCTTCAGGTAGCCTGGGAGGCCGACCCTGAAGACAGAAAAACAGCCGGACTACTGAGTCTCGCCTATTATCGAAGCGGCGCCGCATCGAAAGCCGTTCCGATCCTCCGGCAAACCCTCGAGAAATCCAAAGATGATCCCAAAGTTTATTTCCTCTTGATTGACTGCCTTAATGCAACAGAGAAGCAGGAGGAGGCCCTGGCGGTGTCCGATGAGGCGCTAAGGCTTTTCCCGGATCTTGCGAAATCCTGGCTTGGTAAAGCGCAACAGCTTGCCCGCCTTGGAAGATATCACGAGGCTGGACCACTGTTTGCGAAAGCAGCCGAACTCGCCCCTGGCGAGGTCGAGCCGTTGCTGGGCTTAGGCGAGGCGCAGCAAAAAGATGGCAAGTATCAGGCTGCTCTTGCATCCTATCAGCGGGCTTTGGAAAAGGACGGTGACCTGACCGCTACGCTCGGCGCCGCCAGGAGCCTGGTTTTCTTGAATCGTTTGGCGGAAGCACGCACCCTATTGGAGCAATCTGCTGTAAAGAACCGGAGCAGTAGCCAATTGCATTTTGAGTTGTCGCGAGTCTATGCGCGCCTGGGCGAGAAGGGGCTCGCAGAGGAGCAAACGCGGATTGTGCAGCAGTTGCGAGCGCAGACCGGACAAGAGGATCGGAGTGCGAGCGCTCCTCGATGAATGCACCGGGAATATTATTGGTAGCATTGTCCGCGGCCGGCGCAGTTTTGCCGCTGTTTTCCATTCACGAAAATGAACCGCCAAATGTGACTTTCGAAGATGTGGCGGGCAAAGCTGGCATCCGAACGCTAACCGTCTCCGGAGGAAAAAAGAAAAACTATGTACTTGAAGTAAACGGTAGCGGGATTTGTTGGTTCGACTACAACAACGACGGCTACGTAGATCTATACCTGGTGAACGGTTCCACCCTCGAGCAATTACAGCATAAGAGCCGGGCTCCTGGTAACGAGCACAATCATCTATATCGCAACAACGGCAATGGAACTTTCACCGATGTAACTGAGAGCGCACACGCGGAGGGAAACGGATGGGGCTTCGGATGCGCCGCCGCGGACTACGACAACGACGGCAACACAGATTTACTCGTCACAACCTTCGGGCCGAATATTCTCTACCACAATAACGGGGACGGTACGTTCACGGACGTATCGAACCGGTCGGGTCTGGCAGGAGGCAATATATGGCACACGGGAGCGGCGTTTGCGGATTATGATGGCGACGGATTGTTGGACGTGTACATTGCTGGATATCTCGACTTCAATGTGCTTCATCCGGAACTGAAGACGTGCGAGTATCGTGGCGTTCAGGTGCACGCGTGCGGTCCCCTCGGCTATAAAGGCGCTCCCGACGCGCTTTATCACAACAATGGGGACGGAACATTCACAGACGTGACGATGAAGGCAAAGGTTGTGGACCGGGCTTTGTACTTCGGCTTTTCAGTGGTATTTGAAGATCTGGACGGCGACGAGCGCCCGGATATCTTCGTGGCGAACGATTCGAATCCGAACTACTTCTACCGGAATCGAGGCGACGGCACATTCGAAGAAAACGCAATGGCGGCGGGGCTCGCCTACAATAGCGATGGTAAGGAGATGTCCAGTATGGGCATTGCGGTAGGCGATTACGACAACGATGGGCGAACCGATTTATTCGTGACAACCTTTGCCAACGACAATTATGTGTTGTTCCATAACGACGGGAAAGGACTTTTCTCGGATATGTCGTTTCAATCGGGTGTAGGCGAGTCAACGGTTTCGTTTCTTGGCTGGGGCGCCTTTTTCGTGGATTATGACAACGACGGATTTAAGGATCTGTTTGCGGCGAACGGGCATGTGTATCCGGAAGTAGATGGCAAACTGAATCGCGAGGTCTATCGTGAGCCTCTGCTGCTGTTTCACAATTCAAAGAATGGCAAATTTCAGGAAAGCGATGAAGCTGCCGGTTTGCGCCGTCTGCCTGCTCATTCAGCGCGAGGGGCGGCTTACTGCGACTATGACAACGATGGAGACCTCGACATCGCGGTATCGAATATCGATGAGCGGCCTCAGTTGCTCAGGAACGAAGGCGGTAATCGCAAACATTGGCTTGAAATGCGCCTCGTCGGGACCAGGAGCAACCGCGATGCCATCGGTGCGCGGGTAAAAGTGCGAGCCGGAGAAATCGTCCAGTGGGACCGCGTCCGTACCGGAGGCAGCTACATCTCAGGGAATGATCTACGGCTTCATTTCGGCCTTGAGGATCACGATTCGGCTGATTCGATTGAAATACGTTGGCCAAGCGGCGCAATAGAAAAGCTTGAGAACGTCCCGGCAAATCGGGTTCTCACGATTCAAGAAGGCAAGGGCGTCGTGCGCTCTCTGGCTCCTTCAAAGCCGTCTTGATTTATATATGATGGTGTCGATAGCAATGAGGCATCGGAGACTGGAAACAATGCCGGGCCGCCTCTAAAACCCCAAAGCCAATGAAACGCAGAGTTGTCCTCCGCTCCCTGATGAGCATCCCAGCCGCAGTTGCAATTCCGGCGAACCTTTTTGCACAACAAACAGAAGGAAAGACGGCTATCCGCGAGAAGGGTGTTCCGGCCGGACCTCCCGTGATTGCGCCGGGCCCGAGTGAGACACCGGTTACTCCCGTCACTCGTGCGGACGCGGCAGCCGACATGATGATTAGAACTTTCAATGCGGAGCAGTTTTCCGCATTATCGAAGTTCAGCGAATTGGTGGCTCCCTCCCAGGAAGATGTTCCCGGGGCACGTGAGGGGGACGTTCCTGAGTTTCTCGATTTTTTAATCGGCGATTCCCCACAAGATACTATTCATTTGTATAGGCAAGGTCTCGATCAGCTAAATGCCGAGGCTCGCCGAAGATATGGCAAACCATTTGGAGATATCGGGCCCGACGATGCTCAACCGATACTCTCGCCTTTGGACCAACCCTGGGAATTTAATGCGCCCAGCGAGTCACTTCCCAAGTTCCTTCGCACGGCGAGGGGTGACATCATCAAAGCGACGCTGAATTCAAGAAGCTACATTATGGCTGTGTCGCAGTCGCGTAGAAGTCGTCAAGGTTCTGGTTTGTATTGGTATCCCATTGAGTAGAAAACATGCCCGGCAACGAATTTGACGTTTTAATCATTGGTTCGGGTGCGTCGGGCGGAACTGTCGCCCGGCGACTCACGCAGAAAGGCATTCGCTGCCTGATGCTCAATGCCGGACCAGCAGTTGACTTTCAACGTGACCGGGTTTTGAAGAAAGTGTATGATTTGCCTTACCGCGGCTTCGGCCAGCCCGGGCGTTTCCCCGATTTGCGGTGGGCCGACGAGTACAACGGGAACGTCTGGGCGGACGCGAAAAAGAATCCCTATACATACGATCCAGGGCGGCCTTACGAATGGGTTCGCGTTCGCCTTGTTGGTGGACGCACATTGTTCTGGGGCCGATGGTCTCTTCGATTGAGCGATTACGAATTCAAGTGCAAGGACCATGATGGTTTCGGCGAGAACTGGCCCATTGAATACAAAGATATTGCACCTTACTACGATCGTGTGGAACCCATTCTGCGGGTGTCCGGCCGGAATGAGGGCTGGCCTCAATCGCCCGATGGAGTTTTCATCGAGGATAACTCTCCCGATAGCCGCAGTATTCAACGTTTCAAGGAGTCGGCAAAGCGCCTGCACATCCCCACAAGCAAGGCCAGGCTTGCCACCGGACAACTTGCCAGTTCTGTAAACCGGTTTCTTCCAGATGCGCTAGCCACGGGACGGCTGCAAATCGTGGCGAATGCCGTCGTTCGTGAAATCGCGATTGACCGCAATACTGGTTTGGCTAACGGGGCGCATTTCATTGATCGAGAGACAAAGCAGCAGTACCATGCGAAAGCGCGCGCGGTCGTGCTGGGTGCATCCACGCTTGAAAGTACTCGCATCCTCTTAAATTCCGGCATAGCCAATTCGAGCGGAGTCCTGGGGCACTACCTTTTCGATCAGTTCTATATCACGGACGTAGTCAGTTGCGTGGTGCCGGAGGCTCGTGGTGGACGCCCCGCAAGAGGTCTGATGGGCGGCGACGGGTATGTGCCGCGGTTCCGCAATCTGAACGAACGCGACAAGCGATTCATTCGCGGTTACGCCTACGTATTTAATAGTGGAAACACGCCCAGTCATCAGTATCTGCCTGGGTACGGAGACTCGCTCCTGAAAAAAATCAACCAGATCGAGGGAGCCGGGTTCAGCGTGTGGACTATGGGCGAGACGCTTCCCCGTTACGAGAATCACGTTCGCATCGACAACTCAGTCGTCGACGAGTGGGGCATTCCAGCTTTGCATGTCAGCCAGAAGTACTCGGAGAACGAGTTCGCGATGGCAAAAGATTCGATGGAAACGGCGGAAGAATTGTGTCGTGGCGCCGGCTTCGAAGTCCTTACCAAACACTGGGAGATGATTCCGCCCGGAGCGAGCATTCACGAATTGGGCACCTGCCGGATGGGAAATAATCCGAAGACTTCGGTTCTCAACAAGTTCAATCAGACTCACGATATTAAGAATCTGTTCGTTGTAGACGGGGGCGCCTTTGTGACCGGCGGCTCTCAAAACCCGACACTGACGATTTGTGCCCTTGCCATGCGTTCAGCCGACTACCTGGCAGAACAGATGCGTACGGGGGTGATTTGAAGATCTGCTTGCTGGCGCTGTTTTCAGCCGTCGCAGTCTTCGCAGACGATCCGTCCACGGCGCCCATTCAACCGATTCCGTTCAGCCATAAACAGCACACGGTTGCGGCGCATCTCAAATGCAACGAGTGCCATAAAATGCCTGATCCCGGCGAAATACAAACGATACCGAAAGCGAAGACCTGTATGGCATGCCACCAGACCATCAAAGCCGATGGCCCCGACATTAAGAACCTCCGGGGGTACGCAGACTCTAACTGGCCCATCCCCTGGATCCGCGTTTACGAGATTCCGGGGTTCGTAAACTTCAGCCATAAGATCCACCTGGATCGCGGCGCGTCCTGTCAGACTTGTCATGGCCCAGTTGCAAAAAGAGATCGCCTTTGGCGGGAAACAGATATCAGCATGGGGGGCTGCGTAGCATGTCATCAGGCAAACAAAGCGTCCGTGGATTGTGGCTTCTGTCATGATCTTCAGCATTAGGAGGTGAGTTGGTGGTCGAACTCTTGACGCGGCGCAGTCTGCTGAAGGCAAGCGGAGGCCTGCTGGCGCTCCAGAAGCACGACGCTTCCGACCGGCTTGGATTGAATTGCTTACTGGATTCGAACGAGACGTCTGCGCGGCGCACCCTTCATGCCGCACGCCAGGCGGGTTTCCGTCGGATTCAGGTGTACTTCGACTGGGTGCATGCCGATGAAGCTTACCTTCACGGTTTACCACGCTGGGTGAACGAGGAAGATCTGCAAGTGGACGTGCTTGGAGCCTACGTAAACTGCGTGGCACCGAGCATCCTTATCATGGGCACTCGCGCTCAAGACCTTGACCGGGCTATCGAGTTGGCGCCGGAACTCGGTGCCAAACGCTTGACTGCTTGGACCGGCGGGTACGGTCCGGCGCTTATGGCGGCAGACGCTCGGAACTTTACGCCGACCGCTTCGGACGCGATTTTGAGAACACTTGAACCACGGTTCAAACGACTGGAAGAGCAGAAGCTTCGGCTTGCGCTCGAATCCTACATCACATTAGCGTGTCCTGACGCGTCCAGCCTGCGACGACTGCTCGACCGTACGCCACACTTTATCAACGCAGTTTTCGACCCACCAAATCTGACACCCATCGCTCTGTATGGACACCGCGACGAGGTACTGCGCGAGATGTTGAAGACGTTAAAAGACCGGGTTGGCGTCGTGCATTGGAAGGACTTCCGACTGGCCAGAGATGGCCAATCTTATGATCTGCCAGGACCGTTGGGTGGCGTAATGAACTACTCGCTCTTTCTCAAATGCGTAAAGCAACTTCCTTCCGATACGCCGATCATGGCGGAGCATATCTCTCCAGCGCAGTATTCGGAATTTCGTTCGAAATTGAAGCCTATCTTTGTTCGTGCGTTGGCCGAATGATCGAGAGCGCTTCGGCTATGGTGGTTTTCTGACTTTCGGCGCTTAGTTCTCCTCCACGTATGGTCCAGGAACCGGATCTGCTTGGATCCGGCAGTGCCCGGCGAATAGCTGGGGAGAGAATAGCGGACAGCCGTATTACTCGGTCTTGCCCCGCTCGCGACGCGCGCTGGCGGCTTCCGAGCATCAACAGAAGCAGATTGAGCAATGGTTGGCGGCACTGGGCACACCGCAGCAGGCCGCGTTCCGGTGCCGCATCGCTCTGATGCCCGGCCGAGGTGAATCGGAAGTAGCGATCGCCTCTAAGTTGCAGCCTAAGGGCCGTGTATTCCGCTGCCGTGCCGACGCTCCCAACCGTGATCTTTACTCCCGCCAGTACTGCGTGCGGGTTCCGGGGGAGGCGAACGGATTTTCGCGATAGCCCGGAATCGTGTTCACCTTCACGCGGAAATCCGCAATAGACGCTGATTTCGGTATTCGAAGGCGGCCCAGTTCGGCGGTTTAATTTGGCCCACCCAGAAAGGGACGGGTACTCTGATTCGGGCAAGGCTCGAACGGAGGGGACTCGTTGGACTGGAGAGCAAAGGTGGAGCTATTCGAACAGATCCGTCGGGAATACGAGTTCGGAGTGGGCACGATTGTCGGGGTGGCCAAGAAGTTGGGCGTGCACCGGCGGATGGTGCGAGAAGCAATCGGCAACGCTGTGCCGAAGTCGCGGAAGAGGACGGAGCGACCGCGGTGGAAGCTGAGCACCGCAGTGGAGTTCATTGATGCCGTTCTGGAAGCTGACCGGAAGGCTCCGCGCAAGCAGCGGCACACGGCGCACCGGATCTGGGCGCGGATTCAGAGCGAGTTGCCTGATTGCAAAATCGCCGAGCGGACGGTTCGCGAGTACGTGCACGATCGCAAGGTTGCGCTTGGGCTGATCGTTCGGGAGACGCATGTTCCCCAGAGCTATGGATGGGGCGTGGAAGCGCAGGTCGACTGGTATGAAAGCTATGCCGACCTGGCGGGGGAGCGCATGAAGCTGCAGGTGTTTGCGATGCGCAGCATGGCGAGCGGCGCAGCATTTCACCGCGCCTATCTGCATGCGACACAGCAAGCGTTTCTGGAAGCGCACGAGTTGGCGTTCGCGTACTTTGGCGGCGTGTTTCGCAAGCTTCGTTACGACAACCTGACGTCGGCGGTGAAGCGGATATTTCGCGGAGCGCGGCGGGAAGAGACGGCCCGGTTTATAGCCTTCCGTTCGCACTGGCGATTCGAAGCTGAGTTTTGCACGCCGGCCGAGCCGCAGGAGAAGGGCGGCATCGACGGAGAAGTCGGATATTTTCGCCGGAATCACTGGGCGCCTGTGCCGCAAGCCGTAGATATGGCCGATCTGAACCGGCAACTAAAAGAGGCTTGCCGGCAGGATGAACATCGGGTGATCGCGGGCCGCGAGCAGAGCGTGGGAGCCGACTTTGTAATCGAACGGGATCATCTGCTGGCGTTGGCTGCGGAAGGCGCCGACTTGGCGCAAACGAGCTTTCCGACAGTGAATTGTCTCGGCTGCGTGAAGGTACTGACCAATGCCTATTCCGTGCCGCTGGCCGCAGGCACAAACGTGCAAGCCAAAGCCTACGCGAGCACGATTGAGCTGTGGCACGAAGGTCGATGCGTGGCGCGGCACGAACGTTGTTATCGCCGTCAACAACAGGTTCTCGATCTGGAACATTATCTGGATGTGCTTTCCCGCAAACCGGGGGCGCTGGCCGGATCGAAGCCACTGGAGCAGAGGCGGCAAGCCGGGCTATGGCCGCCCAGCTTCGACAGAATCTGGCAGGCTCTGATCGAGCGGCACGGAAAGCAAAACGGAACCAGGCAAATGATCGATCTACTCAAGCTTTCACACAAGCACGGGCAACTCAGATTGCAAGAGGCGATCGAATCGGCTCTCGCGAATCATTGCTATGACGCGGCGGCGGTCCAGCACTTACTGAGCGCCGAAGAGCTGCGCCATAAATCCTGCGAGCCTATGGATGTCGGTGGGCTGGAACACTACGTTCGACCTCTGCCGACGATGCAGGAATACGACCAGTTGCTCGGTATGGGGGCGGCGCAATGAGCACTCAGATGGCGCAGTTGCAAGAGGCGGCGATCAAAGCGCATTGCAAGAGCTTGCGCATGCCGATGATCGCCACCCAGTTTGGCACGTTAGCGGAGCAGGCGATTCGAGAGAAGAAGACACATATCGGGTATCTCGAAGCTCTATTACTGGCCGAGGTCGAAGAACGGGAACGAAACACGATTGAGCGCCGGATCCGCGAAGCGCATCTGCCGCGAGTGAAAACGCTGGAGGAATTCGATTACACGCAGTCACCGAACGTGACTGCGGCGAAGATGCGCGATCTGGCTGAAGGCGGCTACATCGATCGCGCGGAACCGGTCCTGTTTATCGGCGAGTGCGATCCTGGGACATTCTGCACCCCCTTGCTACATCATTGAAAACACAAAGCATCCTGATTGCCGATTAATGGTCGACGGACTTGCTTTTCCGATTCTCGTCAGCTGAAAACCCACTTAGCGG
>Ga0134125_10008238_pt1 | contig 11754 bp, 16 predicted proteins | sample KB31751_FD_96464 | JGI IMG/M metagenome (GOLD analysis project Ga0134125, IMG submission 96464) | Terrestrial soil microbial communities with excess Nitrogen fertilizer from Kellogg Biological Station, Michigan, USA - KB3-175-1 | ecosystem: Environmental > Terrestrial > Soil > Unclassified ... | reverse complement strand
TTGTAAAGTATAGCCCTCCTCATGCAAAGAAGTGTCTGCCCTGGTATTCAGGATTAAGCTTATCTCATTTTTCGATGATTTTTTTGATGAAAGATGATAGCCTGTAGAGGTAGCAATCTTATTCGTAAACCATTCAACTGTTTGTGAAACAGCAACGTCAGAAACGCTTGTTGTTATCGTAGTTGAATTATTGAGCACAAAATGACCGTTATGCACCTGCATGGTTAGCGGCCTGGGAATGATAGCAATAGAATCGCCTGCTTTTGCATAAAAAGTGGTAAAAGAAAAAAACGCAATAAAGCAAATTAAGAGAAAGGAGCGGTTGGTAAAAGGTTGTTGGTTACAGCAAATTTTTTTCATTGATAATGATTTGATAAAAAAAGCCCAAGGTACGGATAGTTGGATAAAATCCTTACCTCTTGATTCTTTCCTTCGACAAGATCAGGAGGAAAGATTTAAAAATGGAGAGGGGGTTAGGGGGTGAGGGTTGGCCACCCCTGAAGAATATCTCAAAAAATAACTGATAGCGAAATAATTGATTCATTTATTTCTTACTTTGTGAGATAACTAATTGCAGCTTCTGCCTGCAACGCTGTTTATGCTATACAAAAAGAATTTATCCGAACGAGACATTTGCACCAAATTTATTACGCCTGCTTTAGAAAAGTCTGGATGGAGCAAATTAGAAAAAATAATTGCGGGTTTAAATAAATATACTATTAAAGGACAATTCAAATTTAGCCCTGACGACGTATTAAGTCAGGTTTGCAATATCCCCGTAAAAAGAGATTACAGTGGTATATATTTGTTCTACGAAATGGATAATCGGGAGCTGATTTATATTGGCATGTCTGGCAGAAATACTGACACCGGAGAAATTATTCATAGAAAGGATGGATTAAGAGGCAGATTCTTGACGGGAAAGCAATTTGATAGCAGACGAAGTAAATCTTTGCCAATTCAAATGAGAATTGAGCATATCTCAGGTTTAGAAATTTATTGGTTCGTGACTTATGGTGACGATTCAAAGGACATTCCTAAGCCAATTGAAAAATTACTTATAAAAACATTTAAAAATGAAAATGAAAATAAATGGCCTAGGTGGAACAAGATGGATTAAAAGAAAATGAATTGGCCAAATAAAAAGCCTGAGCGATTGCTAAATGCATTGTTGTATAAGGCGTTTGAAATGTAATAAATAAAAAAAATATAAATATGGCAGAGATTCAGTCAAGTAGCACAGGTCTTTCAGGTGAATATTTTGTAGCCGCAGAACTTTTGAGAAGAGGTTACTGTGTGGGCATTACAATGGGAAATGCAAAAGCAATAGATATTCTCGCAGAAAAGAATGGCAAACAGTTTATCATTCAAGTAAAAGCAATTTTCAAAAAGAAAAATGTTGGCTGGCCAATAATGGTAGATAAAGTCAATGAAAATATTTTTTATGTATTTGTAAACTTGAATGGTGATAAAATGAGTGATCCTGAATATTTTATAGCTACAGGGAAAGAAGCCAAACCAAAAGTGAAGCAATACATGACAAGAGGAATAATAGATTTATCTAAACTCAATAATGGAGATTTTAAAAATAGATGGGATAAAATTCAATAAATGATTTAATATTTCTGTTCGGGATTACTAAATAACTCCTTAATTAAAATCGTATTAATATGACTCTCGAAGAATATCAAAAGAGAGCTGCAAAGACAGTTCAAACATACAATTCAAAAGATCAAGAGAATTACTTTCTCGGATATTTAGGTTTGGCAGGTGAAGCTGGCTCTGTTTTGACGTTATTAAAAAAAAAGGTACGGGACGGAGAGGGTTTTGGTCAATTTAAAGAAAAACTGAAGGAAGAGCTTGGGGATGTCCTTTGGTATATATCTTCAATTGCTTCACACAACAATGTCAGTTTAGAAGAAATTGCAGAAATGAATTTATTTAAAACTGTTGATAGATTTGAAGCAATCAATCTTATAAGTATTCCAAGGTTAGATGAAAACTATCCAGAAAAGTTTCCTGATTCTTTTATTGTTACCTTTATTGAAGAAGAAGGGCTAAATGATTTGCTTGAGGTTAAAATGTTGTTGGAACAAGAATCGGGAGATCCAATAGAATTGGGAGATCCTTTAACTGATAATTCCAGAATACCTAATAATTATAGATACCATGATGTATTTCATTTGGGACACATTGCTTTTTTAGGCTGGTCTCCGGTACTAAGACATCTTATGAAACTGAAACGAAAGAGTGATTCGATCACTTTAGATGCAGAAGATCGAGGCAGACCTCAAGTCGCAGAAGAAGCCGTGACTTTGATAATTTATAATTATGCACGCGGTAATAAAATGTTGAAATCTAGTGATAGAATAGATACCGAATTGCTTAATATGATTAAACAATTAGTCGTTAATTTAGAAGTCGCCAAAGTAAGCTCATATCAGTGGGAATTCACTATTATCGAATCCTATAAAGTTTTTAATAAGGTAGTGGAAAATAAAGGCGGTAGAGTTTTGGTTTCTCCAGCAAGTCGCAAACTTGAATATTTAGGCAAATATTAATTCTTAAAATTACTTAATTGCATTACGTTACATTGAAAAAACCCACAAAGTCAGTTTTGTATGATACCTATTGGGAATTTGCTTGTAGAAGGTTTGAAGTATTTACAAAACGAATAACAGATTCAATCGGACCTTGGACAGAGGATCCAGTTATTGCTCATAATAGATTTACAAATGTGTTCAGAGCTTCAGATAGAGTAAGTCAATATCTAATTAAGCTACAATATGAAGAACATGACTTAGAAGAGATTTTTTTCAAAACAATGCTATTTAAAATTTTCAATAAAATTGAGACTTATCAATATTTGGAAAAAGGGCTTGGTAAGATAAGTTGCAAATCATTTTCGTTGGAGAAATACGATCAACTATTAATTAGACGGCGTAAAAAAAATACAATTTATTCGGCAGCTTATATAATGCCCTCTGCCGGCAGTACTTTTGGCTATAAATTTAAGCATAGTAATCATTTAGCCCTATTATCTAAGATGATGAAAGATGGTTTATATAATAGTATTGCTAAAAGCAAAAATCTAAAAGAAGTATTTCACTTGCTTTTATCTTATCCATCATTAGGAAACTTTCTAGCATTTCAATATGCTATTGATCTTAATTATAGTAATCTGATTAATTTTTCGGAAATGGATTTTGTAATTGCTGGTCCAGGTGCAAAAAATGGTATTCTAAAGTGCTTTACTTCATTGGGTGATTATTCATTTGAAGACACCATTAAAATGATGGCTGAAAATCAGGAAGCAGAATGTGAAAGATTAGGTATTGAGCTACCAACTTTATGGGGACGAAAACTTCAATTAATAGATTGCCAAAATCTTTTTTGTGAAGTTGATAAATATCTGAGAGTCACAAAACCTGACATTGGTGGGCTCTCCAAGAGAAAAAGAATTAAACAAAAATTCATAGCCCCAAAAGGTCCTTTAACTTTTTTCTTTCCGCCAAAATGGAATTTAAATAATAAAATAAATTCACCATGCCAGAAATAAACAAACGCTTACATCTTTTCATAAGTCATCATCATCAGGACGATAATGAAGTTACTAAATTAACAAGTTTAATGTCTGGACATGGTTATGATATTAGAAATAGTTCCGTCAGAATGAAACCTCAAAATCAAAGGAGGATGGATGAAGGAAGAGTGAGTGATGAGGTTATAAAAAGGATTTTAAGGATGAAAATATCTTGGGCAGGAACAGTTGTAGTTTTAATAGGAAAGGATACCCATTCCCGACCGTGGGTAAATTGGGAAATTGATAAAGCAAACGAACAAGGAAAAAGAATTGTTGGCGTATATGTCAGAGGAGGCACTGAAGCCGATATTCCTCCCAGTTTAGAAAATTATGGTTCAGCGATTGTAAATTGGAATACTGATAGTATCATTGGAGCGATAGAAGGTGAAAATAATTTTCAAAATCCAGATGGAAGCGAGCGCCTAGGTCCTAATTCAGGAAATCCTGTAAACTGTTGAAGATGCCAAGAGTTTATTTATATGTTATATCCAGAGACTTTGGATTTGCCCCAAACCCTTTTCATGGGTTTTGCACTCTTGCTACATGCAAACCTGATATTAGAAATACAGCAAACATTGATGATTGGGTATTTGGTGTTGGTGGAAGTATATTGAAAGCAACAGGAAGGTGCATTTTTGCAATGAGAGTTACAAATAAAATTACTTATAATGAATATTGGTCAAATACTCTTTATAATGATAAGAAGCCAGTAAGGAATGGCAGTAAGAAGATGCTTCTAGGAGATAATATTTATTTTCAAGATCATGAAAGTAATGATTGGAATCAAGTTTATTCTCATCACAGTAATTCAGATGGTAGCAAAAACCTGTATAATTTAAAGAGAGATACAAAATCCAGAAACGTTTTAATATCGAAACATTTTTTTTATTTCGGCAGTAATGCTCCATTTATACCAGAAAGTTTATTGACAGAAATCGGATATTACAATAAGATAGGGCATCGGGTTTACGAATTAAGTGAAGCTTATAAGCTGGTTAATTGGATTACACAGGTGTACGGTAAAGATGTAAACATGGTGTTAGGCGACCCGTTCAATTTCGATAAAAGCGAAGCACATTATTCCGTGAATACAAATCGAATTACTACTTGATCTTTGTGATTTAATTATATGTAAAGAATGATAGTTTCTGAAACACAATTTAAACGTGATACTAAATCTTTAGGTAAGATCAACTTAGTGTTTGAGAGAATGACAGGAAGAATCCTGGCAAATAAAATGATATTTATTTCTCATAAACATGGTGAAGACGAATACGTTGCGCGACTTAGAGATCTGCTAGAAATTTATGGTTTCGAAGGTTATGTAGATTGGGAAGACGACGACATGCCAAAAGAAATATGTGGTGAAACTGCTATAAAATTAAAAGAAAAAATTATTGCATCATATAAATTTATTTTAATAGCTACAGAAGACGCTATTAATTCCAAATGGTGTAATTGGGAAATTGGTTATGGTGACGCACATAAATATATTAAGGATATGGCCCTTCTTCCAATAAAAAAAGACAACGATTTATATAAAGGAGAAGAATATCTACAAATTTATCCATCTATTCAGTGTGGTAATTATTATGAAGTTATGCATCCAGAATATTATATCCAAAACCCTGACGGCCAAAAGATTTCATTAAAAGAATGGTTAGCGATTTAAAATATATTATGGAAAGTAAAAATGAAAATAAAATTAAACACTTAGAATTTATTCAGCTTACAATTACGAGAATGAATGTAAATTCATTTTTGCTTAAAGGTTGGACAGTAACATTAATTTCGGCATTATTTGTATTGTCAGCGAAGGATGCAAACATTAATTATGTATTAATTTCATACATAGTTATTCCAGTTTTTTGGATACTTGATGGATTTTATATTGCAGTGGAACGACAGTATAGAGAATTATATAATGATGTTGCAAAAAAGAAGGAGATAGATATTGATTTTAGTATGGACGCAAAAAAATTTGCAAAAGGAAATAAATGTTGGTTGGGCGGAATTTTTTCCATCACACTTTTGATATTTTATGGAGTTTGCATTTTTACTACATTAATTGTTATGTATTTAATAAAATAAACTTCTTCAGTTGTAATATCAATCTTTATTTCAGCACCCGGTTCGCGCAAGCTATGCTTCAACCAGTTGTTGTTCGTGATTTTAGCTCAAGAGTCCGCTTGTGCTTTTATTAAAAGGTGATTGTACTTAATATACTTTTGAAAGAAAAATTAATTTGCACAACAATGGTAAGTGATAATGGCACAAGCGGGATGTGCCTGTTGCACAACTCACATTGTGTTGATAAAGATAATTGCTTTTTGATTACCTTATAAGTAACTTGAAGCATGCAAGGAACAAAACAATATCAGGAAAAATTATTCACTAATTTTCATTTAAGTGAACGTATTCCGCAGGAAAACTTTTATCGCCGATTGAAAGAAGTTCTTCCTCTCCAATGGTTATATAAAACCACAAAAAAGTATTATGGCAGTGAAGGGCAGGCCAGTATTGACCCCGTTGTTTTCTTTAAACTCATGCTAATCGGTTATTTAGAAAACCTGGGTAGTGACCGTCGTATAATCTCAAACGTTAGTATGCGCCTTGATATGTTGTTTTTCATTGGCTATGACATTGATGAACCGCTGCCATGGCATAGTACACTTAGCCGCACAAGACAGTTGTATGGCGAAGATGTTTTCAAAGAATTATTTAAAAAAGTTTTAGGCCTATGCATTGATAAAGGAATGGTTGCAGGAAAAAGACAAGCCATGGATAGTGTATTTGTACAGGCAAATGCCTCAATGGAAAGTTTGCAAAGAAAGGAAGTTTTAAAAGATGTAGATAATTACACTGATGAACTTAACGATGAAGAAAAAATCCTTCCTGATACAGATTTACAAAACGATAAAGCCTCTAAGCAAGATTTATTATCTGTTGTTTCATTAGGTAAAGAACCAGTTTATAAGGACAATGAATGGAGTAAATCTTTGAGTAATCATACACTGCAAAGCACCACAGATAAGGACGCAAGGGTATCAGTAAAACCAGGTAAAACAAGACGATTGAATTATTTGGCGCAGGTAAGTGTGGATACAGCTAATCATGTTATTACTCAGATACAAAGTGATTTTGCAGATAAAAAAGATAGCCAATGCCTTCCTTCACTGGTGCATAATACAATTGATAACTTAAGTGAACAAGGTCTTCAGGTAGAAGAAGTTTTAGCCGATGGAAGCTATAGCAGCAGTGAGGCATTACATACACTGGAGGAGAATAATATTGTAGGATACATTCCTAATTTTGGTCAATATAAATCTTTGCGAAAGGGTTTTTCATATGATAAAGGAAATGATTGCTATATATGTTCACAGGGAAAAGTTCTTGAATATAAATCCATAAAAGCCAGTCATGGGAACGGGAAAATGAAGCAGTACAGAAGCAGCAGGAAAGACTGTGCAGTATGCCCTTTGAAAAGTCAATGCATTGGTAAAAGTGCGTTCAAGACAATAGCGGTTACAGTAGATAAAGAACTATTTGAAAAAATGCACAATCGGTTGCAAACCCCCATAGCTAAGCGCATGAAAAAGCTAAGAAGCAGTACAGTTGAACCGGTACTTGGAACACTGGTTAATTTTTTAGGTATGCGAAGGGTCTATACAAAAGGAGTTGGTTTGGCCGGTAAATGTATGACCATGGCAGCCATTGCCTATAATTTGAAAAAGCTAATGAAATGGCAATCCAAAAAAGCACAGCCAGATATAAAAAGCTGCGGTATAGCTTACCGTACATCTTTTTTATCCCAAAGAGCTCTATTAAACGCTATTATAATGGTATGAGCCGTAATTCTAAAAATCATGAATAATGATGAACCTGCCGAATAAAAAACATTTACGGTCTTTGATGACCATTTTATTTTTTTATGGGTTAGTTGTGCAACAGCCACGGGATGTTTGCGCCAACAGAGGGGGCGTTATCGGATTTCTTTAAAAACGAAGATGAATTAAAAGAACTGTGGAGCAAACCGGACACCGGAAAAAAGCTGCTGGAAGAACTAAATGAAAAAGGATTCACCAAAAGCCAGTTGACTGATCTGCTGAAAATGATTCATGTAGAAAACAGCGACTTGTATGATGTGCTGGCTTTATGTTGCCTTTCAATCAACACCGCTGGAACGATGCACCCGCGCTGAATACGCAAAGCTTCATTTTATAAATTACGATGCAAAGCAACAGGCATTTTTAGATTTTGTACTAAAGCAATACGTGTACTCTGGTGTGGAAGAATTAGACGATTCAAAGCTGAAACCTTTACTGGAACTGAAATACAAAGCAATAGATGATGCCAAAAGAGAGCTTGGAGATATTGCTACCATCAGAAATACATTTATTGGATTTCAGGGGTATTTGTATGAGGGGAAGGTGGGGTGAGAAATTTTTCAAAATGTTTAACTCAAAATGAAAAGACTTTCAAAGGAGCAAAAATTACGCAATGAAATATTAGCAAGAAAAAAGTTTCGTCATAATATTCGAAGAAAGAAAAAGAACAAAAAGCTTGCAAACCTTAATCTTAATAAGTCTAAAGTTTTTTATAGTTACGGTGTTGAAAACTTCTGCAAAAAAAACAATATTTCAGAGTGGAAAAATAAAAGACAAAATAGTTATAGAATAGATGAAAGTGTCAACTTATATGAGAATCCTGAAAAACTAATTCGCCTATTATTGCAAATATTAAATAATGCAAAGTTACAAAAGGCATATCCACAACTAATATTTTCAGGTCGAATAAAATTTGGCTCGCTTTATTTAATTGATAATATGTGTTGGGAAATTGCTCAAAAAAGAGATTGGGGTTTCCATTTTCAAAACATAAATAATGAAGACAGTGCAATATTATCTAAACTTAAATCTTTTTCTTCTTCTACTTTCGAAAATGAAAAAGTTTATATATTAAACGAAAAGGTCTTAATAAATAGATCGGAAAATCAACTTTCCAATCAGCAATACAAAGTAAAATCAAAAGAGATTACAGATTTAGTAGTTAAGGGTGTCAGAGAAAACTCAGATCCGAATTTTATATTAGATCCAGAAGCGTATCAAGCCATTTCTTCAACCATCGGTGAACATTTTGATAATATTCTTCTACATGCACCAGACAGTGAATTTGGATATTTGTGTGGGTTCTATGATAAGATTGCGAAAGAAGTGCAGATATTAATCTTCAACTTTGGTCTAACAATTGCCGAATCATTAGAAAAGGCAAATCTTCCAAAACAAGTTCAGAAGGAGATAAATGCAGTAATAACAAATCATACACAAAATAAATTCTTTAAGATTGCCTCCAAAAAATTTACACGGGAAAATGCTTTAACTCTTTTGTCTTTACAGGAAGGAATAAGTTCAAGAATGGTATATGATAAAAGTAGGGGGCATGGGATTACAGATTTTATCGAACATTGTTTTAATTTAAATTCTGAAACAAAAATTGCGCTGATAAGCGGAAGTACAGCAATTAAAATTGACAATAAATATAAAATTGACAATAAATTCTTTATAGATAGAAAAAGAAGAATTATTTCTTTCAATCAAGAGAATGATTTATTTTTAAGACCTGATAATGAGTATATTCGAAATATGAACGTAACTTTTCCTGGACTTATAATTGAAACAAGAATACCATTAATTATATAAGATGAGCCAGATTGATATTAATTTAAATACGCTAGTTGATCCTCCGCATACCGATTCAATTTCTGGAAGAGGTTTTGGAGAGGAGTATGCGAAAACAATAGAATTATTACAAAAGATTGAAAGCAATAATAAAATAAATTTTATTATTGATAGCCAATATGTTAAAGCGATAAATGACTCCTTTATCAAAGGTCTTTTTAGTAAAATCTTTCAAAAATATAAAACGATTGAGGAAGTAAAAAAACACATTCAAATCACTGGAAGTGATTATTTTAAAAGACTGTTCGAGAAAAATTGGTTAATTCTTCAGGAAATCTATAATGTATAAATTTTACAATTACACTTACCAAAACCATACTTCCTTTAGCTGGGTGCCAATAATAGCAATAGTTATTTCAATTTTATCGATTATCTGTAGCTTGTATTTCATTTATCTTTCAAAACGAATAGAAATAATTAACACAAAATTTCAGAAGTTCTGTATAAGTAATCTAGAGGAGATATTTAAATCAACTGATCAAAAATTAGCGAATAATGTAATTATGTTGGATATTTTTAAAAAGGAGGCTACAGATCTATTTGTGGAGGTACAGCTTTATATAACGATGTTAACTAAAATTTATCCTAAAATAGACATTAGAGAAATTATTAGAAATATTGAAGAATACACAGACCAATTGTACAAAAAATCAGATTTAGAATCAATTGAAATTCGATCAGGATATATAAGTTTAAAGCTTAAAATTTTCTCTTTATTGTACGATTATGCATTAGCAAAAGAATTGAGTTTATTTGCGAGAATTGGATTAAAAAAAAATTTAGCAAAATAAAATATTAGTCAGTTAGAGCAGAAATAACTTGGACCGTTGTTCATGTCTTTTAGATTTGCATTGTCGATTTAATTAAACATATTACTACCCACCTGGTTCGTGGCAAACGAAACTTTCCCCAGCCTGATGCTGGCACAAAAAAGATTTCTTTTAATTTTAAATCAGGATCATAAATTACAATAATATTTATGAAACATGTGTGGATAAATTTGGGTTTGTAAATAGCTTATTTCATCGATATAGAGGCATGTTTCGTATGTCACGAACCAGGTCGCAGGTGATGGAAAAATTAATCATACATTTTTTAAAAGATTCGAAAGCACGAAGAATATGAAAAAAATTGAAGGTGAATTATCAACTCCATTTCAAAGGAATGTCGGTTATCGTGGAGGTGAGTACTTAACTGAAGTCATATATAAAAAGGAGTGGAATAAATTTGGAGCCACTGTTAACAATGTAAGAGCTAGTGAAGGATATCCTGTAAAAACTTTTCGACAATTGATCGATGAAGTTGCCTTAGTTACTATTAACAATAAATCTTATGAAATGTTTTACCGAGGTCAATCGACTGACTATTTAAATAACCAAGGAGTTATTTATAGTGATAGAATTAAGAAATCTATGGTTTTACCCTCAATTTGTCGTCCAGAGTTAAAGGCAGATGGTACACCAAAATATTCGATTAGAAAGAAAACAGTAGAAGAAAGGTATGAGAAACTTTATAAACTGATCGAATATATAAATCAAACCAAAAGATTGAGACTGAGGGAAGAATATTTAATGGCGATTTTTCAGCATTACGAAGTATTACCAACCCCATTAATTGATATCACTCAATCGCTAAGGGTTGCAGCAACCTTTGCTTTAATGAAATATCAGAAAGGCTATCTTTATGTTTTCGGCCTTCCCTTTCCAAATCAAAGTATTTCTTATTTTATTGATTTGGAAATTATACTATTAAAACTTCAAAATCTTATGCCGGTTGAGGCATTGAGGCCAAGATACCAAGAAGGTTATCTAGTTGGTAAATTCCCTTTTGATACTTCGAAAAGTATAAGTGACGATTTATCAAACAGAATGGTTGCAAAGTTCTGTATAGACAATACTAAAGATGATTTTTGGGATGAACATTTTTTACCAATGCCAAAAGATGTACTATATCCTCAAGATGACAAAATAGAAAAAATATTTAAAAATTTTAAGGAGGAATTTGAAAAAAACATTAGAGAATAACAGTACAACCTGATCTATGTGCAGTTGCGATCTAGAATGTTTGTTAGAATTTCATCACACAAATTGAAAGGTTGTCCGTTGATTTAATTTTGCTTAAATGCTGTCTTTTGGAAATCGTGCAATTTTATTTCAGTAAACAAACAAATAAGATAGATTTTTATTTTGCAGGGAGTTTAATCCTTTGTTGGTGTTGAGCTAAGGAAAAGTGCGGCTGCCTCACCAACAAAACAGATGAAAGGAATCCTTGTGGCTGAATCTGAACAGGCAGTTAATAAGAAGGCATTCGCAATTGATACTGTTGTTGGTGGCTGCTCTGCTACAAATCGGCGGCATGAACACCAACGACGGCTGGATATTCCCCTAACTCATTTCCAAACTTGCATTTTCTACAAAAATTTTCCTGTCGATT
>Ga0134125_10008237_pt1 | contig 11755 bp, 10 predicted proteins | sample KB31751_FD_96464 | JGI IMG/M metagenome (GOLD analysis project Ga0134125, IMG submission 96464) | Terrestrial soil microbial communities with excess Nitrogen fertilizer from Kellogg Biological Station, Michigan, USA - KB3-175-1 | ecosystem: Environmental > Terrestrial > Soil > Unclassified ... | reverse complement strand
CGCGACTACCCCGACTCCGACCCCTACACCGACTCCGCCGCCGACTCCGACTCCGACCCCGACGCCCACGCCGACCGCGACGCCTACCCCGACTCCGACGCCGACTCCGACGCCGACTCCGACGCCGACTCCGACTCCGACTCCGACTCCGACGCCGACTCCTACTCCGATTCCCACCCCGACGCCTTTGCCAACTCCTCCTGCGACAGCCGTGGTGGTAAGCAACATCGATCAACTGACCGGATGGCAGAGCTGCGCGGCTTGTGCGGGTGCGGGAGGCAGCGGCCCGGTTTCCCCCATCTCGATGACCCAGAATCAGCTCTCGCCTTCACTTGATGGCAAGTCGGTCAAATTCAGTATCACCCCGGTGGCGCCTTACTCTGATGCGTTGTGGTGGAAACAACTGGGCGCGGTCAATACCGCCACCCACTTCAAATACGACATCGCTTTCTACCTGACAACTCCGCAGTACGCTCAGGCATTGGAGTTCGATGCCAACCAGGCGAACGGCAAAATGCGCTGGGTATTCGGAACGCAGTGCAACATCAAGGCCGCAGGCGGCGGGCACTGGGACGTTTGGGGGAATGCAAACGGAAACTGGCTCTCTACCGGTATTCCTTGCGCGATGCCGACCGCTCTCACCTGGCATCATTTGACGTGGGAATTTCAACGCACGGACACCACGTTGACATTCGTCGCCTTCACCTATGATGGAGTCACTCATTACGTGAACAAAACCTATACGGGAAAACCATCCACGGTGAATGAGCTGAACACCGCATTCCAGATGGACGCGGGCAAATTGATGAATGCCTACTCAACGTGGGTTGACAAGGTCACGCTGACGTACTGGTAGAATTAAGGTAACAACTAAGGCCGGGTGCTCTGCCCCTCGAGCGAGTGCAAAGCAGCTTTGTGAGGGACTGATAATCGGCGGCGAGGGTGGCCTAAGTGGGCCACCCTTTTCTTTATGTGCTAAGACATGGCCTTAATCCATTACTAATACCTTGCTTTAAGTTTTTCCCTCAGCGCTCGAAATCAAGTTGCACCGGAGTTGATGGGCGCTTAGTCTCCAGCGGTTCGCACATTAAGCGAATGTTAAAGGCAAGTCCCAACCCCTGGAGTAGTTGATGGCTCGGATTTTCGAGTATCCCGCGTCCATCTTCGCAGTATTCGTTCCTCGCGCGAGCAGGTGCTGGCTCTGTTCCCCAAATGCGCAGATAAGAGCTTCCGCACGGAAGCCGATCTGGCAAGGCTGCACTGCACGCGCGGGAGCGAATGCCTCCGGGCTCAAATCATCATCTCGGAGCGCGCCGCATGAAAACTCGGATTTCTTGAACGGTGCTTTAGTCGCGCGTCCACAGTCTGAATACATCCTTTTCTGTAGCCCTCTCGTGGAAATGCATACGCGGAACCAGAGGCCTCCTCGGCAACCCGTATTCTCAAACACTCCCGGGCTCATAAAACAACCCAGCACACATCGCAAGCTGGCTCATTCGCTGAATTTTAAGCAGCAGTAACGAGCGTTGAATAGTTATCTCTCAGCCCTGCCCTGTCTTTTCCCGATGGGAGCAGTGACGATTCGCGCTGCAGCTCGTTTCTCTGATACTTCACCACGCAACAGCCAAAACATCCCCTGGAGCAAAGTACAATGTTTCAAATCTGCAGAAAGAAGCCTTTCGCAGTTGCGATTCTGCTGACTGCGGTCCTCATGGGTTCTATTTCGGCGCAGACCGTTGCGTCCAATATCCAATCGATGCACGGGTGGCAAAGCTGCTCGGTATGTGCGGGCGCCCGCGGAGCGGGAGCCCCAGCCTCTCACTATCTTCAGCAAGGAGTCTCGTCTCCTTCTCTCAGCGGTCATTCGGCCAGAGCACACCTGTCTGCCACTAAACCTTTTGCCGGTGCGCTCTGGTGGAAGCAACTCGGAGCCAAAGATGCCAGGGCCCACTTCATTTACAACCTCTTTTTCTACTTGAAGACCCCGCGCGCCTCTCAGGCTTTGGAGTTTGACGTGAATCAGTCAAACGGAAGGAAGAAATTCATCTTCGGTACACAATGCAATATCGCAGCCGGAGGCGTTTGGGACGTCTACGACCCTGCGGGTCACGCATGGCGGTCCACTGGAGTTCATTGCGGGATTTCCGCCTTCAAATGGCACCACCTCACATGGGAAGTCTTTCGCGACAGCTCAAGAGTCCATTACGTTTCGGTAACCCTGGACGGTGCGAAGCATTTCATCAATCGTTCCTACAACGCTCGTTCCTCCAGCGTTCATGAAATCAATGTGGCCTTCCAAATGGATGCCACTCGCTCCCATCCTGCGTATGACACATGGCTGGATTCAATGAGCCTGAAGTCCTGGTAATCGATTCGCTGTTCCCCGTTTGCTCCCGGAGGTTCCCCTGGCTCCGGGAGTTTTTTTGAATTGCTGAAAGTAACTGCGGGTGAGCTGCTGCCGGATGGTATTACGGAGAGCTCATTTTGACGCACTCGGATTGAACCATGGTTCGGGCAAAGTCGGCTGGGTGGCCTGATGAAAGGCTGATTAAAATGTTGCTGTTCAGGTCAACTGTTCTTTCGAGCTACAAACCTTGCTTAATCCCCTCCTAATACTCGCTTTCTAAATTGTCTTTCATGACGAAAAAGGTATTTGCAACGGAGTAGATCCGTCCGTAATCTGCGGTCGCCTGAACCTGCTCAGGTGTCGAACACAAAATCCCCTGGAGCAAAGCACGATGGTTCGATTTGCAAGATTCTCCTTCACTGTTGCAGTTGCATTCTCATTGCTCGCTGTCAGTCCCGCACAGACCCTCAAAACAAACATTCAGAAACTGTCAGGATGGCAGGGCTGTTCGGCCTGCGCCGGGAAAGCCGGCACTGGGCCGGTGGCGAGCTTCTCCATGACCCAGCTGATCGCCGCTCCATCGCTCAGCGGCGGCGCCTCAAAGCAGCACATCAGCGGTTCCACCCCCTACTCCAACGTGCTCTGGTGGAAGCAACTGGGAGCCAACAATGCCGTCACACATTTTGTGTACGATGTTTATTTTTATGTGAAGACTCCGTCTTATGCGCAGGCGCTTGAGTTTGACGTGAACCAATCCAACGGAGTTCACAAATTTATTTTTGGCACTGAGTGCAACATCAAAGCCGGTCAGGTCTGGGATGTTTATGATCCGGCCGGACACGCTTGGAAATCGACCGGGATTCACTGCGGCGTGCCCACTGCCTTTGCCTGGCACCATCTCACGTGGGAGCTCTATCGAGACAGCACCCAGGTCCACTATGTCTCTCTGACTCTGGATGGCGTGAAGCATCTGGTCAACATCTCCTACAACGCCCGCAGTTCCACCACGAAGGAAATTAACGTCGCCTTCCAAATGGACGGCGATAAGAGCATGCACACTTACGATGCGTGGCTTGACCAGGTCAGTCTCAAGTACTGGTAATCCTCGGGGCCTCGTGTTTGAAAGGCCACTCCCGGAGCCCCGCTACCTCCGGGAGCTTTTTCTATCGTGAGTTCCTTATCGCAACAAACAGCTGCGGGAAGGAAGATCCAGCTACTCTGGACCTTAGATTCATCACGCTGTTTAAATCGCGAAAATGTGTTCGTCGGGCCTTAGCAGCTACTCTGAAATCCACTTTTCCTTAGTTCCATCGAGCGCAAAATGACTCTCTTTCCCTAACTCAAAGTCTAGGGATTCCCACTAGGTGTGAGACCGAATTGCCCTAAGCGGCTGATTTGGATTGAGGCAGAGTAGCTTGATTAGTAGTCTCCAACCTGCCGCGGGAAAGGCAGCGCGGCCGGACAAGAAAATTCCCCCATTGGAGAGACAGAGAGAGATGCAGAACAAATTGAGGAAAAGCTTGCTGGCAATGATGTTCGTAGCGGTAACCGCTGCCCTCAGCGCCCCCGCCTCGGCACAGACCGTGAAATCAGCCATTCAGACCATGTCAGGATGGCAGCATTGTGATGCCTGCGCAGGCTCAGGCGGAAACGGCCCCGGTGCGAGCGTGACCATGGCGCAGCACCAGTCGAGCCCTTCGATGACTGGCAACTCTACTCGGTACACCATCGCCAGCGGCACCCCCTATGCGGACGGGCTGTGGTGGAAACAGCTCGGAGCTGTGAACAGCGCCACGAATCTGGTGTATGACCTGTATTTCTATATCAAGACCCCGCAGTATTCTCAGGCGCTTGAGTTTGACGCCAATCAGGCCAACGGCAACCACCGCTGGATCTTCGGAACGCAGTGCAACATCGGGGCCGGACACTGGGACATCTGGGCCAACGCCTCAGGCAAGTGGACCTCAACCGGCATCCCCTGCAAGGCTCCCAGCGCATACACCTGGCACCATCTCACCTGGGAGTTCAAACGTAGCGGCGGCTACGTGACGTTTGTCGCCTTCACCTATGACGGCGTAAAGCACTACATCAACCGCTCTTATCCCGCTCGGACTTCCGGCACGAATGAACTGAACGTCGCTTTCCAGGAGGACATGCGGTCGAACCACGTTACCTACTCCACCTGGCTCGACAAGGTCAGCCTGAAGTACTGGTAAAGTTTTCTCCCCCGTTGCTCAATCGACTCCCGGGCTCCCCGCGCCCGGGAGATTTTTTTTAGAGAGCTATTTACATTCCCCTTTCGTTCGCCTACCATAGCCGTTATAATCGCCGCTGCTACAGGCATCCAAAAGCGCTTTCATGGAGAAATATGGCCGACCAGACCACGGAAAAGACCCGGGCAATTGATCTTGCCCTGTCGCAAATCGAAAAGCAGTTCGGTAAAGGTTCCATCATGCGGTTGGGGAGCAAGGAAGCCATTGTCCCCATTTCCGTTATCTCAACCGGCTCCATTTCCTTTGACGCAGCCCTGGGTGTAGGCGGGTTTCCCCGGGGGCGGGTGGTAGAGATTTTCGGCCCCGAATCAAGCGGCAAGACCACAGTGGCGTTGCAGGTGATCGCTGAAGCGCAAAAGGCCGGAGGTATGGCGGCATTCGTTGACGCCGAGCACGCGCTGGACCCGATTTACGCCAAGAAGCTGGGCGTTGATGTGGATAATCTGCTGGTATCTCAGCCTGACTACGGCGAGCAGGCCCTTGAAATTGCCGAAGCTTTGGTCCGTTCCAACGCTATTGATGTATTAGTGATCGACTCCGTGGCCGCCCTTGTGCCCAAGGCCGAACTCGACGGCGAAATGGGAGACAGCCACGTCGGCCTTCAGGCCAGGCTCATGTCCCAGGCGCTGCGCAAATTGACCGGCATCGTCTCCAAGTCGCGCACCTGCCTCATTTTTATCAACCAGATCCGCGAAAAGATCGGGGTGATGTTCGGCAACCCTGAAACCACCACCGGTGGCCGTGCCCTCAAGTTCTATTCCTCAGTTAGAGTCGATATTCGCCGTATTGGGGCAATCAAGGATGGCGACATCGTGGTGGGCTCGCGCACCAAGGTTAAGGTTGTAAAGAACAAGACTGCCGCCCCCTTCCGCGAAGCTGAATTCGACATGATGTACGGGGAGGGCATTTCCCGGGAAGGCGACTTGGTGGATCTGGGTGTTGATCGCGGCTTGGTGGACAAATCAGGCGCCTGGTTCAGCTACAAGGGCGAGCGCATCGGCCAAGGGCGGGAAAACGTTAAGCAATTCCTCAAGGACAACAAGGACATCACTGCCAAACTGGAAACCGAACTCCGGCGCGAGCTTGGACTAAAGGGCTCCGTTCCAGAACCTCCTGCCCCAACGCCTGAACAAAAACAGGCCGTAGCGGCTGCTCATGGGAAAGGTCCTGCAACGAAAAGGTAATCTCCCTGCAACAAACAAGGCCGCGATTGTGAAATCGCGGCCTCCTCTTTTGCTGGGATTACGGCAAAAACCCGTAGACATTCAGCTGGTTGGCAGTTCCCACGTACACCCGTCCATTGGCAATCGTGGGCGAGGTAAATTTGATGGCATTCCCAGCCGTGTCCCGGGTTCCTGCCTGGCTGCTGTTGTAGAGCTCGTGCAGGTTTGTCGCATCATATGCGTGCAGGACCGCAGGACCAGGCGTATTCACCGCGCCATCCGGTGTACCCCCGACATACCTGTGCAAGTCCAAAGTCCAGACAATCCCGTTTCCGGTTCCATTATTCGAAACCATGGGAGAGGTCCCGGGATAGAGGAACGTAAGACTGCTTTGGGCGGTCGGCGCAACGGACAGCAATCCATTCGAGAAAGTGAATAAAGAGAGAGGCTCGTTCACCTCACCAACGTAAAGCAACTTGTTCCACGCCGCTGGGGTTGCAAACAGTCCATTGGTTGGTTCGGGATGTCCGATCGGGAGCGTCTGAACATCATGGTTCGAAGTGGAATTGAACTTCCCCATGTTGCTTCGGTTGATGCTGTAAAGATTTCCATCCTTCCCGCCGACAATCACCAGGCTGGGCGCAGCAGCCCCGCTCTGGGTGGCAGGAATGATCGGTCCTCCAGCCCCCAAGTCCAAGTCATCGGTCGTTAGGCTGGCCTGGTTGAAGGGCGTGAAGTAGTCAAGAATGCTCAATGAGCTTGAGAGCTTCAACACTGTGTTCCCCGCGTCGCGGCCGCCGGTGTTCAGGTCGAACGGTCCATTTCCTGTGGCCAGGTAGATGTTGTTGGAGTTATCGGCCGCCGGACCATTCCCGCTCTGCCAAATGGCGCCTGCCCCCTTGTCGGGGCTGACACAGAAAATCCCGACCTGATGCAAGACACCTGTTCCCGCCGCACTGTAGGCAAATACCCAGCCGTTGTAAGGCAGCACATCTCCGTTCGATCCAAAAGCGATATAAACATTTCCGTTAAGGAGCAACAGTGCCGGACGTTGCAGATGCTGTTTCGCCACGAACGGGACGCGACCGTTGACCGCCAAGGCAGGGTACGTTCCCGGGACCGATCCCTGGATCGCAATCGGCCCGCCAAATTTCTCTGCACCCGAAGTTAAACTCAGGGCATGTAACCGGTGAACAATGTTTCCGTTCTCCCGGGTTGAAGCCATGGTGTAAAGGGTGTTCGTCGCCAGGTCAATGACGGGCGTGCTGCTGATGCTGATCTCGGGTGCGATAAGGGCATTGCTCGGTTTCGCGATCGTAGTGACGCCGGCAGAAGGATTGATAAAGCTCTTTTTCCAGAAAGGAGTGGTGCGGATTCCGTCAGCGTCGAAAGCGTAAAAGCTGGAATGCTGTGTCGCCACGAAAACTACGTTGTGTTTGGCGCCCGCGATTGTCAGGTTGGCAACGTAGAGAGGCTGGGCATAGATTTGACCGTCCACGGCTCTGGAAAACAGCTTTCCGAAGGTGCTCGACTTCACCGTTGCAGGTGTAAGGGCCAGTTCCTGCAGGTTGACGCCGCTGCGAAACTTGTCTGCATGATAGGTCACCATGCCCGGATAGTCGGTGATCCAGAGCGTCGCCGAACCTATCACCGAAGGGGAGGCCACGCTCTTGGCCGTAATCTTATGGGTGCCCCGCTTCGCGGGTGGATGGTAAAGCCCGGAGGCTGAGATTGTCCCCACCGTTGAGTTTCCGCCCGTGATTCCATCCACCGCCCAGGTGACTGAATGGTTGGTGGTATTTGCCACGACAGCAGTGAATTGTTGAGATTGTGTCAACGTCACAGGCGCGCGAGAAGGATGCACGGTGACGGTTACTGCTGCAAATGCATTCAGCGAGATCAAAACTACAAAGGTGCAGAGAAAACGCCCAGATTTCATGATTTTGCTGCCTGCATCTTTGGATCACGCAGCTTGGTGCAGGGATGCTCCTGCTTGATTCGGATACAATCACAAAAATTGCCTTAACTCTCGTTCAGGTCTCTGTGGTGAACCTTTCGCAGCCCCAGAATTTTCTAATCCGAATTTCTATCGCGTTCGCCTTGCTCTATCTGGTTGTATTGCTCTTTGCCGTCCTTTTCTCTGACTCGCTGATCTTCCAACCGCGCTCTTCTTCCTACCGCAACACACCTGATGTCATCAGGATCCGCAGCGCTGACGGCAATCAGATCTCGGCTCTCTATCTTCCCAATCCGCAGGGGGTTTTCACCCTGCTGGTCAGCCATGGCAATGCGGAAGATCTGGGCGACATCAGCGACTGGCTCCAGGACCTTCGCCGTGCAGGCTTCAGTGTGTTCGCCTTCGATTACCAGGGTTATGGAACCAGCCAGGGCAAACCTTCCGAATCTGCCGCTTATGAAGATGAAAGCGCGGCTTATGACTATCTGGCTATCAATATCGGAGTTCCGCCGGACCGCATCATCATCCTCGGCCGTTCGGTCGGCACCGGTCCGGCGGTTTATCTTGCCTCGCGACGCCCTGCCGCTGGGCTGGTGTTGCAAAGCCCTTTCTTGTCTGCTTATCGCGTGCTCACTCACTTCCCTCTTCTGCCATTCGATAAGTTTCCTAACTACCGTCGCATCAGCCATGTACATTGCCCGGTGCTGATTGTTCATGGCTCTCCCGATACAGTGATAGGACTATGGCAAGGCCGCAGGCTCTTTGAACTTGCCAACCAGCCGAAGGACCTCGTTATTTTGGAAGGTGCGAGCCATAATGATGTAGGAGTGGTCGCCCGCGAAGTGTATCTCCGGGCCTTGATCAGTTTTGCCGCTTCCCTGCCGACGCCCACCGCCAGATAATGTTCCCCATGTCTGTTGATTGCCCCGGGAAGCTGATGTAGGCTTTCATCTACTCTGGAGAGAGTAGATGAACCTTAATCGCCTTCTCGTTTCCTGTAGTTTGGTCCTATTCAGTCCCTGTCTTTTGTTTTCCCAGAACACGGCGGCCAAAGATCAGGACGTGACCTCCACTTTTCATCCTCAAGGCGGCGTTTTCCGTACCACAACGCGACTGGTCATCCTGGATGTGGTGGCCACCGACGATAAGGGGCAGCCGGTATCCGACTTGAAAGCGGAAGACTTTACGGTTACCGAGAACGGCGAACCACAGCATATCTCCGAATTTAGTTTTCACTATCCTGCCAAGGTGACTGCCGCAGCAAGAACCCAGCCGGCAAAATGTCATCTCCAATGCACCGCAATATTCAGGCAATAGCTGCATGAACGTGATTCTGCTGGACGCCATTTAATACTGACTTTTCCAGCCACGCTTATGCCCAGGACATGCTCATCAAATATCTGGACAGCGGACCTGAAATCCAGCCCACGGCGGTTTACGCGCTGGAAAGTGATTTGAAGATGCTGCATGACTTCACCACAGATACCAAAGCTCTGCGAGACGTTCTGGCCCACTACAAGCCTTTGGGACCCACGCATCTGCCGACCGTGTACGCGGCCGCTTCTCCCTTTGAACGCCGTAGGACGTTCCAGCCGACCGCTCAGGGCAGGCTCGCTGCGTTCTACGGCATGACCTTCCTCGCTCAGGCTCTTTCCGGATATCCCGGACGCAAGAACATGCTTTGGATTTCTGAAGGGTTCCCGCTCAACCTCTTCCCCGACGCGCTGATGGGCGACCAGATGATGGTCAGCGAGGATTACTCGCCGCTAGTGGAGAAAATCGCGGACGACCTGATGTCGGCGCAGGTAGCCCTTTACCCAGTCAGTGCGGCGGGTGTTTCCAACGTCAGCCAGTTCTCTGCGCAAACAGCCATGAGCAGTATGGCGCAACGCACAGGTGGAAAGACTTTCTTCAATCGCAACGACATCGATACCGGTGTTCGAACCAGCCTGGACGACGGAGCCACGTATTACACGATGGAGTACTATCCCGAAAATCGGCATTGGGATGGCAAGTTTCGTCACATCCAGGTAAAGACTGCACGCGGCAATGTGAAATTGCACTACCGTGACGGCTACTATGCCAACAACCCTTCCACACATTATGGAACCCAATTGGTTTCGCACGAGTTCAGTGACGCCTTAAGCATTAACGCTCCATCGTCCACTGGCGTGCGCTTTCAGGCTTCGGTCGTTCCTGCCGCGCCGGAAAACCAAAACCGGCTCACAGTCAATTTCGCGATTGACCCACACACCTTGTCCTTTGAATTCAGGAGTGACGGGCTGTCTCACGCGGAAATCAATTGCGTCGTTTGGGCATACCCATCAAAGGGAGACCCAGTGAGGGTGGATGGAGGAACCATCAGTGCTGCTGTGAAAACTGATGTCTATGACCAGATCATGAAGAGTTATTTTCCCTGCAAGCGCACGCTGGACCTGAAACCCGGACGCTACACGCTCAAGCTTGGCGTGCTCGATCGCAACACGAGCCTGATCGGCACCACTGCTACCCAGATCTCGGTGCCCTGACGAGCGAGAGCCCGACACTGCGGTACAACTTCCCTGTCGCCGGGAATCGTGCTACTTTGAAACCGACTTACAGCTTTCATTGTGGAAGAACTTCGTGCGGAGGACCATGAGATCCCTGTTTTCCTTTGTTTTGGTTGCAATCAGTTTTATACCGATCTCCTGTTCCAGTGGAAATCTCCAATCGACTCAGGGAGTTTCCAACGCTCCGGTTCTGCTCAATGTCGGCGATATACAAAACGATCAGATCATCACCTTTGAGCTCATCGTAAACAGCATCACTCTCAACGGGGTGTCGAACGTCCCTCTGCTCCCCACGCCTACCCCGATTGAGTTCGTTCACAACGGTGCGCACTTTGAACCCGTATCCTTGAACGTCGTACCTGGAGGAAGTTACACGGGACTTACGCTGAGCTTCACCAGCGCAACCGTCGTGATTGTGGATCCGATCACTCACGCGGTAACTTCTCTTACTCCTGTGCTTAATTCATCCACGGCAACGCTGCAATTCGCGACTCCACTTGCGCTGAACGGAACGCCGGTCGTAATCAATCTCGATCTTGATCTGGTGAACTCCATTACCATCAACGGTACCAGCGCGAACATTGCTCCACAGTTCACCTTTACCACCGGAGCCATTGGAGCGGCTTCCGCGCAAGACGACGACAGCGGCGAAATCGACAATCTTTACGGCAAAGTTACAGCCGTGTCTGGTTCCAGCTTCACGATCCAGCCGCCTAACACTGGGCAAGACCTCACCTTCACCACGAATGCTGCCACCCAATTCCAGGGTGGGCTTACAAGCTTGACGCAGGTTACAGTGGGCAGGATCGTCTCAGTAAACGCTGTGACTCAGCCCGACGGCTCTTTTCTTGCTCTCAATGTTCAGGCGGAAACCGATACGACCAACGGCGAAGTTGTTCAGGGGACTATCACGGCTACCGCAGGCGCACCTGTGAACTCGATCACTGTGGTCAGTCAGAGCGCCGTCGCGACAGCTCCGGCCAATGCTCCTGCAACGGGAAGCAGTTTGAGCGTTCCCATTTCTACAGCGCAGTTTTCAGTGGAAAGCAAGAACATCTCCGGAGCTCTACCGCCATTCGGCGCCGCGACTATCGCCAAAGGCCAGAACGTCCGTGTGATTGCGCAGGCTGAACCCGCCGCGCCCTCCACCACCTTGCCCGGGGATAAGATCAAGCTCCAGGAACAGGCTCTGACTGGCATCATCTCTTCACTCAACTCGACCAGCTTCGTTCTTACTGGGAGTAACACTTCGGCTTTTACATCTCTTACCGGCATCACCACGATCGCGGTGCATACTTCGGCGAGCACACAGCTCAGAAATGGGCCGCTGAGTAATGGAAGCACCGTTCGCGTCCGGGGTCTTCTCTTTTTTGACGGAACCAATTACACGCTGATCGCCTCAAGAATCACGGTGCCTTAGGTGCAACTTTGATCATTAGCAGTCGCGTTTACTTCTGATAGCATTG
>Ga0134125_10008236_pt1 | contig 11755 bp, 6 predicted proteins | sample KB31751_FD_96464 | JGI IMG/M metagenome (GOLD analysis project Ga0134125, IMG submission 96464) | Terrestrial soil microbial communities with excess Nitrogen fertilizer from Kellogg Biological Station, Michigan, USA - KB3-175-1 | ecosystem: Environmental > Terrestrial > Soil > Unclassified ... | reverse complement strand
CAAGGATGTGAATACTAAAAATACCGGGCTTGGGATTTATGTGGCTGATATTTATTCCTATAATTCAAAAACAAGTAACATCTTGTTTACTTTTTTTTGGAAACAAGCCAATCATTGGGAGAATAAGGATTTTGAAATAAAGGTTGAAAATAAATATTCTATCATAGCTAAAGATTGATAATTCAACAATAGTAGGAAATCCGGAAATTATTACTGGAATTGTGTTTTAACTATTCCTCACATTGCACCTTTATTGTTAGTATATCGCTGCTTTGTATTGCCGTTGTAATAGTATCGGGCAGGTTTTGATATAGCATAGATTTATTTCTTTCCGCATCTTCTCTTAACACCTCCGTATTTTTGTGTCCCGGATATATTGCCAGCACTCTTACTGGCTTTGTAGGCTGCTACATTAATTCAATGAACAGGTAAAAATGATCTTTCCATTTTGTCGCCGCACCATTTCTTTTCCAAACTCACGGGCAAGCACAAATGCAGCATTTAAATTGATATTAAGAACGGCATCCCAGTCTTCATCCAACGGCAGGATTTCTTTTTATAGTTCCGGCATTATTGATTAAAATATCAATAACAGGATGCGCTGATTTTATTTTTGCAATAGAATCCAATAATTCGTTCCTCTTCTAAAGATCTGTTTTATAGGATGAAAAACTTCTTCCCAAAGCAATGATTTCTTTTTGGGTTTCACTTCCTGCTTCCAGTGAAGAAGATACTCCGATAATATCGGCACCTGCTTCTGCAAGCCCCAGTGCCATTGCCTTTCCTATACCACGTGAACAACCTGTTATAAGAGCAGTTTTACCGGAAAGATTAGATTTTTTAATTGCATATTTAGTTTGCCAGGTGATTATTTTATTCTTTTTCCCATTACTCCAATATCCACTCTACGGTATCATTTAATACTTGTCCTTTCTCATGAACTGTTACCTGTACTTCATTTCTTCCCTTTTGTAACCGGATGTTTTCGAAAATAAAATGAACTTTTGTGGTTCCCTGTTTGGGAGATGGCACCCTTTTTCCGTTTATCGTTAAAGTGGGAACGCCCCTGTTTGAATAGACCGTTATATTTGTAACTGCTTTTTCACGCTTATCAAATCTTCTGTCAGCAATATAGAGAACAGGCTCTTTGCTCCAGTTAGCTTTGTACCAATAAAAAGCATCTTTTTTTATTTTCCGGTCAAACGTAACCAGGCCTTTCATGTTGCGAGCAGGAACGCCGCCACGATTCCAAAGAGGCGTGGCAAAATCAAACATATTCCAAACATAAGATGAAACCAGGTATGGATGTTTTTCAATAATTCCCCATTGCACTTCGTGCAATCTTGTTTGATATTCTTCGGGGAAAAACTGGCCATCGTATTTAGGAACTTTGCTTGTATCCACGGACGCCTGCTGGTTAACATTTGCTTCGGCGCCATATTCAGCCAGCACTACTTTACACTCCGGGTAATTTTTTTCCAAACCGGTAATCCATTTTTCAAGGCCGTCCATCTTTCCTTCATACCAGCCATAGTAACGATTGATTCCCTGGATGTCTGTATTGAAATTTTCAGGCCGGTCAATGTTTCCATAACCATTGGTACTGCCGCTAAACCTGTCGGGATCTTCGGTTTTTGCAATGTCGTTCAACGTGCGGATTAAACGCGGCGTATAATCTTCGGGATTTTTTCCATAAACTTCATTTGAGGTGCCCCAGGTAAATATAGAAGGGTGATTAAAATTTTGCCGAATCAGTTCAGTCATTTGCTGTTTTGCATTATCTGCTTCTTCCCGCGTAACTGCATTTACAAATGGAATTTCCGTCCAGATTAAAAAACCAATACTATCACAGTCGTTGTAAATACGCGGTGCCTGTTGATAATGACCGAAGCGAATACTGGTGGCGCCGATTTCTTTAATCATAGCCATATCAGAATCTTCCTGTGAGGCATTCAGTGCATTTCCATATCCCCACCAATCCTGGTGGCGGCAAACGCCATACAAACGATAAGGCTTTCCATTCAGATAAAATCCTTTGCCATCAACGATATGAAAACTGCGAATGCCAAGAGGTTGCGAAACTGCATCAATTTTTACATTTCCGTCAACAACAGAAGTAACGACTTTGTACAAATAAGGGTCTGTTCTTCCCTGCCAAAGATGAGGATTAGTAATCGAAAAAGCCTGGTTAAATGTTTGCCTGCCCTGTGGAAAAACCGTTATTGATTTTTTATTTGTTTTTATAAGTTTCCCTTTCATGTCAAACACATCTGTTTGAAGCGAAACTTTTTTTGTAGTGTGCAAGGTATTTTCAATTTTCACTTCTACATCAATCTCCGCCGATTTGGAAGAGACATTTTTTTGACGGATATAAATGCCGGGCGAAGCGTAATCAGTGGTTGTAATGTTTAATTTATTAGTAACGATGAGCGAAACAGGCCGGTAAATACCGCCATAAATGGCAAACAAAAAATTATTTACCGGAATGACATCTTTTCCCGGAGTGTTGTCTGCCTTTACCTTTATCGTATTTTCCTCGCCATATTTCAAAGCATAAGTGATTTCAAAAACAAAAGCCGAATAAGAACCTTTATGTTCTCCAATCCATTTGCCGTTTACATATAAATCCGCCACCGAACCTACACCTTCAAAGCGAATAAAAATTCTTTTGCCTTCCAGTTTTTTATCAGCAAAAAATTGCTTTTCATAAAACGCCGGTCCGGCATAAAAATCCTTTCCTGTTTGCATATCCACGGCATTCCAGGTGTGTGGAATAGTTACATTTTGCCAGGAAGTATCTGTGCTGTTTTCTATAGGCGCTTTTCTGAATTGCCACCCATCATTGAAAGAAATATTTTGACGGGGCGATTGGGAAAAAGCTTGTAAGTATATAAAAAGTGAACAGAGAAGGAATATTTTTTTCATGTTGATTTTAGTTAGCATTGGGCTTCGCCCAATGTTTGAATATTACGCCCTTTCAGGGCTATCAGAATCAGTTTTACTTATATCTTCGCTTTTGGCCCCTCATTTTTTTGACTTGTTGCTTTTGTTTCGAGTACAATTACAAAAGGTTTAGTTGCTGTAAAATCTTTTGGCAAATGAATAAAAGATGCGCCATAATCTAATTTTTCCAAAGGCAATTCTTTATCAGGTGAACTTAAAAAATAAGCTTTATCGACAACCAGCTTATTTGAAGGCTTTATCTTCAAACTTCCTGATACCGGCACATTAAATACAATCATATACACTTTATCTTCTCCTCTTTTTCTGGTGTAATAACCCCAATCCTGTTTTTCCCAACCGGCATATCCGCAATTGTAAATCGCTGCACTATCTACTTTCATCCAATCGCCAATTTCTTTTGCATTCTGTATCTCTTTATCTCTGAAAGTGCCATCTGCCTTTGGTCCAAAATTGACGACAAAATTGCCATCAAGTGAAACACATTGGGCCAGCATCTCTAATAATTCATTGGTGGTTTTCCAATGACCCAGCCATGTTTTTGCATAGCCCCAGCCATTTTCTGGAATGGTCATTACACAATCCCAATCATTGCCATGGGTATCTGCATACGTTTTAGGAATTTTTCTTTCCCAGCCTTGCTCATAATCTCCCATCAGATTCCCATTGGCATCGTAATGGCGATTGCCTTTATCATCTGCGCGCAAACGGCTGCCGATAATTAATCCGGGATGAATTGATTTTAAATATTGGTCCAGAGAATCAGAAAATGCGCCGCTTTTCTTCCAGCTGTTATCCCACGTTCCATCAAACCAAAGCCCCTTTATCGAAGGATAATTTTTTAATAATTCTGTTAACTGATTTTTGGTAAACAATTTAAACCGGTCGAAAGCAATGGTATCTTCCTTTGTTTTTAAATCATAGCGCCAATCAGGATTGTGCCAATCCATGATAGAAAAATAAAGATATACATCAATCCCTGCTTTTGTGTAGGCATCCACGACAGGCCCAACAATATCTTTTTTATAAGGCGTGTTGGCGACAGTGTAATCCGTGTATTTACTTGGCCACATGCAAAATCCATCATGATGTTTGGTAGTAAAAGTTACATATTTTACGCCCATTTGTTTTGCCATAGCCGCCCATTGCGTTGGATTGAAAGATGTTGGATTAAATTGTTTGTATAAATTATCATACACGTCATGCGGCACTTCTTTCCATGAACGAATCCATTCTGCGGCACCTCCAACGTCACTGTAATGCTTCCCGTTGTAATCGCCACCCAGTATAGAATACACGCCCCAATGGATAAATTGTCCAAGGCCATAGCCACGCCAGCGAACCATGTCGGCATCCATTCTTTTTCCGATATGGTGCGCCCCATGAAGTAATGGAATTTCTTCTTTCTTAGTTTGCTGTGAGTAGCCAAAGGAAAAGAATAAAAGGCATAATACAGTAAACAAAGTTTTATTAAGGATTCTTGTTTTCGTCATGATAAATTATTAATAGTTTTTTTATAAGCTTTTCTATTCCGGTAAAATAAAATAAGCAAACAGCAGTCAGCATTAAGAGAAGCTGACTGCCATTCATTTGTATTAAAAATTAGAATTTATTTTGATTGCCATCCAGGGTTTTGAACCAGGTTTTTGTTGAGCACTAAATCTTCTACAGGGATAGGAAATAAATATTCTTTGCTTTCGTCAAATTGCCGTCCATCAGGTAATGTTTTGGCATAAGGCATTATAAAACCACCACTACTTAAATAAACGTCTTTGCCTACCTTAACTGAAGGGAATTGAGACTGAACAAATTTCATTCCTTCAACAGGAATTTCTAAAAAGCGGCCAGCTTTCCATCTCATTAAATCATCCCATCTTGTATTTTCAAAAGCCATTTCTACTCTTCTTTCTCTTCTTATTTCTCTTAATAACGGAGCGGGAATATAACCGCAATACTTAGTATAATTGGCATCTAATACCGGGTCAGCAGGGATATTAGCAACATCAAGATGCGGCATTCCTACTCTATCGCGGATGACGTTAATTGTTTTGTCAATCACTGATTGGTCTGCTTGTCCCAACTCAAATTTTGCTTCTGCATAATCCAATAAAATCTCGGCATACCTGAATATTGGTGCAGCCTGCATTCCGTTTGTAACCCTGTTCCAATCAGCAGGATCATTCAAAAACCATTTTGCCAATCTGTACCCGGTAGGACATTTGTTACCAGAAAGGCCTTGTATGTTTGGTTTCGGCGCATTATTAGCTCCCATCACTCCCGGCGCATTATCATATTCTCCAAACATAGATACTGTTTGACGCAATCTGGGGTCACGGTTTTGAAACTCCTCCTGGATAGAATCCTTTCCTAAGAAAACAGAACTTGTAGAAATCGGTTTTCCATCAGTACACAAATATGCATCTACGAAGTTGCGGGTAACGCCGAACTGATGCCTTAAATTTTGTGCAAAATACCTGCTGAATGCCACACCTAACTGGAGGTTTTCCGAATATTCTTTTGATAAAATAACTTCCGGATTGTTTTTATAAGAGTACTGTGCAAATAATGTATTATAAACTTGTGTCGTATCCGATGTTTTATATAATGAATATCCGCCAGACATTAATTTTTCACAGGCATCTACAGCATCATTTAAAAACTTTGTCCCATCTAACTTCAATTCTTTGTGATATTTTCTGTAGGTCCCTTCGTATAACCCAATCCTGGCTTTTAAAAACAAAGCAACATCTTTATTTAGCCTGTCAGGTTGTTCAGATCCTTTGGCAGGCAGCCAGGCAATAGCCGTATCTAAAATATTCATAACTGAATCCATTACTTCAGCCCTTGGAGTTCTGGGAGCAAATAACTCCGGAGAAGTTGTAGTTAATGTGGATGAAAGCCATGGAACATCACCAAAAAGTTTTACTTTTTCAAAATAATCCCAGGCTTTAAAGAAATAAACTTCTCCTCCATAAATATTTTGTATCTGTGTTGGAATTCTAGTTCTGCGGAAGTTTTGCAAAAACAAATTTATTGTCCTCAGGTTTACAAAATTCCACCCGCCTGAACCACTTCCACCGGAAAGGTAACTGATGTATTGATTTGAGGCAACTTTGGAATATGAATTAGGAGCGGCATTATCGGTAATTACATCTCCATAAGCAATAGCAGCCTGAGTATAGCCATAAGGCTGGATCGTTGCATCACCAAAGCCATAACCAAAGCCTACAATATAATTTGGATAAATCGCATTTACATATAATTGTAAATCCTGCTCAGTTGTCCAAAAGTTTGCATCATTGATAGTATCTAATGGAGTTTTATCGAGGAATTTGTTATTACAACTGTAAAGAAAAGATGCAATAAGAAATAGTATGGTTAATTTAATTTTCATAATTATTTTCATTTAATTTTTTAGAATGTTGCCTGCAGTCCAAATGCATAAGATTTTATCATTGGATAATTGGCGCTTAAAACTTCAGGATCAAATACCTGTGGTACTTTACTATATTGCCAAATATTATATCCGGCAACATAAATCCTGATCTTTTGCAATCCAATGTGGTTAACGGTTCTGACAGGCAATGAATATCCAAGAGCAATATTTTTCAATCTTACATAAGCGGCGTTTTGTAAATATCTTGTTTGCACCTGTATATTTTGTGATGCTGCTCTGTATGCAGGATACAATGCATTGGTATTTTCAGGCGTCCATGAATTTTCATATACTTCCTTTGTTCCTGTTCCACCGGCAATAGCACCCCAAAATAAATTATCTCCAACCCAAACATCTCTTTTTCCTACACCCTGAAGGAAAACATTCAAATCAAAGCCTTTCCATGAGAAATTGCTATTGAGCCCAAATTGAAACCTTGGAGTACTATTTCCAATAATTTTTCTATCGCCCGGGTTTGTTACAGTATTAGAACCTGAGGAAATAACAGAATCACCGTTTATATTGGCATAGCGAACATCACCAGGATATATAATCCCGGAATAGAGTTGCTTTTGACTTGGAGCTTTATCAATTTCGGACTGAGACTGGAAAATGCCGTAAGTTTCATAGCCCCATATCTCGCCCATTTTTTCTCCTACATATAAAGTACTGAGTAGCTTATTGGGATTACCATTAAATTTTGTAATGGTTGTTTGATAATCTGATAAAACAAAAGCCAAATTATAACTTAATCCACCACTGGTCCTGTCGTGCCATTTTGCTGAAAACTCCCATCCATCTGTTTGTAAAGCGCCGGAATTTTGCGTAGGCGCAGAAGCTCCTAAAACTGCCGGAAATTTATTTCCGTCCACCAGGATGTCTGTTGTATTACGCCTGTACCAGTCAAAAGTAAGATCAAGCTTGTTTACGAGAGTTGCATCGAGGCCAAAATCGGTTGTTGACGCGGTTTCCCACGTGATATTCGGGTCTACCAAATCCGGAGGAGTTATACCTACAGGCCTTATACCATTGAATAATTGTTGCACTTGAGAAATGGTCCCATAGGATGGAACATAAATGTAATTGGCTACATTTTGATTTCCGATGCTGCCGTAAGAACCCCTCAATTTAAGGTCCGTTACTATTGGCTTTATGCTTTCAGCAAACTTCTCTTCAGAAATTCTCCAGCCCGCGGAAAGCGACGGAAAGAACTTACCTCTTGAACCATGAGGAAAACGGGAAGTAAGATCATACCGGCCGTTTGATTCCAGCAGATATTTTCCTTTGTAATTATAAGTGAACCGGTAAAATCCACCGCGTACAGCCCATTCGCTTTCTGCATCATATGCATTTCTCTGCCCTGTTGTCTGATCAATAACGGGAACTTCAGGAGTAATCATTCCGTTTCCTACACCTTCCAGGTAATCATCTTTATACCATTCCTGGTTAAAACCCGCCAAAGCATAAAAGTGATGAGATTTAATATCATATTTATAATCAGTGTACAAATTAACCAGGTACTGATTGTAATGATCCACGGTTTTATCAACTGAAGTAGGGCTGGTATAAACATTATCCGTAGAATACCAGCTATTCTCAACTCTGTCTAATTCGGGTATTACCTGTTTCTCACCATAATTATTAGACGTAAAGGAAATATCGCTTTTAATATTCCAGTCTTTGGTTAATGTGACGGAAGGAGAAACAGCGATCAATAAATTCTCAGTACTTTGTTTATCCCTGGAGCCATAATCCATGAAAGAAAGAATATTGTCTGTGTACATACCACCCATACCATTAGGAGAATTTTCCGGTGTTTTCATCGGCATGTTCACATTCCTTACCGGTTCCTGTGATAATGCGCGCCACCATCCTCCCTTTCCGGCAGGATTCACTGGTTGTGTATATTGTGTATTGTAGTAAGAAGTTCTGAAATCTAATTTAAACCAATCAGTTACTGTAGAAGATAAATTAAATGTAGCATTATAGCGTTTGAATTTATCTGTATTTAATTTATACATTCCATCCTGGTCCAGGTAACCAAGTGATGCATAATAAGTACTTTTTCCATTTCCACCGGAAAGGCTAAGATTGTGTTTCTGCATCGGCGAAGATTCTCTTACTGCTTCCTTATATGGATTTTGGTTCGCAACCCAAATGATTGAGCTTGCATCATTACCAGGAATACTCATAATATATGGAGGGGCTGTTTTAGGATCGTCCATATACGCTTTTATTGCAGCCAATGTAGTTTCCATATCTGTGGATGCAGAGCCATTCTGCAACGCCTGCGCTTTGATCAGAGCATCCTGAATCTGATAAGCATTTAATAGGTCCGGAATAGCCGCCGGCTTGTTCCATTGAAAATCATTAGAATAAGAGAGAGATGGCTTGTCAGAACGCCTTCCTTTCTTTGTTGTAACCAACAGAACTCCATAAGCGGCTCTGGCGCCATAAATTGCAGAAGAAGCGGCGTCTTTTAAAACTGAAATACTTTCTATATCCTCAGGATTTATCTGGCTTATATCCATTGGAACTCCATCCACCAAAGTATAGGGCGATCCTGTTTGAAATTTAAAATTTCCATCAGCCGGGTCTTTAAAAAAAGAGGTACCACCTCTTATATTGATTGCTGGAGTGCTGTTAGGACTTCCGTTACTGTTGGTAACATTCAGATTTGGAATCAAGCCTTGTAATGCCTGTCCTATATTTGATACCGGGCGGTTTTCAATTTCTTTTGAAGTTACCTGTGCAACTGCACCGGTTAAATTCACTTTCTTTTGTGTTCCAAAACCCACCACTACTATTTCACTTCCGGCAGTTACTTCTATTTGCATTTGAATATTGACAGGCTGATTATTTTTCAGCGTTACAGTTCTCTTCTGATATCCTACAATGGTAAACTCAAGCACATCTCCCACATTTGCATCAATACTAAAACTTCCATCAGTTGCAGTACTGCTGCCTCTTTTCGTTCCTTTTACCACCACGGAAACACCGGCTAAGGGATTTCCTTTTTCATCTTTTACCGTTCCATGTATCATCATTTCAGGGGCCGGAAGAACCGCAACCGGGCTAATTAATTCAATCTGCTTTTTTGCTTTTACTACAATGATCTTATCCAAAACTGTATAAGACAATGGCTGGTTTTTAAAACATTCATTCAATACGCTTTCTACAGTTGCATTCCGCACATTAATGCTCACTGTACCCGTTTGCCTTATCAGCCGGTCTTTGTAAAAAAACTGGTAACCGCTTTGCTTTTCTATTTCCCTGAAAACTTTTTTCAGCGGCACATTGTTTTGGGCTAAAGTGATCGTTTGCGAATAACCAGTTGCACTTACCTGCAACCCGGCGGCAAACAGAAAGATGGCAATGAATTTCATGATCAAAAGCGTTTTAATCAGGTACCTTCTTTTTTGAGGAGGTAACTTCCATGTAAATTTTAAAAACATAACTTTGTATGGTTTGGGTTAAAAAAATAGCGTTCCTAAAGCTTTTTTGTTGATGCCTTTATTGGCAGAGATGAACCTAAATTACCGGCTGGTAGTGTTCCCGCACTTCCGGCCTTTTTTTTAAATCATCTTTAATCGTATAATAATTTAATAGTTTAACTTCTAATCGTTTGCTGATCCAATAATCATTTTTCTTCCTTCTGTTTTTACATGTACATCATTTAATTGCAGCACTTTTATAAATTTAGACAGCGGCACCTCCCTTGAAATCTTTCCCGAAAAACCTTCTTCTGTTATTTTGCCTTCGTATATTACATCTACATTATACCACCTGGATACCTGGCGCATCAGCGTGTATATATCAGTATTATCAAAAATAAAATACCCGTTTTTCCACGCCATTACATTGTCTAAATCCACGTTCCTTTTTATTTCTATCCCATCTGATGTTATCCTGGCTTGCTGTCCCGGCGAAAGCATTTCTATCTTATTGCCCGCTTTAATTTTTACAGACCCCTCCAATAGGGTAGTCTTCATGTCCGGTTCATCGCTGTAAGTATTCACATTAAAATGAGTTCCCAAAACTTCTATTTCATCTTTCTCACCTGCCTTATTTTTAAAATCTACTTTAAAAGGTTTTTGTGGATTCTTAGCTACTTCAAAATAAGCTTCACCCGTAATCTCTACTTTCCTTTCATTACCTGTAAAAGCAGTGGGGAAACGAATGGAGGAAGCAGAGTTCAACCACACTTTTGATCCATCAGTCAGAATGAGTTGATATTGATTTCCGTTCGCAGTTGTGATGGTATTGTAAACCGGTTTTGCATACATATCACCTGTTTTATTATAAGCTATTTGCCCATTTAATTTCAACACCTTAATATTTCCTTGTTTGGCTAAAGTGCCGTTGGCTGCCGTGTCGAGAAGTATAGTGGTACCATTATCCAGAGTGAGTACGGCATTATTACGGCCTGCAGGAATATCTTTTACAGGCTGATTATTTGCATTTTGAGCGATTATCTGTCTTTCGTTTTTTTCATGAAGGAAATAAAAAGCAGCACCACAAACCAGGACGATAGCCGCCACAGCAGCAGACATTCTAAACCACTTTAATTTATATAATGGGACAGATGTTATTTTATTCTTATCAGCAGCAATCGCGTCTTTGATTTTACTGAAAGAAGTATCCAACAAGGATTCAAATCCCTGAGTAGAACGAGGTGAATCATTAATTAATTCAGATTGCCTGCGAACCAGTGTTTTTAAAAGCTCCTCATTCTTTGTGAGTTGAAAATATTGTAGTAATCTCCGGATCTCATCTGGCTTACATTCATCATCCAGGTACTTTTGAAATAAACTTTCTATTTTTCTTCGCTCTTCCAAAATTGTTCTTTAAGAGCTAATACGAATGAAAAGTAATTTTCATCTGCTCCAAAAAAAACTTTTTTTAAAGCAAAGAGGATTAAAGACGCAATTACAATGACAGAAAAAGGAATATCATTCCAAGCTCTGCAATATGATACTGCTTCAGTTCTTCGCGAATAGATTTCGTTGCTTTTACAATGTGGTCGTTGATCGTGGATTCGGAGATATTAAGAAGTGTACTTACTTCATCATAAGAACGTTCTTCTATCTTTATTAACTGAAAGATCTGTCGTCTTTTTGGTGGCAGCAAATTGATCGCATCCTGTAATATCTGTTCATTTTCTTTGGTAAGTAAATTCTCTTCTACATGCTGGTAATGTTCACAGGCACTCTTTATTATTGCTTCCTGTAGCTTCTTATCCCGTGCGGCCTTCCTAAAAAAATCGTACACATTATTTTCTGCTATACGGAATAAATAGGCACGAAAAGATTGGTGCACGTCAATATTGTTTCTATTATTCCATAACTTTATAAAGGT